>Ga0114129_10011409_pt1 | contig 12657 bp, 4 predicted proteins | sample RhiMetdeltSRZDD1_FD_80071 | JGI IMG/M metagenome (GOLD analysis project Ga0114129, IMG submission 80071) | Populus rhizosphere microbial communities from Tennessee, USA - Rhizosphere MetaG P. deltoides SRZDD1 (version 2) (version 2) | ecosystem: Host-associated > Plants > Roots > Rhizosphere >...
CGACGGAGTCGACGACGGTCAGCTGCAGCTCGAGGTAGCTGTCGTCACCATGATCAGGCACCGTGAATTGGCCATTCGCGCCCGCCGCGGTCAACAGGTAATGCGTGTGACAGTTGCCGCCCGGGCAGTGATGGACGATCAGCTGCCATGAGAGCCTTGCCGCCGCGAGCGCCCCGTCCTCCGGATCGTTCCCGGTGCCGGAGAAATTGATCACGTCGCCGACCTTGTAGGTGAGCGTGCTCGCGGGCGCGGTGATCGTCGCGGTCGGAGCCAGGTTGCCGACGACGATGCGGGCCGTGGCAGTTCCGGAGCCGTTCGGATCGCTGACCGTCAGTGTCGCGGTGTACGTGCCGTTCTCGGTGTAGGTGTGGCTCGGGTTGGCGAGCGTCGAGACCGGAGTTCCGTCCCCGAAGTTCCAGCTGTACGACAGCACTTCGTTCTCCGCGTCAGCGGAGCCCGCGCTCGAGAAGCTGACCGTGAGCGGCGCGAGCCCGTTGTTCGGAGACACCGAGGCGACCGCCGTCGGTGGCGCGTTGCCGGTGAAACGGATGCGCCGGAGCTCGCCGGTGTTGATCGCGAGGTAGTAGATGTTCTGATCGAGGCCGACCTCCATGTCGACGGGGCCATCCGCGTCTGTCGCGAAGTTCGTCGGACCGGACGTGACGTTGTCGTTGGCGTCGAGCGTGAGCGTCCGGATAAAGGACTGGCCGTAGTCGGCGTAGAAGTACGCGCCCTGGAACTGGGACGGGTACACGGTGCCGGTGTAGAAGGGTCCGCCGGTCACCGCGCTGCTTCCACCCGAGTGCGTGTACGAGATGAGCGGCGGGCGTGCGGTGCCCGCGGCATACAAGGTCTGGCAGATCGGGAACGATTGGTACCCCGACTGAACGAACGGGCCTTCATAGCATGGCCAGCCGAGGTTCGCGGCCGGCGGTATCACGTTGACCTCTTCGATCGCGTTCCAACCAACGTCGCCGACATAGAGGTGTCCGTTCGATGGCCTGATGTTGAAGCGGAAGGAGTTGCGTACCCCGTAGGCCCAGATCTTCGATCGGTTCGCGGTCGGGTCGCCGTTGTAGAAGGGGTTCTCGGGTGCGGCCAGCCCGTTCGGCAGGATGTGGACGACCTTGCCGGCGAGCGAGTCGAGGTTCTGCGCCCGCAGCGCGTCCGTATCGACCGTGCTGAAGCTCGCGCCGTCCCCAAGGGTGACGAAGATCGACCCATCGGCCGCGAACTTGATGTTCCCCTCGGTGTGCGAGAGGTTGTCGTTCGGAATGCAGTCGGCCCCGAGCGGGTGATCGTTGCAGGATCCACCGACCACCGTGCCGAGGATGGCGACCTCGCTCGATGGGGAGGCCGTGTCGCCCACCGCGGTGACCCTGCTCAGCCGGCCCGCCTTCTGGCTCGTGTAGGCGAACGGGTTCTCCTCGTATGTGTAGAGGAGCCACACGTATCCGTTCGTCGCGAAGTTCGGGTCCGCGGCGATGCCGAGGAGACCGCGGTCGAAGTAGTCGTTGACATGGTTGCTGATGTCGATGAACGGCGCCGTCAGGAGACTTCCGTTCTTCACGATCCTGACGACGCCCTGCTTTTGAGCGATGAGGATCCGGCCGTCGGGAAGGAAGGTGATCGCCGTGGGCAGGTTCAATCCCGAGGCGATGACATCCTGCGTGAAGCCCGCGGGCAGGGTCGTCGCGGCCGCCGGAGCGGCGAGCGCGGCGGTCGGTGCCAGCAGCTCGATCGGATTGACGGCAGCCACCGCGTCGCCCACGCCACGGAGGAGCGGCGCCAGGTCACTCATGAGTCGCGTTGGTTTCCGACCTGGCTGCTGCTGCGGTGCCGGGATGCCTCGCCACGCGCAGCCGCGGCCGGCCCCGCGCGCCTCGATCTCGGCATTCAACACATCCGGGCCGCGCTCGCCACGGCCGTCACCCACGACCACGCCGTCGCGCGCGAGCTGCTCGCCTATCTGTCTTCCGTCGAGCGTCACGGCTCGATACATCCGCCGCTTGCGCGCATCGAAGGTCAGGGTCGGATCGTCATCGAAGTGCACCCCGCCTCTCGTCAGCGCCATCAGCGCTTTGGTCGCAGCCTGCCCACACGGTGTGTTGCCCTGGGGCGCCTGCACGCCCAGGAGTCCGACCGCGACACGCTGGCCACGGATCGTGACGTCGAGCGTGTCGCCATCGATGACGCGGACGAAGCCACGCAGATCGACCGGACCCGGGCCGACCGCATCGGCGCCGCCGGGACCGATGAACTGCAGCGGCGCGAGGACGCCCGGTGTCTCCGTGCGCGGCGGACCCACGAGCTCCACTGACACCTGAACGAGGAGCAGCGCTGCGGCGACCAGAGCAAGGCGCCGCCGCAGCGACTTCCTGACCTTCATCGATCGATCGGTTTGGGCCTGCGCAGCATGGCGCTGGGCATCGCGCTGTAGGTAAGCTCGCCCTTCGCCACCGTGAATCCGGCCGAGCTGTAGAGCGCGAGTGCCGGATAGTTCGCCACTTGCGTTTTGACATACGCGGTCGTCAAGCCGGCGGATGCGAACCAGCGCAGAGAGGCGTCGATGAGCGCACGTCCCACACCCTGCCGGCGGTGGTTCTCGCTCGTGGCGATGAGCGGGATCCGCCCGGTCCCATCCTTCTGGCGCACGCACGAGGTGAAGCCGGCGACTTCATTGCCGGCCTCGGCGACGAGAACGACGTCCGCGAGTCCGCTGCAGAGGTTGCTGATCCATTGCCGGTGGAATCCGACCGACTGCTCGTGACTGAAGAACGGGTCCGAGTTGAAGCGGCTGTGCTCGAACGCATCCTCCGCGATCGAACGGATCGCGTCTACGTCGCCTGGGCGGCCGATCGCTCGCAGGCTCGGACCGAACGCTGGCAGAGCATGCCGGGCCTCGAGCGTCGTCACGAGGTCGACCGAGACGTCGATCAGCCTCATGCCGCACTCCTCCGCGATGCGCGCCATCGGGAGCTCTTCCACGCCCATCCTCAGGATCACGTGTGCGTAGCCGTCGTCCGCGGCCTCTCGCAGGCAGAGGCGGAGGTCGGAGACCAATGCGGACCGGAGCTCTGGCACCGATCGGGCCACCGCAAGGACGCCCATCTTCTGGCCGAAGTGCGTGGTGTCCCAATCGAGCTTGCGTAGCTCGAAGGCACCAAACGTACGATCTGCGACCGTCGCCCGACGGGCGCCCAGCCTCATAGCCATGACATGGCCCTGATTGGATTCACCCGCGCACCGTAGGGAGCCGGCGTAATCCCGGTGATTCGCTGAGGTTGAGAATCGGTTGCGTCGGCCGCCCTAGGGATGTACGTCGCCGGACCAGCCCGCGCCGTTCATCAGCGTCGCGTCCTGCGGTGTGGCGGTGCTGTCCGCGGCGATCGTGCCGCTCCCCTCGTTGAATTTCCAGTTGCCGACGAGTCCCGCTGGAGCGCTGCCAAGCTCAGCTTGGTAGCTCGCTGAGATCTGCGCAGCGGTACGGCTCACATTCCAGAGCCGCAGGTCGTCGATCTTGCCCGTCCAGGGATTCGCGCCGCTGCCGTTGCGTCCGATCGCGACCGGTAATGCGTTGCCGGCGACCGATCGCGCCGCAAGAATTCCCTGCGCGACCTGCACGCCATCGAGGTAGAGCGTGAGCTGCCGCGTGCTGGCGACGAAGGACGCGGCAACGTGATGCCAGGCCGCCATGTTCACGCCTCCAAGTGGCGCCTGCACGGTGTACGTGGTCCAACCGGTGCGGCTCCCTGCGAAGACGTTGTTCCACTGCACGCCGAGAACGAAGGGCGCCTCGGCATTCGCGTTCGTGTTCCCCTTCATGGCGATGTAAGCGAAGTCGTGATTGAAGGTGCCGGCCGGATTCTCGTCCTTGAACCAGGCTTCGATCGTCCAATCGCCGGTGACGTTCAGCTCGGTGGCGTTCGGCGCCTCGGCGGATGCACCGGTCGTGAGCGCGAGGCTGTTCAGCGCCGGCGTATTCGTCGTGATGAAGCTGAAATCCGCCGAGGCCTGCGGATTGCCGGCGGCATCGGTGCTTCTCACGCGGTAGTGGTATGTCGTGTTCGCGGCGAGACCTGACACGCCCTGCGTATGCGCCGTCACGAGCGTCCCGACGAGCGCCGTCGTGGCGCCGTAGGCCGTCGTCGTGCCGTACTCGACCTGGCTGTCCGCCGGCTCGTCCGTATTCCAGCTGATCGTCGCCGCGACATTGGTGATCCCGCTCGCGACGACCCCGCTGATAAGGGGCGGCGTCGTGTCCGGCGCGACCGTGTCAAACGTGAAGTCGCCGGATGTCGCGGGGTTGCCGGCGGCGTCCTTGCTCAGGACGCGGAAGTGGTACCGGGTGTTCGCTACGAGACCGCCGAGGGCCTGACTGTGACCCGTGGCGAGCGAGCCGTTGAGCGGGCTGAGGCTTCCGTACGCGGTAGTCGTGCCGTACTCCACCTGGCCGTCTGCCGGCTCGTTCGTGATCCAGCCGATCGTCGCGCCGGTCATCGTGATGCCACTCGCGCCGACCGAGCTGATGAGCGGCGGCGTGGTGTCCGGCGCCGCGGTGGTGAACGTGAAGTCCGCTGAGGCCGCCGGGTTTCCAGCGGCGTCCCGGCTCAGCACGCGGTAGTGGTACTGGGTGTTCGCGACGAGGCCGCCGAGCGACTGACTGTGCGTCGTCACCAGCGCGCCGTTCAGCAGGGTCGACGACCCGTAGGTGGTCGTCGCGCCGTACTCGACCTGCGTGTCCGCGCTCTCATTCGTGATCCAGCCGATCGTCGCGCCGGTCGTCGTGATGGCGCTCGCGCCGACACCAGAGATCACGGGAGGGGTCGTGTCGGGCGCCGCTGGGATATTGCCGACATCCGTGGACCACGTCGCCCCCGCCATCAGCGTCGCGTCCTGCGGTGTTCCTCCGCCGTCCGCCGCCGTCAGCCCGGTGCTCTCATTGAACTTCCAGTTGCCGACCAGCGCCGCGGGCGCACTGCCGAGCTCGGCCGCGTAGCCGGACGCGATCTCCGCGCCGGTGCGCGCGACGTTCCAGATGCGAACGTCGTCGATCTTGCCGGGCCATAGATTGCTCCCGCTTCCGTTACGACCGATCTGCACCGGCAACGCGTTGCCACTTGCACTGCGCGCGGGGAGTACGCCCTGCGCGACCTGGACGCCGTCGAGGTACAGCGTGAGCTGACGCGTGGCGGCCACGAAGGACGCGGCGGCGTGGTGCCAGGCCATGAAGCTCACACCGGTCAGCGGAGCTTGCACGGTGTACGTGGTCCAGCCGGTGCGCTCGCCCGCGAACAGGTTGTTCCACTGCACGCCCAGCAGGTACGGCGCCTCTGCGTTCGAGTTCGTGTTGCCTTTCATAACGATGTACGAGAAGTCGTGGTTGTACCCGCCCGTCACGCTCTCGTCCTTGAACCACGCCTCGACCGTCCAGTCGCCGGTGATGTTCAGCTCGGTGGCGTTGGGCGCCTCGGCGTATCCGCCGGCGGTGAGGGAAAGGCTCGCCAGTGGCGGAGCGTTCGTAGTCGTGAATGTGAAGTCGCCCGAGGTCGCGGGGTTCCCCGCGGCGTCCTTGCTTTTCACGCGGTAGTGGTAGGTCGTGTTCGCGCTCAGGCCGGTGAGTCCTTGGCTGTGACTTGTGACGAGGGTCGGGTTGAGCGCGCTCGACGACCCGTAGCCGGTCGTCGTGCCGTACTCGACCTGCGTGTCCGATGGTTCGCTGGTCGTCCAGCCGATCGATGCGGCGGTGTTGGTCACGCCGGTGGCTGCGACCGCGGTGATCACCGGTGGTGTCGTATCCGGCGCGGCAGTATTAAAGGTGAAGTCGCCCGAGGTCGCGGGGTTGCCCGCCGCGTCCTTGCTCTTCACGCGGTAGTGGTAGGTCGTGTTCGCGCTCAGCCCGGTGAGTCCCTGGCTGTGGCTGGTGACGAGGGTCGGGTTGAGCGCGCTCGACGACCCGTAGCTTGTCGTCGTGCCGTAGTCGACCTGCGTGTCGGCTGGTTCGTTGGTCGTCCAGCCGATCGTCGCCGCCGTGGTGGTCATGCCGCTTGCGGCGACCGCGGTGATCACCGGCGGTGTCGTGTCCGGCGCGGCGGTATTAAAGGTGAAGTCGCCCGAGGTCGCGGGGTTCCCCGCGGCGTCCTTGCTCTTCACGCGGTAGTGGTACGTCGTGTTCGATGCGAGTCCGCTGAGCCCTTGGCTGTGGCTGGTGACCAGTGCGCCGTTCAGCGGCGTCGTCGATCCGTAACCGGTCGTCGTGCCGTAGTCGACCTGGCTGTCCGCGCCTTCGTCGGTGGACCACACGATGGTCGCGGTCGTGGTCGTGATCGCCGTGGCGCTGACCGCGGTGATCACGGGTGGGGTCGTGTCAGGCGCCGGCGGCGTGTTCCCGACGTCGGTCGACCAGCCCGCCCCTCCTCGAAGTGTCGCGTCGTGGAGGTGCACGGCGCCGGCGCTATCGGCAGCGACCGTCCCGTTGCCTTCGTTGAACTTCCAATTCGCGACGAGCGTCGCCGGCGCTGCGGTGAGCTCGGTGCGGTAGTTCGCGCCGATCTGTGCGCCGGTGCGAGCCACGTTCCAGATGCGCAGGTCGTCGAGCTTGCCCGTCCAGTACATCCCGGTCGTGCCGTTACGACCGATCGACACCGGCAGCATGTTGCCCCGCGTGCTTGCGTTCGGGAGGACACCCTGAGCGACCTGCGCGCCGTCGAGGTACAGCGTGGTCTGGCGCGTCGCGGCGACGAACGACGCCGCCACGTGATGCCAGGCGTTCGCGCTGACTCCGAGGAGCGACGCGGTCATGACGTTGTTCGCGTACGCCGTTCGCCCGCCCGCGAACAGCGAGTTCCACTGGACTCCGAGGAGGTACGGAGCCTCGCCGTTCTGATTCGTGTCGCCCTTGATCGCGATGTAGGTCGTGCCGTGGTTGTATCCGCCGACGGACTCGTCCTTCATCCAGACTTCGATCGTCCAGTCGCCCGTGGTGTTCAGCTCCGCGGCATGCGGCGCCTCCGCATACCCGCCGGCGGTGCCGGGCGCGAAGCTGCTCCGACACACCCCGCACGAACCGACGGTGACGGTGGCGATCCGTGTCGCGCCGATGTTCGCGCTGTCGTCGACCGCGCGACTCATCACGTTCACGACGGATCCGGCCGCTCCGGGCGTCCAGCCGTAGCTCCAGGTCTCTCGTCCGGTCGCCAGATGCCAGGTGCGGCCGTTGTCGACCGAGACCTCGACGGCGCCGACCACGCCGCCGACATCGGCGGCGGTCCCCGTGATCGTGATGGGCGTGCCGGGTGCGACGTTGGCTCCGTTCGCGGGGCTCGTGATATTCGTCGTCGGTGCGGTCGCGTCGGTCGACGTCGCGGGGAAGATGAGACCCGTTTGCAGGGTCGTCGGCAGGACGCCCATGTCGGCGAGCAGGTTCGCGGTCGCCTGCTGCATGCGCACATCGGGTGTGGACACGCCGCTGTCGTGGGTCGCGTCCAGGCCCCACGACCACCGCGTCGTGCCCGCGCCGAAGACGAGCGCGCGGCCGCCGTACTTGTACAGCGTCATCCGGTGCGTCGGAGTGCCGGCTCCGTACTGCGCGCCGTAATCGAGCAGGTAGTTGTACTGCACGGAGACCGTCGTCGACGACAGCCGAACTACGCCCTCCGGGCGGCTTCCGTTGTCGAGGTCCTCGTCCCACTCGTGTCCGAGCGTGCCGGCCGCGAGGGTCGCGACCTGTCCGGACGTGAGCGTTGCGACCGAGGTGTTGCGCCAGAAGCGCATCGCCCCCTCGGCGGCGGGGACGGTGATCGTGTCGGTGCGCGGACCGTTGACCATGAAGATCGTCCCGGTCAGCGAGTTCTCTGGTCGCCCGCCGTCTCCGGGTGGGCTGAAGCGAGGATCGCGCCACGTGCCCGTCCACGTCGGCGGGTCGCTCGGGTCAAGCGGCGCGTTGTTCCTCGTCTCCTTGTAGGACACGAGGGTCCGGTACGGCGTACCCGAGGCGTCGATGCTGGATTCCCAGCGCGTCTTCCAGAAGATCTCGTTACCGCTGAAGAACGCGAGATTGACCCCCGCGGCTCGAGCTGCCTCGACGTTCGCGCGCTGCGGTCCCGACCAGTACTCGTCGTGACCGACGGACATGAACATCTTGTGGCGCTGGATCAGCCCGCCATTTCTGTCGGTGTCCATGCCGGTGAAGTAGCTCACGTCGTAGCCGTTCGACTCGAGCCACCGGATCATCGGGTACTCGGAGTCGAACAAGAAGCTGCGCTGCCCCAGTCCGTTCGCGTTCGCCCGCGTGACGAAGGGACGGTTGTAGCTCACCTTGTAGGCTCGGCCGACCGGCGCGTTCCCAACGTAGAGGCTGTTCCCGCCGTAGCTGTTGTAGGCCTGCCAGGTCTCATCGGACGTTTGGAAGAGAACGTCTGAGGTTCCCGCGTCGTCGCGCACGATGAATACGATGTGACTCGCGCCGCTGGTATCGGTGCGCACGAGACGGGCGATGTAGACGCCCGAAACGGCGTCCGCGGGGACGGCCCATGACGCGGACACGCTCCAGTTGCCGCAATCGATGAGACCCGTCGCCGCCTGTGTCAGGCAGGCCGGCTGTGACTGCGGCAGCGAGGCGGATGGCAGGATCGTGGCGACCCGCCGCGCGCCGAGCCCGGCGTAGTACCCGAGCCGGTAGATGTCCAGCCGGTACGCGGTCGCCGGTGTATTGATCTTGAACAGGACAGTGGCACCGCGGTTGACGCTCATGTCGGTCGAGAAGCCCTGGATGCTTGCGTCGCCGCTTCCGACGATGTCCCACTCGCTTTGCGGGTTTCCAGCCCGCGAGTTCTCGCAGGCCACGGCGTTAACGATCGGTGGTCCGCATGGCCCGGCAGCGAATGGCCCGACGCCGATCGGTGTCGACACCATGATCGCGAGCAGAAGCGGGAGCGTGCGCCGGAAGATGCGCATCAGGCCTTGCGGAAGAAGGCCACGCCTCGCGACTGCTCGATGCGATGAGCGAGGCGCCGGGTCGTCAGGAACTCGTGGACCGCGATCGCGCAGCCGTCGTACGAGTAGTAGTCGTCGATGATCACCAGCCCGCCCGGTGAAACCTGGTCGTAAAGGGACTCGAGGCAGAAGCGAACGCTGTCGTACCAGTCGCAGTCGAGGCGCAGGATCGCGATCGGTCCGATCCTTTCCCTGGTCGCGGGAAGCGTGTCGTCGAACCAGCCCTTGACGATCTCCGTGACGGACTCCAACCCCAACGCGGCCGCGCTCGTTCGGACCTCTTCGACCGCGACGCGGCAGTTGTCCAGGTACCCAGGATCTTCCGTCCTCTGTGCGTACTCGAGAGCAGCCTGCCCGTCGATCTCCGCGGGCGGACGGTGGCCCTCGAACGAGTCGAAGAGCCACACCCTGCGGTCGCGAACGCCCGCGCGTACCAGCAGGTCCGCCATGAGGAACGCAGCGCCGCCCCGCCACACGCCACACTCGACGAACGCTCCGGGGATGCCCGCGCGCAGCGTCGCCTGCACGGTCTCGCCCAGATCGACCAGGCTCGCTTGCGGGACCATGGAGAGCGCGCGGATCCGGTCAATGCTCGGCCCGAGCGTGCGCGTTCGACGCCACGCCGCGTACTCGAGCTCGACGAGACGCGCGAGGTGACGTGGCGCGCGCTCGCGTATCCAACGGATCGAAGGGAGCGTGCTGCGACGCGGCATGGCAGCCGTCACCACAGCGGTGTCCTCCCGGGCAACGACTTCATCGGGGTCGGTTGTACGCGGCGACGGTTGAGGCCCAGTTGCGCGCGACTCGCGCTTTTGGGAGAGAGCAGCGGTTTTTTCGCAGGTGCACGGAACCGCGGTCTCTCAACCGATTCTCAACGTGCGGTTCACTCGCCCGTCCGGCGCGCGCTCCTACTGTGCTCGCGCCGAGACTCTGTCGGCCAGGGTGCCGCGGGTGACGTCAGGAGGACGCCTTTGTCGACTTACGCGAGGTTCGTCCGCAGCCTCCTCACGCTCGGAACAGGTCAGATCCTCTCGTGGTTCGGGGCGCTCGTGTTGCTCGTCGTGCTGCCCCGATATCTGGGGGACGTCAACCTCGGGAAGCTCACCTTCGCTTGGACCCTGACGTCGTTGTTCGGGATCATCGCCGATCTCGGCGTCACGACGCTGCTGGCCAAAGAGGTCGCACGTGATGTCACGGTCCTCGGCCCGCTCACGAAGAGCGTCGTCCTAACGCGCCTCCCGCTGAGCGCCCTCGCCGCCGCCGGTGCGCTTGGTTTTGTTTACCTGGCGGATTACGACGAGACAACGATCCGGATCGTCGCCGTCCTGTGCGTGTGGATCGTGGTCGGATCGCTCGCCAACACGTTCGGTGCCGCGCTCCAGGGTCTCCAGCGCATGCGTCCTCTCATCGTCTCGCAGACCGTGGGGAAGCTGCTTCAGGCGGGGCTCGTCGCGGCGCTGCTGCTGAACGGCTCAGGTCCGATGGAGGTCGCGATCGTGACCGTGCTGTCTACTGCCACCGGGATGATGATCGGCGCGATCGCGCTCCGGAAGGAGCTCCTCACGCGAGCGCTCCCGAGCGGGAAGTTCCTGCGCCTCGCGGTCGTCGGCGGACTTCCATTCTTCGTGTGGCAGGCGGCGCTCATGGTGTACGGGCAGATGGACTTCGTGATCCTCTCCGTCCTTACCTCAGACGCCGTCGTCGGCTGGTACGCGAGCGCATATCGGCTGGTCATGCTGCCCGCCTTCGTGCCGGTGATCGTCACGACCGCGATGTTGCCGGCGCTGTCCTCCGTGTCGCGCGATCCCGCGCAGTTCAGCGCTGTGGCGCGTCGAAGCTTGCAGCTCGTCGTCCTCGCGACGTTCCCGATGACCATCGGCATCCTGTTGCTTCCCGAGAAGATCGTGCAGTTCCTCGGCTATCCGGAGGCGTTCTCCAACTCTGTCGTGCCGATGATGCTTCTCGCGCCTCACGTTCCGCTCGCTGGGATCGACACGATCATCGGCACCGTACTGGTGACGCTCGATCGGCAGCGACAATGGGCGATGATCGGAGTCGCCGCGGCGGTGGTCAATCCGATCGCGAACCTCGTGGCGATCCCCCTGACCCACCAGCTCCTCGGGAACGGCGCGATCGGAGCGTCGCTGACCACCGGCCTGACGGAGCTCTTCATGTTCGTTCTGGCCCTGCGCCTGCTGCCGTCCTGGGTCTTCGGGATCAGCACCGTACGTTATGTGGTGAGGTGCGCCGGGGCGGGCCTCGCGATGGCCGTCGCGGTGCTCATTGTTCGCGAGGCACCGCTGCCATTCGTCGTCGCCCTGGGCGTCGTCGCCTACGCCGCCGCGTCCATCGCGTTGAAGACCCTCGCGCCGTCGGATCTGCGCCGCATGCGAACTGAGATCCTTGGTCGGACGGGCGCCGCGACCGTTCCGAGTCAGCGCGGCGACCTGGTGGCCTAGTCGCGGGGGCCCTCTCCAAAGGACCTGCGAGTCCGTATCCACGGTGCGCCCGCGGGAGCGATCACGGCACGCGCGTACAGCACGACCTTCCACACGACGTACCGCGGTGCGTGCGCAAGCGCGAGATACGTGCGTGTCGGAGCGCGCGTCGCGATCAGCCCGGCGACCACGTGGCCGGCGATCGCGACCGTGCCGAAGACCGCGAGCGCTGACGCGGTCGCAGATCCGACCACAAGCGCCGCAACCGACACGATCGCGCCGCCGACGAACGCGACCGAGAGCGGCGGTATGAGCTGCTCAATGGCCGCGTCGAGGACGACGGCGTCGCCGCGGGCCAGCCCGCTCGCGAGCATCGAGGGGATCTGTTGACGGACGGCGCCCAGGCGGCCGGCCTCCCAACGGAGATTCTGGCTGGCCGCGTCGCCAAGGTTCGTGGGCATGTCCGCGCTCACGGTCGCCTCTGGCGCGAAGTCGACGCGGATACCCGCGCGCACGAGCGCCAGATGCAGCTCGACATCCTCCGCGAGACCGACGCTCGACCATCCGTGCTTATCGAGTACGGCCGCGTCGAAGCACATCCCGTTGCCCTTGAGGCCACAGCTCAGGCCGAGCGCGGCGCGGCCGCGCGGCCGCAGGTAATGGAGCGACGCGAGCGCGGCCTCGCGAAGCGCGCTGGTCGGAGACGCCGTCGCATTCAGCACGCGGTAGTGCGCCTGGATGACGCGACTGCCCGCCTGGAGACGAGCGTCCATCTGGGCCACGAACTCTGACGACAGGATCGAGTCGGCGTCGACGACGATGTACGCGTCGTGCCTGCCGTGCTCCCGGACGTGCGGCAGCAGCCAACGCAGCGCGTGACCCTTCGCGCGGTCGACCGCGTCGACTCTTTCGTGAACGATCGCTCCGGCTTCGCGCGCGATGGTGGCCGTCGCGTCGGTGCAGTTGTCCGCGACGACGAAGATATCCAGACCGCGCGCCGGATACGTCTGCTCGCGCACGCTCCGGATCACGCGATCGATGACGCTCGCTTCGTTGTGCGCGGGTATCAACACGGCGAACCGGCGGCGCCGGGCGCCGGGCCCAGGTATCCGTGGTCGTCTGAGCAGCGCTGCCGCACCAAGCGCGGTCAGATACCCGCCGATCGCCGCGACCACCACGGCCAGCGCGATGACGACCAATCCGAGAACGGCGCTGCCCATGCTCC
>Ga0114129_10011410_pt1 | contig 12657 bp, 8 predicted proteins | sample RhiMetdeltSRZDD1_FD_80071 | JGI IMG/M metagenome (GOLD analysis project Ga0114129, IMG submission 80071) | Populus rhizosphere microbial communities from Tennessee, USA - Rhizosphere MetaG P. deltoides SRZDD1 (version 2) (version 2) | ecosystem: Host-associated > Plants > Roots > Rhizosphere >...
CCGCTGCGGCCGATGCTCGGCCGCGTGGCGGTAGCGCCCGAGGGGGCCGAGGAGTTCGGCGGTCTTTGGCCCGGTGACTTCGGCGGCAACATGGACACCTCCGACGTGCGCGAGGGCACGACCGTGTACCTGCCGGTGTTCCACCCCGGGGCGCTCTTCTACTTCGGCGACGGCCATGCTGCGCAGGGCGACGGGGAGGTCTGCGGCTCGGGCCTCGAGACCTCGATGGAGGTAGCGTTCCGCTTCGGCCTGCGCAAAGGAAAAGCGATCGCCTGGCCGCGCCTGGAAGACGCCGAGCACATCATGGTCGCCGGCAGCGCGCGGCCGCTTTCGGACGCGCTCAGGATCGCCTTCGTCGAGCTCGTCGAGTGGCTGGTCGCCGAGTACGGCTTCAGCAAGCCCGACGCGTACCAGCTCGTCTCGCAAGTCGCGGTGGTGCGCGTCGCCAACATGGTCGACCCGCTCTACACGGTGGTCGCCAAGTTCCCGAAACGCCAGCTGCCGGCCCGCTAGCACCGCCATGCCGAAGATCGAGGTGGTCCGCACCTATCTCGAGGTGACCGAACCCGGGGTAGTGCGCCCGGTCCCGAGCCCGGAGCCGCGTGCGCGCGTCGAGAAGCTGACGGACTGCCCCGTCTCGTTCTTCCGCTACCTCTACGTCGAGGTGGGCCGCAACTACCACTGGGTCGACCATCTCGGCTGGTCCGACGACGAGTGGCGCGCCCGCCTCACGAGCCCGGCGGTATCGCTCTTCCTGCTGAGCGTGGCGGGCGCTCCGGCCGGCTACTTCGAGCTCGAGCAGCACCCGGACGGCTCCGTTGAGATCGCCTATTTCGGATTGCTGCCGGAGGTCCTGGGCCGGGGCCTCGGCAAGTACCTGCTGAGCCAGGCGACCGACGCGGCGTGGGCGCTCGGACCGACGCGGGTCTGGCTCCACACCTGCACCTTGGACGACCCGGCCGCTTTACCCAACTACCTGGCGCGCGGCTTCCGGGCGTTCAAGAGCGAGACCTACGAAACCGAGATGCAGGCTGGCTCGAGTGAATGAAGAGGACGAGCCCCGCTTCGACCGCCTGGCAAGGATGGGAGAGGCCTACCTCGCCCACCACACTCCAGAAGAGCTCGCGCTCCACGCCCGCCTTGCGAGCGAGCTCGTGGCCGCGCGCCCCGCACGCGTGGAGGTGAGTCCGGCTGCCGAAGGGCGCTTCGACGTCACGGTCGTCGCCTTCGATTTCTTCTCGGCCTTCGCTCTTCTCTGCGGCGTGCTGGCGGCCCGCGGCCTCGACATCGAGTCGGGCCGCGCGCACACCCAGGCGCCGCCCGAGGCCCCCTCCGACGCGCCGCGGCCCCGCCCGCGCGGCCGCCGGCCACGCCGCCCCGACCCGGGACCGTCGGCGTTACGCACGATCGTCGACGAATTCCGGGTGAGACCGCGCGCTGGTTCCAAAGGCGTCGATCCGCGGCGGCTCGCGCCACAGCTCGAAGACGACCTCGTGGAGCTCCTGGCGCTCGTGGCCGAGGGCCGCACCGACGAGGCGCGCGAGCGGCTGGACCGGCGGCTGGCCGAGCGCTTCTCGGGCAGCGAGCCTCCAGCCGGCGCGCTGCAGCCCCTGAGCATCGACTTCGACAACGCCGCGGACCCGCATTGGACGCGGATGGAAGTACGCGGTCGCGACACGCCGGGCTTCCTCTACGCCCTGGCCACGGCACTCGCCCTCAGGAACCTGTACATCCACCAGGTCGAGATCGCGAGCGTCGGCACGGAGGTCCGCGACGCCTTCCTGATCGCGAGCCGCGAGGGCCGCAAGATCGAAGACCTGGCCGAGCTCCTACGGCTGCGGGTGGCCGTGGCGCTCATCAAGCAGTTCGCGCACCTGCTACCGGTTGCCCCCGACCCGGTTCGCGCGCTGCGCTCGTTCGGCCAGCTGGTCGACCGCGTGCTCGGTGGAGAGCCGGTGGCACCCGCGCTCCAGCTGCTCGCGACGCCCGAGGGGCTGCGCGAGCTGGCACGGCTCCTGGGCGCGAGCACATTCCTGTGGGAGGACTTCCTGCGGCTGCAAGCCGAGCACCTGCTGCCCGTGCTCGACAGCTGGAAGAAGCGTCCGCTGCGGGGCCGCGCGGAGCTTCTCTCCGAGCTCACGACTCGTCTCGCCAGCGCTGGCTCGTTCGAAGAGCAACGCCGCGTCCTCAACGAGTTCAAGGACGAAGAGATGCTGCTGCTCGACATGCGCCAGCTCGCCGATCCGGGCGTCGGCCTCGTCGGCTTCTCGCACGCGCTCACGGACCTGGCCGAGGCGGTCGTCGAAGCGGCGCTTCAGTCTTGCGTCGCCGAGGTGGCGCGTGCTCACGCAATCGCTCCCGCCGAGCTCTCCGGGCTGGGCCCGCTGAGTGTCCTCGGCCTCGGCAAGTTCGGCGGCCGCGAGATGGGTTACGCCTCGGACATCGAGTTGCTGCTCGCCTACGCGCCGCCTCTCTCGGCGGGGGCTCCGGGGATCGACCCGGGGCGCTTCTACGAGCAGGTCGTCCAGGAGCTCAGCAGTTTCATCGCGGCGCGCCAGGAGGGGATCTTCCATGTCGACCTGCGCCTCAGGCCGCACGGCGCGAAGGGTCCGCTCGCCAGCCCGCTCGCGGCGCTTCGCGAGTACTACCGGCCCGGCGGAGGGGCTGCCGCGTTCGAGCGCCAAGCCCTGATCAAGCTCCGGCACGTAGCGGGCGACCCGGCGCTCGGCGTCGAGGTGCTGCGGATACGTGACGCGTTCGTCTGGAGCGACGAACCGTGGGACCGCGCGAATGCCCTTCACCTGCGCGAGCGGCAGTCTCGCGAGCTGGTCCCCACGGGTCGTTTCAACGTCAAGTACAGCCCCGGAGCGCTCGTGGAGGTCGAGTACACGGTGCAGTACCTGCAGCTCGAGCAGGGTCGCGAGCGGCCCGAGCTCCGCAGCCCCGCGACGCTCGAAGCTCTCGACCGACTGGGCGAAGCGGGTCTGCTGGGTGCTTCGGAGCGCGAGCTTCTCCGCGCCGCCTATCTTTTCTGGCGCCGCGTGGCGGACGCGCTGCGTATGGTGCGGGGCAACGCGCGCGATCTGCTGTTGCCCGAGCCGGACTCGGAGGAGCTGCGCTTCCTGGCGCGCCGCCTCGGCTATACGGGAGCCGACTGGAAGCAGGCCGGTCGCGCGTTCCTGGCCGACCTGGACCGGCATCGTGAGAGCGTCTCTCGCTTCTTTACGGAGCGCTTCCGACGTTGAGCGGCCGCAGCAGGAGCTCCTGGAACAGGCGCTGCACCGTCTCGGCGTGGCCGGAGAGCTCGCTCGTGAAGCGGGCTGCGGCCGGGGCGTCCGGGCCGTCCGCGTAGCCGAGTCGACGGGCGAGCAGTCTCCGCTCGCCGTCGTCCTCGGGCAGCAGGTGGGTCTGGGCGTCGTGGACCATTTGCAGCTTGTTCTCGACGTCCCGCAGGAACAGGTAGGCGTTGGCAAGTGCGTCGGCATCCGGCGCAGGAAGCGCCCCCGCCTCACGCAGCGCGGCGAGCGCCGGAAGCGTCGCGCGCGCGCGCAGCCCTCGGCGACCGCCCTCGCGCAGTTGCAGCACCTGCGTGATGAGCTCGATCTCCCGGATACCCCCGCGGCCGAGCTTGACGTGGCGGTCCGTGAGCCCGCGGGCGGCGAGCCGGCGATCGCTCTCGTGTTTCATGCGCAAGACCTGGCGCAGCGCCTGCGCGTCGAAGGGACGTTCCCAGACGAACTCCGTAACTCGCCGCAGCAGCATCCGCGCGAGCTCCGTGTCACCCGCGACGGGCCTGGCCTTGATCAGCGCGAGCCGCTCCCAGGCAGCGCCGCGTCCCAGGTAGTACTCCTCCGCGGCGCGCAGCGAATGGCTGATGGCGCCTGCGCGTCCCTCCGGCCGCAGCCGGAGATCCACGCGGTAGACGTGCCCTTCGTGGCTCGCTTCGCCCAGCACGGCCGTGAGGCGTCGGCCGAGCGTCTCCGCATGTGCGTGGAGCGTCAGCGAACCGCTCCGGCGTGAAACGCCCCCCGCATCCGTGCGGTGCAGGTACACGAGATCGACGTCCGAGCTGAAGTTCAGCTCCGAGCCGCCGAGCTTGCCGAGAGCGAGCACGGCGAATCCCGAGCGAGCCCCAGCCTGCCTGAGCGGCAGCCCCGCTTCGGCGCGCACCTCGGCGGCTGCCACGTCGAAGGCAGCCGACACGAGCGCGTCGGCAAGTGCGGAGAGCCCCAGGAGCGTCTCCTCCACCGGGACGAGTCGCGTTAGGTCCAGGAGCGCAATGCGTACGATCTCCCGGCGGCGGGTGCGCCGCAGCACGTCACGGGCGCCACCCGGGCCGGCCTCCGCGATCGCCTTGCGAACCTGGCCCGCGAGCTGCTTCGCGCTCTGCAGTGCGCGCGCGTGAGGGTCCGTGAGCCAGCCGGCCCACTCGGGGTGGCGGACCAGCTGGTCGGCCAGGAAGGGACTCGCTCCGAGCGCCCAGGCCAAGAGCTCGAGCGCCGCCGGCCCGCGTTCGTGAAGCACGGCGAGCACGCCGGCACCGCCACCGCTCGCGTGCACGAAGCGCTCGAGCCGGGAGAGCGCTGCGTCGGGATCCGGCACGGCCGCGAGCGCGGGCAGCAGCGCGGGGAGCAGCCGTGCGAGCGCCGACCGCGCAGGCGGGTCCCTGGCGATCGCCCTGAGCTCGGCCGCGGCGCGCTCGGGATCCGCGAGACCGTGGTGACGGAGCAACGCGAGTGCTTCGGGACCAGGCGGCTCGTCGAGCAGGTGGAGCAGCGCGACGGGGGTCATGCTCGGGGGATTGTGTTCCGTGGGAACGGACAGGGGAAGGACTTCCCGGTCACGGGAACGGACGATGGGGGACGGGCGAACTGGAGACGGGCACGAACACCGGACGACTGGAACGGACAACGGAGAACGAACAACAGTGGCCCAACAACAGGAAACGACAATAGCCTGACCGGCTGGCAGGGCTACAGGGGGGGCATCCCGCCCCCCCTCACCCCCCGGTGAATATCCCGCCCCCCCTAACCCCCGGGAGCCATTCCCCGAACCCTCGGGAGAATCATCTCGCCCGCTTACCCAGGGCATCTCCTTCTAAATGTCGAAGTACAACGCGAACTCCCAGGGGTGGGGGCGCAGGCGGATCGCGTCCACCTCGTTCTTGCGTTTGTAGTCGATCCAGGTCTCGATCAGATCGCGCGTGAAGACGTCACCCTTGAGCAGGAACTCGTGGTCCTTCTCGAGGTTGTCGAGCACGGCGTCGAGCGAGCCCGGCAGCTGCTTCACGCGCGCCGCCTCCTCCGCCGGCAGCTCGTAGAGGTCCTTGTCGAGCGGCTCTCCGGGGTCGATCTTGTTCTGCACACCGTCGAGCCCCGCCATCAGGCATGCGGCGAAGGACAAGTAGGGGTTGCAGGTTGGATCAGGGGTCCGGAACTCGAGCCGCTTGGCCTTTTCCGAGCTTGAATACATCGGGATGCGGACCGCGGCCGAGCGATTGCGAGCGCTGTAGGCGAGGTTGATCGGGGCTTCGTAGCCGGGCACCAGGCGCCTGTAGGAGTTGGTGCTGGGCGCGATCAGCGCACACAGAGCCGGCGCGTGCTTGAGAATGCCGCCGATGTAGTGCTTGCACATCGGCGAGATGTCGGCGTAGCCGCCCTTCTGGTAGAAGAGGTTCTTGCCGTCTTTCCAAAGCGACTGGTGCGTGTGCATGCCGGAGCCGTTGTCCTGGAAGATCGGCTTGGGCATGAACGTCACCGTCTTGCCGAACTTCTTCGCCGTGTTCTTGGTGCAGTACTTGTACCAGAGCACCTTGTCGGCCATCTTCACCAGGGTGTCGAAGCGCATGTCGATCTCGGTCTGGCCGGCCGAGGCCACCTCGTGGTGGTGCACCTCGATCTTCACGCCGCAGGCCTCGAGGTTCAGCACCATCTCGGAGCGAAGGTCCTGGTGGTGGTCGGCGGGGGACACCGGGAAGTAGCCCTGCTTGTAGCGGGGCCGATAGCCCAGGTTGGGCCGCTCCGGCGTGCCCTCGCGTCCGCTGTTCCAGGTTCCCGCCTCCGCGTCCAGGTGGTAGAAGCCGAAGTTGTAGCCCTGGTCGAAGCGGGCGCTGTCGAGGATGAAGAACTCGAGCTCCGGCCCGATGTACACCGTGTCGGCGATGCCGGTGCTCTTGAGGTAGGCCTCGGCCTTCTTCGCCACGTAGCGCGGATCGCGCGCGTAGGCCGCGCCCGTGATCGGGTCCTTCACGTCGCAGATCAGCGCCATCGTGGGCACGCTGGTGAATGGATCGATCACCGCCGTCCCCGCGTCGGGGAAAAGCAGCATGTCCGACTCGTTGATGGCCTGGAATCCGCGGATCGAGGAGCCGTCGAAGCCGATCCCCTCCTTGAAGAGGTCTTCGCTCAGCTCCGCCACGGGAATCGAGAAGTGCTGCCAAAGGCCGGGCATGTCGATGAAGCGCAGGTCGACGATCTTCACGTCCTTGGCCTTCGCCAGTTTCAATACGTCGCTCGGGGTCATTCCGCCTCCTTCAGGCAGCTCGCGGCGCCGGGGTCGCCAGCGCCCACAAAGTTGTCGGATCGGATCGTCGGAACCACAAACCGGTCCGTCGCTCCGCTTCCGGCTGTTCTTGATCGCTAGGCGACTGACAGGAGCAAGGCGCGTGCCGACGTCGAGCGCGTCGTGGTCGGCGACAACCCCTTTGGCGCACGGGGTTTCAAAGACTGCCGCTGCCGGCGACTCCAAGACATTTGTGTTACCTGTGGCATCTTGGGATCCAAAACTGTCGCGGAGGATTCGCCAGACGGATGTCCGGCTTCTCCTGATCCACTGGGCTTCCAGTCGGTTGGACTGCCTAAAAATCGCGTTTTTAGTCTTCACAGGTTGCTATTAAGGCTAAATGATGATTAGTTATGCCTTCGACGCCGGCCATAACCCTATGGCGTCGCACGTCCCAGGCAAGAGGAGTGGAATGGCGACACCGCTGCGTGACTTTCTGGAGATCCCCTACGACAAGCTGGAAGACCTGAACCTCCAGGCCAAGGCCGAGCGCATGGCCGGGAAGGACCCGGGCCGGATTCGCGAGTCCCGCATGAAGTACCTGACCGACGAGAAGCGCATCAAGGCGGTGACCGTTTGCTTCACCGACCTCGAGGGTCGCTTCCACATGCTGGACTACGACAAGAAGTTCCTGCTGAAGGCGGCGGACAACCTCACCTTCGACGGCTCCTCGATCCGCGGCTTCTCGCGCCAGGCCGAGTCGGATCTGCGCCTCGGCATCGACTGGCCGGCCTTCTACTTCCTGCCCGCCGACGTGTTCGGCCCCGGCAAGGTACTCGTGTTCGGCGACGTCTGCGATCAGGACGGCACACCCTACGTAGCCGACCTGCGCGCCCGCCTGAAGACCTTCGCGGCCCAGCTGCGCAAGAAGGAGATGGTGGCCCACGTCGCGAACGAGATCGAGGGCTTCATCTTCAAGGGCCGCGACGCCGAGCGTCGCTACTTCGAGACCGGCCAGTTCGAATACGTCTCGACCGGCGGCTACTACCACTCGCTGCCGGGCGACACCTTGCGGCGCTTCATCGACAGCTCGGCCGAGGTGCAACGCGCGCTCGGCTTCGCAAACGAGAAGGACCACCCCGAGGTGGCACCCTCGCAGTTCGAAATGAACTACGGCTACAGCGAGGCCGTGATCGGCGCCGACCAGGTGCAGCTCTACAAGCTGATTGCGCGCCAGGTCGCGGCGCAGATGGACCTGACCGCATCATTCCTGCCCAAGCCGGTGGCGAACGTGAACGGCAACGGCTGCCACACCAACATGTCGATCGCCAAGAAGGGCAAGAACCTCTTCTACGACAAGAAGGGCCAGGACGGACTTTCTTCGTTCGCGTGGAGCTTCATCAACAGGATCCTGGCGAGCGGCAACGACATCTGCCTGATCCTGAACTCGAGCGTCAACTCGTACCGGCGGCTCGACCCGCACTTCGAGGCGCCGAACCAGATCAAGGTCTCGGCCAAGGATCGAGGCTCGATGGTGCGGATCCCGATCGGCAACGAGCGCACGGCGCGCATCGAGGTGCGCTCGATCGCCCCGGACGCCAACCCTTACCTGGCGATCTACACGCTATTCAAGACGGGGCTGGAGGGGCCCGGCACCGAGGACGATCACGACGGCAAGCGCTCGCGCACGCGCTTCCTGCCCGACAACATCTACGACGCGATCCGGCTCTTCAAGGGCAGCAAGTATGCGCAGGAGCTGCTGGGCAGCGAGGTCCACGAGAAGTACGCCGAGCTGAAGCTCGCTTCCGCGGAGCGCTGCGCCAAGGCACTCGGCGCGATCGTGAAGCGCGAGGAGATCCAGTTCCACCACGAGGTCACGAACCAGTACCTGTGGGGTCAGTTCTAGGCGGTTGCGCCCGCAGGCTCGCCTCCGACAAAGGCCCCGTGTCGCCCAGGTGCGCGATGCGCAGGCCGCCCGTCTCGATCAGCCACAGCGTATTGGTTCCGCCGAACTCGTCGCCCCAGGGCTCGGCATGCCGCCCCTCGATCGCGCTGACGCGCAGATCGGAGAAGGCGTAGACGCCGGGCGCGCGCAGCACGGGCGCCTGCGCGGCGTAGTAGGAGGCGTCGTGATCGTAGTGCGGATGGCTCACGAGCACGACGTCGGCGGCGAGCCCTGCCGGGAACGAGTAGCCGAGCCAGCGCGTGCCGTTGTAGGGGTCGACGAGCGCCCGCACGCCACCGGGCGATTCGACGACGAACGATGCATGCGCGACGTATTCGATGCGCACCTCCGCCAGAGCCGATGAGCCAAGGACGGCCAGGGCGGCGAGCGCGGCCGCGATTTCTTTCGACATCTCTGCCTCCCGAGAGCCTGGCCGCTGCTCATACCTTGAGCTCGGGAACGACGCAAGCCTCGGAGGGGCGGTGTAAGCTCCGGTCGATGAGCGAGCGGCTCGTGGTCTGCCTGACGAGCGCGGAGCAGGAGTACCAGGCGCTTCAGGGGGAGGATGCACGGAGCGCCGGCCAGCGCCTCGCGGCGGACGTTGAAGTGTTGTTCGCCGACGACAACGCGGTGCTGCAGATCCAGCAGCTGTTCCGCTTCGTCCACGCCCCTGAGGCCGAGCGTCCGGCTGCGATCCTGTTGCACACGCGCGTCCCCGACGGGCTCGAGCGCGTGGCACGCAACGCGACCCGGGCGGGGATCGGCTGGCTGCTGCTGAACCGCAACGCCCCCTATGTCGAGTCGCTGCGTCGCGATCACGCCGGGCTCGCGATCGCCGCGATCACGACGGACCACATCGAGATCGGCCGGATCCACGCGCGTCAGCTCGAGCGGCTGCGGTCGGGACCCAGCCACGTCCTCTACGTCCAGGGGCCGGCGGATGCATCCGCAGCGCGGCTGCGTCTCGAGGGCTTCGAGGAAGGAACGCGCGGGCGCGGCCACGAGCTCCGGATCCTCAACGGCGAGTGGACGGACACGAGCGCCGAGCGGGCGGTGGCCGGCTGGCTGCGCCTCAAGACGGCCGAGCGCTTCGTGCCGGAGGCGATCGTGTGCCAGAACGACAACATGGCCCGCGGCACCCGACGCGCGCTCGAGCAGCTGCGGCCCGAGTGGGCACAGGCACCCTTCCTCGGCTGCGACGGCCTGCCGGGGAGCGGCCGGCGCGACGTCGACGAAGGCCGGCTCGCGGCCACGGTCTCGATCCCCTCCTGCGCGGGCCACGCGGTCGAGCTGGCGTTGCGCTGGAAGCGGGACGGCGTCGTGCCGCCGCCCGAAACCGTGCTCGCACCCGCGCCTTATCCGGCGCTCTGAAGCGGCAACGTCGCCCCTGCGTCTCTCAGGTTCCCTCAGGCCGGAGCTTGGAATGACCGTCTTATGCTCGCGCCTACACCCAGTCACCGGAATGTGGTGGTAAAGTGCACGGCAGCAAGGCCGTTTCCAGGTGTCCGAATGAGAGGTAACTCCGACGTGACGCCAGGTTGGAGCCATCGACGAACGCCCGTGCTACGCGTCGGATCACTCGGGCTGGCGTCGGTCTTTCTTTCGACCGCGGTCTGGGCGCAGGCAACCGCCCCCCCAGGGCCGCAGATCGCCGACCTCACGACGCTCTCGCTCGACGAGCTCATGGACCTCGAGGTCACCACCGTCTCGCGCAAGCCGGAGCGGCTATGGTCCGCGCCGAGCGGCATCGACGTCGTGACCGGCGAGGACATCCGCCGGGCCGGAGCGCAGAACCTGCCCGACGCGCTCCGCCTCGCGAGCGGTGTCCACGTCGGACAGCCCAGCGCGCGGAGTTGGGCAATCAGCATCCGCGGTATGAACGTGCTCGCCGCCAACAAGATCTCGACCTTGATGGACGGACGGAGCCTGTTCACGCCCTTCTTCTCCGGCGTGTTGTGGGACGTGCAGGATACCCTGCTGGAAGACATCGACCGCATCGAAGTCGTGCGCGGCCCGGTCGGCGCGTTGTGGGGCGCCTTCGCCGTAAACGGCTTCATCCAGATCCTGACCAAACCTGCCGAGGATACGCAGGGATGGTTGCTGAGCGTCGCTCGAGGTACGGAAGATCCCGGCCGCTTCGCGCTGCGCTACGGAGGAAAGCTGGGCAAGGATACGTTTTTCCGCGCTTACGCCAAGTACTATCAGACGGATTGGACCTACGGGAAGGACGGCGAACACGCTCAGCCCGCGACCGATTTTCTCCAATCAGGGTTTCGGGTCGATGGCCGGCCTTCCCCCGACACCACGGTCACCTGGCAAGGCGACTACTACACGAACCAGAACCTGCCGCTGGATCGCGAGCAGACGCAGGTTTCCGGAGCCAACCTGCTCGGGCGCTGGCGCCGTGCTCTGCCGGGTGACCGGGAGCTCCAGCTGGAAGGCTACTTCGACCACACGTACTTTCGGATTCCTTTGAATTTCGAAGAGACAAGGAACACGGGCTCGGCCTCGGTCAAATACCGCTTCACGGCCGGTCGGCACGGCCTGCTCCTCGGCGCCGATGCCCTCGTGTCCGCAGACACCGTCGGCAACATAGGCGTCGCGATGATGGAGCCGGCGGATCGCACCATCCACACAGTCGGCGTCTACGTCCAGGACACGATACAGATCGCGACGCGCGCTGCGCTGGTTCTCGGGCTCAAGGGTGAACACAGCGCTTTTTCGGGCTACGAGCTCGCGCCGACGATTCGCGTGGCATGGACGCCCAACCCGCGCACCACCGCCTGGGCCGCCGTGTCGCGGGCCGTGCGCACGCCCGTTCGGATCGACGAAGACCTGGTCTTCCGCTTCAACGGCTTGACCTTTTTCGAGGCCAACGACGATTTCAAGACCGAGACGGCCCTCGCCTACGAGCTCGGCGTTCGCCATCGGCCAGTCTCCGCGCTGACCGTGGACGTCTCCGCGTTTGCCTACCGCTACGACAACTTGCGCAGCACCGAGCCGGCGGGCACGCTACCCATACCCCTGACCTTCAAGAATGGCCTCAACGCCAGGTCCTACGGCGTCGAAGCCACCCTCATGTACCAACCGCTGAAGCGGCTTTCGTTCAAGGCCAGCTACCGTCTTCTCGACCTCGAGTTTTCGAAGGACCCTGGGAGTGTCGACACGACCAAGGGAAGTGCCGAAGGAAATGACCCGAAGCACGTGGGCATACTCGGAGCCCACCTGAACCTGCCGGGGAACCTGGAGCTCGACGCTTTCCTGCGCCACGCGAGCGCGTTGCCAGCGCCTGCGCTTCCGGGCTACACGACCCTCGACGCGCGCGTCGGCTGGCGGCTCGCGAAAGGGCTCGAGATCTCGCTCTTGGGTCGCAACCTTCTCGACCCGCAGCATCCGGAGTTCGTCACCAACAACAGCCTCAACGAGGAGGTGCATCGCAGCGCAACGCTGAAGCTCACCTGGCGCCCCTAGCGCCCATGCGCGAGAGCTTCGATGCGATCGTGATCGGAACCGGACAGGCCGGCCCGTCTCTCTGCGGCCGACTGGCCGGGGCGGGAATGAAGGTGGCGGTCGTCGAGCGCGGCAAGCTCGGCGGCACCTGCGTCAACACGGGCTGCATCCCGACCAAGACCCTGGTCGCCAGCGCGCGCGCGGCCCACGTGGCGCGGCACGCCGGCGAATACGGCGTCCGGATTGGCGGCACGATCGACGTTGACATGCAGCGGGTGAAGGCCCGCAAGGACGCGGTTGCGGGGGCCTCCAGGAAGGGAGTCGAGACGTGGCTGAAAGGGATGGGCAACGTCACGCTCATCGAGGGCCACGCTCGATTCGTGGCGCCTCACGAGGTCGCTGTCAACGAGCGACGGCTGAGCGCCGAGAAGATCTTCATCAACGTCGGGGCGCGGGCCCGCGTGCCGCAATTGCCGGGGGTCGAGGAGATAGCCTTCCTCACCAACTCCGGCATGATGGAGTTGGACTTCCTCCCGGAGCACCTCGTGATCGTGGGTGGCAGCTACGTCGGCCTCGAGTTCGCGCAGATGTACCGGCGCTTCGGCAGCCGAGTCACGATCGTGGAGATGGCGCCGCGGCTGATCAGCCGCGAGGACGAAGACGTGTCGGCTGCGGTCGAGGAAATCCTGAAGGCCGAGGGGATCAGCGTGCGCCTCGGCGCAGAGTGCGTCCGGCTGGAAAAGCGCGGCAACGGGGTCGCC
>Ga0114129_10011411_pt1 | contig 12657 bp, 8 predicted proteins | sample RhiMetdeltSRZDD1_FD_80071 | JGI IMG/M metagenome (GOLD analysis project Ga0114129, IMG submission 80071) | Populus rhizosphere microbial communities from Tennessee, USA - Rhizosphere MetaG P. deltoides SRZDD1 (version 2) (version 2) | ecosystem: Host-associated > Plants > Roots > Rhizosphere >...
ACGCAGCGCGGTCCGAAGCTCGGTGGGCGCTCGTGTTGGCGCAAGAAATCGGTCGCCAGTGAGCGGCGCGAGCAGGCCTCCGTGCCGCGAGTGGCGGATGACCACGCGCGTCTCCCCGTCGGGTAACGTCACGGCATACGCGATCCCGCGGCCTCGAAGCTCACGCCGTCCGGGGTGAGTTGCCGCGTAGTCGTACAGCGAGCGTTCCCCGACCGCGCGTCGCACCGCGTCCGCGCATGCGCCCAGCGCGACGACGTCGGCGCCGCTCAGCACGAATCGTGTGTACCCGGCAGGCGCCTGCGTCATCCGCTCACGCGAAGGCGCTCATGCGAGCGCGCGATAGACGACAACCGGGTCGACCTTGCCGCGGAGCTTGAGTGGCGGACGCTCCACGAGCGGATGTGAGCGGGTGAGCGCATCGCGCATGGCCTGGGTGAGCAGGATCTCGCCGCCCTCAGCCCATGCGCACAGTCGATTGGCGGTGTTGACCGTGTCACCGATCACCGTGAACTCGAGGCGGCGCTGCGATCCGATGTTCCCGGCGAACGCCTCGCCGGAGTTGAGCCCGATACCGATCTGCAGCTGCGGGCGCCCCTGCACGCGCCATCGCGTGTTCAGTCGATCGAGCGATCGCATCATGTCGACCGCCGAGTCGACCGCGCGGTCGGCGTCGTCAGGTTCGGAGATCGGCGCGCCCCACTGCGCCATTACCGCGTCGCCGATGAACTTGTCGAGCGTGCCGCCGTGCCTGAACACGCACTCCACCATCTCCGTGAAAAACTCGGTCAGGAGCAGTGCCGTGTCGTCCGGTTCCATCGTCGCCGACAGCGGCGTGAAGTTGCGGATATCCGCGAACAGGACGGCGACCGTGCGGCGCTCCCCGCCGAGCTGGATCGCATCGGGTGATGCCGCGATGCGCGCAGCCATGCGCGGGGTGAAGAATCGTTCGAAATTGCTGCGCACGAGGGTCTCGTGCCTGATCCGCTCGGCGAACCGGCTGTTCTCGATGGCCACGGCGACGATGCCCGAGAACGCGACCACGAAGTCGAGGTCGTCCTCGCCGAATCGGTGCGCGCTCGTTAGGCTGTCGACGTACAGCACGCCCGTAACCCGGTTCTCGGTCCCGATCAGCGGCGCGCACACGGCGGAGCGTACTTGCTGATGCACGATGGAGCCGCTGAAGCGCAGGTCCTCCGGCGCATTATCGGAGAGAATGGCGACCTTCTCCTCGATTGCCTTGCGCGCGATCGAGAGCGGCACCGTCCGGCCGAGGTTCGCCCCTCCGCGATCGCGCGCGATGCTCGGGACGAGGTCCTGGTGATTGTCCAGCAACAGAATCGCGAAGCGGTCGACCTCCAGGATCTGGAACACCATCTCCGCGATCTTCTCGAGCAACGTCGCCACGTCCGGCGCGCGCGTGAGCGCCTTCGAGACCTCCAGCAGCAACGCGAGCTTCTGGCGAACGCGCTGCTCGTCAGGCATGACGATCGCGGTCTCATCCACCACCACCTGCGACCCGCTCGCGCGCAGCGCCTCGGCGAATGCCTGACGCGCATCCGGGACCGCGCGCTGCCTGACGATGGTCGGCGCGTACCGGGAGCTCTCGCCGTCCGCGCCGTTCTCCGATGCGTCGCTCTGGCTCACGTTGAACGAGAGCTTGCCGAACGTGAGCACGTCCCCGGCGGCGATTCGCGCATGTTCGACACGCTCGCCGTTCACGAACGTCCCGTTGCTCGATCCCAGGTCGTTCAGCTCGATCCCGGACTCATCGGCGACCAGCGACGCATGCCGCCGCGACACGGTGGGGTCCAGGAGGGCAACGTCGCTCGAGAGCGCACGACCGACTGTCAGCGCCGCGCCGCGCTTCAGCTCGAAAACCTGATCGCCGTCTGAACTGACGAGCCTGAACGCCATGCGGTGAAGTTAGCGGATCTGCCCAATGGCCGTGAGCAGAGCCCGAGCCTTGTTCTCGGTCTCCTCCCACTCTCGCTCGGGCACCGAATCGGCGACGATGCCCGCGCCCGTCTGCACGGACGCGACCCCGTCGGCTATGACGCACGTCCGGATCGTGATCGCCAGATCCATGCGACGAGCTCCGGCCGCAATGTATCCCACGGCGCCGGCATACGGGCCCCTCCGCTCGGGCTCGAGCTCATCGATGATCTCCATCGCGCGGACCTTTGGCGCACCGGTCATGGTCCCGGCGGGAAACGTCGCGCGTAACACGTCGAGCCCTGACACACCATCGCGCAGCTCGCCCTCCACCTGACTCACGATGTGAAGCACGTGCGAATACTTCTCGATTCGCATGAGCTCCGTGACCGACACGGTCCCATAGCGCGCGACGCGACCCACATCGTTGCGACCCAGATCGACGAGCATCACGTGCTCGGCGCGCTCTTTCTCATCGGCGAGCAGGTCGGCCGAAAGCCGCTCATCCTCGGCGGCCGTCGCGCCCCGCGGCCGCGTTCCGGCGATGGGACGCACGGTGACGCGATTGTCAGCCAGCCGTACGAGAAGCTCCGGCGAACTTCCCACGAGCTCGACGCCGTCGAGCACGAGGTGGTACATGTACGGCGACGGATTCAGTGCGCGGAGAGCGCGGTACAGCGCATCCGATGAGAAATCGTGCGGCACCCGAATCCGTCGGCTCAGGAGCGCTTGAAAGCAGTCGCCCGCGAAGATGTACTCGCGGATGCGCTCCACGTCTGCGAGGAACTTTGCGCGCTCGTACGTCGACGCTCCGATCGCTGCAGGCGCACCGCGCTTGAGGGCGAGCGGGGGAAGGGGACGCGCTGCGCTCAGCCGACGCTGGACCTCGTCGAGCTCCCGCTGAGCGTCGTCGTACGCTCGGCGCAGCGCGTCGGCGGAAGTGCCGCGCAAGACAGGCACACCGACGACCATGCGCGCTTGCGATCGCAGGTTGTCGATGATGACCACGGTGCCGGTGAGCACGAACAGGGCGTCAGGGGCGTCGACGCCGCGAGGCGGGGGCGACGGGAGGTGCTCGATGGCTCTCACGACGTCGTAGCCGAAATACCCGATCGCGCCTCCCCAGAATGCGCCCAGCTCCGGGACACGCACGGCGTCGAACTCGCTGATGATGCGTTCGAGGTCCGCGAGTGGATCATTCGTTCCTCGCCCACCGTGCCAGCCATTGGCCGATGTCCAGTCTTCAGCGACACCGTCTCGAAAGCGCCAGGCGGCTCGGGGCTCCGTGCCCATGAACGTGTATCGAGACCACGTCTCGCCGCCCGCAGGTGCGGACTCGAGGAGGAACGCAAATGGGCCGCGCCGGAGTTTGGCGAACGCGGACACAGGCGTGTCGGTATCGAGCAGCAGTTCCCGCCACACGGGCACGAGGCCGCCCGCGGACGCCATCTCGCGAAATCGATCGAACGTCACGCGAGATCCAGCCGCGCTTGTTGCCGGTTGTAGGGCTGGCGATATTCGAAAATCATGTTTCGAGCTCTCGCGGCGTTCACTGCCGCGGTCGTGGTGGCTTCAGGGGCCGTCGCAGTGGTCCCGAGCGCGACGGCGGCACAGACGTGGAACGACCCGCGAACTCGTGCCCTCGTCGAGCGCGCAACCGCGCGCCGAGCAGCCCAGCTGGCCGACCCGGCCCTGGTGGACTATCAGGCAACGGCGCACGGCTACCTGACGTTCCTGGCGCAAGTGGGCGAGGGTTTTCCGGAGCCGCCGAAGATCGTCAAAGCCGACGAGCTCGCGCTGGAAGTCTATTGGCGCTCTCCCGACCTCAGCAAGCAGCGAATCATCGGTCGCCGCGATACGCTGCTCCTGCCAACGGACATCAACTACCATCGCGATCACCTCGGGATCGTACAGAACAACTTCCCGAACATCATCCGGCTCGGTGAGGGCGACGAGGTTCGCGACGTCCCGCACCCGCTGTCCGCACAGGGGCTCGACAAGTATGACTACGTCATCAGCGACTCGTTGCGCATTCAGCTTCCGGATCGCGCGATCGATGTGCTCGAAGTGCGCGTGAAGCCGAAAGACGACCGCGTGCCGGCAGCCGTAGGCGCTGTGTACATCGACCGCGCTCAGGCGACCGTAGTTCGCATGGCCTTCAGCTTCACGCGCGCAGCGCTGATCGACAAGCAACTGGAGGACGTGTCGATCGTGCTGGAAAACGCACTCATCGACAACCGCTTCTGGCTTCCGCGACGCCAGGAGATCGAGATCCGTCGGACGGGGTCCTGGCTCGACTATCCCGCGCGCGGGATAATCCGCGGTCGGTGGGAGATCTGCTGCTACCTGGTGAACCGAGGCTTCACGCGCGCGCAGTTCGCGGGGCCCGAGATCGTCCAGGCCCCGGTGTCCGAGCAACGACGCTACGTGTGGAAGGGGAAGATCCTCGATTCACTGCCCCCCGATGTCAGGGTCGCAACGGACGAGGACGTGCGCCGCGTGCAGGAGGAGGCGCGCTCGCTCGTCCGGGCAACGGCGCTCGCGCGCACACGCGAGACGGCTCTGAGCGCTCACGCGATCTCTGATTTCGCGCGGGTGAACCGCGTCGAGGGGCTTGCGCTGGGCCTCGGTGTTGGACGGCGTTTTGGAGCGGGCGTGTCCTCGCGGCTCGCCGGCCGCTTCGGGTTTTCGGATCATGAGGCCAAAGGCGAGCTGTTGGTAGGCTGGCAACGCGCGGACGGGAGCGGCTTGCAGGCACGCGCATTCAGGTCGTTCCACGACGCCGGCGACGAGCCGGAGACGTCCCTCCTGAGAAACACAATCGCCGCGCAGGAATTCGGCAGCGATTACACAGACCCGTACGACGCGCGCGGCGGGTCACTCACCGTGGACTTTGGGCAGCGGTTCGGCGGTCACTGGCGACTGACCGGCGGTTACGAATGGCAGGATTCGCTGAGCGTCAACGCGACGCCCGCCTCCGGTGCGTACGAGCCGACGATTCCGGCATGGAAGCTCCACGGCCCGCGCGGGGTCGCTTCGTTCGAGCGCCCCACCACGCTGACCTTCTGGGGGCTCGAGGCACGGGTTTCGGCAGAAGTCCGGGTTGCCCACGCTTCGGTCGAGCAGGGGGCAACCGAGGTCGAGGAAACGACCTTCGGGCGAACGTGGCTTGGTCTGCAGGCCGAGCGACCATTTGGCGCCTTCAGGCTCGTCACACGGACGTCGGCCGCCTCCACGATCGGGTCTGACCTTCCACCCCAGGAATTCGTCTATCTCGGCGGGCCCACCACCGCGCCGGGCTACGAATTTCACGAGATCGTAGGCCGATTCGGGGCAAGCCAGCGGGTCGAAGGGCGGTTGTCCATGCCCTTCCCGTCGTTCTCGCTCGGCCGGTATGGGAATACCGGCCGGACGGCTACGCTGGCCCCTTACGGCCATGTGGCCTACGTCTCACAGGTCGTTTCGGAGACGCGCGCCGCGGGCCGGGGGCCGGGGTGGTACCCATCGGTCGGCGTCGGCCTGTTGACCGTCTTCGATCTGCTTCGCTTCGATGTTGCGAAAGGATTACGTGACGGAAGGTGGGCTTTCTCCGTCGACGTGATTAGAGATTTCTGGTCGATTCTGTAGGACGCGGGCCGGCGGACGATGCGGCTCGCAGAGCCGCATCACGAATAGAGCCGCTACTCCAAAATGGCCCACCGCCCAGTGCGCGATGAATGGCTGCTCCCCACTCTCGAGGGGCTCATCGCGCGCGATGCGTTCGAGCAGCTGAAGCAGCAGGAAACCGAGAGTTACTGGGAGGCGGCCGTGCGCGCCGGCTCCATTGCCGACGAAGCGGTCCTCAATGCACTCGCCTCGCGCTTCCGGATGAAGATCGCGGAGCTCGCGACGTCGACGTCGCAGGCACGGGAGCTGGTCCCCGAGTCGCTCGCCCGCAAGTACCGCATCGTTCCGCTGGCCGCGTCGGTCTCCGCGCTCGACATCGCCACGGCCGATCCCCACGACCTGGATTGCGAGCGTACGCTCGCATTCGCAACGGGGCGAACGGTGCGCATGCAATTGGCGTCTCCGGCCGCGATCGCAACGCGCATCGACGAGCTGTATCAGCCGGAAAGCGCCGTCGAGAAGATTCTCGAAGGTGTTGCCGGACGGTACGACGTCGACACCATCGCGGAGAAACCAGCCGACGACGACTTCAATCTCTCGGCGGACCGCGCGTCCGAGCGGCCCGTAATACGGCTCGTCGATCACATCATCGCCGAAGCCATCGCGACGCGAGCGAGCGACATCCACCTCGAGCCCGAGGAGGGAGGCGTCGCGGTCCGCTACCGCATCGACGGCGTGCTGCGCGACACCATGGTGCTGCCGAGGCCAGCCGGCCTCCCGCTGGTGTCACGCATCAAGATCATGGCGCAGATGGACATCGCCGATCGTCTGCGTCCCCAGGACGGCCGCGCGCGCGTGTCTGTGAATGGCTCGCGCATCGACCTGCGCGTCTCCACATTGCCCGCGTCGTACGGCGAGAAAGTCGTTATTCGAATTCTCGACACTCGCGCGACCGTCCTGTCATTGGACAGTCTCGGACTGCTGGCGGACGAAGCGAAGCGGCTCAATGAGCTCGTGAGCCTGCGAGAGGGGATTGTGCTCGTCACGGGCCCCACCGGATCCGGAAAGACGACGACGCTGTACTCGGCGCTGCGTCAAATTCAACAGCGCGCGGTGAACATCGTGACCGTCGAGGATCCCGTGGAGTACAAGCTCCAGGGGGTCGTGCAGGTGCAAGTGAACGAGAAGGCCGGGCTCAGCTTCGCCAGTGCGCTGCGGTCGATTCTTCGTCAGGATCCCGACGTCATCCTCGTCGGTGAAGTTCGAGACCGGGAAACCGCCGGCATCGCGGTGCAGGCGTCGCTCACCGGCCACCTCGTGCTCTCGACGCTTCATACCATCGACGCAGCGAGCTCTGTTGCGCGTCTCGTGGATATAGGCGTCGAGCCGTACAAGATCGCCGCCGCGCTCAAGGGCGTGGTCGCGCAGCGATTATTGCGACGCCTCTGTCACGCGTGCCGCCACGAGTCGTCGGCCCCGGTGTCGGATCGCATGCGCCGCTGGTTACCCGCGGGCATGAGCCTGTACAAGGCTGTCGGATGCCCAGAGTGTGCGCAGACCGGTTATCACGGGCGCATGGCGGTGATGGAGGTACTCACCGTGACCGGCGACCTCGAACGCCATATCTCCAACGGTGAGACCGCGGACGTGATCGCCGAGACGGCGCGCGCGCTGGGCATGAAGACGCTTTGGGATTCGGGCATCGAACACGTGCGCTCCGGCGAAACGTCACTGGATGAGTTGCTGCGTGTCGTCGAGCCTCCGGTGGATCTGCCCGTTCGGCGTTCGCCCCCGCCTCGGGAGTCTTCCACGGAGCCGACGCGCACCCGCTCCGATGGACCGGCGCGGGCCCCGGCGCACACGCCATCACGAAACCATGTGGTCAGGCCGCCGGCAGCGCTGCCTGACGACGCGCTGCAACTGCTCGATGACCTGTTCGACGAAACCTTCAAAGGGAAAAAGACGGTCCTCCTTGTCGAGGACGAGGAGCCGCTGCGCCACGTCCTGCGGGACTTGTTGGAACGGGAAGGCTTCGTCGTTGTCGAGGCGGCGGACGGGGTTCAGGCGCTCGACGAGGTCGACCGCAGCGCACCGGATGTGCTAGTACTCGACCTGAACCTGCCGCGGCTCGATGGCTACGGTGTGTTGAGCCATCTGCGTGCGCGTCCGTCCACGGCACACCTTCCGGTCATCGTGTTGACGGCGAAGGGCGATGAGGACAACGAGGTTCGCGTATTCGAGACCGGCGCGAATGACTTCCTCACGAAACCGTTCCGTCCGCGGGCGCTGAGCGCGCGACTAAGGGCGCTGCTAAAACTGAAAGCCTGAGCCGCCGTTGGGGCGAAACCAATCGATGATAGCTTTTCCACCATGGTTGAAATACGGGTGGGCGTCGTCGATGTGTACGTGATTCGCCCGTACCGCGACGAATGGCTCGTGCTCTCGCTTCAGCGGTCGCTCCAGACGAGATGCCCGGCATCGTGGGAAACCGTGCACGGGCGAATCGAGCCGAGTGAGCGACCGGAGCAGGCGGCAGTTCGCGAAGTGCGAGAGGAATCGGGACTGGAGCTCGACCGACTCTACAACGTCACCTGTCAGCTGTTCTACCTGCACACGCTCGGTGTCGTAGAGGTGGCGGTCGTGTTCGCGGCATTCGTGACCGAAGGATCAGACGTTAGGCTCGGCCCCGAGCACCAGCGCTACGAGTGGCTCTCGATGGCCGACGCGGCCACGCGGTTTACGTGGCCTCGCGAGCGCGAGGCGCTGGAGCACATCAAGATCCTGCTGGGCGCCGGCGACGCCGGCCCGGCTGAGGACGTGCTGCGCGTGATGTGACGGGGACGGGCGGCTGGCGGCTGGCGGCTGGCGGCTGGCGACGAAAGGGCTGTCGTCCCGAGCCGGCAGGCGAGGGATCTTCAGGCTGCCGACCGAGGGCCCTCGGCGACGATGAGGATCCCTCGCTCCGCTCGGGATGACAGCCGGGCTTCGCTCGGGATGACAACCGGGCGGTAATAGCAGCAGCTCGCAGCTCGCAGCAGTAGCACGCAGCCGTCGGCTACCAGCAAGCAGCTGCCTGCAGCAAGCAGCTAATCGCTCTTTCCCGATCCTGGCTTGACGCTGGTGAGCCTCGTGGCCTCCGGCGGCGCGTTAGGCTTCACGCGGACACTCTTCGCGGGAATCCCGACGTACACGTGATACCCGCGAACGTCCTTCGTGGCCACGGCCATCGCGCCGACCATCCCCTGCTCGGCGACGTGGACCCCCGCCAGCACCGTCGCGTGATAGGTGATGCGCACCCCGTCGTCGAGCACGGTCACCGCATCCGTCACGTCACGCTGATCGACGATGCTGTGCGTGTGACTGTAGATGTTGGCGTAGTCGCTGATCGACACGTTGTTCCCCATGACGATCCCGCCGCGGTCGTCGAGCAGCACGTGGCGGTGGACCACGACGTTGTCGCCCGCCTCGATGTTGTAGCCGAACGAGAACTCGACGTGCTGGAACGCTTTGAAGTTCGCGCCGACGCGCTTGAAGATGTGCGGCGCAAGCAGTCGCCGGAGCTTGACGCCCAGGTCCACGTTCTGGCCACCGATGGGCAGCCGGTCGAACGAGTACCACAGCCACAGCAGCGGTTTCACTCGCTGGAACTTCTCGTTGTCGCACTCGGCGTAGTACTCGGGCTCGAGCGTCACGTTACGCGGATCGAGGGCACCCAGCGCGAGCCGCGTGGCGAGAGGCACCGACGGATCCTCGAGGGCCGTCTCCCAGTTCGACGCATAATCGGGGTACGCGAGCTCGGCCAGCGTGCGCCGGCAGAGGAGAGCACGGTCGCAGCGCGGATCGGACAGCGCTGCGCCGAGCTGCTCGAGCCACGCATCGGCGATCTTGGCGTTGTCGCACGGAGGCAACGGGCGGAGAGGACGCATGACCATGGCGGAATCCGTAAGAGTGCGAGGGTGGGCGGAGCCTAACGCGTAGCGACCGCGCCGGATCAGGGCGCGCGGCGCGCCGACGCCCGGCTCTTGACCAGGGCGCGCTCGCGCTCGATCTGGGGAAGCATCTGCCCCCAGGAATCGTTGCGGGCCGTTTCGTATGAGACCGTGAGTGGTTGCTGCACGTCGAGCTGACCATCGAACACGTACAACCCATCCTGCCGGCCATTCTGCCGGAGCCGCTGCTCCCCGAACCCGGGCGTGATGGGCAGAATGTCGAGCGGACGAAAGTCACGCCCGACGTTCGTGATGATGAACTCACGAGGGCTGAACCGGGTTTCCCCTTGCTCGACCGCAAAGAACGAGACGTACCAGAGGCTGAGGTCGCGCACTGCGTTGCGCCGAGCAACGGCGGCGATCGCTTCGGACTTGCTCCGCTTGAGCTCCGACATCGCGCGGTACGAATCGGGCGACAACAAACGGATGATCGACTCATCCAGCGGGGTCGCCCGAACCTGGAGGTTGGAGATCGTGAGCCGCAGCGACACGTCATCCTGGCGCAGGGTTCCAAATCCCGGCGGTGGTAATCCGGGCACCGTATCGGCCACCGGTCGTTGACGCGCTTTCGCCGTATCGGCCGCGGCCGTCGGGCGCGGGGCGGTAGCGGTCGAAGACGGCGGGGCCGATGACGCGCACGCTACGGTACAGGCGAGCGACGCCACCACCAGTGCGCGACGATCCTGGGCCACATGCCTGATGTTCATGGCGCCTGACCGGTTGTGCCTGCCTCGGGCTCCGTGAGTGCGACGATGGCCGCTGCCAGCTCGTCGCGCCCCGCGCCGGTTTGAGCGCTGAACGGAATGACCTGCTCGGCATCGAGCCCTAACGAGACAGTGATCTCGGCGACGCGGGCCGCTTTCGCCGTCGGCGAGAGCTTGTCCACCTTCGTGATCGCGACGATGGTCGGCGTGCCCAGGTCGCTCAGGAAATCGAGCATCTGGAGATCATCGTCACTCGGATCGCGGCGAGCGTCGATGAGCTGGACCACGCCGCGGAGGTTGGTCGAGCGCCGAAGGTACCCTTCGATCAGTGGCCGCCATTCCGCGCGCCGTTCCTTCGAGATTCTTGCATAGCCGTACCCCGGAAGGTCGACGAGAACGAAGCGCCGATTGACCTCGAAGAAGTTGATCTCGCGCGTGCGACCAGGGGTGCGGCTCACCCGCGCGAACGCCTTGCGGCGGACGAGCCGGTTGAGAAGCGACGACTTTCCGACATTCGACCGCCCGGCAAAGGCAATCTCCGGGAGGACGTGCTCGGGGCGCCATCCGTCGACACTCGCCATTGGCCCGAGAAACTTGAGCTCTCGAATGACGAGTGGATCGGTCCCCGTGTCGGACGACATCAGTGGGTGATGGCTGCCGGCGCGCCGACGCTCGCTGCGGTGATCGGGATCTCGGGTGCCGTGGCCACGATGCCGGGAATCACGAGCGCCATGACCTCGTCCATCGTCCGAACGGGGTGGAACTGGACCGCGGCCTTGACCTCGTCCGGCAGCTCTTCCAGCTCGCGCGCGTTCCCGTAGGGGATGATGACGTGCGCGATCCCGTTGCGATGGGCCGCGACCGACTTCTCTTTGAGCCCCCCGATTGGCAGCACACGGCCGCGGAGCGTGATCTCGCCGGTCATGGCCGTGTTCCCGCGGACGGGACGACCCGTCAGGGCGCTGATCACCGCCGTGGCGATCGCGATCCCGGCCGAGGGGCCGTCCTTCGGCGTCGCGCCGTCGGGGATGTGCACGTGCAGGTCGCGGCTCCGGTGAAAGTCGCGATCGATCCCCAGCGCGGCAGCGCGTGACCGCGCGTAGCTCAGTGCCGCGCTCGCCGATTCCTTCATGACGTCGCCTAACGTTCCCGTCAGCTGCACCTTGCCACGGCCACGCACGACGGCGACCTCGATCTCGAGCGTCTCGCCGCCAACCGACGTGTAGGCGAGGCCGGTCGCGACGCCAACCTTGTCCTCGAGCGACATGTCGTCAGGGTCGTACGGCGCGACACCCAGCAACGCGCGGAGATCCCCCGACGTCACCGTCTGGATATCGGTGGGTCCCTCGGCGGTATTCGCGGCGTGGTCAGGCGTATTCGTCTCACGGGCTTTTTTGGCCCGCGAGCGCTTCACCGGCGTCGGCGTCGCAAGCTCCGCGGTCGGGTGATCGTTAGGCTCGGCTGCGCCGGTGGCCGGGACGCCGGGTTCTGCGCGTCGGCGAGCCAGTTTGCGCGCAATGCGCGCGAGGCGTCGCTCGAGGTCGCGGACCCCTGCCTCTCGCGTGTAGCGATGGATGATGTCCGACACGGTGTTCGGTTCGAACCGCACCGCCGCGGGGTCCAGTCCGTTCTGCCGCAACTGCTTCGGGATCAGGAACTGACGCGCGATCGCCTTCTTCTCGAGATCGAGGTAGCCGGGCAGCCGGATGATCTCCATCCGGTCGCGCAGCGGCTCCGGGATCGTCGACAGCGAGTTCGCCGTGGTGATGAACAGCACGTGCGACAGGTCGTAATCGACCTCGAGGTAATGGTCGCTGAAATTCCGGTTCTGCTCCGGGTCCAGCACTTCCAAAAGCGCCGACGCGGGGTCGCCGCGGTAGTCCTGTCCCAGTTTGTCGATCTCGTCGAGCAACAGCACCGGGTTCACGACCTCGGCCCGGCGCATGGCCTGGATCACTCGGCCGGGCATCGACCCGATGTACGTGCGCCGATGTCCGCGGATCTCCGCCTCGTCGCGCACGCCACCTAACGACATCCGGGCGAACCGCCGGCCCAGCGCGCGGGCCACGGAGCGTCCGAGCGACGTCTTGCCCACGCCCGGCGGCCCGACGAGGCACAAAATAGGCCCCTCGAGCTTGCCGACCAGCGACAGCACCGCGATATAGTCCAGAATCCGTTCCTTGACCTCGACCAGGCCGTAGTGGTCCTCGTCGAGGATCACCCGCGCCTTCGCCACATCGAGTGCGTCGTCGGTCCGCTCCGTCCACGGCAAGGCCAGCACCCAGTCCACGAAATTCCGTGCGACCGTCGCTTCGGGAGACAATGGTGACATCCGCCGCAGCTTCCGGAGCTCCCGGTGCGCTCGCGCCTTCACGACCTCCGGAAGGCCTTTCTTCTCGATCGCCACCTCGAGATCGCCGAAATCG
>Ga0114129_10011412_pt1 | contig 12656 bp, 8 predicted proteins | sample RhiMetdeltSRZDD1_FD_80071 | JGI IMG/M metagenome (GOLD analysis project Ga0114129, IMG submission 80071) | Populus rhizosphere microbial communities from Tennessee, USA - Rhizosphere MetaG P. deltoides SRZDD1 (version 2) (version 2) | ecosystem: Host-associated > Plants > Roots > Rhizosphere >...
GGTGGAGGCCGCCTGCGCGGGCCGCTGCTGGGGATGGGCGGCCTGCTCGGCGGCGGGCACGCTCGCGGATCAATTGCTCGAATCGAGTATGGAGCTTGACACGGCCCGCAACATAGAAGACACGGAGAACACGGAGCAAAAGTAAATCTTCGCCTCCGTGTCTTCGTGCCTCCGTGGCCCGTGATCGGCGAGCTTACGAAGTTTGTGTGTCATCTATTCCCGAATGCCGTATTTGCCGCCGACCCACCGCGCGATCAGCACGAGCACGAAGAGCGACAGAATGAAGAGGACGCCCAGCGCGGACAGCTCGACGTACTGCCCGTTCTCCCAGAGTTCCCAGATGACAATCGAGACCACACGCGTGTCGGGACTGTACAGCAGGATGGACGTCGAGAGCTCGCGGATAGAGACGATCATCACGTAGATCCACCCCGCGACGAGCCCTGGCTTGAGCAACGGCAGCACAATCCGGCGGAACGTCGTCATCCACGACGCGCCACACATGGCTGCGGACTCCTCGAGCTCCTTGTGAATCTGCAGCATCGACGTCGTGTTGTAGCGAAGCCCGTACGGCATGAAGCGCGTGATGTAGGCGATGAACATGATCCAGATCGTCCCGTAGATGCCGATGTCAACGTTCAGATAGAAAATCATGATCGACAGCCCGAGGACGATCCCTGGGAAGACGAGCGGCAACGAGGCGATGTTGTCGAGCACCCATCGCGCCGGCAACTTCGTCTTCACCACGATCCAGCAGATGACCGAGGTCACCAGCATCACCACGGTGGCCGCACCGAACGAGAGCAGCACGCTGTTCCAGACGGTGCTCGCCAGATCGGGATAGCTGAATACGAAACGGTACGGATCGAGCGTCAGGTTCCGCAGCGCCTCTCTCGACGGAACCGTGTAGAAGTGCTGGAACGACGACCACAGCAGCACCAGGAACGGCAAGACGACGATCAACGAGAAATAGACGATGAAGACGGACGCGGTGACCCACCGCCACGCGCCGAGATCGATCTGCCGCGGACGGAATCCCTTGCCGGTCATCGTCGCGTATTTCGAGCCTTTGCTCGACAGCCGCGACACGGCGTACACACCGACCGTCGTGATCGCGAGCAGCGCGACGCCGTACGCGGAGGCGAGACCGACCTGGCTTGGGTAGCGGTGCACCGCTGTGTAAATGGAGGACGTGAACACCTCGATGCCGACCGGCAATCCGAGCAGCGCCGGCACCTCGAACGACTCGATCGAACGGACGAACAGAATCAGGATCGTTGCGAAGATCGCCGGCCACGTCAGCTTCAACGTCACGCGCCACAACACCTGCCAGACGCCGGCGCCGCTCATCGTCGCCGACTCCTCGAGGGACGGATCCATCGCGCGGAACGCGGCGCTCATCAACAGGAATGCCATCGGCGAGTAGTGCAGGCCATCAACCCAGATCATCCCTGGCATCGAATAGATGTCGAACGGGGGCTGTTCGAGACCGAACCAACCCTGCAGGAGCTGGTTGACGATACCGATCTGCGGACTGGCGAGGAGGATCCAGGCGACCGTAAAGAGAATCGACGGGATGACGAGCGGTATCAGCGAAAGGGCAAAGAAGACGGTTTTGAACGGCGTGTTGGTGCGCTCGTTCATCCAGGCCAGCGCGGTTCCCACGAAGAAGGCAAACATCGACGCTCCGGACGCGAAGCGGATGGAGGTCCAAAACAGCCGAAACGTCTCGGATGTGCCGTACGCGGCGATGTAGTTGCCAAGAGTCCAGACGGCCGGCGATGTCGCGGTCTGCGGCGTTCTGAAGCTTTGCCACAGAAGAAACGCCAGCGGGATCACCGCGATGTACACGGTGAAAGCAACGCAGGCGCCGATGACGACCCGGCTCCAGTCGAATGCGTTCCGGTCCGCCACGCGCGAACCACTCGGGCTCGCGCCGCTGTGGACGAGCGCCTCAGGCGTGGTCGTGGTGGTGGTGGTGGTGATGGTGACCCTCGCCTTGGTGATCGTGATGGGCGTGCTCGTGGTGTCCGTCGTGGTGGTGATGATGATGCTTGTGCGGGATTCGCGGATCCTGGCTGAACACGAGTGACTTGATCGTCACGGGAACCGTGAACGACGGCATCCGCACTCGCCCCAGGTCGATGTAGTCGAAATCCCAGAGGGCAACGCCGTCGAGCGCCAGCACTTCGGAAGCGATGGCAAGCTCTTCTTTCAGCAGCGCGCCAATGGTCTGTGCGACGTCGCCGTCGAGGATCAGGAATATTGGCCTTGCAGCCGCAATCGTTCGCGGCAATGCCTCGACAATCCCGCGCGCAAGCCCCGCCAATCGCACGTAGGACGGAGCGCCGCGCCAACGGAACGCAAGTGCGACCTCCGTGTCCCCTTCCACAACGTCGAAACGTTCGAAATGCTCGCGAATCGCGTCAGCCACGGCGGCCGCCTCGACCACATCGTCGAGTCGGACCGCGGGCTGCAGCACCTGCAGGTTCTTGCGCGGAAGCAGTTCGCCTGGGTTCGACAGATAAATCGTGTTTCCCGACAACTGCACGCTGTATTCGGATGCGCCGAGCGCCGTCGCGCGGATGCACTCGCCGGGCGGTAACAGCGGAAATGGAACGCGGCCCGCTGCGAAACGCTGGCGAATGGCGCGGCCGAGACGAACGCCCAGATCGCCGAAATCGCGTGTCTCGCGCTCATAGACGTATTCGCCCACGCCGCCCGAAACCATTGCGCCAGCGACCCCTCGACTCGCTTCGCTCGCTCGCGACCGTAGAGGCGGGCCTTCAGGCGACCGTAGAGGCGGACCTTCAGGTCCGCCTGCGTTCGGCAGCGGTTCTGTGAGCCACAGGCTCTGGATGTCCGCCGAGGGCGCGCGCTCGGTAAGCGCCGCGACAAGTGCATCCGCCATCCAGTTGGTCACGCGGTCGATTTGCTCGTCGGTGACCTTCGCACCGAGTGTCCAGTCGACACCTGCAAGCGTCGCCAGGCGCTGACCTGCGGGATCGAGGCGTGTCAGTCGTCTTTGCTGATCAAACACCGCCAGGCGGCCGCCAATGTGCAGCGCGGCGGTATGGACCACGTTGCCCTGTTCGACGAGCGCGAGCTTGGTGGTGCCGCCGCCGATGTCGATGTTCAGGATCGGTATGCCGCGATCGTGCGAGGTCTTCGCCGCGCCGGAGCCGTAAGCGGCCAGCATCGACTCCATGTGATGCCCCGCGGTGGCACAGACGAATTCACCGCCCACCTCCGCGAGCACCTCCGCTATCGCCTTCGCGTTTTCGCGGCGCAACGCTTCGCCCGTCAGGATCACCGCGCCTGTGTCGATGTTGTCGGGATGGAGGCCTGCCGACTCGTAGGCGGCGTCGATGATGCCGCCTACCGCTTTGTCGTCGATGCGCTCGTCGCTGACGTATGGCGTCAGGGCGACCGGTGATTGGTACATCGTCTCGCGCTGCACCACGAAATAGCGGCTCGTCAGCTCCTCGGCCAGTCGCCGCAGTTGCACGCGCGAAAAGATCACCTGCGTGCCGGCCGAGCCGATGTCGATGCCAACAGACACGAGCTCGATATTGTCCTGTGCCCAGAGACTCGACGTCGTCGGGTCGTACTCGCCGCCGAAGTCGTCGTGATCGTGGTCGTGATCCGACTCGCCTTCGTCATGCGAGTGCATCGGATCGAGACCAAGAAGATGATCCTCGAGTGTATGTCGTTTCTTCGGTTCAGAGCTCACGCCTGCCGCCCACCTGTTGCCAACGCCTAAACACCCTACCAGCCTCAGAGACACAGAGACTCAGAGATAGGAGCTGTTCTCTGTGTCTCTGAGTCTCCGCGGCCCGTAACATCGAGCCTAACACCTGATATCTAATCCCTGGATCACGCCGGAAACCTGATACCTAGATGATTCCAGCCATCATAAGGTGAATGGTGGCGGCAATCGTCGTATAGACGGCGGTGGCGACGATACCGACGCGGATCATCTGTTTGATGTCGATCTCGCCGGCGGTGAACGTCGTCACGGCGGTGGCACCGGCCCAGGGGACGACCATGCCGAGCGCAACGTTCGCGATCAGAATGGCTATCGATGCGGGGTTGTAGCCGATCTGCACGGCCGCCGGGATGAAGAAGTTACAGAACAGCGCCGCCGTCGCCGTGCCCGACATGAAATTCGTCGTCACGGCGGTGCTCCACGCTGCGACATAGGGCAGGGCGGTGGGTGTGATGCCCAGGTTGCGCACGATGTTTCCCATGAACTCTACGAACCCGAACTGCGAGAGGGCGTCAGTCATGGCAACCGCTCCGGTCACAAGGAGCATCGCATTCCACGGTGATTGCTGCTCGGCGTCCTTCCACGTCAGCAAACCGGTTGAAGGGTTATCCGCCGAGCGGACGACAAACAACAGGAACATCACCGCGGGGGGAATCACCCAGACATTCAGCGCGCGGTTCAGCCAAATCGTGACGGGAGCTCGATCGCCGACTGCGAGTCCGGCGACAGCGGGCAGCGTGAAAAGCACGACCATCATCGCGAACACGAACAGGACCCGACGCTGGTTCGGCCGTAGGGGTCCGAGCTTGGCGCGTTCAGCGCGAATGAACGCCTCGCCGCTCGGCACCTCGCGCACTTCGGGTGGCAGCAACAGCCACAGCACCACGTAGAAGATCAGCAGGAAGGCAATGAAGATCGGGATGCCGATCTTCATCCATTCGAAGAACCCCAGCTGCTGCCCCGTCAAACGCTGGAGCGCGGCCATCACGATCGCGTTATGAGGCACGCCAATGATCGTCGCGGTGCCGCCAGCGATCGCGGCGTAGAGCGTGGCCAGGGTCATAAAAGCGGCGAACTGCTTCCGCTCGCCCTGCGGCATGGTGTGACGAACGATCGCCATGCCGATTGGAATCGTCATCGCGATCGTGGCCGCATCCGACACGAACACGGAGATCAGCCCGACGATCAACATGTACGCAAACGTGAGCCGCGTCGTTTTGCCGCCAAGCCCGGGCAGCGCAAGGAACGCGATCGTGAACCTGTGCGCGAGACCATGTTTCTCGATGGCGTAGCCCATAAGCACGGTGCCCATGATCCAGAAGAAAATCGGCTGCCCATACAGCCGCATCGTCGCAACGATGTCCATGACGCCTGCAGCCGGGAATACCAGGAAGGGCAGCATCGCGGCGACGGCCCAGGGAAGCGGCTCCGCGATCCACCACGCCGCCGCCCACGCAAAGGTCGCCAGCGTTACGTGACCGGCATAGGGCAACGCCACTGGCGCCCACATCACCAGCGCGAACACGATTGGACCCGCCGCGAGCCGCGTCAGATATCCAATTGGTGATGGCGTGCGCGTCGTTGTTGGCGGCGGTGTAACCGTTTCGGAAATCATTTGCACCCTATGGGTCGGCCGAGATACATGGTTCTGCGCGCGTCGCGCAGCATACTTTACGCGTCGCCGTTTCGACCGAGAAACTCGATGATGCGCGGCGGCACCGTTTCTTCCGTCTGATCGTCAACCGCGATATCCCAATACTCCGCGCGCGGCAGACACTCTTCGAGATACCGCGCAGCCGACGTCGCATGCGATTTGTCGCGGCCCGGCACGATGAGCGCAGGAATATCGAGCTTGAACAACTCCTCCGGTTCGGCGCCCGGCGAGGTGTCCCGATCGAAGAGCGTGTCGCGCGTCGCGGAGACAACCTTCGTATACGACGCGGCCTTGTGGCGCATGTACTCGGTGGCAAACACCGGATCATGCTGAATGACCGAAGCCCAGAACCCTCCGCGGGGATCCTGGTTGTAGGCCTTGCGCTCCGCCGTCACCAGCGACACCACACCGTGAAGTCCGTGCTGCTCCGCGTACGCGAGGTGCTCCGCAACCCGCGCGTGGCCGTTGATGCGGTAATGCGCGCCGCCGACGGGCCAGTAGAGCACCAGGCTCATCGTCGCATCCGGATGTGCAACCCCAAACGCCATCGCCGGCGAGCAGCCCATGCACGCGCCGAGGATATGCGCGCGGGCAATCCCCAGGTGGTCAAGCAGGCCCTTCGCCTGCGCGACGTAATGCGCCCACGTGATGTGTTCGACGCGGCCTCCTGACACGCCGCTCTCGCGACGGTCGTAGACGATGCAGGTGTGGTGGCGCGGTAGATGATCGAGCAGCTTCAGCCGTGTGTAGACGCCCTGCGTGCGCCACTTCTCGATCGTCGCGTCGAAGCCGCCAGGCGACATCATCAGCAGCGGCGGACCGGAGCCGATCACGTCGAAGCGAGTCTCAATGCCGTCGATGATTGTGCTTGGCACAGTCCCTCTGAACGTTCGGATCGTTCGGAACGTTCGGATCGTTCGAGTCGTTCAGGTCGTTCTGAGCATTCGGGCCGTTCTTGAGCGGCCGACTGCGAGCGACGCGAAAGCGCAGCCGACAAAACGCGGAAGAGGCTTCACAGGCGCAGTCGGTCGAGCATCGAAAGCTGTATCTTCGCTCACGAGGCCGTGGACCGACGAACCGATGCCAGCGTTTTGCCGCGTCGTCGAGCTTGGAGGCCCGCGCAAGTACGGCTCGAACGATCAAAACGACTCGACTCTATCTATTTCCCCCTGATCTGGCGCCCCGCGCGCACGTCATCCGCGTACGACCCGACCGCCTCAAACGCTATCCGCGCGACATTGGCGTACCGATCGGCCTGATCGTCAAGCGCTGCGGCGGTGTAGCCAATCGCATTTGCGATGGCGCGGACGCGGCCGTCGAGCCACGGCCCGCCGCCAAGGCCCCCGATGACCGGAATCGACACGGCGGACGCAACTGCCGGCCCCGCGATCGGACCGGAATGACGGAAGTCGATCAGCGACGCGCCCGCGCGCTGAAGCAACGTTGCCTCCCGTACACGATCGCTCACAGAGGCATCACGGTTCGTGAGCTGGGCCCAAACAACTATTCCCGAGTCAACCATCGCTCGAATCGATTCCGTATTCGCTTCAACTTTGACCATGTCGGCGCCGCCCTCATTGACCAACCGCCGTGCGGCGGAGACGAGGTTCGTGGTCAAGGACGGAATGTCGCAACTCACGAGCGCCCGCGTCACGCCGCGCCGAACCGCCTTGCAGGCCAACAACATCTCGTCGACGGTGACGTCGCCCTCACTCTCCTGCCCCCACATGTTGACGCCTACCGAATCGCCCACCGAGACGATGTCCACGTCCGCGCGATCGACGATCTGTGCCAGCTGGTAGTCGTAGACGACGACGGCGACGATCTTCCGTCCATCGCGCTTCATCTGCTGAAGGGCCGCGATTGTGATTTTTGGACGCACCTCAGGAATACTATCCCGCGATGCGTCTCAACAACGTGATCGCTCTTCTCGAGCAGGGGCAGACTCCAATCACCGTCTTCGCGCCTCCAACCATCGAGAGTGCGATCGAGTTCGCCACCACGAAGTACGACGGCGTCGTCTTTGAAGCGGAGCACAACCCCTACGACATAAAAGCGCTGCGCGACTGCCTGCAGTACCTGCTGAATCGAAAACAGATCGTCGAGCGTGGATCAGTGTCGCCGGCGGTCACACCGATCATCCGCATCCCGCCAAACGGCGGTGAGATGAATCAGTGGCTGGCGAAACAGGTGCTCGACATCGGCGCGTACGGCGTCGTCTGGCCTCACATTAGCACCGTGGAACAGGCCTATAACGCCGTCTCGGCGTGTCGCTATCCCCGCGCAAGCGGATCGCCGGCGTGCGAGCCCGAGGGCATTCGCGGCGACCAGCCGGTTCATGCTGCCCGCTACTGGGGCATCACGCCGCAGGAGTACTACAAGAAGGCTGACGTCTGGCCGCTCGCGCCAGACGGCGAGATTCTGGTCATCGTCATGTGCGAGGACGTGAAGGCGATCGACAACCTACCGCGGATCCTGAAGGAGGTGCCCGGGATCGGCGTGGTGCTGATCGGCGAAGGCGATCTGTCGCAGAACCTCGGTTACCCGCGGCAGTACGACCATCCCGCTCTCGTCGAAGCGATGACGGCCATTCGCCGCATCTGCAACGAGCATCGGGTCGTCTGCGGCCATCCCCACGTGGAGCCGGGCAACGCGCAGCGCGTCATCGACGAAGGCTACAAGTTCCTGATGGCCGCGCCGACGCGCAGCTTCGCCGGGCTCGACGCGTGCAGGAAGATTACCGGAAGGACCTGAGGATATCGTCCACGTAGTCGCGTCTGTCGACGACGACCACCATCAGCGACCAGGGGCGGACCTCGCCGAGCGTTTGCGACACCGAGGCTTCGCTCGCCGAGTCGTCGCGAATGACCACGGTGTGGGTCATGACGCGCAGGTCGCTGCAGACCGTCCCGATTGCGCTCACCGCGTCCGTGTTCCCGCCCGCGCTGACCACCATCATCACGAGATCAGCGTCGCGAATATCGTTCATCAGGCCCATGACGTCGGCATCGCTCGCCACGTCGAGATCGATGACCTTGACGGCGCGATTGGTCGGTGGCGGCGACTGGATACGGAAGCGCGCCTCCGCAGCGGAACTCATGCGCGCGGATTCGCTCTGCATTACCTGAACCCCAAACCACGAAGGGCACGAAAGCCGCGAAGGGCACGAAGACGTAAATTTCTGTTTCGTGTTCTTCGTTTCACTTCGTGACCTTCGTGGTTCGATGGCGATTCAAGTCTTCGCTCAGACGGAGGCTGGCGCGACACCCGGATGCGCGATCAACGCCTCGCGGGCAGCGTCCTTGAACGGCTGGTCCGGCGGCAGGACGACAGCCGCCGAGCGCACGCGCTGGTGTTCGAGTGAAACGCCAGGAGGCACGACACCCTGTTCCGTGAACGCTTTGATCGCACGCAGCAGCTTCTGACGCGCCATGATGATGCCGCTGTCAGTCGAGACGAGCGTCTCCTTCGTGCGATCGACAATCGGTCCCATGCTTTCCTGCAGCGACGCGTCCTGCATCGCGAACCCTTCGATGCCGCTGTAGGTCTTCCCCGCTTTCTGCGCCGCGCGGTCCATCAAGTAGTCGTTGTCCTTATTGGCGAGTGGCCGGTAGTTGCTGTCGACCTTGGCGTGGATGCCTTTGCCGGCGCGCATGGACGTCAGCTCCGCCTCCGTGAGCGCCCGCGTCGGGTGGTAGTCGAAGCTCCACGCCCAGCAGTTCTCATCGTCAATCGGGATCCAGAAATGACCATGGACCGAGTGCGTGCCGCGCGGAGGAATCATGGTGTACGACGGCATCACCCACTGCGTGATGCGCCAGTAGTAATTGCCGTCCTCGGCGTTGCGGCGCGCGCCGATGAACAGGCCGCCTGTGCTTTCCACCACCTCGAACACCGGCCGGAGATCGCCGAGGTTGTATTGATTGCCCCGCGCGCCTTTGAACAGCGGATCGGTGTTGATGTCGCCGCGGTGAAGGAACGAGACGTGGCTCGAATCGATGCCGCCTTCCATCGCCTGCAGCCAGTTGCACTCCTGGAACCGCTTCGACGTATAGGTCTGCGCCGCGGGCACGGTCGCGAATTCGTACTCCGGCAGCGGTGGCTGTTGTTCCGGCGGTCCCATGTAAGTCCAGAGCACGCCGCCGCGCTCCACCAATGGGTACGACTTGAGCGTCACCTTTTTCGCGAACGCGGAGTGCTCCGGCTCATTGGGCATATCGACGCACTGACCGGTGACGTCGTATTTCCACCCGTGGTACGGGCAACGGAGACCGCATTCCTCGTTCCGGCCGAACCAGAGCGAGATGCCGCGGTGCGCGCAGAATTCGTCCATCAGGCCGAGGCGCCCTTCGCTGTCGCGGAAGGCAATCAGCCGTTCCGAGAGCAGCTTGACGCGTACAGGCGGGCAGTCGTTCTCCGGGAGCTCCGCGGCCAGCAGTGCCGGCAGCCAGTAGCATCGGAACATCCGGCCGAACGGCGTCTCCGGTCCAGTCTGCGTCAGCAGGTCGTTCAGTTCCTTTTTGAGCATCCAGTTGTCTCGTCAGTAGTTTACGCCGGTCCGAGCAGGTGCCGGGCCATCGACAAAGCATGAAATACCCTCAGTTCCCTATTGACAGCGCCCGACGTGCGGGTGTCTGTTAAGGGCCCTGAAAAACACTCTCCCCTAGTAACGTTCGACTTCCGGAAAGAGAGGCAGACATGCAGCGTCTCCCGGTATCCGTCGGCGTCGGGTTGCTTCTCTCGTTGCTCCTCACCGTCTCCGCTTTCGGTCAAGCGGTGTCCGAACTCAACGGCACCGTCGTCGATTCCTCCCAGGCCGTTCTTCCCGGCGTGACAATCACGCTGACCGAGGAGACGACCGGGTTCACACGAAACATCGTGTCCAACGAGGTCGGGCGTTTCGTCGCCATCGCGGTGACGCCCGGACGTTACACGATCAAAGCGGAGCTTTCAGGCTTCCAGACTCAAACCCGAACCGGCGTGACGATCGCCGTCGGTCAGGCGGTGACGCTCAACCTTACACTGCCCGTCGGCGGGCTGCAGGATCAGGTGACCGTCACCGGCGAGGCGCCGCTCATCGAGCCGACGCAGACTCAGATCGGCACGAACATGTCGCAGCAGGATATCGAGAACCTGCCGATGCAGGGACGCGAGCAGTTTGCGCTGATGCAGCTCGTGCCAGGCCTGACACCGGCCCTGCAGCCGGGATCGTTCGAAGGATCGGCGTACAACGCCAACGGACGCGAGAGCGGCAGCAACCTGTATCTGGTCGACGGCCAGTACAACAAGGACGACCGCACCGGCACGTTCCCGCAGTCACGTGTGACGGTGGATTCGATGGCGGAGTACCAGATTTTGACGCACGAGTACGGCGCGGAGTACGGCGGCGCCTCGGGAGTCATCGTCAACGCCATCACCAAGAGCGGCACCAACCAGCTGCACGGCCGCGGCTTCTACTTTCTGCAGGATTCGAAGCTGAACGCCACGAATTACTTCCTGAAGCTCGAGGGCGAGAAGAATCCGGACAGCGGCACCAAGTCGATGGGCGGCAACATCGGCGGTCCCATCATCCGCAACAAAGCATTCTGGTTCTTCAACTACGAGTACACGCACTCACGCGACGCGGTGCGACTGAGTTTCCCGCCGGCGGCCGCGCCGCTCGCGGTGTCGTTCTCGGACGTGTACAACGTGCATCTGAAAAACTACTTCGTTCGCGGCGACTACCAGATGAATCCGTCGAACACGATGCACGCCAGCCTCATCTACGGACCGAATGATGGACATGGCGAAAATGCGGAAGCCGAGCGGTACACGCAGCAGGGGTTCCGGTACGAACTTGCAGCGCCGGAAGTTCTCGCCAACTTTTCCTGGACCTCGATTCTCGGCAACAAACTGGTGAACGAGGTCAAGGTCGGCACCGTCCAAGAGAACCTCTGGATTGGCGACCGCAGCATCTTCGGTGAGAACGGAAAGGACGTTCCGTGGGACCTCGGCGCCCACAAGTGGACCGCACTCGGCAGCGTCGATCCGATTGATTTCGGGTCCGCGCAGCAGCATCCCGATTACCGCGCCGGCCCGCGGGTGGAGATGAGCGGCAACGCGCTGACCGCCAACGTGTACAGCGAGCAGCTGACGTACACGCCGGCCAATCACAACCTCAAGTTCGGCGTCGGAGGAAGTCAGAACAAGGGCACGAGCGTGGTGTCCACGAACCAGATTGGCACGTTCGATTTCCAGAACAACGCGCCGTTCGATCCGGCGGTCGCCTCTACGTACCCGACGCGCTTCCGGATCCGGCTGGGCGAGATGTTCATCCCCATCGGCACCTGGCGCATGAACGCCTACGTCTCGGACAAGTGGCAGCTGACGCGGCAGCTCACGCTGAACCTCGGTGTCCGCTACGACTACGACGACAATTCGTCGAATACAAAGGACGGCTTCGCTCCGCGTCTCGGTGTGGCGTATTCCCCGAATGACAAGACCGTGGTTCGAGCGGGCTTTGGAAAGTTCTACGAGTTCCCGCCGACCTCGATCATCTCGGACCTGTTTGCCGGCAAGGTGATCTCGAGCGTGTACACCTTCGATACCGGTGAAGATCTCAGCGCGACGCGCGGCGTGCTGCCTACCAGTCCGTGTCTCCTCGCTGCGACGGGCGGCGCTGGAATGGCGAAGATCAGCCCCGCATGCCGGGCACAGCTCGCCACTGCGCAGAACCAGCTCGCCGCGGGCAGCTTCATCAACCCCGAGCCGCGGCTGTACGGCAACCGCAAGCTTGGCTATCTGTATCAGATCGACTTCGGCGTCGAGCGCCAGATCATGAACGGCATGGCCGTCACGGTGGATTATGTTGGGTCGCGCGGCCACGATCAGACGGGACTCATTGACCTCAACGAGCCGCGGCTGCTCGCCAATGGTACCATCGGCCGCCCGGGGCCATCGGTGTTCGATCCTGACGGCACCCGGATTCCGGCGCAGGCCCGAAACACCGCATTCCAGCGCGTGCTGGAATACAGAACCGATTCCGTATTCAGGAGCGACTACGACGCGCTGGAAGTGTCGCTCGACAAGCGCTTCTCCAACCGGTGGTCGGGACGCGCCAGCTATACGCTGTCGCGCTCCCGTGATGTGGCGGCGACGAGCGCGGGCAACTTCGGCATCGTCAACAAGCGCGTGAATGACGACTTCAACCCGAGACGCGACTATGGCCTGGCCACGTTCGACAACAGGCACGCA
>Ga0114129_10011413_pt1 | contig 12656 bp, 13 predicted proteins | sample RhiMetdeltSRZDD1_FD_80071 | JGI IMG/M metagenome (GOLD analysis project Ga0114129, IMG submission 80071) | Populus rhizosphere microbial communities from Tennessee, USA - Rhizosphere MetaG P. deltoides SRZDD1 (version 2) (version 2) | ecosystem: Host-associated > Plants > Roots > Rhizosphere >...
CACGTCGAGCGCGGTCCGGGCCTGTACGGGCGTCATCGCCGCCTCGACGGCGATGTTGCCGGTGCCCGGGCGCACCGTGCGCCGCAGCAGGCCGGGCGTATCCGCGCCGATGGGCGTCGCGACGCCGACGTCGACCACGACGACCTCGGCCCCGGCGTGCCGGGCCAGCACATTGATGGCCGCCCCGCCCGTGCAGAAGTTGGCCACCATCTGTGCGGTGACCTCCTGGGGCCAGGCCGTGACGCCCTCGGCGACCACGCCATGGTCGGCGGCGAACACCGCGACGGTCACGGGCTCGGGGATGGGCGGCGGGCAGCAGCCCGCGATCGCGGCCAGCTGGACGCCGACCTTTTCCAGCCGGCCAAGCGCCCCGGCCGGCTTGGTGAGCTGGCTGTGAAGGACCGCGGCCGCCTGGGCAGCCGCCATGTCCACCGGGGTGACGGTTCGTGCCGCCCGGACAAAACTGCGCTCGTTCATCGCGCTACCTCCGGTTCCTTTGCGTAAAAGCGTCATCCGTCCGGGCACGCCGGGCTGCGCCGGGCACCGGGATCCGCGGGATGGGCGGCAGCCGCCCGCGGCGGCCCAGGAGCCCGGCCGCGGCGAGGACGGCGGACAGCAGCCAGCTGACGTCACTGGACAGGCGTACCGCCGGCTGAATGTCCGATCTGGCGGCGGGCCGTCCCTGCCCCAGCCATGGCCGCTGCTCGACCCGGTCGCCGTACCGGTTGCAGCCGCCCAGGCGCAGGCCAAGCGCGGCGGCGAAGGCCGCCTCCGCGACTCCCGCGTTCGGCGAGGGATGGGCGGGCGCCTGGCTGCGCACGGCCCGCCAGATGGCGGCGGCACGTCCGGGGCGCACGCCGGCCACCAGGACCGCGGTCAGCCTGGCGGGCAGGTAGCCCGCGGCGTCATCCAGCCGGGCGCTCGCCCAGCCGTACGCGCGGTACCTCGCGCTGCGGTGCCCGACCATGGCGTCGAGCGTGTTCACCGCCCGGTAGCCGAGGGCGCCGGGTGCCCCGCAGATGGCCGCCCAGAAGGCGGGCGCGACCACCGCGTCGACGGTGTTCTCCGCGACCGACTCGACGACGGCCCGGGCTATCTCGCGCTCGTCCAGCCCGGCGGGGTCCCTGCCCGCCAGCGCTGGCAGCGCCGCCCGGGCGGTTTCGAGGTCGCCCAGGTCCAGCGCCCGGGCGACCGTGAGAGCCGCCTCGCCCAGGGAACGGCCCGCGACGGCCAGCCAGGTGCTCAGCACGGCCGAGCGCAGCAACGCGCCTGCCCCCGCACCGGCGAGCACCCCGAGGATCGCGTGCCGGGTCCCGGCGGCGCGTGAGTCCCGGTAATCGGCGCGCTCGGCGAGCACCATGGCCCGCCCGAACCAGCCGACCGGGTGCACCCGTGAGGGCGGTTCGCCGAGGGCCCGGTCGAGCAGCACCCCGAGCGCGGCCGCGGCAGGCCACGCCGGCCCGGCGCGATGCCTCACCATCGCCCGGCCAGCGTGAGCAGGCCGGCGGTCTCGCCGACGACCGCGGCGGCGCCAAGCACGTCGCCGGTGAAACCCCCGAGCCGCCGCCACGCCAGGAGCACGACGGCGCCCGCGCCGGCCGCCTCGGCGCCCACGGCGGCCAGGCCGTGTGCGCCGCGGCCGGCGAAGGCCAGGCCCGCGGCGAGCAGCCCGCCGGCCAGCCCGAGAAAGACCGGGCTCGCGAGGATGGCCGCCGGCCGCGTCCGCGCCACGCCGGCTGCTGGCGGGCCGCGGAACGCGCTCGCCAGGCCGCCCGGGCGGGCATAGGGGACTGCGCGCGCCGTGACCGCCATCGCGGTGCGGGATCCGGACCATAGCCCGGCCATCGCGAGCGCGCTGGGCATCATGGACGCGAGCGCGCCGAAACGGGCGAGCAGGACGGTGGCCAGGCCCGCCGCGCCGAAGGCGCCAAGGCGCGGGTCGGCCATGACCTCGAGCCGGCGGGCACGCGGCAGCGGGGGCAGCAGGCCGTCGGCGGCGTCGGCGAGCCCATCGAGGTGCAGCATCCCGGTCAGCGCCGCGTCGGCGATCAGGGCGATCGCCGCGGCGGCGGGGGAGGGCCACGCCTGCCGCGCCGCCCACCAGACGGCGCCGACTCCCAGCCCGATGAGCGCTCCGACGGCGGGGAACCAGGCCAGCGCCGACGGCGCCGGCTCGGCCGCGCCGCCGAACGGGGTGAGGAAGGACAGGGCACGGCGCATCAGCGCGTCCCGGGGGGATCGAGCCGCAACGTCCGGCCGGCCACGACGAGCAGGACCTCATCGGCCACGGCGGCGACCGACTGATTGAGCTCGCCGAGCGCATCACGAAAGCGGCGGCCGTCCTTGGTCGCGGGGTGCACCCCGAGCCCAACTTCCTCGGACACCACGACGGTATCGGCGCCCCGCCCGGCCAGCGTGGCACGGAACGCCGCGGTATCCACGATCATGCCCGGGCTCGCCGCAACCCACGGCCCGAGCCCGTCGAGCAGTACCGGGCCCGGAACCGAGCGCAGCAGGGCGGGCAGCTCGGCACCGGCCTCGATCGTGCGCCATCCGGCCGGGCGGCGGGCGCGATGAGCGTCGATCCGCGCGGCCAGGTCGGGATCGTTGCCGGGTACCAGCGTCGCCAGGTAGGTAATGGGCGCCGGCAGGCGCACGGCGATGCGCTCAGCCACCTCGGACTTGCCCGACCGGGCCCCGCCCAGCACGAGGGTGATCATCTGGCCTCCGCCCTGCGGCTGCCGTCAAGGACGGCGCGGTGCACCGCCCTGGCCAACCGGGATCCCCACCGCGAGCGGGGGCCGCCGAACGTTTCGGCGGGCCCGGACGGCGGGCATAGGACGGCCACCGCGTCCGAGGGGGTACCGGTCGCCGCGACGCCGGCCTCCCACAGCGCCTGGGACTTGGCCTCGGTGACCGTCATGACCGCATTGACGAGCGCAGCCCGGGACAGGCGGCGGCTCAGCACGGCGACGATGTTCACCGTGCCGGTTACCGTGGGCGTGGTCTCCGTTTCCGCGGCAGCGGCCCAGCTCGGATGGCTGAGCCCCACGGTGGCCGCGGCCGCCACACCGTCCTCGCGGCCAGTGCTGACCAGGCGCACGTCAACGGCGGTCAGCATGCCGATCCCGGGCCCGTCAAGTTCCAGGCCGCGGGCCAGCCCGGCCAGGTGACCGGCGGGGTCGGCCCGGCTGTAACCGTCTGCGACCTGGGCGGCCAGGATCCACTGGCGCTCGCCCCAGCCGCCGCCGTACGGAGCCGATGACAGCGCCAGCAGCGGGGAGCCGAAGCGCCAGAGCGCCATGGCAAGCTCGGCGCCATCCTCATGGCGCGACAGCAGCTGAGGATCGTCCATCGCCTCCGCATCCTCCGCCGGGCCGGGGAGGGGGGCCGCGCCCGCTGCCACGCCCGACGAAGGCAGCCGGCGAACCGCCCTTCCTCCGAGGACAGGTCTCGCCGGCGCAGGGCAGGCGTCCGGGCTCATCCCCTCATCGGGCATCACCGTTGCGGGACAGCGCCGGCATCTCACCGGCTTCGCTGCTCCTGCGCCGCCCCGGCCAGCGCCGGGGCACGGGTACAGTACCGCGCCCGGCTCCCGGCTGCCTACTCGCGAGGCCGGAGGCGACGGCCCGGGCTGGCGCGCCGGTGGGGATCACGGGCCGCGGCGCTGGGCGGGTCGTGAGCGGCGATCTCGAGCACCACGTTGTAGGGCAGGTACCGAGGGTGGACGAGCAGTGCCCGGGCTACGCGGGCGATCCTCAGCCGCAGCGGGACCAGCCTTTGCTCGCTGTAGCGCCATGCGCGCAGTTCGTCGCCGCCGAATCGCGGGCCGAGCGCCCGGCGAAAGCGCCTGGCGTCGCCGCCGTCTCCCCTCCACGTGGCCAGCCATGCGCGCAGGTCGTCGTCGCGCTCGAGCATGGTCCAGCGCATCAGCCGTTCGGCGATCTGGCCGGCCGCGTCGATGACGAACGCCAGATCGCCGGCCCCGCTGATGCCATGCACCCGGCCCTCGGCAGTGCAGCCGTGATGAATGCTGGCCGAGCTGAAGCGCGCCCCTACGTCCAGCGCGGCCACCGCATGGCCTGCCTCGTGCCACGCCGCCGCGACAGTCGCTCCGCGGGCGGCCATGAGGCCGGGAAAGCAGCCACAGTCGTAGCGCTGCCTGGCCCATGTGTCGTGCACGATCGACTCATCGTCGTAGCGGATGAGCCGGCTGAGCTCGGCCCGGATGCTGGCCAGCTGACGCTGCTCGGAGGGCCTCATGTTTGCGCCTCATGGGCCCGGGCCACGATCCGCCTCCCTGGAGAACGGCCGGCTGCCACTGCCGCTGCCGGCTGCCGCTGCCGGCGGACCGCCCGCCTGTGCCACCGTAGCGCGCGCCTCCCCGACGCGGGCGGCGCCTGGCCGGTAGCCGTGGACGAATGACTGAGGGCGCGGCGGCGATTATGGTTTCCCGGTGAGGCCGATGTGGGCCTGTCCCAGGTGCGGGCGGACCTTCGCCAACCGCAACCAGACGCACACCTGCGCTCCGCTTGGCGACCTGGACCGGCATTTCGCCCGAACGTCGCCCGCGGTGCGGGCGACGTTCGACCGTGTCCTGGCGGTGGTTTCCGGCCTGGGGCCGGTCACGGTGCTGCCGGAGAAGACCCGTATCGCGCTGCATGCGCGGATGAGCTTCGCCGCCTTCATGCCGCGCCGCCACTGGCTGGGCGGGCATCTTGTCCTCGCGCGGCGTATTGACAACCCGCGCTTCCTGCGGGTCGATACGTACTCGCCGCGCAACGTGGTGCACGCTTTCCGGCTTACCTCGCCCACGGACGTGGACGAGGAGTTCGCGGCCTGGCTGGCGGAGGCGTACCAGGTCGGGGCCGGCAGGCACCTGGGCAGGTGACTCTGCGCGCGGTGGCCCGCTGGCGGCGCCGGGGCATCCGCCAGCGGGGCGCGCTTCTCAGGTGATGCTGATCAGGCGGCCGGGCCGGTGGCGAGGACCACGGTCGCGGACTGGGTCTGGCCGACCGCGTCCGCCCAGCCGATCGTGACCCTGTCGCCCGGGTGGTGCCGGCCCAGCGCCGACTGGAGCGCTTCCGGCGACGAGATGTGATTCCCGTCCACCGAGACGATCACATCGCCCTGGGTGAGGCCAGCCCGGTCAGCCGGGGCGCCCGGGACGGCCCCGGCGATGGTGGCGCCGGCGCCGGTCTGCACGCCGTTGGCCGCGGCGCTGTCAGAGGACATGATCTCCACGCCCAGGAAGGCCGTCGGGCCGATGTGCACGCTGGCGGAGCCTTGGCCGGCCTCGATCTGCCTGGCGAGGGAGACCGCCTCGTTGATCGGAATCGCGAAGGCCTGGGTCTGCTGACCCCGGAACTGCACGCCCTGCGAGGCCGCGGTGTTGACGCCGATGACCTGACCGGCGGTGTTGACGAGCGGGCCGCCCGAGTCACCCGGCTGGATGCCCGCGTTGTGATGGATGAGCCCGCTCAGCCGTTCGGAGGTGCCCGCCGCTGCGTCCGAGGCGGTGATCGACGCGCCAAGGCCAGCGATGTGGCCGGTGGCGATCGATGGGGTGCCGCCCTTGCCGAGCGCGTTGCCCAGGGCCACCACCTTCTGGCCCACGGAGGCGCTGGCGGAGTCGCCCAGGGCCACCGTCTCGAGGCCGGATGCGCCCTGCAACTGGAGAACGGCGATGTCGCGACTGTGGTCATAGCCCACGACTTTGGCCTGGTACGTGCGGCCGTTGCCGACGTCCCGGGCCTTGATCGACGTGGCGCCGTTGATCACGTGGTTGTTGGTCAGCACCTCGCCCGACGACGACACCACCATCCCGGTGCCCGCCGCCTGCGCGTGCTGGAATCCGAGCGTGGTGTAGATGTCGACAAGACCGGGGTTGGTCTGCGCGGCGACCTCCGACGTGGTGAGCACCTTGGTTCCGGACGTGACGCCGGCCGCGGACAGGCCCCAGAAGGTGGCGAGGCCGACGGCGCCCGCGACGCCTAGTGCCAGGAGGCCGCGGCGGAAGCGCCGGGTCGGCTTGCCCGGGCCCTCGCCGCCTCCATAGCCGGCCGGGCCGCCGGGACCGGCGGGGCCGCCCGGTCCAAACCAGGGCGCTGGCGGTGGCGGCTGCCCTGGTCCCGCCGGGGTGGGCGGATCGTCGTGGATTGTGCTCACTGGATCGGGCTCCCTCGCTACGCGTCGGTCGTGTTCCCCGATGGTCGCCCGCGGACCTGAGAGAAAACTGAAAGCGCGCTGACCGGACTCTGATCCTTGCCGGTCCGCCCGTTCCCGCCGCTCCCGGCCCGCTGCCCGGTGCCGGGCTGGACCGCGGGCAACCCGTTTCGCAGAATCGGCTTGAGCGGCCGGGTGCGGGCGGGGCGCTGAGGCCGGCCGGACGTCCGGGAAGGTGGCGCGATGACCGTGCTCAAGCCGGAGGTGGATGCGGCCGAGGTGGGCCTGGACCGGGCCCGGCTGGAGCGGCTCGACCGCCATTTCGCCCGTTATGTGGATGACGGCCGCCTGCCCGGCTGGCTGATCACGGTGAGCAGGTACGGCCGGCTGGCCCACGTCTCCCGCTGCGGGTTCCGCGATGTCGAGGCCGGGCTGGAGGTGGAGCCGGATACGTTGTGGCGGATCTATTCGATGACCAAGCCGGTCACGTCGGTCGCCGCGATGATGCTGTATGAGGAGGGTGCGCTCGAGCTCACCGACCCGGTGAGCGCCTTCATCCCGTCGTTTGCCCACGCCCGTGTGCACACGGGCGGCCCGGACCTGCGCCCGGTCACGGCTCCGGCCACGGAGCCGGTGCGGGTCTGGCATCTGCTGACCCACACGGCGGGCCTGACTTACGGGTTCCACCGGGTGCACCCGGTGGATGCCATGTACCGGGCCGCCGGGTTCGAGTGGGCGACGCATCCCGCGTTGGACCTGGCGCAGGCCTGTGACATCTGGGCTGGCATGCCGCTGCTGTTCGATCCGGGATCGGAGTGGAACTATTCGGTGGCCACCGACATCCTCGGCCGGATCGTCGAGGTCGTCTCCGGGCAGAGATTCGACGAGTTCCTCGCGGCCAGGATCCTGCGCCCACTGGGCATGTCAGATACCTCGTTCTGGGTGGGCGACGGCGACGTGGGGCGGCTGGCGGCCCTGTACACGCCGGGCGCGGACGGGACGGCGGTCAGGATGGACGCCCTGGGCAATGCGGCACGGGAGCGGCCGGCGATGCTCAGCGGAGGCGCGGGCCTGGTGTCGACGGCGGCCGACTATCACCGGTTCACCCAGATGCTGCTGCACCGCGCGGACAGCCCGGCGGGGGAGCTGGACGGCACCCGGCTGCTGAGCCCCCGCACGGTCCGCTACATGGCGCGCAACCATCTTCCTGGCGGTCTCGATCTGCACACGTTCGGCAGGCCGCTCTACGCGGAGTTCCCGTTCCATGGGGTCGGCTTCGGCCTCGGGTTCGCCGTGGTCACCGACCCGGCCGCCGCCAGGGTGGTCTGCTCGGCGGGGGAGCTTTCATGGGGCGGCGCCGCCAGCACCGCGTTCTGGATCGACCCGCAGGAGCAGCTGACCGTCTCGTTCTTCACCCAGCTGTTCCCGTCCAGCGCCCACCGGATCCGCCCGCAGCTGCGGCAGCTCGTCTACCAGGCGCTGGCCGACTGAACCGTTCCAGCGCCGCCCGGCCCCGCGGTGTCAGTCACACGGGCCGCCAGCCAGCCATCGGCTTCCCCGCTGGTAGAGGGCGTCGACCTCGGGTCCGGCCAGACCGGGCATGTCGGGCTTGACGTCGTAGCCCAGGCCGGCCTGCAGGTAGGCGAGGTGGCGGTAACCTTCCGGGAACCGCTGGAGCGTCGCGGGGGAGAGCTTGAGCCGAGCGGCCGGGTCGACGGGATCCATCCGGTCCTTCTCGTAGATCGGCTGGCGCAGCACGATCCCCCAACGCTCGTCACGGCGTTCCAGGAAGTCATAGAAGCGCCCGGTGCACACCACGTCGCACAGCACGTCCTGGACGACAGCGCGCTGGGAGATCGTCATCTTTGTCTGCGCGATGGCGCGGTCGCCCGCCAGGTCGATCGACGTCCCGCCCAGGAAGTGCAGGATCCGCACCCCACGGGCGAAACCTTCGCGGCTCACCCGGATGAAATCCTCGGCCGGCCCCTGGAACCAGGTGGCCATCATCCGGCCATCGGGGTGCCAGACGGTCCGGAAGCGCTCCCAGTCACCGCTGTCACGCCACACCACCCAGTTCTCGACCAGGTCACGAATGGTCAGCCGGTCCGCTGCCGTGCCGCTCATCGGGCCTCCTCGGCTCGAGGTCTGTCAGGGGGTGATCACGTCCGGCTACGATGATCGCAGCGGGCGCGGGATCGCGTATCCGGTACAAGCCGGCGCCGTTCCCAGCGGACAGCGACGGCGCCGGAGCTCAGATGCGGGTCATTGCGGGCACTGCCAAGGGCCGGATACTCCGGTCCCCCCGCAGCCGGGACACGCGCCCGATCACCGACCGGGCAAAAGAGAGCTTGTTCGGCATTCTTGGCGACCGCATTCCCGGCAGCCGGTTCCTTGACCTCTTCGCGGGGACGGGCGGCGTGGGGATCGAGGCCCTGAGCAGGGGATGCGCGCACGCCACGTTCGTGGAACGCTCGGCCGGCGCGGTGGCGGTTATCCGGCACAACCTCGCCGTGACGCACCTGGCGGCGAGCGCGGAAGTGGTGGCGGCGGACGTGTTCAGGTACCTGCGCGGCGACACCGCACCGTTCGACGTCGTCTTTGTGGCGCCGCCACAGTGGCTGGGCCTGTGGCCGCGGGCGGTCCAGCTCCTTGACCAGCGGCCCGGCTGGCTGGCCCCCAGCGCGGTCGTCGCCGCCCAGCACGATCCGTCCGAAAACACCGACGTACGGCTCCAGCACCTGCGGGTCTCCAGCGAGCGGACGTACGGGCGGGTCCGCTTCACCTTCTTCGCCCGCGGGTTACAGGTCACCGACTCGTGATCTTGACTTGAGTGCACATCTGGCGACGCCAAAGCCATGATCATGCTCGCTGAACGAGCGGCCCGGTAACGCCGGAGCCAGCGGGCCAGGCGTCTGGCCGGGCTGGACTCGCCACGTTCCTGACTGGCAGGATCGGCCGGAGCCGTACGTCTAAACTGACCACCAGCCTGGCCGAGCGACCGGGGTTGCGGAGCCAGGGCCGCTGCCCGCGGGTCACGAGAAGGAGAAAGATTGCGACCCGAGACGATCGCCATCGATGGGCCCGCCGGGAGCGGAAAGAGCACGATAGGCCAGGCCCTGGCTGCCCGGTTGTACTACGCCATGGTGGACACCGGGCTCATCTACCGGCTGGTTGCCAGGGGAGTGCTGGACAGCGCGGTGGACCCCGATGACATGGAGGCGGTGCTCAAGGTCGCGGTCGGCGTGCTGAAGGACGTGCAGGTCGCCAGGACCGGCGCCGGCGGCGTCGTCCAGGTGGACAGCCGGCCGCTGTCGGAACTGCGGCTGCACGCCGACGACATCAGCCGCACCGTGCCTCGCGTTGCCCGCTTCGAGCCGGTACGCGAGGTGGTGAGGCAGATACAGCGACGGGTCATCTCAGAGGGACCGACGATCCTGGCCGGGCGCGACATCGGCACCGTTGTCGCGCCCGAGGCCGAGCTGAAGCTGTACCTCGACGTCAGCCTTCAGGAGCGCGCCGCGAGGAAGCTGTGGGGGCAGAGCGCCGACGAATTCCGGAGCCAGGCCGACGTGGAACTGCAGCTGGCCGACCGGGACCGGATGGACCGTGAGCGCGAGACGTCGCCGATGCGGATCGCGCCGGACGCGGTGGTGATCCGCACCGACAAGATGTCGGTCGACGAGACGGTCGATATCGTTGTCGCCATGTGCGGGCTGGAGTTAATGGATGTGGGCTGACGCTGCGTTCCGGGGAGCGATGCGATGAAGTACCTGCGCGATGCCACCTACGTCGTGGGTGGATACGTGGTGCGCGGCGACAGGGTCCTGTTGCTGTGGCACGGCGGCTTGTCGCGCTGGGTGCCCACCGGCGGCCGGATCGAACTGGCTTCGGGGGAGTACCCCCACGAGGCGCTGATACGGGAGGTACGGGATGAAACCGGCCTCGCGGTCAGCGTGGCCGGCGGAGCGGGGCTCGACGTCAGGGATGATGCGGCGACTCCCTTGCCGATGCCCATTTCCATCCAGGAGATCCGGATCAGCGCGTCGAAGGAGTACCTGGATTTCGTCTATTTCTGCAACGTCCTCGGCGGCGAGCTCTCACTCGACTACCGGGCGGCCCGCGCCTATCACTGGTTCAGCAACGACGACCTCGGGCGGTTCCCGCTGCTGCCGCATGTTCTCGCCTATGCCTCGCGCGCGCTGGACGAGCTTTCGCGCGGCAACATTCAGGGCGACATGCGCAAGGCCCCGGTGACGGGCCGCTAACAAGGCACAGCGGCAAGGCACAGCGGCAAGGCACAACAGCCAGGCACAGCGGCCTGGCGGCGCGATGGCGGCAGGCCGGCGTCTCAGCGGGAGGAGAGCACCTCCGCGATCTTCGCGGCGGCGGCCGACGGGTCCTCCGTGTCGTGCAGCAGTTCTCCCCAGGACCATCGGTAATACCAGCGCAGGCGGCCGCTGTCGTCGGTCCACGGAGTGCAGTCAATGCTCTCAGCCAGCATGGTCGCGCCGGGCGTGAAGATGTGGAGCGCCGCGGGGTAGGTGGTCTTCACCGTGGACTCCAGGCCCTGCGTGTCCAGGGCCGCCGCCAGCCGGTGCAGATGATAGGTGCGTGCGTGATCCCGAGGGCGGTCCACAGTCTCCCCTGCTCTGTGTCGCGGTCGGCACATTCTCCGCCCGCGCCAGGCGGATCTGTCAACCCTGTCCGACCGGGTGACCGCCGTATCCGTCGTGCCGGTACTGGTGGGCGGCCGCGGAATAGCCAGGTGGATATCCGGCGACGGCGCGGGAGTCGGGATAAGGAGCCTGCCCCGGGTATCCGTTCGGGTGGCCGCCGTCCTCGGCGTAACCAGCCGCCCGGTGGGCGCCGGGCGGGGAGGTCTGGCCAGCGCTGAACTGGCCAGCGCCGGACGGGTGCACAGGGAGTTGGGCCGCCCCTGCGGCCGGCGCCCCGGAGTACGGGAGGGAGGCAGCCGGGTCGTAGGCCGGCTGCTGGTAGCCGCGCTCGCCGGGATAGCCGGGGGAATCGGCACCGGGCCGGTCCCTGTATCCCAGCGGGGGCGTGGCGGGGTAGCTAGGCGTCGTGGGGTGACTAGCTGTGCTGGGGTAGCTGGGTGTGGCGGGGTAGCTAGCGCCAGGGGCCGGCTCCACGTAGCTGCCGTACGGGTTCCCCTGCGGAGGCGTGCTCTGCGCGGGTGTGCCCTGCGGGGGTGTGCTCTGCGCGGGCGCGTGCGTCGGCGCACTGTGCCATTCGGCTGGCCGCGGCGCACCAGCCGGCCGGGCCGGCGGCGCGGCCGGTGTGCGGGCATAACCCTGATCGGCGTGGCCGGAAACCTGGTACGTCCCGTTGACCGGGGTCCGGTCGTCGGGCCCGCCGTTGGCGTGGCCGCCGTTTCCGTAGTCACGGCTGGCCCGGCCATTTCCGTAACCAGCAGCGGCATGGCCGTTTCCGTAACCAGCAGCGGCATGGCCGTTTCCGTAACCAGCGGCGGCATGGCCGTTGCCGGGCCCTGCTGGCGGACGGTCGGCGCGCGCGCCCCGGCCGGCGTCGCTGGCGCGCCCGCTCGTCCCGGTTCCGCGGTAGGAGCGGCTGTCCGGCGCGTGCCTGGAGAAAGACGGGCTTGTCAGCGGGTCATCGAATGGTTCGGCCGACCCGGTTCCCAGCCTGGCCAGCATCGCGAGGCTGGGCTCGCCCTCGGGGGGCGTGACAGCGGCGTCGGGCCGGACCGGCAGCGGTGTGCCGTTCCTGTGCCGCGCCGTCGGCGGCTGTTGCCTGGGACGGGCCGGCAGCCGCTCCGTTGCCGCCTCACGTGGCTGGGTAATCGCTTCGCTCCGGGTTGCTGCATCGCGTGGCCGGGCTGCTGCATCGCGTGGCAGGGCGGTGGTCTGGTGCCGGGCGGCCGCCTCGTGTGGCCGGGTGACCGCCTCGCGCCGGGCCGCAACTTCGCGCGGCTGGGTTGGCGCTTCGCGTGAGGAGGTACGTGCGTCCCGGTCGGCCGGGCCGCGGGTCCGGGCGTGCCCAGCCGTTGACGGCTCGGGCCGGGACGCCACTGACGCCTCGGGCCGGGACGCGGGCGCGGCCGACCTGGGCCGGGCAGCCGCGGGCCTCGACTGTCCGTTCCTGGAGGGTGCGGGCTCGGGCTCGCTCGCCGGCTGCGGGCTGCGGGCCGTCGTGGCCAGCGGCTTGTCGGCAGACAACTGCTCCCAGTACTGCTCGTCGGTGAGCTTGTCCCAGTCCATGCTGGGCCAGTCATCGTCGTCGCGCTTCCGCTGCTGACGCGAGCGTCCCTTGGGGGTGCCCTGTCCCTTAGGTCCCTTGGCCGACCTGCGCCGTGAGTCGGAGCGGTCCTGGCCTGGGCCGGTCTTCGGCGGCGCGGACCTGCCGCGGCCGCGGATTGCGGGCGTTTCCCCGGAGGGGAAATCCGCAGCGGGGAACTCACCAGAGCCCAGGTCCGTGGCGGGGAACTCACCGGAGCCGAAGTCCGCGGCCGG
>Ga0114129_10011415_pt1 | contig 12654 bp, 12 predicted proteins | sample RhiMetdeltSRZDD1_FD_80071 | JGI IMG/M metagenome (GOLD analysis project Ga0114129, IMG submission 80071) | Populus rhizosphere microbial communities from Tennessee, USA - Rhizosphere MetaG P. deltoides SRZDD1 (version 2) (version 2) | ecosystem: Host-associated > Plants > Roots > Rhizosphere >...
AGCGCGCGCCACACGCCGAGCCGCGCGACGGCGTCATCGGCTTCAGCCTGCGCGAGCAGCCGCTGCGCTTCTGCCACTTCCGTGACACTGGCAAGTCCGTTCTGATACCGAGCGCGCGCCTGGCTCTCGCCTGCGGTCGCCGCTTGGCGCTCCACCGGCGTGTTCCTCGCGATGTCCGTGGCGGCTTTCATGAGCGCACGCGCTTTGACCTCCTGGGTCGTCAGCGCCTGAATGGTTCGCTCGTAGCGTGCACTCTCCGCCAACTCGTTCTGCAGTTCGACGCGTTTGCGCGCGTTGATGGAGAAAATGTCGAACGCGGGGAACGTGACCGATGCACCAACCGCCCAATTCGGCACCTGCAGCCACAGACCATTCCCAAACGAGGGGACACCCGGGACCTCCGCGCCTGTTCCCCGCGCCGCGAACGTGGACTGGAGCGTAATGCGCGGGTAGTACGCTCGATCGAGCGTCCGCTCGCGCGCACGCACGACGTCGACCGCCGCTTGTCCCGCACGCGCTGCGGGATGCGCTTTCAAGTCCGCCGGTTCGATGGCGAACTGGGGAACCGTCGCCAGCGATCCTGCCGCCAGCTCGAACGCTGTGCCGGCGGAGCCCACCGCATCTGCCAACGAGGCTCGAGCAACCTCGGCGATCTGCACCGCCTGACTGAGTTGATTGTTCGCCACCGCCAGTTCAGCCTCGGCGCGCGACTGATCGGCACCTGGCCGAAGCTGGTTCTGCACCAACGTGCGAACGTTATTCGAGAAGATCTGCAGTCGATCGACATTCGCGCGAGCCGCGCGCACCGATTCTTCCGCGGCGAGTACGGTGAGGAACGCATCGGCGGCGGCAGACGCCACATCGAGCTCGGTGAGCGCCGTCTGATTCTTCGCGAGCGAGGTCTGTGCGCGGGCCGCGTCCACGCCGGCTCTTCGTAGCCCAAAATCGATGGCCTCCCAAGACAAGAGCACGCCCCCGGCGCTGCCCCAGACGCTGTCGCCAAGGGACCGCGTGCCCTGCACCGGCCCGGTCATCGAAAAGATCGTGGATTGCGGAAAGAGCAATCCGAACACGTTGTTGGTCGTGGCCCGGTTTTGCTGCCACATCATGTCGAGGCGCGGGAGATAGGCCGTGCGGGCAACACCGATGCCCTCTTCGGCCGCCTGCGCGCGGGCACGGCTCTCCTTGATGGCGGGATAGTTCGTGACCGCGAGCTGAATCGCATCGCTCAGCGTCAGCGGGCCTGAACGAGGGCTCTGGGCAGCCGCATCAGTTCGGCCAAGGACGCAGACGAGCAACGCGAGGCAGATCCACCAGACATGACGACCCGCTGAGCGCTGACGCATCAAGATTCTCCTGCTGTGACGATTTCAACGAACGCTTATGGCTTGGCCCCAGGCGCCTTCGCCTTGCCCGTTTCGCTCACGGCGGCCTTGACGGCGGTCGCCAGCTTCTCCGCCGGCCCGGTGCCCCAGTAGTGCAGGAAATAGATCGTCGGCTGCGTGCCCGTCATGTGATGGTGGATCGCCACGACGTCGATGCCGTTTTTGCGAAGCGCCTTGAGCACCGGCTGGACTTCATTCGCCAGCATCGCCACATCGCCCGCCACCGCCGCATTGTCGTTCGTGCCGACGAACGCCGCCCAGGTATTGAGGCCCATGCGCGCGTTGATCGGCGCACCCATTTCCGTGAGCTTCAGGTCGTCCCGGCCGATCGTGATCTTGTAGACCGCGCCGGTCTGTTCACCTTGTGTGCCGACGATTTGAGCGAGCTTCGCCGTATCGATCGTCGTGGCTGGAGCTGCAGCCGGTGCGGCAGGAGTGGCGGCCGGCCGGCTCGCGCCTTTGCCGATGAGATCGATCGCCGGCTTCACCTTGCGTGCGAGATCGGCTGGCTTGCCGTGTGCGTGTACGTGCATGTAGAACATGCGCGGCTCATCCCAGAAGAAGTGGTTATGGACCGCGGTGACCTCGATGCCGTTGTCGAGCAGCGCGGACATGACGGGGTTGACTTCATCCTGTGTCAGCACGAGATCGCCCATCATGACGTCCATGCCGGCGGTGCCTTTGGTCATCGCGACCCAACCGCCAAAGCCGAACGGAGTCGGCGTCTTGATGTTCGCGACGGTGACGCTGACATCGTTCCGGGGAATGTTGACTTTCAGCACGTTGGCCTTGTAGTCGCCCGACTTGCCAAGCGCGGTGAGCACCTGCTGGTACTCGGCTGGAATGTCCTGCGCCCCTGCGGCGGACGCGAACGACACTGACAGTGCTCCACAGATCGTCAAGAAGCGTTTCATGTGTGTTCCCTCATGCGTTGAGTTTCGTATCCCTGATCTGAAGTCATCGTCGGCGTACCTGTGGGCAGCACGATGCGGAAGACGGAGCCGCCGTTTGCCGCGTTCTCGACGGTGATGCGCCCGCCATTCACTTCCACCGCCCACTTGGCGATGGCCAGCCCGAGCCCTGCGCCACCATGGTCTCGCGAACGGGCCTCATCGAGGCGAAAGAACCGATCGAAGATCCGTTGCCGGTCTTCGGCGGCGATCCCAGGTCCCTGGTCGGCAACGGTGACATGGACCCGATCGCCATCCGCGTACACGCGAATGCCGATCGAGGAAGCGCGGGGGCTGTATTTGATCGCGTTATCGACGACATTCGTGATCGCCTCGCGCAGCACGAGGCGATCGGCCGTCACCGAAAGGCCTTCAGCGGCATCGACTGTGACACGTTGATTCCGCTCCTCCGCCAGAATTCCGAGCGACGAGACTGCGTCGCGCGTGAGCTGCCCCACATCGAATGCGCTGCGCGCGAGCCGGACGGTGCCCGCATCGCCGTGTGACAAGCGAAGCAGCGTGTCTACGAGGTTCGTGAGACGGTCGACCTCTTCGAGCATGCTGCCCATCGCCTCTTTGTATTCCGCTGGCGTGCGCGTTTCGCCGAGCCCCGCCTCACCAATCCCACGAATGACAGACAGCGGCGTCCGAAGCTCGTGCGACGCATCAGCCGTAAAGCGGCGAAGCTGGTCGAACGACGACTCGAGGCGTGCGAAGGTGTCGTTGATCACGGCCGCGAGCCGGCCAATTTCGTCATGCTGATTCGGGACGGACAGGCGTTCGTGCAAGCGTTCGGCGGTGATGCGCCGGGCTTCAGACGCCAGATGATCGATCGGCGTGAGCGCCCGTCGCGCCAGCACGTACCCGCCGACTCCAGCCAGCCCGACGACAACCGGAAGGCCGAGCACGAGGACGACGAGGATTTCCCACAGCTGCGTCCGGAGCCGCGTTTCCGCCCTCGAGACTCTCAAGACGACTGCCCGTCCCCCGACGAGGGCAGTACCCGTCAAGGTGCGCCACGAGCGTCCGTTCGCAACGATCGATTCGTACCGCCGCTGCGCGGTGGTCGAGGCGAGAGCGACCGGAGGCAACGAGGCGGACGCGCCCGATCGGTACACCTGCTCACCGCTGGCGAGCCAGACGTCGCTGCCACGATCCTCGTCATTGTCTGGATCGTGACGGCTGTCGCCTGACCATGCCACCTGCCCATCTCTCGTAGAGGTAAGAAACCCTTCGGCGTTCTCGAAGTCGTCGTGTAACTGGTCGTCGAATTGTTCGAGGAATTCATGGCGAACGGCCAGGAATGTCGCCGTGGCGTACACCACCAGCATGAGCGACAGGACGACGGCGTACCAGGCCGTGAGCCGAACGCGAATCGAGGCAGCGGACCATGGCGTCATGGTTCGCCCTCCCGCAGGACAAAGCCGACACCTCGAACGGTGTGAATCAGGCGGGCGTGTCCTTCGCCGTCGACCTTCTTCCGCAGTCGCGTGATCTGGACATCGATGACGTTGTCGAGAGGCGTTGCGCGACGCGGCTCTTTCCACACCTCGCGCGCCAGCATCTCGCGCGACACGAGGTGGCCCTGATGGCGGAGCAGATATTCGAGAAGCTCGAACTCACGGACGGTCAACTCGAGCAACCGTTCACCCCGTACCGCGCGCCGTGTCACCAGATCCAGCTCGAGATCCGCCGTTTTCAACCGAAACACTTCGGACGGACGACCCCGCCGCAGCAGCGCCCGAATCCGCGCGAGGAGCTCAGGCAACGCGAACGGCTTAACCAGATAGTCGTCGGCCCCCAGATCCAATCCGAGGACACGGTCGTCCACGCCGTCGCGGGCGGTCAGGATCAGAACGGGCGTTTCGATGTGATGCTGCCTGAGCGTCTGCAGGATTTCGAGTCCACTCCGCCCAGGGAGCATCAGATCGAGGACGACGAGGTCAAAGACCTCCGCGTTTGCGCGAAAGAATCCATCGTCGCCGGTCGGAGCCACGATGACCTCGTAGTGTTCTGCTTTCAGCGCCGATGAGAGAACCTGCGCCAGCTTGCGTTCGTCTTCGACGATGAGCACCCGCACTAAGCAGGAATGTTATCGGGGTACGCCGGACCCGATCCTGACTTTTGTGTCAGGGAGCGTTAACCTGCCCCCGTCGATCCTGACAGAGATGTAAGGATTACCTCGACCGGGCCTTGGCATGCTTGAAGAGTCCGAGACTCGCCGACACATGCTCACACCGATCGCACTCCAACGTCTCAACAACGATGGGTGGCTGCTGTTCGCAACCCGGTTCATACGCTTGTTTGCGTACGGCTCATTGTCCGTGGTGCTGGTCTTCTACCTGGTGGGCATCGGACTGAGCGAACCGCAGATTGGCATGTTGCTGACGCTGACGCTCGTCGGCGACACCGTCGTCTCGCTGTTCCTCACGACTCGGGCCGACCGGATCGGACGCCGCCGCATGCTGGTTGTCGGAGCGGCGTTGATGGTGGCGGCGGGACTCGTCTTCGCATCGACCAGCAGTCTCTGGCTCCTTCTGCTCGCGGGAACCGTTGGCGTCATCAGCCCGAGCGGTCATGAGGTGGGACCGTTTCTGTCGATCGAGCAGGCAGCGCTCTCGCACGTCGTCACCGATCGGACCAGGACGGAGGTGTTTGCCTGGTACACGCTCGCCGGCTCGCTGGCCACGGCGCTCGGCGCGCTGGCCGGCGGCGCCGTGACCCGCGCGCTGCAACAGACCGCGATGCCGCCCGTGAACAGTTATCGCATGGTCGTTGTTCTGTATGCTGCGCTCGGCGTCGTGCTGGTCGTCTTGTTTTCTCAGCTCTCACGACAGGCGGAGGCGACAACGCTTGGCGAGAAAAAGGCGTTCCGAGCGACGTTCGCGGGATTTTCCGGACTCGACCGGTCGCGCGAGATCGTCCTGAAGCTGTCGGCGCTGTTCGCGCTCGACTCGTTCGGCGGCGGCTTCGTCATCCAGAGTTTCGCCGCCTACTGGTTCTACCTGCGGTTCGGCGTGAACCCCGGAACGCTGGGTGCCATCTTCTTCTGGGCGAACATCTTTGCGGGAATCTCAGCGCTGCTTGCATCGAGGTTGGCGGCGCGTTTCGGCCTCATCAGGACCATGGTTGCCACGCACCTGCCATCAAACGTGCTTCTCATTCTGGTGCCGCTGATGCCGACGTTGTCGCTCGCTGTACTGGTGCTGTTGGTACGTTTCAGCATCAGTCAGATGGACGTCCCGACGCGGCAGTCGTACATCATGGCGGTCGTCCGGCCGGAGGAGCGATCAGCGGCCGCCGGCGTCACGGGCGTCGCACGGACGATCGGCGCGGCTATCAGTCCTCTCTTCGTCGGATTCATGTTTGCCCGGCCCGCGCTGATCAACTGGCCGTTCTTCATCGCCGGCATGCTGAAAATCACGTACGACCTCATGCTGTATCGCAAGTTCGTCGCTGTTCAACCACCTGAGGAAATGCACTCGTAAGAGATCGCCAGATCAGGCAGCGAAAAGGCCTTTTTTCAGCTCGACGCATCGTTGCAGAAAGTTCTGGAGTTCTGCGGCGCCAACCTGGTGGTTTTTCCGATAGATCGCGAGCCACTGCCCGCTGCATTCCACAGACAGCGAGCGAGCTCCGTCGCGCGCAAGAGAGTCGAGCGCCGTTCTCCGCAGGATTCGTGCGATGCGATCTCGATCGGTTCCCATCACGCGGTACGCGCTCGAGAACTCCGCGGACGCCTCGATATCGATCCCAGAGTCCACGGCATGTTGGACGATCGCGTTGAGCGCCGCCCGGCGCCCGTCGCCCTTTTCGAACGGGCTTGAAAGGGCGGTCAGCATTTCGGCTGAGGCGCCGGCCATGTCCGTGGTTATGCGCTGGAGAGCCCCGCCGCGCGGGTACAAGGCAAATCCGGGATATCGATGGGCCTCCAATCGAAAACAGACGACGGTTTGCGCGTAGTCGAATCGCTGTTTGTTGGGCGAACCTGTCCAGTAGGCGTAGTCGAATGCGATCACCGAGACCCCGGCGATCGTGCCTGTCACCACATTTGAAACCGTGCCGTTCTGGATCGCCGTACCCAGCGCGAGCAGCGGCAATTCGTCGAGGCCTTCGGCGAGCAGTTCACCGCCGGCGGATCGATAGCTCAAACCCAACCGACTGGCGGCCGCTCCGAGTTGTCGGGAACGCCGGCGCTCCTTCCATGTTGTGAATACGATTGCGACGATGGTGAAGGCGATGACGCCGCCGAACAGCCACAGGACTTGCATGTTGGCCAATCGCTACCGAGTCAAGTCCACCGACATTGTGCCTGATAGGCATTCGGCGAGCGGAAGTTCCGGATCATGCTGGGCGCCCAACCGTGACGTATCGGCCCGTTAAGACCCGAGCTGTAATCGCGAGCTTCTCGTTCCGACCGATCACGCGGGCCTCAACCGCCTGATGGCTACGTGCTCGCGCAGCCACAGACGCGCCCCGGCTCGTGCGCTGAGCGCCGCCGCCGTCTGCGCGCGCGTGGTGTCATCCAGCCGGGTTTCCTTCCACTTGGCCGCGATGTGGTCGCGCAGCTCATCGGCCGAGTCGGCATATCGGTGAAACATGAACTCACGTGCCTCCTCGAGAACGAACATGTGCCGATCGAGCACGGTAGCCAGCGCGCGATCAGCCGCTGCATGACGTTGCCGACGCGCCGGGTCGACTGTGAGCGGGCCTATCACCAACGAATGTTCATCAGATCCGACGATGACGTAGGGAATCGTGTCCGCTGGCCGAAGGTCGATCAGATATCCGTTCGGTTTGAGCCAGACACGCGCGCGGCACAGGGCATCGACCATGCCCTCAGGGGGAAGTCATCACAACGACCACGACAACAGAACAACGTCCACAGTTCCCGGAGGGAACTCGACGCGATCGACCGTATCGCTGCGCACATCAACGTTGTCGGGGATGGGCTCCGAGCGAAACTCATCGATCGCCGATTCGTCAGGATCGAAGGCGAACACGGATGCGGCGCGCAAAGCATATCTGCGTGTCAGCCTGCCATCGCCGCATCCGACCTCCACGACACGAGATCCGGGAAGACTCGGCACCAACGCCAGAAGGGCGGCGAGTTCACGTTGTTCGGGATCGAGCGCGAGCGTCATATAGCCGAACCGATTCGATGACCGCGCGCTCGTCTTTCACGAGCCGCCGGATGTCCTGTCGGAGCGTCTCTTGCGGCCATACTCACGGCCGGCGCGCAACAATCAGCCAAAACCCCCCGGGCACGCCCGTGAACTTGATGAACTCGTCGTCGTGCTCAACAATCTCGAAGGCAGCGGATCGCAGCTCGCTCTCGACAATACCGCGCTCGATGTCATGATTCGCAACTTGCTGCTCGCGCGGCAAGCCTCGGCTGGTGTCGTGAAGTGGCTCGACGATCACGAAGCGGCCGCCGGGCTTGAGCGCCGAGTGGATCCGGCGAAGCATCGCTTCGTACGCGGTCATTTCGTGATACGCGTTGTGAATCAACACGGCATCGAGTCGTCCGTCGCCCAGATGTGGATCATCTGCGGCACCCAGCACGATGTCAACGTCGGCGACGTGGTCTCGTGTGACTCGCTCGCGCAGTTTGTTCAGAGCGGATTCGGCGACGTCGACAGCCACCGCGCGTCCAGTAGGCGCCACAGCGCGCGCGATTCGAACGGTGTAGAAGCCATCGCCGGCTCCAACGTCCGCGATCACCGCTCCTGGTCGTGCGTCGAGCAGCCGCAATAAGTCGGGAACTCGCCCCTGGCGCTCGAGCTCCGCCTCGGATTGCTCGATGGCGACCATGGCCATCGTCATCGCACAGGAAACCGCGACGATGGTGAGCACGGCGCGTTGCTCGAGCGCTACGCCGAGTCGGTTGGTCCGCATGCGCCTCAGCTACTTCACCAGGAGGCCTCCAGTCAGCCCCTCGAGTTGATGGCCAGTGGCCAGCTTCCGCATGCGGATGATCTCCGAGGGCGACGCGACCTTCGGATCCACCTTCGCCTGGCCGCACGTGAATCCGCGGAGCGTGCACTCCGACGTGGTGTGCTCGATGCCGCGCTCCTTCATCAGCTTCGCCATGAGCGCCACGGCCTCCTCGTGGATGATGACCGCGTTGTTGGGCACGAACGTCCCCACGCCGATCGCGTAGTCGATCGGCATCAACGGCTCGACGCTCGAGCCGAACTGTCCGTCGTTCTTCTTGCCGAGGTCGTGCGCGCCGAGATCGGCGCCGACATCAATCAGATACTGAATCACTCCGATGTTGCCGTCGTTGGCAGCGGCCATCAGCGGCGTAATGCCGTAGTCGTCCGGCTGGTTGACGTCGTTCCCCAGCCCGAAGAACAGCTTCACGACCTGCAGCCGCTCCTCGGGAGACTTCCCGCGATGGTAGCCGTGGATAAAGGCCAGGCCGGCCGCAGCCGACAACATCGTCTCCCCATCCCTGGAGATGACTTTCGGGTCTGCGCCGCGCTCCAGCAGCAGCTTGACCAGCTCGAGGTCGGCGGCGAAGGCCGCGCGCATGAGCGCCGTCGCGAAGACGATGCGCGGCGATCCCTCGCGCATCCGGCCGCGCGGCGTGTTGTTGACGATCGCGTTCGGGTCCGCGCCGGCGTCGAGCAGCTTGCGAACGAGCGGCATCGGATCCGCCGTCACCATCCACGGAAAGTTCGGCGCCGTTTCCATGTTGCGCCGATCGACGGCCCAGAACAGCGGCGTGAACCGCTGGGCGTCGGCCTTGTTGACGTCGGCCTTGTTGTCGACCAGGAACGACGCGAGCTCGTAGTTGCCGTTGAAGATCGCGATGGCGAGCGCCGTCTTGCCGTCGCCCGCGCCGGCGTCGACGTCGGCATGCGCGCCGACCAGGATGCGGGCCATGTCGACGTGGCCTTCGCGCGCGGCCAGCATCAGCGGGGTCAGCCATCCGCTCGCGAATTCCTCCGGCTTCGCCTCCGCCCGGCTCGCCGCCGGCGTCCGCCCCTCGAACCCGCGGCCGTTCGCGGCGGCCACGTAGTGCGAGCGAGCGTTGACGTCGGCGCCGGCATCGATGAGCAGCTTGGCCGCCGTCGTGTGACCCTCGGAGACCGCCCACATCAGCGGCGTGGTCCCGCCCCAGCTTTCCTTCGCGTTGACGTTGCCGCCCGCTCCGAGCAGCACTCGAATCGCGTCGGTTTTGCCGGTTCGCGCGGCCATCATGAGCGCCGTGTCTCCTGCGGGCGTGAGCGGCGCGTTGACGTCGGCGCCCGCCTTCAGCAGGCGATCGAGCATGGCGGCGCTGCCGTTGATCGCCGCGAGCTGCAACGGCGTCACCCCTTCGCGCGTTTGCGCGGCCACGCGCGCGCCGGCCTTGATCAGCAGATCCGCCGCCTCCGGATCGTCTCGTTCCACGGCCCAGTGAAGAGCGGTGCTTCCATCCGCTTGTGGCGCATTCACATCGGCGTTGCGCGCGATCGCGGCGCGGAGCGCTTGGAGGTCCCCTCGCATGGCGGCGTCGGCCACGTCCGTGGTCGCGGCCCGTGCCGGGGCTGCCGCGATGATCAGAACAAATGAGATGGCGAGGTGCGTCGTGCGCATCATCGAGTAACCTTCAGCGGCGTGGGCGCCGACACGTAGCCGTCGACCGCGAGGGTCTTCGCTGCGGCGTCGACGACGATGTTCGCATCGAGCGACACCTTGGCCTCGCCGTTCCCCTTTTCATCGAGCCGCATCTCGATGATGGTGAAGTCGCGTTCCATCGGATTGCCGGACGCCGCGAATGTCGGCGTTGGCGACAAGACTTGCGCGCCGAGGCGGCGATCGATGACGAGGACGATACGCTCACCGCCGTCGTTCGAAGGCACGCGCCAGGCGGACTTGATGGAGTAGCCCGTGACCCCTTCACCCCAGATGTATCCGCAGGTGGGCGCGGCCTTGACGGCGGCTGCGAGGCGAGCCATCGGACTCACCGGAGGCGCGGCACCGCGCCCGCCGCGGCCACCCCGCCCGGCGCGGCCGGTCGCAGGCTCGGCCGGCGGGGTCGGCTGAGAGGCAGGTGTCGAGAGCGCGGCAACGAGCGGCGCGCGCTCGGCGTCCGCGGGCCAGCGAAAGAGCGTGATCTCCAGCGACGACCCTTTCGTCGGTCCGCCTGTGAACACTGCGCGCACCTTCAACGCGGACGTCTCGGCGGACGCGCCATTCGCTCCCGCGTGCATGGTGAGGACGATGGCGACGATCGTCATGATGCGCATCGCACCCACTCGAGCCTCGATCATTGGTTCGTGCCTTTGACGCGTCCGAGCCACTCGGCGAGCCGCTCGAGCTCGGCGTCGGCGATCTTCGCGCCGCGCTCGCGCATGTCGACGATGATCACGCGCCAGCGCTCCTCGGTATTGCGCGCATCGTTGACCTTGTCCACGCTATGGCAAGCCGTGCACGCGCGCTGGATCAGATTCTCGGCCTCGGCATCGCTCAGAAACGTCGTGATCTCCCGCGCCACATACGTGCGGGGAAACGGCTTCGTGTCCGGGCCGAAGCGCACGCTCAGCCAGTCGAGCAGGATCGATCTGTCGGCTGCGGGGAGCGGGACGTCCATCCCGCGGTGTTTCTTCGTCAGATGCTCGTCCCACGCGGCACGGTCGAGCGCGTTGAACGCGTAGTCGTCGATGCCGTGGCACGACGTGCAGTACTTGAAGATCACCTGCCGCGCCGGTCCCTGCGGCGGCGTGACCTGCGGCCGTGTCGGCCGCGGCGCCAGCTGCGCGCCGACCGGCGTCGCCAGGGCACAGACGAACGCCGCGACCGCGGCGACGATCCTCACACCATCTCCAGCGGTTCGAGCCCGCCGGTACTCGTCCCGATCTTCCCGACGTCGATCCCGTACAAATGCAGGAGGCTGAGCAGCATGTTCGACGTCCTCTGCGTGTTGTCGGGGAACACGAGATGACGGTTCCCTTTGAACGTGCCGTCGATGCCGCCGACGAGAATCACCGGCACCTTTTCGTGAGCGTGCCGGTGCGAGTTGCCCATGTTGCTGCCCTTGTAGATCAGCACGTGGTCCAGCATCGTGCCGTCTCCGTCGGGGATGTTCTTCAGCCTCTCGAGGAAGTATGCGAGGTTCTGCACGTGATAGCGGTTGACCTTTGCGTAGTTGGCGATGTTCTCCGGCTTGTCGCCGTGGTGTGACGTGCCGTGCCACGCGCCGACGTAGCCCGATTCCGGGAAGCTGGCGCTGCTCAGATCCCGTCCGAGCATGAACGTGATCGAACGCGTGATGTCGCCCTCGAGGGCAAGCGCCATCAGGTCGTACATCAGGCGGAAATGTACGTGTTTGCTCTCCGGCAGCCCGAACGGAACGGTGGACGTCGGCTCGTTGATCGAGTGCTCCATCGCAATCCGGATCCGTCGCTCGATCTCGCGGATGTTCTCCACGTAGGTGTCGATCCGCCCCCTGTCCCCGGCGCCGAGATTCTTCTTGAATGCGCCGAGCTGGGCGACGACCGCGTCGAGAATGCTCGCGTTGCGCTGGCGATCGCGCATCCGCTCCTTCGCGCTCGCGCCGTCGCCGAACAGCCGCTCGAACACGACGCGCGGGTTGACCTGCGTCGGCAGCGGCTCGGTGGGCGACGCCCACGAGATCGAGTTCGTGTAGGCGCAGCTGTACCCCCAGTTGCAGTTCCCGTAGTTGCCGGCGTCCTCGACGCCGAGCTGGAGCGACGACAGGATCGTGTCCTGGCCGTACTTGCCCGCGATCATCTGATCGATCGTCGTGCCGAGGAACGGGCTGACAGCGTTCCGCCGCGGACGGGCGCCCGACAGAAGCACGGCGCCGCGCGCGTGATCGCCGCCCGGCTCCTCGTTGGTGGCCATCGCCTCGGGCATGTCCAGACCGCTGATCAGCACGACGCGATTGCGGAACGGCTCCAGCGGCTTGGTGATGAACGAGAACTCGAAGTCCTTTCCGTCTTGCAGCGGACTCCAGAAGCCGGGAGCCGCGCCGTGCGGATGCCAGATGCCGACGAACCGCCGCGGCGGCGCGGCAGCCGTCAGCCGCGTGGGCGTCAGCGCCGGGACCATCGACTCGAGCAGCGGCAGGGCCACCGTTACGCCGGCGCCGCGCAGGAACGTCCGCCGCGGGATGTGCCTCTTCGTCACGTACATCACTGGATCTCCCAATTGGGTAATCGAGTAATTGGGTAATCGAGTAATTGATTGTTCAATTGCCCGATCCAATTACCAGATTACCCAATTACCCGATTACCCGATCACTGACTGCCCGCGTCAGCCCCCTTCACCCGCATCTGGAACTGCGGACTCCGGATGACGCCGAG
>Ga0114129_10011417_pt1 | contig 12653 bp, 10 predicted proteins | sample RhiMetdeltSRZDD1_FD_80071 | JGI IMG/M metagenome (GOLD analysis project Ga0114129, IMG submission 80071) | Populus rhizosphere microbial communities from Tennessee, USA - Rhizosphere MetaG P. deltoides SRZDD1 (version 2) (version 2) | ecosystem: Host-associated > Plants > Roots > Rhizosphere >...
CACACGAGCGCACGACGGGTAGACGGCACACTTCGGCTTGCAGCTGCCAGGCGAGTGGTGTCCGAAGTACTCGAGCTGTCGCATCTGAGTGGCATCTTCGAGATGTACGACTCGGTCGAAGCTGCGAAGATCGCGGCGTGGCCATGGGCGGCGATCCGAGCCGCGGCCGGGGGCGCGGCGCTCTGTGCGCTCCTCGTGTGGCTGGGACTCCGATGGCCGCTCGAGCTCGCTGGCCTTCGCGCTGCTGTGGAATCGGCGCTGAATGGACGCGAGCAGAGTGTCGCAGCCGTGAGCCGCTTTCAGCCGTTCATCGAGTTGGGCAAGCTTGTCGCTGCGGCGCTGATCGGCGCGCTCGTGACCGCCGTGCATCAGCCCTCATCGCGCGAACGCCAAGGCGGCCGTTCGATGGAGCAGGCGCAGATGCTGCTGTGCGTGTCAGGCGCGCTGATGATGATCATCATCGGCAATAATCTCGCGCGGGCCTTTGGCATCGCCGGAGCAGCGAGCATCATCCGATTCAGGACGCCCGTCGACGATCCCAAGGACGTGACGATCCTCTTCCTCCTGATGGGACTCGGAATGTCCGCGGGTCTCGGGGCGTTCGCAGTGGCCGGGCTCGGCACAGCCTTTCTCTGCGTCACGCTCGTGGTGCTCGATCTCATGGCGCAGCAGCAAACGCGAGTGATGTCGGTCGAGATCGGGGCCGAGGGTCGGGAGTTTCCGTCGACGCGTGTCGAAGAAGTCTTCGCTCGCAATCAGGTCATCTTCGAGCCTCGCGAGATCGCGCAATCGAAGAAGGTTACCGTGAAATATCACGTGTGGCTCGACCAGCAGACGTCGCTCGACGAGTTGAGCGCACAGCTGATGCAGGCATCAGGTATCACTGAAGTGTCGTGGGAGCACCCCAAGCGCGGATGACCGCCATCAGGCGCACCACACCGTGCGATCGAATCGTGACGTCGGCCGAGGAGCGCCGGGAGACGGTGTTGCAGGTCATTCGCGAGGCGCGCTCGACACTGGCGCTGTCGCTCTTCAGATGCAACGACACGGCGGTCTTCGAGGAGCTGACGCGGGCGCGTGGTCGCGGAGTGGCCATCGACGTCCTCGTGACATCGCGGTCACGTGGGGGAAAGAAACGTCAGCGCAAACTCTGGCGGGCGCTCGAAGCCACGGGCGCGTCCATTCGTCTTCACGTAGACCCGGTCGTCAAATACCACGCGAAGTACCTCGTCGCGGACGAGGGTCCGGCGCTCGTCGCGTCCTTGAACTTCACACGCAAGTGCTTCCGAAAAACGATCGATGCGATCGTGATCACTCACGATCCTGCGGTCGTCGCCGGCTTGCGGCAGCTGATTGCCGCAGACAGCGAAGCGCGCGCCATCACCGACGTGTTGTCGCCACGGCTCATCGTGGGGCCGGAGCGTGCTCGCCCGCAGTTCACCGCGATCATCGAGCAGGCGAGATCGAGCATTCGTTTGATCGACGCCAAAGCCTCAGACCCGGCCATGACGGCGTTGCTGCGGGCCCGACGAGTGGCGGGAATACGGGTTGATCTGTATGAGGCGAAGCGACTCTCGGGGATGAAGTCTCACGGAAAGATCATGCTGATCGACGATACGCTCGCCGTTGTCGGAGGCCTGTCACTCAATGCGATGAGCCTCGATTTTCGTCGCGAGGTGGCCGTGACTGTCGACGAACCGACGGCGGTCAGGCGTGTCAGCGAGCTGTTCGAGGCCTTGGGACCGCCGGTCAACGCAGGGGCCGACTCGAGCGGCGCGGAAGGCGAGGCGGCCTGTTAGTGTCCCGGCCGCTCGCGCGGCGCGTGGCCGCTCTCAAATGCCGCCGCGTTCGGTCCATGAACTCCAGCCTCGTCACTTCTCCTGCGCGTGCCTCGAGGCGTTGCCACGCGAATTCGACGAACCCTTTCCGATCCGTGACGTGGTGTGCCGGAGCCGTCTCGATCGCATGGACCTCCGCGGGTGTCGGCGCGAATTCGAAGAGAGCGGAGAGCCAGGGAGCCTCGAGCCCGGCCGCCTGTCCAAACGCGATCGCGGTCGTCACATAGGGGACGGCAACGACGAGGCGACCCTCGTCGAGCGCGGGTTGGATTTCCCATCGGAGTCGGAAACTCAGATCGGCCGCATAGAGCAGCACGAGCGTACGGGCAGATGGAACACCGGCGTCGGACTCGGCAACTGCGAGCTCGTCGAAAATCCCAGACGCCCCCCACAGGCTGACACCAGGGCTCAGTCGACGATGTGATGCGGTGATGCCCCGCGCGGCCTCCTTGAGCGCGGCCGCGTTCACGCCATCGAGTGAGACGAGACCGACGCCGGCTCCTGTCACTCGCGCGCACCGCCTCTCATGGCCAGCCATTCGACGACCGCGTCCAGATTCCAATCCGACCACGGCCGCTCTTCACCCTCACGAAAGAGCCGGCGGATCTCTCGATGCTGATCGCCGATCGACTGTTCGGCATCCACGGTAATGAAGCGGAAGATCAAGGCGAGCGATTCGTATTCGCGAATGACGCGTGTGATGAATCGCTCATAGCTGGCCGCCGGCTCTTCGATTGCGGTGACGTCCTGGCCCGCTTCATAGAAGCTCGGCGTGCGTGTGGCGGCGATGCGCTGACTCGAGGTCCCGGGAGAGACGGAAAAATAGAACACCAGGTCCGGCCACAGCAGCGGCTGATACAGCTTCAAGACCCAGTCGAAGTCGAGCCCGCGCGCGACGTCGCGCGCGAGGCCGGTAAAGAGAAACCGGTCGGCGATGACGAGCTTGCCCTCCCACAACGCCGGCAGCACGACGCGTTCGACTCGATGGCGGTAATCGGCGGCATGGAGCAGCGAAAACTCGATCGGGCTCAAGACGTGGATGGACTTGCGGCTCTTGATGAGCGGCTTGATCAGCGGAGACGAGTTCCATTTGGTGGTCACGACGTCGTAGGCGTCGGACTTCAGCCACGTCTTGAACAGCTTTCGTTGGGTGGTTTTCCCCGATCCGTCCGGCCCTTCGAAGGCCACCAGCAGCCCGCGGCGGCGAGATCGATCCTCGAAATGCGCCCGTGCCAGGCGACGCAGCTTCTGATTGAGCGACGTTGACGTGACGATGGCGGCCACGAAGACGAAAAATGATATCGCATGAAAGTGCTTCAAAACGCCCGACACGCGCGATACTGTTCCCACGCCCCCATGACACGCGTTCCGCTGGCGGTGTTCGTGTGTGCCTGGCTCGCGGTGGCCAACCCCTGTTGGGCGCAGCGCGTCACCGCATCTGTCACAGGAGTGGCCACCGACGAGTCGCGCGCCGTTCTCGCCGGGGTGACGATCAGCGCACGGAACCAGGCCACGGGCCTGCAGCGCGACGCGGTTACCGACGAGGAGGGGCGGTTCATCATCGGCAGCCTCCCCATCGAAGGGCAGTACGAGATTCGCGCCGAACGGGCCGGCTTTGCCGCGGTCGTGCGTGAGAACGTCGCGCTGCTGCCCGACCAGACACTGTCGATTGACTTCGTGCTCAGAGTCGCTGCCCGCGAGCTGATCGTGGTGGGCAGCTCGGTCGAGCCGCGCGTCGATCGCGAGCATTCAACGGTGCGACAGACAGTGGGTGAGGATCTCGTCCACGAGCTCCCGCTGTTCGGGCGCGGCTTCATGCTGCTGGCATCGCTCGCATCCGGCTTTACCGGCAATGCCGATTTCCCGAGTCCGCAGGGGCAAGCCTACTGGACGAACAACGTACTCGTCGACGGCGCGAGCCATTTCTCGAAATGGCGGAGCGCACCGCGCAGCTTCTACTCGGGCTACGGGCTGGAGTCGATCAAGCAGGTCCAGGTCTTGACGAATCTCTTCTCCGCGGAGTTTGGCGAAGCGCTCGCCTCGATCACCAGCGTGACGACCAAGGCCGGTACGAACGAGCACCACGGAAGCGCGTTCCTGTTCGTGCGCGACGAGGCCCTCGATGCCGTACCGGCGTTTGCCAACGAGACGCCACCCGCGGGTGGCCAGCAGTTTGGCGTCTCGCTCGGCGGTCCCCTGGTGAAAGATCGCACGCATTATTTCGGGAGCTTCGAAGGTCATCGATCGCGCGATCACAACATCGTGGTGTCGCCGGCAGTGGGCAATGGCACCGCGCTGGTCCCGGATCGACAAGACGAGCAGCTGGCCTTCTTCAGGTTGGACGAGCAGCACAGCACGCGTCAGCTCGTGTCGGCTCGCTACAACGGACAGTGGTTCAGGTGGCATCTCGAGCCAGGCGGCCTCACCTTGCCCGGTTCGGGCACGACCTACGAAACGAATGTGCACACCGTCCTGGTGACCGACGGCCTGCAGTTGTCGAACCGGGCGCTGAACGAGATCCGCGTGCAGTTTGCCAGGTTCGTCGACATCCGCCGAGACCTGCAGCCATCGGTGTACGTGTCGCGCGCGGGCTATTCGATCGAAGGAGGTCTCCTCGGGCCAGTCGGGTTCGGTGCGGATCCGGAGGACACGTGGGAGGCGGCCGATACGGTGTCGTTGTGGGGAGGACGTCACTCGTTTCGGCTTGGCGGCGGATTGAAGTACGTCCGCGCGCACAATACGGGATTGACCTCCGGTCGAGGCGCCTATTTCTTTGCCGGGTCGCCAGACCAAGTGTCACAGCCGTTTCTGTTCACGCAGAGTCTTGCACCGACGTCGACCGGTGTCGTGGCCGATCCGCGCGGCGTCGCGTCCTTTGGCTTCGTGCAAGACGATTGGCGGGTCGTTCCAGCCGTCACGCTGAATGCGGGTCTGCGCTACGATGTCGAGACCATCGGCAACCTGCAGGGCGATGACATTCCGGTGGATGCCAACAACTTCCAGCCGCGCGTCGGCGTCGCGTGGGACATGTTTCGCGACGGGCGAACCGTCGTGCGCGCCGGCGTCGGTCTCTACACGCAGCAGCACCTCCTGTATCCGATCAACCGCGTACAGCTCGAGGGACCTGAAGGCGCGGTGACCATCTCGCTGACACCGACGTCGCCCCTCATGCCTGTCTTCCCGTCAGTGCTCCCCACGTCGCTGCCGAGTGCACTGACGCCGGCGCGCGACGTGTACGGGGTGGATTCAGCACTTCGCAACCCCTACTCGGTGCAATCGGCGGTGGGCGTGCAGCGGGAGATGCTTGGCAGCGTCCTGTCGGTGGATTTCGTGCACTTGCTCGGACGCGATCTGACCAGCGTCATCGACTCCAACGCGCCTGCGTCCATTCGGAAACCGGAGCGCACCGTCGAGGAAGCGGATGCGACCCGTCCCCTCGTGCCGGCGACCGGCACGTTTCGCAAGATCCTGACACTCGGCAACGAAGGGCGTAGTTGGTATCGCGCCGTGCAGATCAAGATCGACCGGGCGAGGGGTGGGTTGGACGCGATGGGCTCGTACACGCTGTCGAAAGCCGAGGACATGGTCGCCAGCTACCAGTTGCCCGAGGACAGCCTGAACATTGAGGCCGACAAGGCTCGCGCCGCCACCGACGTGCGGCACAACGTGGTCGCAGGGCTGACGTGGACCGTGCCGACGAAGGGACCGATGTGGGGTGGCTGGTCGGTGTCCGGCATTGGTATCTTCCGCAGCAATCGACCCTATACGATTTCGTGGGGAGACGATCGCAACGGCACGACGCAGAGCGATGCGAGACCCGGCGCGCGCAATACCGGTAAGACCGAACCGTATCGGACAATTGACGTCTCGCTGACGAGACGATTCCGCCGCGGTCCGGTCGTGACCGAGGCGCGGCTCGAGGCGTTCAATCTATTTGACGCCACCAACTACGATCAGTACGTTGGCGAGCTGCTGTCACCGCTGTTCGGTCGGCCGATCTCAGCCTTTCCTCAGCGCAGGTTTCAGGCGGCCGTGGTGGTGAGGTTCTGATGTGAGAAAGCTCGTGCTCCTCCTCATCGTGAGTGTGGCATGCGGCTATTGCGGCAGTCAGTCGCCGACCGGCCCGACGCCCGGACCCACGCCGCCGCTGCCACCGGGCGGGCCTCCGCCGCCGAATCCGATTGCGCCCGGGCCACAAGTGTTTGTCGGTGCGGGTGACATCGGCTTCTGCGACAAGAACTCCGTCGCGACAGGCGCATTGCTCGATTCGATCGGTGGGACCGTGTTCACGCTCGGAGACAATGCGTACTTTCAGGGCACGCGGCAGCAGTACATGAACTGTTACGATCCGGCATGGGGACGACACAAAGACCGCACATACCCGGTGCCCGGGAACCACGAGTACGAATCGCCTGGAGCCGGTCCCTATTACGAGTACTTCGGGGAAAGGGCCGTCAGTATTGATACAGGGCAGAGCTACTACAGCTTCCCCGTGGGCGACTGGCATGCCGTGGCGCTCAACAGCAACATCGCGGCGGGCCCGGGATCCGCGCAGGCCGTGTGGCTCAGAAACGATCTCGCGGCGAGCCGTACCAAATGTACGGTGGCATATTGGCACCACCCGTTATTCACGTCGGGGCCCAATGGCGACACCGTGGCGATGCGCGAGCTCTGGCAGATTCTCTACGAGGCCAACGCGGATCTCGTGTTGAGCGCGCACGAACATTTTTACGAGCGATTCGCTCCGCAAGATCCGACGGGACGCCCAGACACCGCGCGCGGCATTCGACAGTTCATCGCTGGAACGGGTGGCGCGCTGCTCTACCAGCCCGTCTCAATACACCCGAACAGCGAGGTGCGCATCAGCGCCTTCGGAGTACTCAAGCTCACGCTATCAGCCGACAGTTACCGCTGGGAGTTCATCCCCGTCTCGGGGCAATCGGATTCAGGCAGTGGCGTGTGCCACTAACAATGCCCAAGGCCCAATGCTCAATACGTAATGTAGGGGCGACGCATGCGTCGCCCCTACTCGGAGATGGTGAAAGAGACCGACACCGACGACCCGCTGGTGCCGCACCAGTTGTGCGAATACACGCGGGCATAGTGCGTGCCCGGCTCGACGCGTTCGAGATCCTGATGCGCCTCGACAGTGTTGGTAAACAAGATGTCGGACATCATCGGGGTCGATCCAACCTGCACCACGTAATCATCCGCCTCGTCGACGGGTGACCATATCAGGCTGACGGCGGTACCGTTCACGGTTGCCGAGAGATGCTCCGGCGCACTGAGCGTCGCGCAGCTCGACGGCGCCGTCGGCGTCGTCGGCCCCAGGCTCGAGGGCCCGCTTGGAGACGACAACGATCCCGCACCGTCGGCACATCCCGCCGCGCACACGGCGACGACTGCCGCTATCCACACCCGCACACGAATCATGATGATTCTTGCTTCCTTATACGTCGCTGCCCGAAAGGGCACACGCGTACGTCCCCGCTCTCCGACGCGATGAGAGGGCAAGGACCGTGCCCTGCGATCGCGCGCAGATTGCAAAGTCGTGCATCTTGTAATCAGCCGTAACGTATGGCGGATGAAGGAGAAGCGGGGAAGCGACGCGGGTGGGTTCGTGCGCGCCGCGATCGACTCTTAGAAGGCCGTTCCGAAATGGAACGTGCGGCGGCGGAACCGTAATTCGTGGTCTTCACCGCGCTCGAGTGAGCGATAGAGTATGCGTGACTCGTGACAGGCGAATCCGTGTATGGCCGCGCGGAAGCGTGCGACTGAGAGGCGACGCACCATGAGAACACGCGTATTCACCACGACGATGATCGCAGTGGGGCTCGCGCTCATCGCATCATCAGCGCTGGGACAGGGCGCTCCGGTTCGGGTATTTGCGTCGAATGGCTTCAGGGCCGTATTCGATGATCTCGGTCCGACGTGCGAGCGGTCGATCGGTCATCGCGTGAGCGCGCAGTTCGGGACGTCGACATCGCTCAAACAGCGCGTCGCTGCCGGCGAGGCGTTCGACGTAGCGATCATGACCAGCGAAGCGATGGAGGATCTTGTGAAGGCGGGCTCGGTGACAGCCGCAACGCGTCAGCCGCTTGGTCGTTCAGGGATTGGTATCGGTGTTCGCGCGGGGGCAGTCAAGCCCGACATCAAGGACGCGGAAGCGTTGAAGAAAGCACTCGTCGCGGCGAAGGCGATCACCTACGCCGGCGACGGCGCAAGCCGCCCGCACATCGAGCGCATGGTGAGCACGATGGGCATTGCGGATGTGATGACGAAGAAAACGCTCCTCGAGCAGGGATCGGTTCGCGCTGCGGAGAAGGTGGCAAGCGGACAGGCGCAACTGCTCATCACTCTGATCAGCGAGATCCTGCCGGCGCCGGGCGTCGACTTCGTTGGTCCGCTGCCGGCGGAGTTCCAGCATTACGTGTCGTTTGCGGCTGCCACGGGAACCAAAGCCGCGAACCCCAAAGCGGGTTCTGCCTTGATTGCGTGCCTCTCTGGCCCCAACGCATCTGCGATGTTGAAGGCTAAGGGAATGGAAAGATGAAACCACTCGCACTACAGGTAGCGCTGGGCGTCGCGATGGCGACGTAGACGCGCGTGTCGGCGTTGATTCCGGACCAGAAGCCACCGCGCCATCAGACAAGTTGTCGTTCTTTGATTCCGCGTATGCGCGGCAGATCAAGAGCGGAACGATCCGAACGTTAAGGATTCGGCCTTTCGGGATCGATGATTGGCGGCGCGCCTCCAGGACCTGCGCCCCGACCGCCCGGACCAGCGCCGCGGCCACGACCCTCACCGGTCGGCCGACCGCCGACATCCAAGCCATCCTGCACTGGACGACGGGCCCGCGTGATGCCCTTGGCAAGATCCTCCGCAAGCGCGCGATCCTCCGCGCGTTCGGCACCGAGCGACTGACGGATCGCGTAGTTGCCTTCATGGCACTCGTAAGGCAGCAGCACTCCGCCGTCGAGCGGCGTCAGCGGCAGTGAGAGCGTGAACGGTCTCGCATACGTCACCGGATCGTCGACGGTGATCTGATACTGAATGATGTCGTTCGCTACGCGCTTGAACTGCTCGGTGATCTTCATCTTGTCGCTGTGACGCAGCCCGTTGCCGTTCGGGCCGATGCTGGTCTTGTCGCTCAGATTCGTCGTCTCGACGACGAGCACGTCGCCCACCCAGCGTGCGCGCGAGTCACCCAGGAGTTGCTTGATGCTGGGTGAGATGTGCGGGCGCCCGTCCGTGTAGAACACGCGCGTGTCGTGAATCATCTCGTAGCTGATCGCGACCATGCCCGGTGCCTGCACGATTCGGTTGCCGTTGCCGTAGACGACGCGCATCACCGAGCCGACGATCCCCCGCGTGATGCAGCGGTCGTACATGGTGAAGTCTTCGGTGCTCTCGAACGGGCCGTTGCCGAATGTTCCTTGGTCGCGCGGCGCGCGCCGCTTCTGCGCTTCAGCCGTGAACGCCGGCGTGCGGCCGTCAGGCGGATCGACGATGAGTGAGGCCTGCCGGAAGGCGCGCCTCGCGAAGTCGCCGCGGAATGAGCCGACCGCATTCTCGGCGTTCTTGACTCCGGTTTCGATCTGCTTCACACGTGCGGCGTATTCCTCGTCGTTGAGGTACAGCCGTTCGGCGAAGTTCATCGGACGGGACATCGGCATCGTGGCGTCGTCGCTGCTCCACGTGCCCTGGAGATCCGGATCGCCCCACGGCGTCTTCGGCACGGTGTACGGAATGGGTGCGCCGCCGTTAAAAGCGGTGATGACGAGCGGCGGGACGGCGCCGGCTTGACCCGAGACCGGTAGCGACGTGATGCCCGCAACGCCTGACGACAATATGACCGCGATGAGTACGCGCCTGATCATCTCTCTCTCCAATGGCCAATGCCCCAATGCCCAATGCCCGAGCTCGAGATTGTTCATTACGCATTGAGCATTGTGGCTTGTTTCATCTCTCCTGATCACCCTCAGGTGGGGCCTGATTCCCTCCGGCTCCTCGGCCGCCGGCTCCCGCTCCGCCGCCGGCTCCAGCACCGCGACCGCGGCCGCGCGCGCCGCCACCTGGTCCGCTTTCCTGCACACCGCGTCGTGGGCGAACGATGCCCTTGGCGAGGTCTTCCGCGAGGGCCTTGTCTTCGGCGCGCTCTGCGCCGAGCGACTGGAGGATCGCGAGGTTGCCCTCGTGGCACTCGTACGGCAACAGCATGTTGCCTTCGAGCGGCGTCAACGGCATTGAGATGGTGTACGGGCTCGCGTACGTGACCGGATCGGCGATCGTGATCTGGTATTGAACGATATCGTCGGCGACGCGCTTGAAGCGCTCGGTGATCGTCATCCTGTCGCTGTGCCGCAGTCCGTTGCCGTTCAACCCGATGCTCGTCTTGTCGGTCAGATTCGTGGTCTCGACGACGAGCTCGTCGCCCATCCAGCGCGCGCGCGAATCACCAAGGTACTGACGGATCGACTGGTTGATGTGTGGTCGTCCATCCGTGTAGAGGACGCGCGTATCGTGAATCATCTCGTAGCTGATCGCGACCATCCCCGGACCCTGCACGATACGGTTCCCATTGCCGTAGACGACGCGCAGGACCGACCCGACGATCCCGCGCGTGATGCAGCGATCGTAGAGAGTGAAGTCCTCCGGAGTGTTGAAGGGACCGTCGCCAAACGTGCCACGGTCGCGCGACGCACGGCGCTTCTGCGCGTCGGCGGTGACGGCGGGCTGCCGGCCATCGGGCGGATCGACGATGAGCGAGGTTTGCCGGAATGCGCGGCGCGCGTAATCGTTGCGGAACGTGCTGGTGGCGTTCAGTGCATTCTGGATGCCCTGTTGAATCTGTTTCTGCCGTGCGGCCCACTGCTCATCGGTCTGATAGGGGCCGGCGACGTTCATCGGCCTCGACATCGGGATGCCGGACGTGTCATCGCTCGACCACACCCCTTGGAGATCCGGATCTCCCCACGGCGTCTTGGGGACCGTGTAAGGGATTGGCGGTCCACCGTTGTATGCGGTGATCACCAGCGGAGGCGCGGCCGCACTCTGGCCTGATAGCGTCGACGAGGTCAGGGACACTATCGCAATTGCCGTCAGGATCCCCAGGACCATGAGAATTCGCCTCATCGCGTCACCTTCCAGGCGGGTCTGAAGACCCGCCTCTACGAACGACCACAACTAGTTGGCATCTTCCGGATCGCGGCCGGCCCCGGCGCCGCGACCTGCCGCTCCCGCACCACGACCGCCCCCGCCTTGTACGTTGTTTTGAATGGGGCGGCGCTCGCGCCTGATGCCTTTGGCGAGGTCCGCTGCAAGCGCGCGATCTTCCGCCCGCTCTGCACCGAGCGTCTGCAGGACCGCGTAGTTGCCTTCGTGGCACTCGTAGGGCAGCAGCACGCCGCCGTCGAGCGGCGTCAGCGGCATCGACATCGTGAAGGGCTTGGCGTAGGTCACCGGGTCGTCGATTGTGAACTGATACTGGATGATGTCGTTGGCGACGCGCTTGAAGCGCTCGGTGATCTTCATCTTGTCGCTGTGACGCAGACCGTTGCCGTTTCCACCGATGCTGGTCTTGTCCGTCAGGTTCGTCGTCTCGACGACCAGCTCGTCGCCGACCCAGCGTGCGCGCGAGTCACCCAGATACTGCCTGATGGCCTGGCCGATGTGCGGCCGTCCATCGGTGTACATCACGCGCGTGTCGTGGATCATTTCGTAGCTGATGGCCACCATTCCGGGCGCCTGGACGATGCGGTTCCCGTTGCCGTACGGGACCCGCAGCACCGAGCCCACGATGCCGCGAGTAATGCAGCGATCGTACAAAGTGAAATCTTCCGTCGTGTTGAACGGTCCGTTGCCGAACGTGCCGCGATCGCGCGGGGCGCGCCGCGTCTCTGCAAACGGCGTCAACGCAGGCATGCGGCCATCCGGCGGGTCGACGATGATCGATGTCTGCCTGAACGGACGCCTGGCGAAATCGCCGCGGAAGGAGCCGACGGCGCTCTCCGCGCGCTGGATCCCGTCCTTCACTTGTTTGGCCCGCGCCGCAAACTCCTCGTCTGTCTGGTAGAGCCGCGTCCCTAATTCCTGCGGCCGCTCACGCGGGATACCGTTGGTGTCATCGCTGCTCCACACACCCTGCAGATCGGGATCGCCCCATGGTGTTCGCGGCGTCACGAAGTTGATGGGCGCTCCGCCGTTGTAGGCCGTGATCACGAGAGCGGGAACGCTCGTGCTCTGAGTAGAGACAGGAAGCGTCGCCAACGCAACGAACGACATGGTGGCCAGCGCGCCGAGCATCGTGAGCATTCGCGAAGTGGTCATGGGGCGCACTCCTTGCGACGTGAACGTGGCGGAGAAGAGACGAGTTCGGGCGTCATTATACGGCCGGTCCGCGAGCTCAGGTTTCAAGAAAGCGCCATTCATTTACGGTAAAATTCGCCATCTCACAAAGGACACCTTCATGCGCAGACTTGGCGGATCCCTGTTGATCATCACGCTCGCCATCATCGGCTTGACGGCACAGTCCGGTTCTCGGAGTGCGCCGAAACCGTATACGACCTGGACGGCCTATCAGGGTGGCGCGCATTCCTCGCAGTACTCGGCGCTCGACCAGATCAACAAGTCCAACGTCTCGCAGCTCGAGGTGGCGTGGACGTATCCGGTGGCCGGGAATATCACGTTCAACCCGATCGTCGTGGACAACGTGATGTACGTGCAGGGGACCAGCAACTCGATCGTCGCGCTCGATGCGGCGACCGGGAAGGAGTTGTGGAGCCATGCGAACCAGGGCGCGATCGGCGCCAGGGG
>Ga0114129_10011418_pt1 | contig 12653 bp, 9 predicted proteins | sample RhiMetdeltSRZDD1_FD_80071 | JGI IMG/M metagenome (GOLD analysis project Ga0114129, IMG submission 80071) | Populus rhizosphere microbial communities from Tennessee, USA - Rhizosphere MetaG P. deltoides SRZDD1 (version 2) (version 2) | ecosystem: Host-associated > Plants > Roots > Rhizosphere >...
ATCCGGATCACCTGAACCAGGATCGACACGAAGACGACGTTCAGGAGCGCACCGTGGTAATTCGAGTAGCGCCGCATCGCATCAAGCAGTCCGAGCGCGATGCGCTGTGCCCGCACGCCGGGGATGCGTATCACGATCGACTGCGCCCACGCCTCCGCGCGATCGCTGAAGATGAGGATTGCGGCAGCCGCGCACGCGAGGGCCGCCACGATGAGCGTAATGAAGACGCCCGGATCGAGCGCCATGCCTCGCGCGAGCACGAGCGCGGCGACGCCAGCCGTCAGGATCGAGAGCACGCCGAGCATCCGATCCATCAGGACGGACGCGGCGGACTCCACGCCGCTGACCTGCAGCCGCGCGAGCGAGTACGCGCGATAGACGTCTCCTCCAATGCTGGGCAGGAACGTTCCGACGAACGTGCTGACGAAGAACACGCGAAGGACCGAGCCGAAGGATGGACGAGTGCCGGGCGTCAGCACGCACAGCAAGGTCAGCCACCGGTAGGCCATGAGCGTGCGGTCGATGAGGACGAGCGCGACGGCCGCGCCAATCCAGCGAAGGTCCGCGCTGGCGCCCGCGTGGAGCACGTCAGCGGGATGAGATTTGTAGAGGACGAACGCCGTCAGGCCGACCGCAACGAGAAGGCGAAGAAGCCGCGTCAAGGCAGGACGGGCATCGTCTCGACGTGCCGATCCGGATCACGCTTGACCTGATACGCGCGCTTCAGGAACTTCGCATAGGGGACGAACTGCTTCATCGCGCCGACGTTGACCTGGCACGGGCTGAGGCACGTCGGGCAGACCTTGTCCTTGAGATGCTGCCGGTGCGCCAGGTTCTCGGCCTTGAAGTAGAGCGACTCGGCCGGGTCGTCGAGGACGTTGCCGATCTTCTCCGAGTTTTCGCAGTAGTGCAGATCCCCGGTCGGGTTGAGGAGCAGGCCCTGGCTCTGGAACGGGCACGGCATGGTCCGCTTGTAGCCGTTGGCGATCATGTCCGCATAGTGCAGGTACATGAACGCCTGGCCGCTCAGCACGGATTCCTCTTTGACGCGGTCGAGGAAGAACTTGCGCATGAAGTCTTCTTCGCGCTGGCGGAACCCGATCTTCTCCTCGAGCTCCTTGTTGTGGAGCATCGCGTCGGTGAACCGCAGCATGTTGAACACCACGTCGAGGTCTTTGGTCCGCGCCCAGGCGAGGATGTTCTCGGCGTCGTTGAGGTTCGTCGCGAAGATCGTCGCCGCGATCCCGAACTGGAAGTTCTGGTACTGCCTGGCGAGCTCCTGCATCGCCTCGATGGTCTTGACGGCCTTCTCGAACCCGCGCTTCACGTCGCGGACCTGGTTGTGGAGGTCGCCGATGCCGTCGAGAGAGACGCGCACGCTGAGCAGCAGGTCGTTCGATGCACAGAACTGCACGATCCGCGTCAGCATGGGGATCGCGCGATGCGGAGTCAGGCCCGTGGTGTTAATCCCGATCTTGCGCAGCCGCGGCAGATGACGGTGGAACAGCTCGACCATCTGGGGCAGGTCGTTCCGGGTCGTCGGTTCGCCGCCGGAGATGTTGAGGTTCTCGACCGCGCCCCAGAAGGGATGGTCCATGACGGGCTCCAGCTGCGCGAGCGTCATGTCCGACTTGCGGTCTCCCCACTTCCAGTTGCTGCACATCGTGCAGCGTGCGTCACAGACCCATGTGCAGTTATAGATCAGCACCGTGGGCCGAATCGGGTGGACCTTGGCGCTGATGAAGGTATTGACCAGGTCCCGGGGGACACCCGCAGCTGCCTTCGCGATGTATTGAAGCCGAAATGCACTGGTCGACACGGGTAGCGTCGATTGTACAGGGCAAAGGGGCGAAAACGGAAATTGTGAGTGTCACGTTTTTAAAACGTGACACTCACAGTTTCTTACCCTGGGAAGTTCGGCCGGGGGCGGCTCGAGACCCAGATGTTCTTGTAGATCGCGCCCGGAATGCTCGCGTCGTCCGAACCGCCTCGGCCGACCGGTTGACCCAGATGGATCACGTGGGGCGTTGGCCGGTACGGGTGGCCGTTAGTCGTGCGGGACTGGGCGTAGATGATGCGTCCCGTCGGACTGTCCTCGCGGACCTCGACGGCGGCAAATCCCGTGCGCCAGGACATCTTCCAGAAGTACCAGCGCTCGTCGCTGAAGTTGATCGCGATCCGGGTTCCGTCGTTGATGGAGCTTTCCTCGCGCGAGTCTCCTGTGATGATTCGGAAGGTGACCGCGCCGGGCGTCTGATAGCTCGCGCCCCGCTTCTCCAACGTAAACCGGTAGTCGTTCGGCGTCGGATCGCCGTGGCCCTCCTGCATCGTCAGGACCTTGGTCTTGTCACCCGGCGACCCTTCGTCGATGCCGGTCACCATCGCGGAGAACTCGCCTTCGGTCAGCGTGGCCTCCAGCTGGTACGTGACGCGCCCTTCGTGCGCGAGCAGCTTGATGCCCTGCCCGGGAACGAACTGCGTTGGGCCAACCATCGTTCCAACCGTACGGCCGTTCGTGAGTGGATCGAACAGCTCGGTGCCACGGAGGTACCCGCCCGCCGGCGTCCTGAAGGACGCGGCAGACGACCACGGCCCGACGCTTCCTTGATACGCGGCGCGAACTCGCCACGTGTGCGGTTGATCGAACTCGAGAGCGCCGCCGACCGTGTGGCTCACGTTGTTGCCGCTTCCGGCGCCGCCGGTCACGCCGGACGAGTAGACCCGCTGATTCGAGGTGTTGTGCACCTCGAACTCGTAGGACAGCGGGAAGTCAGCGAACTTCGCCTGGGATTTTGTTGCTGTCAGCACAACAGAGCCTTCGGTCTGCTGGCTGTTCACTGGAGAGACGGGTGTCGGCGCTGAGACTTTCAGCGTCGATCCGTCCGGGCCTGCGGCCGCGCCACTTTCAACGGCCACGCTGGGAGAAACGGGGGTGGGAGTGCTCTTGCTACACGCGAGGGATGCTGCCGCTCCGGCAGCACACACTACGGACACGAACCTCTTCAGGGTCATTGCGTGCACCTCTCGGGGTTGGGGGCGCCCACTGGGAGGAAGGCGCAAATCAAAGGTCAGATGGTACTACAGGGGTTTCGCGATTCAGCCCATCCGGAGTGTAAAAGAATCGTCACCGCTTCAGCGCTCGACACGCTCCACAACTCGTCCACCAAGGGCTCTGAGGAGCGGCGGCTTTCCGAATACCACGATTTCCGGCGCGATACGCTCGGGCCGAGGATTCAGCCATTTTGGATTCTCGAGCGAGAACCGCGCGACAGGCGCGTACCCCGATGGATCCGTACCGTCGAGGAGCCGATGGTAGAACGCGGACCGTTCGGGGAACAGAGCCGGACGATCCGTGTAGCGCTCCCAGTAGAAATTCGAGTCGACGATCGGATCGGATTCTTCGGCCAGCATCGCCGACGCGATCGGAGCGAACTTCCGCTCAGGAAAGGATCCGATGTCGTCCATGAAGGGCCAGAACCGAATCGGGAACGGTCCGTTGAAATAAGGGAGGTACGCCTCTCCCTCGAAAAAGTGCAACCGCTGGGTCGACGAGTAACGGTGGGATTCGAGCCAGCGGCCCGCTAAATATCGCGTGTCGTGGAAATACATCCAATCGGCTCGGATCGTGTACGCGGCCGAATACACGATCACCACGACCGCCCACGCCGCTGCGAGGCGGCGCCCCCAGTTCGCATGGGCCCGCGCGCGAAGCGTTGCCACGCCGGCCGCTGCGAGGAGCGCCAGAGACGGGGCGATGGGCATGATGAACCGAAGCGCGTGGTGTGGGCTCATCCCATAGAACGCATAAAACGCCAACACCCACGAGATGTGGATCGCATACGCGCGATCTTCCGCCGGACCCCTCGGTCCTCGCCACAGCCGAACGAGTCCAAGCACGAGACCCACGAGGCCGGTCACGAAGAGCGGCCATCCCATGATGTCGACCAGGAGCCAGAAGTACGGGATGTAAGAGCGCCGGATTCCGACGAGCGTTCCGGTCGGGGCCCCCGTGTACCAGTTGAAAACGAATCCCCAGTACCAGAAATCGCTCCAGCGGATGAACGCGTAAGGATTTGTCGCGGCGAACGCGAGAAGACCGGTGACGCCGCAGACAATCAGCTCCAGCAGGCTGCGAAGCGACCATGCGCCACGACGAAGTCGATACACGTGTGCCACGAGGATCGGCACCGCCAGAATCCATGCGGTGTACTTCGTGGCCAGCGCCAGGCCCGCAAAGACGCCGACGATCGCGTAGTCGCGCATGCGGCCCGTGGTGGCGAGCCGATCGCACGCCCACAGACAGAGCGTCATGAACAGGAAGAGCAGACTCTCCGGCGTGGCGAAATGCGACAGGTTCACGAGTCCCATCGTCAGGCCGAGAAATGCCGCGGCCAGGAGAGCCGTGCGCTCGCCAAAGTGCCGACGGCCGATCGCGAAGATCGTGACGATCGTGCCAAGGCTGAAGAGTGCCGACAGCACGCGGGAACCACGCATCGCCATGTACTGAATGCGGGCTCCCTGATTCGAGTCGTCGAACAGCGGCCAGATGCGATGCATCGACAACATCACCGTGTGGCCCGGGTTCAGCAGATACGCCGCCTTGACGACGAGCGCCATGGCGTAGATGTGAAGATGTGGATTGACGAAGTAATCGGGATCCAGCGTGCCGTCGTGAATCATGTGCACGCTCTGATCGATCTTCTCGTCGGTGTGCCAGAAGTAGGGAAGTCCCCAGTCGATTCCGGTCACCGACAGCGCCAGATTGACGATGAGGATCGTGCCGAGCAGCCAGACCGTACTCCGACGGAGGGCGACTGGCTTTGGCGCGTCTGCGGGCGGCCGCGCGGCTTCCTCAGCGTATAGTGTGCGCGGAGACAACATTACAGGCGATGAACAGTCGGGAGGAGGCGACGCGGCGTTCGAGACTTTTGTTGGCCCTTGTTCTCTGCGTTGGGATTACCGCGAGCGCCACCGGGCTCGACTGGGGCCTGCCGTACCAATGGCACACGGACGAGAAGGTCACACAGGCGATCAATGTTCTGCATTCGCCGAAGTGGGACCCGGATTATTTCATCAATCCGCATCTGCACATCTACCTCGTGGCGGCGGCGTTCGAGATCGCCTACGCGATTTACCCGGGTCGAGAGGTCGGCCGGTACTTTCCCGAGATCTTTCCGATGCTCGACCCGAACTCTCCCGCCAGACGTCTGCAGTTCCTGGCGATGCGTCTCGCGCGCGGCGTCTCGGTGCTCTGCGCCGCGATTACGCTGCTCGTCCTGTACCTCGTCGGGCGCCACCACTGGGACGAGGAGACCGGGCTGCTCGCGGCGGCGCTCGGGTCCGTGACGATGGGTCTCGTCAACCTGTGGCATTTTGCCACGCCTGAAGGCCTGCTGTTCCTGTTGATGCTGCTGGCCCTCCGGTCGTTCGACGCCCTGATCACCCGTCAGACGACTGGTGCGTATGTGATGAGCGGCCTCTTGATCGGCCTCGCCTGCTCGACGAAATACACAGCGTGGTTGCTGGCGGCGCCGTTCCTGGCCGCTCATATCGCTGCGAAGAGAAAGAAATTCGCCGACCTGGACAGTGTGCGGAAGCTTGCGCTCGGCGGCGCTGTGGCCATCGCGGCTTTCATCGCGGGCACGCCGCTGATTCTTGCCGACTGGAAAGAGTTCTGGACGTTTGGCGTCGAGTACAACTGGTACACCGGCGCGCCGACCGGGAGTTTGATCGGCCTCAAACGATCGTACGGTCCGTATTTCGCGCTGCTCGGGAACGGCCTCGGATGGCCAATTTTCTTTCTCAGCGTAGCCGGGCTGACGGCGGGGATCGCGCGACTTCTGCACGGAGACCGAACGACTCCGGCGGCGCGCGGCTTTCTCATTCACGGTGTCTGGGTCATCAGTTTCTACGGATTCTACGGCATCAGTCCGCACCACGCGCTGCGCTTCATCATGCCCATCGCGCCCTCTCTGGTGCTTCTCGCGGCGGCCGCGTCCACAGCTTTCGTCCGTTCCCGGCAGGGCGCGACCGCGCGGCGACTCGCTGTCGCCGGGATCACAGCGGCTTTGATCTACTCGGCCGTCTACACCGCGCGAGCCGACTATATGTTCCTCCACGACACCCGCTACACGGCGGGTGCGTGGCTGAATGAGACGCTGCCGGGTGAGTCCCCTCGGCTGGACTACTTTTCCCTCGAAGCATACCTGCCGTATTTCGCGCCTCCCCGGTTTGCGCTCCGGTTCGTGCCGTTCATCGAGCAGGTGACGCTTCACCACGCTGCGTTCTGGGACACGGCACGCTCGTACCTCAGAGAATCCACGGCTCCCATCGTCGACAGCAACTTCTACTACGACCGGTACCTCGACGATCCGCAACGGCATCCCGAGCGGGCGCAGTTCTATCGACATCTGTTGACGGGAACGGATCCAAGCGGCTTCAAACCAATCGCGCGATTCAGGTTCAGCAATCCCTGGTGGCTGGATCCGCGACCCGAGCGCATTGCTCCCGACGTGGTGGTTTTCGCGAAGGAAAGCAATCGGTGAGCGACGCGCGGCGGGTGAGGAACCCGCCGCGCCGCCGCAGCTCTTAATTGGGGAACACCGGACGTGGGTTCGGCGATGCCCAGACGTTCTTGATCGTGATCTGGCTTGCGGTCGCGTCATCCGCGCCGCCGCGGCCGAGCGGCGCTCCCAGATGGAGCACGTGCGGTGTCGGGCGGTACTCGTGCGATCCGGTCGACACGCTCTGGAAGTACTTCACCGGGCCAGTCTCGTTGTCCTGACGCACTTCGAGTGACGCCGAACCAGTGCGCCAGGTGAAGCGCCAGAACGTCCAGCCGTTAGGATCCCAGCCGCCGGGAGTTTGCCGCGGACTATCGAAAATCGAGCAGCACGCGGCGCCGGTGATGATGCGGAACGTGACCGCGCCGGGGTTCGGGTAGTTGCGGCCGCGGAAATCGATCGTCGCACGATAGTCGTTCGTCGTGATGTCGCCGAGGCCTTCCTGCATGCTGAAGGCCTTGCTCTTGGCGCCGCCCGTCCGTGTGTTGAGGCCCTTGATCATCATCGAGAACTCGCCCTGCGTCAGCGTCTGTGGCAGGACGTACGTCACATGACTTTCGTGCAGCGGCAGGAACACACCATCGGGCGTCAGCGTTGCTCCACCTACGAGATCACCGACCGTCCGCCCGCCGGTGAGCGGATCGAACAACTCGTTGCCCCGGATGTAGCCGCCCACCGGAGCCTTGAACGACGCGTCGGTTGACCACGGACCTACCGCACCCTGATACGCCGCACGAACGCGCCACGTATAGGCCGCATCCGGCGTGAGCGCGACGGTCGGCACGTAAGCGACCTGATCGGGTCCGTTTCCGGCGCCGCCCGTGACGCCTGAGTCGAAGGTGACCGTGCTGCCGCTGCGGATCTGGAACTGGTAGGAGATCTCGAAACCCGCGAACTTGCTGCTCGGTTTCGTGGCGATGAGGACCACGACCCCGTCCGGCTGTGCGCCGTTGATCGGCGACACGGGCGTTGGAGCCGTGACCTTCAGAGTCGAGCCATCCGGCGCGGCTCCAGCGTCGGACGGGACCGCAGCGCCCGAGGGCGCGGTCGGCGTTTGCGTCGACTTACCGCAAGCGAGCGCGAGCCCGAGCGCGGCAACAACAGTACACAGAAAAGCCTTTCGCGACATCAGCAAAGCTCCCGGGGAAAAACATGTTGAAATGAATCGACGGAGTGCGGATTGTACCGCACGCTGTCGCATGGTGAAAGAAAAGAAAAACGGCTCAGCCACAATACGGATCGTCGTGTTACCATGAGCGCTCACCCTGCCCGAACGACGTACGCGGCGTCCGGCAACAAAACCCCCAAGCAGGAGAGAACGATTTGAAGAAGATGAAAACAACATTTGCAACGTTTTTCGTGTGCGCCGCTGCAGCCGCTCCGGCTTACGCCCAGCAGCTTCAGTGGACGGACAAAGCCTTCGTAACCGCGAATGTCGGCGTTCAAGCTGGCTCCCACAGTCTGAACTCTACGCAAACGTTCACTCTCTACGACGAGCCGGCGAGCGTCGCCTCAGCCCTGAAAGTGAAAAGCGCCCCCTTCTTCGATGTCGGCTTCGGGTACAAGGTCTGGCACAACGTCGCGGCCGGCGTCGTTTTCTCGAGAGCCTCGAGCGACTCGAACGTCGCGCTGGCTGCCAGCATTCCCGACCCGATCTTCTTCGACCGCCCGCGCGCGGTCGCGGCCGCGGCCAGTGGCGCCAAGCACAGCGAGAACGCTCTGCACCTGAATGCCACCTACATGATGCCGGTCACCGACAAAGTCGACGTCGGCATCTTCGCGGGGCCGTCGATCTACTTCGTCAAGCAGGACCTCGTGACCGCGATTCGCGTCAGCGAGCCAGGCCCGACGGTTCAGACCCCGACGTTCACAAGCGAGAGCAAGACGACCGCTGGCGTCAACTTCGGCGTCGACGCGACCTACCTGCTCGACAAGAAGTGGGGCGTCGGCGGGACGGCCCGCTACGCCTGGGCCTCGGCGAAACTCGGCGGCTCGTCCGAGAAGCTCACGGTTGGCGGCTTCCAGATCGGCGGGGGCGTTCGCTACCGCTTCTAGCAAGTTACGCTCTGGCACTTCGATCGGGTCATCGTGATTACCACGATGACCCGATTCCTCGACTACTGAATTCCTACTGAATCTCGCAGACGTCCATCCGGATGCCGGGATACGTTGCCGGCCCGTTCCACGATGGGACCTGCGCACCGTCCGAATCGCCAAGAACATCCCACTGCTTCTGGCTGGTGCCCTGGCCCGTGCAGATGATGTCGCACGAGTAGCCGTTGCAGTTGGTGCCGCCGGCCTTCCTCAGGACCCCGAACGGCGCGCCCGAGATCGCATTCGCGGTCAGCGAACGCGCCGTCGCGCGGAGGAAATCGACCGTCTGGCTCGGCGACATGTGGCCGTACTTGGCGCGCTCGCATTCGACGATCTTCTGCGGCGAGCTCGAGATGCATGGACCGCCCGGCGCAGGTCCAGGTCCCGGCGCGGGGGGCGCGGGCGGAGGCGCGGCGGCAGTCCGGAACGTCTGCGTCGCGCTCCAAGCGCTGGTGGTCTCGCCATCGCTGGCGCGCGCCCGCCAGTAATGCGTGGTCCCTGCCGGGAGCGGGCTGCTGTTGAAGAGCGTGTCGCCGCTTCCTTCGACGACGATGCCCGCGGCCTTCAGTTGGGCGAAGCCCTGGTCGATCGCGACCTGAAACTCGTACCCGAGGCTGTTTACCGGCCCGATGTACGTCACGTTGTGCACCCTCAACGTCGGCGTGCTGTTCACCTGCTCGTTGTTGACTGGTGAGACAGCAATCGGAGGGTTGACAGCCGGCTTGGGATAAATCTCGAAACCCGCCGTCGCGAAGGTTCCTGTGTTGGCGCCGTCTTCCGCACGCGCGCGCCAGTAATACGATCGCCCGATCTCGAGGCGATCGATCTGCACGCTCGTCTTGCCTCCATCTCCCGGAGAGACGCCGGCGCGGCTGAAGACCTTCGTGCCGAACGTGCTGTCGCTGGCAACTTCAAACGAATAGGTGAGGGGGCGCACGCCGCTGGTGGTGGCGTTCTGGATGACCAGCCTGATCGGCTGCTCGGATTCCTTGAACTTGAAGCCTTGCGCCGGTTCGAGGAGAACGGGGGCGCTGATGACAACTCCCGGAATCGGTCCCGCGACCGACGGACTCAAAGGGTTCGAGCTCTTCTTCGCCTCGCAAGCCGCGAGCGTGAGCAAAAGGACACCGCTCAGCGCGGCAAAGGATCGACTGGCTTTCCACCTCATGGACGCTACCTCAGAAACCAGAATTTGGACTCGGCAGGCGGGTTGCGACACGCTCCGCAGGCGCGTGCACATGGCCTATCGGTCCGAAGGTCTGTTGACTTTAGGAAGTGAAAGGGTTGCTGGGAAAGCCCTTAGCCTTGCTGGCTCTAGAATAACGGGGCAAACCCAAGCTCGTCAAGATTGCGCGCGGCTTCGCGTCCTGTCAAGCTCGGCCGCGTGCGGTTCTTCCGAGATACAGCACGCCGCCTGACAGCGAGCAGAACATGATCATCGCGGCTCCCATGAAGGAAACCAGGAGCGCTGATTCCAGCGGCAGACCGAGGCGCGTGAAATAGAAACCAAACGTCGCCTCGCGCACGCCGAAGCCGTTGACCGACAGCGGAAGCATCTGAACGATGAAAGAAATCGGCACGATCACCGCGAGCTCGGCGAATCCGATTGGGATGTTCATGCTGCGCGCGATCGCGAGGTAGAAAGCAACCAGGACTGCCTGCACGACAACAGCCCCGGCAAAGCATCCGGCCAGCGCCGCGGGTCCTTCCTTGAAGCGAGTTAGCGCATCGGTCAGTCGTGCGATTCGAGCGTCGACCCATTCCTGGTGAAACACGCGCAGCGGCTGCAGGATACGTGCGACGCCTTCGGGCATCAGCAGCGCGGGCGTGGCAATCACCGCGCCGAGGCCGAAGCCCGCCCAGAGCATCCGCGGGCCGACGGGCCCTACGCTATCGGGCCCGAACCGGTGGCCGGCCGTCGCTCCCAGTGCCGCCATCAGCGCGAGGCCGAGCAGGCCCATCCCTCGATCGATGAGCACTACGGTCGTCGCCAGCGTCTTCGACCTGGCAACCTTGGCCGTATCGCTGATCCGGACGACATCGCCGCCGATATTGCTGGGGAGGAAATTGTTGAAGAAGGCGGCGACGAGAAACGACGAGGTGAGCGTGCCGAACGATAAAGCAACGTTCTGCGCCTTGAGAAGGAGTGCCCAGCGCCAGACGCTCACCAGGACCATGACGGCATACAGGAGCAGCGCGGCCAGGAGCCATGCGGGTGACGCATTGCGCGCGTAGCCCCAGAGCCGGGCCACGTCGACGCGCGACAGCAGCACGGCCAGCAAGCCGATGCTGACGAGCGCCTTGAGGATGCCGATGACGAGCGAGCGCGCACGGGACGATCGTGCGGACGGGAGTTCTTCCGTGTTCATCAAGAAAAGAAGAGGACCCGACAGTGTATCACGCGGGATACACCTCCGGGCGCCGCGCCGTGTACAATGCTCCTTCTCCCGATGCGAATCCTCATGATCGCGCCGGAGCCGTTCTTCGAGCCCCGGGGCACACCTTTCAGCGAATACCATCGGATTCGCGCCCTCATCGAGCTGGGGCACACCGTCGATCTCGTCACGTATCCGTTCGGTCAGGACATCTGGATGCCCGGGTTGCGGGTTTTTCGCTGCCTGCGTCCCCCGTTCGTGAAGACGGTTGGGATTGGGCCGTCGTGGAAGAAGCTGCCGCTCGATCTCGCGCTGTTCGCTTCGGTTTGCCGGCGGGCGCTGAGCGAATCGTACGATGCCGTGCACTCGCACGAAGAGGGAAGCTGGTTCGGCGTGCTGGTGGCCGCGGCGCGAAGGATTCCGCACCTCTACGACATGCATTCGAGCCTGCCTCAGCAGCTCACCAACTTCGGGTACAGCGACTCCCGCCTGCTGAAAAAGGTTCTGCAATGGTTCGAGCGTTTTGCGATCCGCCGCTCCCAGGTCGTGATCGTGATCTGCCCGGAGCTCGAGGAGGTCGTCCGCGGGATCGACAACGGTGTTCCGTCGGTGCTGATCGAGAACGCGCCGGGGTCCGGCGAAGTTCCTGTTGCGGGAAGTGGGGCGGCCGTTCGGCAAAGCCTGAACGTCGAGTCCGGTACACCCGTGGTGCTGTACACGGGGACCTTCGAGTCGTATCAAGGCCTGGACCTCCTCTTCGACGCGATGCGACACGTCATCGACCGGCGGCCCGACGCGCGCCTGATCCTGGCTGGTGGACAGCCGGTTCAGATAGAAGTTGCGCGGGCGCAGGCGGCTAGGTCGGGGCTCGGGCCGGCGGTGATCTTCACTGGGCAGCGTCCGCCCGAAGAAATCCCGGCGTTTCTGGATGCGGCCGACGTTCTGGTCTCCCCGCGCAGCACGGGCACGAACACGCCGCTCAAGATTTATCAGTACCTGCGATCGGGACGCCCGATTGTCGCGACGCGGCTCCTGACGCACACGCAGGTGCTGAACGATGACGTGGCGATTCTGACGGACCCGACACCGGAAGGCTTTGGCGGCGGCATCCTCGCGGCCATCGCGGAGCCCGAGCGTGCGCGCGCGATCGGCGCGCGCGCCCGGCAGCTCGCCGAGACGAAGTACAGCTACGAAGCCTATTTGGCTCGGACTCAGCAGGCATGCGCGCATCTGTTCGGCGAGACGTCGCCGCAGATGGCCGGAGGCGTCGCGTGAGCCGAGCGTCCGCCGCGGACGGGCAGCAACCAACGGATCACTACAGTTACAGCGTCTACGCCGATCCCGCCATGGCCGAGCGCTTCGATGCGATGCGCTTCAGCGGCCCGATCGGCCGCCTCATCGCGGACGCGCAGGAACAGCAGATCGCGGCCTTCCTCGAGCCGGTGACCGGGCGCAGCATTCTCGACGTCGGCACCGGCACCGGCCGCGCCGCGATCGCGCTCGCCAGACGCGGCGGCGTCATGACGGGCGTCGACGCGTCCCCGGACATGCTCGCGATCGCCGAGCGACGGGCGCGCGACGCGGGCGTTGCCGTCGCGTTCGCTCGCGGCGACGTCCACGC
>Ga0114129_10011419_pt1 | contig 12653 bp, 9 predicted proteins | sample RhiMetdeltSRZDD1_FD_80071 | JGI IMG/M metagenome (GOLD analysis project Ga0114129, IMG submission 80071) | Populus rhizosphere microbial communities from Tennessee, USA - Rhizosphere MetaG P. deltoides SRZDD1 (version 2) (version 2) | ecosystem: Host-associated > Plants > Roots > Rhizosphere >...
ACGTCGAGGTCGCCGTCGTTGTCGTAGTCGAACAGCGCGACGCCGGATCCCATCACCTCGGGCAGATAGTATTTGCCCGTCGCGCCGTTCACGTGGGTGAAGGCGAGACCCGACGAAGCTGCCGATTCGAGGAAGATCGGATCGTCGGCAGCGGGCACGCGCGCGGCGACAACCAGCGCGACACTCGCAAAACACGCGAACACGCGAAACCGCGAAACCGCGACACCGCGAAAAACGCTTTGTCCACGGCGGTTGCGTTTCGCGGTTTCGCGGCTTCGTGGTGAGGTCATTTCAGTCGCGCCAATTCTTTGTCGATCGCGGCCGCGAGATCGTTCTGGCCGTGCTCGCGCGCCAGCGCCTGGGCATCGTTCGCCCACTTGATGCCCTCGTCCTTGCGACCCGCTCGGACATACGCGGTCGCGAGTGCGAACAGATAACGCGGCGCTTCCGCGTCGCGCGGCTCCGTGAGTTTTTCGAGCTCCGCGATCGCCTCGTCATTGCGACCGCGTGCGATCAACATACGCCCCAGATTGAACCGCGCGAGCCTGAACGCCGGCTGACTCTCCGCCGCTTCACGATACTCGCCGGCCGCCGCTTCGAAGTCGCGCTGCCGCTCGAGGATCTCGCCGAGGTTGTTGTGGGCACGCGCGTGCCGCGGGTTGACCGCAATCGCCCGGCGGTACGCGTCGGCGGCGAGATCCCACTTCTCCTGCAGCCCGAGCAGCACGCCGTAATCGTAGTGCGCGTCGCCGAGGTTGCTGCCGAGCGCGACGAGCGCTCGGTAATGCTCCTCCGCCTTTGCCCAATTTCTCGTCCGGCCGTACAGGGAAATCAGATTCGCGTGCGCCTGGGCGATCGACGGATCGCGGGCGAGCGCCGCCTCGTGGGCCGCGATCGCGCCGGCGAGATCGCCGGACTCAGCGAGTGCCAGGCCTTTCTGCAGATTCGTCTGCGCATCGTCGCGCAGCGCCGCGACCGTCGCGCGCACGGTATCGACCTGCCCCGGCCACCGCGCGCCGTACTGCGCGTGGCGGTCGAGCGCGCGCTGCGCCTCGGCGCTGCGGCCGTGCGCGCGGTACGAGAGCGCGAGCGCGTAGTGTGCGGCGCCCCACTCGGGAAACAACGCGACGGCGCGCGCCAGATGGGCAACGGCGGCTTCGTGATCGCCGCCGGCCGCGGCGATCCGCCCGAGACCGAATTCCGCGGCCGGCTCCGCCGCGGGCTCGTGACGCAGCGCCTCGAAGAGCTGACGGCTCCGCTCGAGATCGCCCGACTCGAGCAGCGATTCGGCGAGCGCGACGCGCGCCGGCACGTACTCGGGCGAGAGACGCAACGCCTGCTCGAGGCGCGCCGCCGCGTCGGCGTGGCGCGCGAGACGCTGCAGCACGAGCGCGTCGAGATAGAGCCAGTCGAACGCGCGAGGCGCGAGCGCCTGCGCACGCGCGTACGCGTCGTGCGCGGCGCTCCATTGTTCCCATGCGTGAAGCGTGCGCGCGAGCGTTCCGACCGCCGCCGCGTCAGTCGGCCGCGCAGTCGCGTCTCGATAGGCGCGCGAGATCGCGTCGCGCGCCTCAGATGAATACGAATCGACGGCTAGATGGGGCAGAGGCGGCAGAGAAGTCTGCGCCGCCAAAAGACACGCGGCACAGACCTGAAAGGAAACAGCCATTGCGGATTGAGGATTGCGGAATGCGGATTTATTGTCGATTCGAATCTTCAATAAATCCGCAATCCCAAATCCGCAATCCGCAATACACGTGCGTCAGAAGCTAAACCGCAGACCTAACCGAATCTGTCGTTCCGGATAGAACGCCGCGCCGTTGTTGTTCGCGACTGCGGTGATCACGCCGAAGGTCGACGACGTGATGTTGTTCGTCGGGTTGGCGAACACTCCGGTGTTGAAGATATTGCCGGCTTCGATTCGAGCCTCAAGGCGCTTTGTGCCGCCCACCGGGAACGAACGGAACGCCGACAAGTCGAGGTTCCACCCGCCAGGACCATAGAACTGATTCCGCGTCGTATTGCCGAATCGGACGCCGGTCGGCTGGGAGAACGCCGTCGGGTCGAACCACGTGCCGTCGGACCCGACGTTGCCGGTCACGTTGAAGCTGCCGGTGAGGTCTGCCAGTTGCTGGTTGCTCGGCGTATTCAGCGACGCGCCGTTCGCATCGACGCGGAATGGGTTGCCGCTGAACGCGCCGAAGGTGCCGTTCACCTGCCAGTCGCTCGCGAGCGCTTTGCCGATGCTGCTGTACCCGTTGGTGCTCTGCCACGGCAGCGCGTACACGAACCCGAGCTGCAGGTTGTGCCGGCGATCGAAGCCAGCGGGTCCCCAGTTCCGCCACACCTCGCTTGGCGTGTTCCACACCTGGTTGGTTGCGCCGTCGGCATCGTTCTCGTTCATCGCTTTGGCCAGCGTGTAAGCGCCCTTGAACATCACGCCATGCGACATGCGCTTGCTGAGGGCAACCTGCATCGAGTTGTACTCCGTCTTCAGCCGCTGTCCCCAGGAGTAGATCGCGACGAGGCGTCCGAGCGGCGCAAACGGTCGACCGCCGTCGCCGACGCCCAGCGTCTGCGGCGCGTTGATGTCGAGTCCGGAGTAGCCGCCGAAGCCTCTCGCGCCGACGTACGCGACCTCGACCGTCGCGTTGAACGGCAGCATCCGCTCCACCGCGACGTTCCAGGTGTGCACGTAACCGCGATCGATGTTGTTGATCTCCGGCGAAAAGAACCCCGCCGCGCGATCGAGCGGAATGCGGCCCGAGCTCAAATCAGGTCCGACGATCGTGGGAATGCCCTGCTGGAGCGTGCCGTACGGCTGGAACGCTTCGGCGTTCAGGAACGTCGAGGCGATCGTCACCGGATAGTCGTTGTGGCCGCGCATCGGACGCGCCCACGGCATCGCGTTGTACGTCAGGCCGTAGCCGCTGCGAAAGACGGTCTCGTCGTTGAGGCGATACACGCCGCCGAGACGCGGCGCAAAGTTGTTGAGGCTCGTCTGCATTCCGTTGTTCTGCGGGTTGCCACCGCGCCCGGCGATGATCACGTCCAGCCGCCGCGCGAAGACGGGGTTGTCGAGATCGAGCCGATCGATGCCGCGCCCGTCGGCGCGGTGCATGATCGGATAGAGCTCCCAGCGCAGACCCAGATCGAGCGTGAGCCTCGAGTTCGGCGTCCATCGGTCGCGGAAAAACAGCGCGTGCTGCCACTCGCGCGACGTCATCAGCTCGTTCTGCACGCTCTTGTTCGCCTGCCCGATCTGACCCAGCAAGAACGAGGCGTAGGCATTGTAGAAATTCGCCGACTGACCGCCGCGCAGTCCAGTCGTGTTCGCAAAGAACTCGAACCGCCCGCGCGGGTTGCCCGTTTCCGGCTGCCAGTGATCGAGATAGAGGAAGTTCAGGAAGTAGCCGCCGCGGAAGTCGTGCTGCCCCACGATCTTCGTCACGTTGTGCGCGATCGAGTAGGTGCGCTCGTCGCGGAAGATCGGGTTCCAGCCGTCGCGGTTGCCGAGCGCGCTGAAGCCGGTGTTGAACACCGGGTAGCCGGCGTAGCGCTGATCGCCAATCCCCTGATCGTTCGCGCCCGGAATGCCGAGGACGTCGAGGCCGAAGTTGCCGGCATTGAAGTCGGGACCGAGAACGACCTGCTTCTGCCGCGAGAACCCGAACGTGGTGTCCATCAGGAGCGACGGACCCAGCGTCCACGTCTGGCCGCCGGTAACCTGATAGACCTTCGTGTTGCCGCCGTCACCCGTCGCGTTCGGATCGGGCCCGAGATAATTCGTGAGATCGTCGACGATCGCGCGCATGTGGCTGAACTTCGCCCACAACTGGTGCGTCGATGTGCGGTTCCAGTTGAATTTCGCGTCGTAGTTTTCGCGGTCGACCGCGCGATTTTCCTGCCGCTGGTAGTTGTTCGTATATCCGCCGGCGCCGATCCCCTGGACGTTCGGATTCGGGAACAGATTCTGAATCTTCAGCGCGATCTGATTGAGCATGCTCGCCGGAATCTGGTTGTTCGGGAACGGCTGCCGCCCGGTCCCGTCAGGATTGCCGGTCAAAGGGTTGTAGATGACCTGCAATGTCCCGTTCGCGTTGAACGCCTTGCTGAAATCCCCGGCGCGCAGCGCGGCGTCGGGCACCTGGAAGTACGTGTTGATGCTCTGCCGCCGCTTGTAGCCTTCGAACGATCCGAAGAAGAAAACCTTGTTGCGCTTGACCGGCCCGCCGAGCGTCGCGCCGTAGTTGTTCGTCTTCACCGGGGGCTTGTCCGGCGCGGCCGATTGTGGGCCGTTGAAGTAGTACGGCTTCGCGTTCAGCCTGTCGCTGTTGAAGTATTCGAGCGCCGACCCGCGGAACTGATTCGTCCCCGACTTGGTGACGACGGTCACCGCGCCGCCGCCCGCCATACCCTGCTCCGCGTCGAAGCTGCTGGTCGACACGTCGACGGTGTCGATCGTCTCCGCCGGCGACACGTACATCACGTGATTCGGCAGCCAGATGTTCATGTTCGTCGCGCCGTCGGTGCGCGTCGAGTTGTTCGTGTTCGCCTGGCCGTTCACGTTGGTCGCCAGCGAGCGCGCCGGCGTGTCCGTTTCCGCGTTCCCGAACGCCATCGGCGTCGTCCCTGGCGCGAGGTTCAGCAGCGCCTGGAAGTTGCGATACCGGTTCAGCGGCATGTTCGTGAGGTCATCCGCTTTCAAGCTCGTGTGCACGTCCGCCTTGTCGGTCTGGAGCAGCGGCGACTCGCCGATGACCATGATGGTCTCCGAGACGGCCGCGATCTCGAGCGCGACGTCGACGCGGGCGATTTCGCCGATGGTCACGGGCACGCTCTGGCGGAGAACGTCCCTGAACCCGGTCAATGTCACCTTCACGTCGTACGGACCCGGCTGCACGTTGATGATGCTGTAAGCGCCTTCGGTGTTCGTCGTCGTCTCGCGGGTGAGGCCCGTGTCCTTGTTGACGATCGTCACGGTGGCGCCGGGAATGAATGCGCCGCTCGTGTCCTTCACGACGCCGACGACGTTCCCGTACAGAATTTGCGCCGCAGCGGGCGCGGCAGTGATGGCGATCGCGAGGGCGAAGCCCAGCACGGAGAGCAGGCAGCGAACGGGTCGCAACCTTCGAACGGACTGTCTCACGGTTTCCTCCTCCTGACGTGTCCGACTAGCAGGCTGTAGGGCTAATGAAATCGATTGCGCGGGCCTATTATGCCGAGTCGCGGGCCGCCGTCAATGGGAACCGGAGACAAAATTTCACAAAGGCGATCGGCCCGATTCAACCAACCGTTCTCGGGACCGCCGGCAGCGCGTCGAGGAGCCGTCTCACGCGGGGATCGCGTGAGGCCGCCACGACCGCGGCGCGGTCGCAGGCGATTAACCGGCCCTCTTCGATGACGCCGACGCGCTCGCCCAGCGCGAACGCCTCGCCCATGTCGTGCGAGACGATGATGACCGTCTTCCGCACGCGCTGCTGAATCCGGCGGAATTCTGCGTGGAGCTCGGCTCGCGTCAGCGGATCCAATGCGCCGAATGGTTCGTCCATCAGGAGCACCGGCGGGTCGACCGCCAGCGCACGCGCGACGCCGACTCGCTGGCGTTGGCCTCCCGACAATTCGTCGGGCCACCGCGTCGCAAACTGCCGCGGTTCGAGGCCGACCAGCTCCAACAACTCGACGACGCGCGACGCGATCCGCTGAGCCTGCCAGCGCTCGAGCCGCGGCGCGACGGCAACGTTGTCGGCAACGCTCATATGTGGAAACAATCCGACGTCTTGAAGCACGTAGCCGACGCGACGCCTCAACCGAATCGGCTCCCAGTCGCGCGTGTCCCTTCCCTCGACGATGACCGCACCTTCGCCGGGCAGCAACAAGCGGTTCACGAGCTTGAGAATCGTCGTCTTGCCGGCGCCGCTGCGGCCGACGAGCGCGAGGACCTCCCCGGTCTCGACCGTCAGCGTGAAATGGTCGAGCACGAGAGGACCACCGCCACGGCGGAACGACACGTCGCGAAACTCGATCGCCGGATCAGGCATCGTGCTTGCGAAGGGTACTACTCAGGAGGGCATCCATGCGTAACGATGCACGTCCCGTGGGCGAAGACGCGCCGCCGTCGCCAGTCGGCGGTCACGAGTCGCCGGTCGCGGATCGTCAATCGTCGGACGACAGCACACGCCGCGAATCGATCGTCGATTGCGAGGAATGCGGCGACGAGCAAGTATTGCCGACCGACGATTCGACCTTGAATACAAAGATCTAGCGAGGCTGCGCCTCCGATCCTCGCGCTCCGCCTCGCTAGGCGGACCTCTATCACAGCCCCGCTACGCGGGGCTAGCCGTCTTGACGCAGAAACTTGACTCATTCAGTAGAAGTTTTCGTGGTCAAGGCGGCTAGAAGCGAACGAAGAGCGCCGCGCCCGCCGCCGGCGACGTGTGGGCGCGGCCGTCGAGCGTCACGCCCTTTTGCCGCACGACCGCGCGCGCGTCGACGCGCACACCGATCCCCTTCCACCATCCCGTCCGGCGCGACGCGAGCGCGAATTTCATTCCGGCACCCGCGTCGTACGTCCGTCCGGTCACGACGAGCGTGCCGCCGTTCTCGAGCTCGCGCAGATAACCGACGCCGCCACGGAGGAACACGCGAGCTCCGACGCGCGGCAGGCGCACATACCACAGCGCCGCGCCGCCGATCGTGAACTGCTGAATCGTGTCGCTGACCGTCAACGGCGCATTGCTGGTCTCGAAATCGCCATTGACCTGCGTCTCGAGTCGAGGCTTCGCATACGACGCCGACGCTTCGACTTCCAGCCGCGGCATCACGCGGAATCCAAGATGGCCTTCGAGGCCCGTGGCGCTCGCCAGCGTCGACGACGACGAGAACAGATGGAACGCCTCGCCCGTGCCGGTGGTCTCGTTCGCGTCCCGAGAGCCCACGTCTGCGCGACCGATCCACACCACGCCAATCGTGAGATCGAGCCGGCCCGGATCAGACGATGAAGACGACTGCGCTGCCGCCGGCGCCGCGACGAGCAGCGCCGCTGCTGCAATCGAGATACATGTCATGGCTGATGGCTGATGGCTAATGGTCATGGATGATGGAGGTCCATTGACCATAGCCATCAGCCATGAGCCATTAGCCATCACTTCGGCACCACCTTGACCTCGATCGCGCCGCTGTCGGCGCCGCGCGGCACGATGATCAGGTGGCCGGCGTAGGTGACGCGGAAGTCGATGTCGACCGTGCGTGCGGGATCGAAGAAGCTGTCGAGATCCGCATCGTCGACCGGCTCGACGCGGACGACATGCGGTCCCGGCGACAGGCCGGCCATCGAAAATTCACCCTGCGAGTTGAGCGAGAAGTTGGCGACCATCGTGCCGTTCGCGGGATCGAACGCGACGATGTGCGCACCGAACAGTCCCTGGCCGTCCTTCGTCACGCGACCCGACAGCGTGCCGGTCGTCCGGAGAAAATCGCCGTCGGGATACAGATCGGAGATGCCGGCGATGTCATCCGGTCGCAGCGTGCGGCCGGTGGTCGTGCCGGCGCCGTACGCGATCGGGAACATCACCGCTTCCGCCGCGAGCACGCGCCGCCCGCCGCCGGCGCGAAGCTCCGTCTCGCCGAGCGCCGAATGTCCGAGGCCGCTGAAGTGCCCGATCTCGTGCAGCGCGATGCTCTCGAGATCGAACTTGCCCGCTTCGCCGTTGGCCGCGACCGACCAGGCGAACGACGCGTTGAAGAAGATGTCGGATTCGAGCAGCGCGCCGGTGGCGTCGTCGACGAGGAAGCTCGTCGCGCCGAGCACGCGATCCATCTCGGGCCGGTCGAGGAACCCGAGCGTCGACAGCCCATCGTCGTCCTGCGGCTTCGCGCTGGTGAAGCCGCTGAACTGATACGTGATCGAGGATGTCGGCACGGCCTGCCACGTCGCGAACGCGCGCCCGGCCGCCGCCTGCAGATCGCTCGTCGTCACGCCGGCGATGCTGCGATCGGTGATGTAGTAGCGAACCGGCGTCTGCGCCCACTTCAAGGTGACCTGCCGTCCGTTCGCGCGCACGCCGAACTTCACGTACGAAAAGGCTGGTTCAGCCTGAGCGAGGACGAACAGGAACATCGTCACCCAAACCATTGGTGTGCGTTGCAAAAACACACTCTCCACCACAGAGGACACGGAGGACGCGGAGGACGGTTGGTTTTGGATCCAACCTCGTCCTCCGTTCCTCCGCGTCCTCCGTGGTGGCGAGCTTGGGGTCCTCATCGCGCGCCTCCGACGAGCCCTCGGACTTTCTCCTCGAACTCGTTGAGTGGTTGCGGGACGCGGGCGGGGTCGCCGCGGACGACGGTCACGGCGCCCGACGTGGACGGCAGGAGCGCCGGCGGCGTCACGAGCCACGCCGATCCGTCGCGCGAGCGCGCGATGCGAAAGACGCCTTGGCTGAAGCCGACGACGTACGGCACGCTCGGACCGTGCGCGCCGAGAAAGACGACGACGCGATCGTCGACGGCGAACGTCGGCGCGCCGACGACGATGCTCCGAAAGCGTCCGAAGACGCCGCCGGGGACGCGGAACTGCACCGTCTCGCCAAGCGCGCCCTTCAGGTACCGCTCGACCTCCAGCGTGACGAGCGTCTCGATCGTCCGGCGATCGGCGGTCCATTGCGCGTCGACCGCCACCACGCGCCCGCGCACGATCGCGCGCGCGTCGCGCGTCAGCTCGCCGAGATCGGCGCCGATCAACACCGTCGCGCGCGCCGGCGCGACGGCCATCAACACAACCAGACCAACCAACGTCGACCGCATCGTCAGGCTCCTGCGGGGCGGACACATCGGTCCGCCCCTACACGTCTGTTGCCGCACACCTGCGCCCCTGCACGTCTGTTGCCGCATACGTGCGCCCCTACACCTCCGTGGTTGTAGGGGCCGACCTGTGTGTCGGCCCCGCGCGCACGATCTTCATGATTGCTTCCGCGGCGCGCCGACTTGCCCCCGGTCCGCCGAGCCGCGCGCGCACGCGCGCGAGGCCTTCGCGGATCCGTGCGGCGCGCTCGCGGTCGGTGAGCATGGAGACCGCTTCGCGCGCCACGGCGTCGGGCGTGAATGCGTCCTGAATCAGCTCCGGGACGATCAGCTCGCCGGCAATCAGATTCACCATCCCGACAGCGGTCACCGTGACGAGCCGCTTTCCGAGACGGTATGTCATCGGCGAGAGTCGGTACACGATCACCATCGGCGTGTCATGTAGCGCCGTCTGCACCGTCGCGGTCCCCGATGCCGTCAACGCGACATCTGCCGAGGCGAGCACCGTGTTCGTATCGCCTTCCACGACGACGGCGGAGCCGACGCCGTCGAACAGCCGATCGGGAAGATCGGGCGCACGGGCGATGACGAACTGGGCGCCGGGAATCTGCCGGCGAATGCGATCGGTCGAGGCGATGAGATCCGGCAGGATGCGTGAGACTTCGTTCCGCCGGCTGCCGGGCAGAATCGCGACCGTCGGCGCGGTGGGCGACAACCGGTGCCGCGCCAGAAACTTCTCGCGACTCTCCGACGGCGCCGACAGATCGATGAGCGGATGGCCGACGAACTCCACCGGCACGTCCGCCTCGCGATAGATCGCTTCCTCGAACGGAAAGATCACGAGCACGCGATCGGCGAACGCGCGAATCGTCTTCACCCGTCCGGGACGCCAGGCCCAGATCTGCGGGCTGATGTAGTAAATGACCGGCACGCCGAACCTTTTGATCTGTGGCGCGAGACGGAAGTTGAAGTCCGGGGAGTCGATGACCACGAGCGCGTCGGGCCGCTCGGCGCGCGCCGCGGCGACCAGCCGTCGGAGCGCGGCGAGCGATCGCGGGACTTTCCTGATGGCTTCCGTCAGTCCGGTGACCGCGATGTCGCGGTAGTCGTCGATGAGGCGTCCGCCGGCGGCCTGGAACTGCGGTCCGCCGAGGCCGGCAATCGTCAGCGAGGGATCGAGCGCCCGCAGCTCGCGCGTCAGCGCGCCCGCATACAGATCGCCGGACGCTTCGCCGCACGACAGCAGAAGGCGGACGCTCAAGAAGCGGGGCGTTTGAACAGCGTCGGATCGATCGGCGAATTGATCTTGATCGCGCTCGCGCGCCGCTCGACGATCTGCGGCCCGACCTTGCGCGACGCGGTGAAGGCGATCTTCACGCCGTCGACGTCGCGGTAGTCCGAGAACTGCTCCTCGATGAGCGGGCGGCCCGGCCCTTCGCCGGTGAACACCTGCTTGCGAATCAAACCGGTCGCGGGATCGATGTACAAGACGACGGGATTCAGATCGGGCCCGGAGACTTCGAGCGCGTGATCGACGTGGCCGCTCGCGTCCTTGACGTCGGGCAGCAGCCGCGGCGTGAGCTTGCCGTCTTTCGCGGCGAGCAGCAGCAGCACGGTGTCGCGGCGCAGGCTGTCGCGCGCAAACCGCGCGAGCTGCTCCGGCATCTCGCGCACGCCGCGAGGGTCTCGCGTCCACGCTTGCGTGCCGTCGAACGCCTGGACGATCGTCCCCTCCTGCATCTTCGTCTCGATGCGAAAGCGATCGGGATACTGGATGTAGCTGGTCGTGTCGGTCGTCCGTCCTTCGGCGTCGGGATTCTTCATCGTCTGCGTCGCGACGATCGTTTTGATCGCGCGCAGCTTTTCGAGCCCGCCTTTCGCCGCGATCGCCTGATCGAGCAGCGCCTTTGCTTTGTCGCCTTCCTGCGCGGCGATGGTCGATTGCTGGTCGACGTCAACATAGGCAGCCCTGAAGGGCTGCGCGACATCAAACCTGCTCCACCGATCTGCCCCACCTGCCCCACCTGCCCCTCCCGCCCTGACCGTGCCACGCTTGAAGTTCGCCGCGGTCAGATCGAGATCGCCGAGCTCCACCGTCTCGTACGTGCCGAAGCCGACGCCGTTGAGCTGCGAGGCAAACGCCGCCGCGTTGCCGACGAGCACGACCGAGAGGCGATCGGGCCGCAGGAATTCGCGCGCGACGCGCTGGATGTCGTCGACGGTGACCGCGTTCACCCGGTCGCGGAAGGTTTGGAGCTGCTCGAGCGGCAGCCCGTAGAAGAGCACGTTGACCACCTGCATCGCGATGGCTTCGGGCGTTTCGATCGTCAGTGGGAAGCTGCCGGTGAGGTACGCCTTCGCGTCGGCGAGCTCGTACTCGCTGACGCGCTCGCGCTGAATCCGCCAGAATTCGTCGACAATCAGGCGCAGCACTTCGCCGGTCGCTTCCGATCGCGTGTTGGTCTCCGCCTCGAAGTCGCCGGTCTCCTTCAGCGTGTCCATGTTCGCCTGTGCGCCATAGGTGAGGCCGCGCTGCGTTCGCAGCACCTGATGCAGACGATTGCTCCCCTCGCCGCCGAGAATTCTGATGGCGAGGTTCACCGCCATGTAGTCGCGATGCTTGCGCGGGATACCGAGATGGCCGACGCGCACTTCGGTCTGCACCGCGTCCGGCTTGTTGACGACGATGACACGGCGCGTCGGATCGGGCGGATCGATGTACTGCGGCGCCGACAGATCGCGCTTCTCCCAATCGGTGAACACCTTCTTCGCCGTCGTGAAGGCTTCTTCGGCGGTGACGTCGCCCACGATCGCGAGGATGGCGTTGTTCGGCGCGAAGTATTTCTGGTGAAACGCCATGAGATCGTCGCGCGTGATGCTGCTGACGGTCTCCGGCGTGCCCGTCTCGGGCAGCCCGTACGGGTGGAATCCGTAGACGAGCCGATCGAACACGGAGTTGGCGACGTACTCGGGATCCTCGAGGCTCACGCGAAGCCCCGACAGCGTCTGCTGCCGCTGCCGTTCGATCTCGCCTTGCGCGAATGCCGGGTTGCGCGTGATATCGGACAGCATGCGCATCCCCTTCTCGAAGCTGTCCTTCATCACGACGATGTTCACGAACGTGAGGTCGGTGCCGGCGCCGGCGCCCATCGCGCCGCCGAGGAAGTCGATCTCGTCGTTCAACTCGGACGCCGATCGCGTCTTCGTTCCCTGATCGAGCAGCGACGCCGCCATGTGCGCGAGCCCGAGCTTGCTCTTCGGATCCGCCGCCGCGCCCGCCCGAATGAGCAGGCGCATGTTGACGACCGGCTGCTCGTGGTGCAGGACCGCGACGACCTGCAGACCGTTGGGCAGCGTCTGCAGCTCGTACGGCGGAAACTTCACGTCGCGCGAGGCGATGGGACGAGGCGGACGCTCGCTCGGCCAGTTCTTGACCTGACCTGCCGCCGGCACGGCAGCGATGATCAGGAGGCCGAGCGCGGCCCAGACCCCAGCCAGACGGCGGATCATCGACTCGCTCCCTTCGGGAGGATCGTGATCACGGTCCGGTTCTCCGCCGTGAAATACGTCTTCGCCACCCGCTGGACGTCCGCCACGGTCAGGTTCTGGAAGATGTCGAACTCGTCGTCCGCGGTCTTGATGTCGTTGTGAATCACGACCGCGTGCCCGAGCTGCTCGGCCTTGCTCTGGTTCGACTCGCGGCCGAGGATGTAGTCGCGCGCGAACTGGTTCTTGGCCTGCTGCAGCTCCGCCGCCGAGACCGGCGCGTCGCGCAGCTTGTCGAGCTCGGCGATCAGCGCGGCCGTCGCCTCCTCGGTCGTGTGCCCCGGCTGCACGATCGCGACCGCGAA
>Ga0114129_10011420_pt1 | contig 12652 bp, 9 predicted proteins | sample RhiMetdeltSRZDD1_FD_80071 | JGI IMG/M metagenome (GOLD analysis project Ga0114129, IMG submission 80071) | Populus rhizosphere microbial communities from Tennessee, USA - Rhizosphere MetaG P. deltoides SRZDD1 (version 2) (version 2) | ecosystem: Host-associated > Plants > Roots > Rhizosphere >...
CGCCGTGAGCGCCAACGCCGGGAGTCGGGGGATGGTGCGGCGCGCGTGGTGGGTGCTGAGCGGCGCGGCAGGGAAGATCCACTATGACGCGATCCTGCGTCGCGGCGTTCGCTGTCCCGATCCGTGCGTCCGGGTGGACGGTGCCTGGCTCGTGCGGCGGCTCGCGCCGGACTGCTCGCGGGTAAAGTTGAACGAGCTCCCGCGAAAACGCGACGAGGCACGGCTGTTGTCCGCCATGGGTTGGGAGACGGCCAACGTTCACCTCGGCACTCCCGGCTCCCGCGCCATCCGAGCGGACTTGAAGCGGCGCGACAAGCACTGGCTCTACGACTCGGCTCGTCGCCTGGCGGACGCGATCGACGACGACTGGCACGACTGGCGCAAGGCCAACCCGTGACCGTGCACCGGACCGGCTCGCGCTTCGCCGTCATCTTCTTCACGGTCTTGATCGACCTCATCGGGTTCGGGATCGTCATCCCGATCCTGCCGGTGTACGCCCTCAGGTTCGGGGCGCAGGGGATCGGCTACGGCGCGCTCGTGTTCGTCTTCTCCGCCATGCAGTTCCTGGCGACGGCGCTCCTCGGCCGGCTGTCGGATCGGATCGGCCGCCGACCAATCTTGCTCACCACGATGGTGATCAACGCCTTGGGCTACGTCTTGTTCGCTTTCGCCCCTTCGTACGCCGTTTTGTTCGTCGCCCGCGTGATCTCCGGTTTCGCGAGTGGCAACATCTCGGCGGCGCAGGCGTATATGGCCGACATCACGTCGCCGGTGGAGCGGGCCCGCGGTATGGGCGTCATCGGGGCCGCGTTCGGGATCGGATTCGTGGTCGGCCCACTGATCGGCGGGCTCGCCGACCACTACGTGGGTCACCGCGCGCCCGGGCTCATCGCCGCCGGGCTGTCGGTCGTCAACTTCTTCTCGGCGAGCGCCATCTTGCGGGAGTCGCTCGCCGTCGAGCACCGCACGGCGCGGCCGTTGTTCGATTTCGGTCACATGGTGGAAGCGCTCGCTCGAAAGCCGTTGCGGCCGCTGATGCTCGTATGGTTCCTCGCGCCGTTCGCCTTCGCGGGCTACACCGTGGCCCTGCCGCTGCACACCGCCAAGGCGTTCGCCTGGGGAGCGAGGGAGCTGGGCTGGCTGTTCGTCCTGATCGGTGCGATCGCCGCGCTGGTTCAGGGCTTTCTGTTCGGTCGGATCGAGCGGCACACGGGCGCGCGCGCCCTGCTCATTGTCGGGTTATTCGGGATGGGAGTGAGCATCGCGGCGCTGCCGTGGGCCGGCACCAGCCTCCTGGTGTACGCCTGGACGGTCCCGCTCGCCTTCACGAACAGCCTCTTCGCACCCGCCGCGTCGGGTCTCGTGTCCCTCTACGCCGACGCTACGGAACAGGGCACGATCCTCGGGGCCGCGCAGGCGTTCGCCGCGCTGGGCCGCAGCTTCGGCCCGCTCGCCGCTGGTCTGGCGTACGACGGGCTCGGCCAGCGAAGCACGTTCCTCCTCGCGGGAGGGGTGATGCTGCTGGGTGGACTGGCGGCGCTGTGGTTACCGAAGCGTGAACCGGACCGAGTGGTCAGGGCGGAGGCCGTCAACACTTAGACCTACCTAGCCTGCCTGCTGTTTCGTGCTCCATATTCACCTCACCCCCAGCAGGAGCTGCATGCGCCCATGCGCGTGTACAAGACACCGGAGATCCGCAACGTGGCGGTTGTGGGCCACGGCGCGAGCGGAAAGACCTCCCTGGTCGACGCCCTCGCGTTCGTGGCCGGCACGAGCAAGCGCCACGGATCCGTGAAGGACGGCACCGCCCTCACCGATTACACCCCCGACGAAATCGAACGCAAGTATTCCATCAATCTCGCCATCGCGGTCGCCGAGTGGATGGACGCGAAGCTCAACCTGATCGACACGCCGGGCTATCTCGACTTCACGGGGGAGGCGCTCGCGAGCGTGTACGCGGCGGACGGGGCGGTCGTGGTCGTCTCCGCCACCGGCGGCGTGGAGGTGGGCACCGAAAAGGTGTGGGACTACTGCGAGAAGCGGGCGATCCCGCGGCTGTTCTTCGTCTCGCTGATGGACAAGGAGCACGCCGACTTCGAGAAGGTCTACCGCCAGGTCAAAGAGCGGCTCACGCCCAAGGTGATCCCGGTGGAGATCCCCGTGGGCGAAGGCCCCGAGTTCCACGGGATCATCAACCTCTTCTCGAAGCAGTGCCACATGTACAAGAAGGGCACGAAGGCCGGCGAGTACGAGGAGGTGGACGTGCCACCCGAGTACCGGGACCGGTTCGAGCGCTACTCCAAGGAGCTGATCGAGCGCATCGCCGAAACGGACGATACGCTGCTCGAACGCTACCTGGGCGGCGAGGAGATCGGGCGGGACGAGGCGATCGCGGCGATGAAAGCGGGCATGTCGAAAGGCGAGCTGTTCCCCTTGTTCTGCGGCGCCGCCGAGCTGACCTACGGGACGCGCGCGCTGCTCTCGAAGCTTGTGGAGCTGATCCCGGCGCCGAACGAGCGGCCGCCCGTGGAAGCGCAGCGGTGGGGGAGCGCGGAACGTGTGACACTGAAGCCCGAGGATACCGGGCGGTTCGTGGCGCAGGTGTTCAAGACGATCTCCGAGCCGCACGTGGGCGACGTGACATTTTTCCGAGTGTACTCGGGGGCCGTCAAGAACGGACAGGACGTCTACAACGCGCCGCGCGAGGCGGTCGAAAAGCTGAACCACCTCTGCGTGACGGTGGGGAAGGATCGGATCGAAGTCCCCGAGCTGCACGCTGGGGACATCGGGGTCGTGGCCAAACTACGAGACACGCACACCAACGACACGCTCTCGACCAAGGACCACGCGATCGTGCTCCCCAAGATCCCCTTCCCCGAGCCGGTGATCACCGAGGCGATCGAAGTGAAGCAGCGCGGCGAAGAGGAAAAGCTCTCGAACGGGCTGCACAAGCTGCACGAGGAGGATCCGACGTTTCAGCACGAGTTCAACGGCGAGCTGGGACAGACCCTGATCCGCGGGCTGGGGGAGCGCCATCTCGAGATCATCGTCGGACGGCTGGCCCGCAAGTTCGGCGTGCACGCGGTGATCGGGAAGCCGAAGATCGCCTACCGCGAGACGTTCAAGGCGCGGGCGGAGGGGCAGGGGAAGCACAAGAAGCAGACGGGCGGCCGCGGCCAGTACGGCGACTGCTGGATCCGGATCGCGCCCCTGCCGCGGGGATCGGGCTTCCAGTTCCTGGACGAGATCGTGGGCGGCGTCATCCCGCGGCAGTACATCCCGGCGGTGGAGCGCGGCATCCAGGAAGCCGCGGCGCGCGGTCCCGTGGCCGGCTATCCCGTGGTCGACTTCAAGGTGGAGCTGTACGACGGGTCCTATCACGACGTGGACTCGAACGAAATGTCGTTCAAGATGGCCGGCATCCTCGCGTTTCGAAACGTGAGCCCGAACTGCCGGCCGGTGCTGCTCGAGCCGATCCTGGAGCTCGAAGTGTCGACGCCGGACGACTACCAGGGCGCCGTGATGGGCGATCTGTCGTCGCGCCGGGGCCACATCCTCGGCACCGAGCCCGACGGCCGCCTGGTGAAGGTCAAGGCACTGGTCCCCGAGGCCGAACTGGATCGCTACGCTACGACGCTGCACTCGATCACGCACGGGCGCGGTACCTACCGGTCAAAGTTCCACGTGTACCAGGAGGTCCCGCCCGACGCAGCGCAGAAGGTGGCGGAGGTGCGGAAAAAGGAGCTGGAGGAGGCGAAGGCGTGAGGGGGGGGCGCTGGCTGCGCCTCTGGTTCTCTTTCCACGACCCCGTCGATCGGCGTACCTACCTGGTGCACGGCGCCGGTCTGATGCTGTTCAAGTACGGGGTGGATGCGGCGGTAGTCTGGGCGTTCACTCACCGCCTGTGGACGCCGCTCACGTATCTGAATCCCCTGTGGGTGCTCCGCGAGCAGCTGTTGCGAGGCGCGCCGGCCTGGCTCGCGCCAGCGCTCGTCCTGTGGACGCTGCCGTTCCTGTGGATCGGCGTGAGCATGACGCTGCGCCGCGCCGTAGATGCCGGACGCTCGCCTTGGTGGTGCCTGCTCTTTTTCATGCCCGGCGTGAACTACGCGGTGATGCTGTGGTTGACGCTGCTGCCGTCGCGCGCCGACTGGGGCGCACCAGCGGCCCCCGCCACCGCCGTAGACCTCCGTTTCCAAGCTGGACTGCTGGGCGTCGCCGCGGCGCTCGCGATCGCCATTCCCACGGTCCTGATCGGCGTGTACCTGCGGCGCATGTACTCGGCCGGCTTGTTTCTCGGCACGCCCTTTACGATCGGATACATCAGCGCCTACGTCTTCAATGCTCGGGGTGCGCAGAGCGAGCGTCACACGATGCAGGTGGCGCTGCTCGCCGTGGCGCTCGCCGGCGGCGCGATGCTCATCTTCGCGTTGGAGGGCGCTGTCTGCATCGCGATGGCGTTCCCGATCGCGGCGCTGCTCGCCCTTCCGGGAGCGATCCTCGGTCGTGCGGTTGCGCTGCGGAGCGTGGGGCCGCCTGCGCGGGCCGGACTGGCGGCGCTGCTCGCGCCGCTCATGGTGCTCGCGAGCCCGCGCCAGGCTGCGCCGTCACATGAGGTCGTCACGGCGGTGGACATCGACGCCCCGCCGGCAGTCGTCTGGCGGCACGTCGTCACGTTTCCAGAGCTGCCACCGCCCCGCGAATGGCTGTTTCGCGCCGGCGTCGCCGCGCCGCTGCGCGCCCGCATCGAGGGAATGGGCGTCGGGGCGACGCGCTACTGCGACTTCACCACCGGCAGCTTCGTGGAGCCGATCACCGTATGGGATGAGAATCGAGTGCTCGGGTTCGACATCACGGCCCAGGCGCCCCCGATGCGGGAATGGAGCCCCTACCCGGAAGTGAACCCGCCGCACCTCGCCGGGTACTTCCGTGCGACCCATGGGGAGTTCCGGCTCGTTGCGTTGCCGGGCAACCGCACCCGGCTCGAGGGGCGGACGCGATACGTGGTGGACATGTTTCCGCAGACCTACTGGACGCTGCCTGCCGGGGGCCTCGTCGCGATGATCCATGCGCGAGTGCTGCGGCACATCAAGGCAGTGGCCGAGGAGGAAGATCATCCATGAGAGGGACTGTCCTCTGCGCCGCACTCGCCGCCCTGGGCGTAGCGTGCGTGCGCGCTGACCGTACGCCCCGCGCGTCCGACACGTCTTCCACGGCCGACACCGCGGCGCCGGCGACCCCCGCTGCGGTTCCGACACCCGCACCGACTCCGGCACCGTCTCCCGGCGCGACGAAGGTGGCCGTGGTGGAAGGGTTCCTCACCCCGGAATCCGTGCTGCACGACCCGGCGCAGGACATCTACTTCGTCTCGAATATCAACGGCGGTCCCACGACGAAGGACAACAACGGGTTCATCAGCCGGGTGCGGCCGGACGGGGCCGTCGAGAACCTCAAGTTCATCGAGGGCGGCCATAGTGGCGTGACGCTCAACGCCCCGAAGGGGCTGGCCATCTGGGGGGACACATTGTGGGTGGCGGACATCGACATGGTCCGCTCATTCGACGCCAAGACCGGCGCGCCGAGGGACAGCGTCAGCCTGGCCGGCCTGGGCGCGGTGTTCCTGAACGACATCGCGATCGCGCAGACCGGCGCGCTCTACATCACCGACACCGGCATTCGGTTCGACGACGTCGGCAACATGCTGCACCCGGGGCCGGATCGGATCTTCCGGGTCGGTACGGACCGGCAGGTGACCGTCGCGGTGCGGGGCGACACGCTCGGCCGGCCGAACGGGATCACGCTGGACTCGGTGGGCAAGCGCTTCATCGTCGTGCAATTCGGGGGGCGCTCGGTGCTGGCGTGGAAGCCGGGCGACAAGGCACCGAGCGTGATCGCCAAGGGTCCGGGCGGGTTCGACGGCGTCGAGATGGCCGGGAGTCGGATGCTCGTCTCGAGCTGGAGCGACTCGACCGTGTCGAGCTACGAGACCGGACAGGAAGTGAAGGTGATTACCGGCGTGCCGAGCCCGGCCGACATCGGATACGACGGCAAGCGGAAGCGCGTGTTGATCCCGATCTTTACGGGGAATAGAGTGGAGATCTGGCAGCTGCAATAGACAGAGCCTACTCCCACTCCTCTTCTTTCACGTCCGCCAGCACGGATTCCAACGGGTTGAACTCGACTCGCGTGGGTTCCGCGGGAAGGTCCAGGGCCGCCTCGGTCAAAGGTCCAGTCACCTTGATCCGCACGTACGCGTACATCGTTTCGTCGGCGAACCCGATCTTTACAGGCACGGGCATGACGAAGTGCTCGGGCACGTCCTCTTGGCGTACACGTAGCCGCAGGGTGTAGTGCCCGCCCTGAGCGGGTTCGGCGCGCCACGAGAAGACATACTTGGGGATGGCGTTGCCCCGCACCCACTCGTCGAAGAACCAGCTCATGTCGGAACCCACGTGCTGCTCGACCATTTTCTGGAAGTCCCGCGTCGAAGCCCGGCGGCCGCGATACTCGCTATAGAAGTCCTGCATCGTCCCGATGAAGACATCTTCGTTCATGGTACGGAGGTCGATCAGGAGATTGCGGAGCATCTGGAGCACCCACGCCCCCTTTTGATAAATCGTCAGGCTGTAATCGCGTGAGTTCAGCTGTGCCACGCGCCATCCGATCCCGATCGGCGGTGCGTCGTTGCGCCGCGAGCGGATCTCGCGTCGCCAGTGTTTCAAGTGCCTGAAGAACTTCTCGTTGTCCTTGAGGATGAGCTGCATGTACCAGAGGCCGGAGAACTCCGCGAACCCTTCCGACAGCCAGACGTCTCGGTAGCTGGCTGGTTCGACGCCGATGCCCCACCACTGGTGTGCCACCTCATGGGAGCGGAGGATCTCGTCGTAGCCGCTGTCGCTCATCGCCTGGAAGGTCCACACCGGCAAGTACATGAGGCCCGGGAAGGCCTGCCCGTACGAAAACGGGATCTCAGCCGCGTAGTACCGATCGAACAGCGGGGGACCGTACACTCGCGCAAAGAACGCGAGACTGTTCGCCACGTCGGCGCCCACCTCCTCCTCGGGTGAGCGCGGCGAGAGGAACCTCGTCAAGAACACGGACCCCTGGAGCTGTTTTTCCACCGAGAGAAAGAACCTGTTGAGCTGCCGATGCGCCTCGCTGTTGGTATGGACGGTCACCGGCGGAATGCGAGGATCGGCGACCTTGAAATCGTCGAGCTCGCCCAGGCTGAAGCACACCTGGTCGGTGGGGCGCACCGTGGTCCAGTGCGACGTGACGACGTCGCCTTCCAGGCGCGAATCGACCGGACGGCCGATGCTCGCGAAGCGATACTTCTTCGGCGTGTGGAACGTCATGTCCACGTCGGCAGCCTGTTCCCCGTATCGCGGGAACCAGCTGTAGGACGACTTGACGAACAGCCACTTATCGAGCGCTGTGGCAGTCTCGACCTTGAGCCACCCCGGCCACTGTCGCGTGATCTCTTCCACGATCGACGTGTACCCGATGAGGTCGCCGTGATAGGCGACCCGCAGGGCGACGGTGTCTCCCGGGCGGGGCGCCGGATCGAACCGAACCCACAGGTCGGAGTTCTTTTTGGTCCGGTAGATGCTCACGGCCCTGCCCCCTTCTTCGCGCACCGAGTCCACGTCCAGCTCCGAGAACAGGCTGAACCGGGCCCAGCTCGCTCCGGGGCGTCTGGCGGTGAGTCGCGTCGTTGTCACCGCCGAGAATCCGAGCCCTTTGGCGATCGTCGCTTCGATCCGATAGGCGACCAGTTTGAACGCCTGCCCCCGCGCCGGGTCCGTCGTGGTCGTGTCCTTCAGGTCCTCCGCTCGCCGGAACTCAGCGACGGTCTGAACCTTCAGCCCCTCCCGGCCGCCACGCAGGAGCGAGACCTGCTCGTCGTCGTCCGGATCCACCATGAGCATCAGGTCTTCGCCGTGCTCCCGCTTGACGTGGGCGTAGAAGAACCCGTTCGTGTCGCCGTTCAGCAAGGCGGTGATGAGGGTCGGCTGTACGACCCGCCGCCCGTCCACGAGGCGATCGATCGCGTCGCCGAGCACGTCGGTACGGTGGCTGGCGGCGGAACCCGGGGCGAACTTGAGCTGGCGCTCGAGCTCGGCCAGCGTGGAGTCGGTGAAGACGAACGCGGCCGCCGAGATCGGGGCGTCCACGACCGAGTCGCGAAGCACCCGCCGCACCTCGGCTCGTTCGATCGCAAGGGGCGGTAGGAACGAGACCGAGCCCCGTCCCACGAACACCGCGCCGATCGTCCGGCCCGCCACCGGCGTCGCGAGAAAGAGATTGCCGTCCTCGAGGTGGAACACGATGGCGTCGCGCCGCAGCGTGACATTCTGTACCGGCGCCGTGCGTTCGCCCTGCGTCATGTGGCGCAGGCCATCGAACACCGGCTCGTAGCGCTCGGCAGCTGACTGCGCGGGGGTGAACAGCGCGGCGATAACGAGGGATGCGATCGGTAGCATGCGGCGCTCCGATGGGGTCGGAGCAAGAAATGTGGTGCCGTCGCACCCTGCTGGTTAGGGTGCTACCCGACGAGAATACCCTCCCGCGCGGGGGGCTGCCGGTAGACGTACCGCTTGCCCGCGTAGTTCCTGAGCACGACTGCCTCGTTGCTGATCGACTCCACGTACTCGGGCAGGAGCGGGATCTTCCCGCCGCCTCCCGGCGCGTCGATCACGAAATGGGGCACGGCGAGCCCCGAGGTCCACCCGCGCAGCGCTCGGATGATCTCCAGGCCCTTCTCGACCGTGGTGCGGAAATGCTCCGCCCCTGCCACCTGGTCGCACATGTAGATGTAGTACGGCCGCACCCGCGCGGCCAGCAGCTTCTGCATCAGCCGTTTCATTATCTCGGGATCATCGTTCACGCCCTTCAAGAGCACCGTTTGGCAGCCGAGCGGGACGCCCGCGTCGGCAAGACGGCCCAGCGCGGCCACCGCCGCGGGTGTGAGCTCGTCCGGATGATTGAAGTGCGTGTTGATGTAGAGCGGATGGTATTGCTTCAGTATCCCGCACAGCTCCGGCGTGATCCGCTCGGGGAGATGACACGGCACCCGACTGCCGATCCGGATGACCTCGAGATGCGGAATGGCTCGCAGGCGCTTGCACAGCTCGTCGATGCGCCGGTCGGACAGGAGCAGCGGGTCTCCGCCCGACATGATCACGTCGCGGATCTCGACGTGCTCCTCGAGGTAGCGGAACGCCGACTCGAGCTCGGCCATGGGGATCTTCTCGGGGTCGCCCACTTTCCGGCGGCGGGTGCAAAAGCGGCAATACGCGGCGCACACCGGCGACACGAGGAACAGCGCACGGTCGGGATAGCGGTGGGTGATGTTCGGCACCGGGGAGTTGGCATCCTCGGCCAACGAGTCCACGAGGCCGTCGTGTACTTCGAGCTCCTGGAGGTCGGGCACGTACTGCCGCCAGACGGGGTCGCCCGGCGATTTGATGAGGTCCACCATCGCGGGGGAGATCCGAAACTCGAAATTCTCCGCTGCCTGTCGCAGCCGCTCGAGGTCGGGAAAGTGTTCGGCGCCGAACTTGGCGACGAGCGCTTCGAGCGAGGCGATGCTCTGCTTACGCAGTAGCTGTTGCCAGGACTCCATGCGTCAGATCCTTGAGATAGATCACCAGGTCGTCGCCGGGGGCGTAGTAGCCCGGGAGCCGGGCCGCCTGGGTGTAGCCGCGCCGCTCGTAGAAGGCGCGCGTGGGCGCGTAGTCGGCGCGCGACGACGTCTCGACGACGATCAGGCGTCCGGCGTCCGTCGTCAGTTTCTCCTCGACCGCCCGCAACAGTCGGGTGCCGACTCCCTCCCGCTGTCGGACCGGATCCACGACGATCCAGTAGAGATCGAAGGTGCCCGTGGTACCCGGCGTCGGACCCCAGCACGCATAGCCGACGAGCCGCTCGTCGGCGTACGCGCCCAGGAAGCGGTAGTCGTCGTCGCCCGCGAGGGCGTCGTCGAGCAGCTCCACGGCGATGGCGACCTCGTCCGGCCGGAACAGGCCGGTGGCCGTCGTGAGCCGCTCAAGCGGTGCGCGTTGCGCGCGGTCGACGGGACGGAGCGAGCAGCTCACGCGCCGCCTTGGCACCCTGTGCCTCGCGGAGCGCGACCTCCGCGATCCGGCGCACGAGCTCACCGTAGTCCCAGCCGGCGACTTTCGCCATGCGGGACAGACCGGCGTCGTCGTTCAAGTCCGGGTTGGGGTTGACTTCGAGCACCCAGGGCCGGCCCTGGTCGTCTACGCGGAGATCGACGCGGCCGTAGCCCTTTCCCTGCATGGTCCGCCAAGCGAGCTCGGCGACCCGAATGAGGCGGTCGGTGAGCTTCTGCGGAATGGCGGCCGGGCACACGGGCGCGGAGCCGAGGTCGTCGGCGGACCCGAGCTCCCACTTGCCGGCATACGTCAGGATGGGCCAGGCGCCCTCGGGCATGCGACTGAAGTCGATCTCCGCGATCGGCAGCACACGGTTCCCTACGAAGCCGACGTTGAACTCGCGCCCGCCGATGTATTCCTGGACGAGCACTTCGTCGAACTGCTCCGTCATGGCCGCGAGGCGCGCGCGCAGCGACTTGCGGTCGCTCACGACGGAGCCGCGGTCGAGTCCCGCGCTCGCGTCCTCCGCCGCCGGCTTGACGATGGCAGGCAGGGGGAAATCGTCCTCGATCTTGCCCTGCGCCACCGTCCAGCGGGGAATGGGGAGCCCCGCCTGCTGGAGCAACGCGTTCGCGATGGGCTTGCGGCGGCACGCGGCGAGGGTCCAGAGGCTCGCGCCCGTGATGGGGATCCCCGCGAATTCGAGCGTGCCCACGACATGCTCTTCCCACTCGCTCTTCCCGTGGACGCCTTCGCACAGGTTGAACACGAGGTCCGCCCGGCGCGCCACTTGGAACCAGCGCATGTCGTGGCGGACGGCCACCTTGCGGATCTCGTGGCCCATCGAGGCGAAGATCGCGCCGATCTCGTCCACGGCCTTCATCACGCCGCGGATGTCCTCCGGCGTCCAGTCTTCGGCCCCCGGGTCGAACAGGATGACGATTTTCACGCGGAAGCAGCCGCCGCGTGTAGGGGCGCAGCATGCTGCGCCCCTACTACTGGGCGCCCCCGTCCGTCGGTGAGCACGTCCTGCCCCGTCAGCCGGCGCCAGGCGATGCGGACCACTTCCTGGATGAGCTCGTCGTAGCCGAACCCGGCGGCGCGCGCCGCCTTGGGGAAGCAGGAGTTCATGGCCGGATCGGGAAGGATGCCCGGCAGGGGGTTCAACTCGAGGACGTTCGGCACGCCGAACCGGTCCACCCGAAGGTCGACGCGGCACCAGTCGCGGCATCCGAGCGCGTGGTAGGCGTCGAGCGCCGTGCGCTCGATTTCGCGGTACAGCCCCGCCGGCACGCGTGCCGGGCACTCGAAGATCGCGAGCGGGGCTTCAGGACGGTCCCACACCCACTTCGCCTCGTAGCCGTACACCGGCGGCGCGCCCTCGGGCAGGGCCGAGAAATCGAATCCGATCACCGGCAGGCAGTATGCCTCCGGGCCGTTCCCGAGGATCGCGACGGTGAACTCGGGGCCCGGGAGGTACGTCTCGACCAGCACGGGCTCGGCGTAGCGCTCGAGCAGGAACCGGGCGCGCTCCTGCAGCGCCGTAACGTTCGCGCACAAGTTGCTGGCGAACACACCCTTTCCTGATCCCTCCGCGACCGGCTTAACGAACACGGGGTAGGTCAGCGCCATGCGCTCGATCTGTCCCGGCGTCTCGATGCAGGTGAACGGCGCCGTCTGAACACCACGGTACGCCAGCGTCTCCTTGGTCCGACCCTTGTGCAGCGACAGCGCCAGCGTGAGTGGGTCCGAGCCTGTGTACGGGATGTTCAGGTACTCGCAGATCGCCGGGACGAGCGCTTCGCGGCTCTGGCCGTGGAGCCCTTCGGCCATATTGAAAACGAGATCGGGGCGAGCGAGGACGAGGTTCTGCGGAAAGAACTGGTCGGCTTCAAGTCGAATGACGCTGCCGAAGAGACCGAGAGCCTGCTCCACCGCAGCGATGGTCGAGGGATCGTCCCATTCCGCAAACGCGTCACTGGCACTGTCGGACGCTGCGTCGGGCGCGGGATCGGGTTTTTCGTTGTATGCGAGACCGATTCGCATGTGGTCTCGGGTGACCTCCTACAAAAAAAGGCCGCTCGTGCGGTCTGTGAATCAAAACGCGTTGTCGAGTAGACAATAAGGAACACCGGAGCGATGCGCAATAGGCAAGTCGGAATTTTTTTTTGGAGTCGACGCGCGTCAAACTTTGTGGTACGCGACGCGCGCGGCGTCGTGTTTGTCGTCGGCGAGATAAATCTCGAAATCGGCAAAGAGGGCCGGCGCCTCGCGCTGCAGGACGCGAAGACATGCGATCGCCATTCGGCGGATCTCGAGCTCCGCGCCCTCGCTCGAGCGCAGCTCGAGCATCGTGCGCCACGCCCGCGCGTTCCCCGACACGACGATCTTCACCTCGGTGGCGTTGGGAAGGACGCTGCGCGCCGCCTCACGCGCCACCTTGCGCCGGTGCACCTTGTCCGCGATCCACGCGTAGCGCTGCATCAGCGCCTCCACGGCGCGCACGTAGGCCGCCTGGGCGTCCCCCACCTCCC
>Ga0114129_10011422_pt1 | contig 12651 bp, 10 predicted proteins | sample RhiMetdeltSRZDD1_FD_80071 | JGI IMG/M metagenome (GOLD analysis project Ga0114129, IMG submission 80071) | Populus rhizosphere microbial communities from Tennessee, USA - Rhizosphere MetaG P. deltoides SRZDD1 (version 2) (version 2) | ecosystem: Host-associated > Plants > Roots > Rhizosphere >...
AACTTGTGCGAGGTCGGCATCCAGTTCCAGGACGACTTCATCGAGTGGTCGATCAGCTTTTCCGAGCAGCCGTTCCCTGACCCCTGCGATGTGGCCAAGGAACTGACCCGCCAATCGATTGTGAATGCGAAATGAGCCGCTCTTTCGGCCGCAGGGCGCTGGCCGGCCTGATCGCCGCCGTGTCTGTGCTGACGCTGCTGACCGGCTGCACCAAGACCGTCGAGGGCACCGCCGCCAAGTCGGGATCCGGTGACGTGCCTCGCAACGACGACTCCGCCAAGCAGTACCCCAACCTGCTGAAGGAATGCGAGGTACTAACCGAGGACATCCTCGCCAAGACCGTGGGTGCCGACCCGCTCGACATTCAAAGCACGTTCGTCGGTGCGGTCTGCCGCTGGCAGGCGGCCAACCCGGCGGGCCTGATCGACATCACCCGGTTCTGGTATGAGCAGGGCAGCCTCGACAACGAGAAGAAGGTCGCGCAGAGCCTGCAGTATCAGATCGAGAATCGCACCATCGCGGGCGTCCCGTCGATCGTCATGAAGCCCAACGATCCGAACGGGGCGTGCGGCGTGGCCAGCGACGCCGGCGGCGTCGTCGGTTGGTGGGTGAATCCTCAGACGCCCGGCATCGACGCGTGCGGGATGGTGATCAAGCTGATGGAGCTGACGCTGGCGACCAGCTCCTAGCGGGGCACGTGGAAGCCGACCAGCGCAGCGCCGCTGAGTGTGAGCTGGTCCCATGGCTCACCGGTGCGTAGCACCGCGATGGCCGACGTCGGAAATTTCGTCGAAATGCGTTCGGCTGCGGTGGTATTGCTACCATCCGCGGTCGCGAGGCCCAGCGCCACCGACGACATCGCGGGCTCGTGGCCGATCACCAAAAGCGTCTCAACGTCGGGTTCGGTTCGATTGATCTCCTCGATCACCGCGCCAGGCGTCGCGTCGTAGAGCCGGTCGACGAAGTTCACCGGGGCGTCGATGCGGCTTCGCGCCAGGGTCTGGCGGGTGCGGGTCGCCGTCGAGCACAGCACGGCATCCACCGCGGGCGCGTGGGCCCGCAACCAGTCGCCTGCCAGCCCGGCCTCCCGTTCCCCGCGCGGGGCCAATGGTCGTTCGTGGTCGGCTACTCCCTGCGGATAGTCCGATTTGGCGTGCCGGAGCAACAACAGCGTGCGGTACCGATCGGTCACCCCAACAACGGTAGGGCATGCCGACTCACCTCCACCGACTTGTCGGCGCCCGGACCTACACTCGCGATGCCGAGGGAGATACGGGACGAAAGGAGGGCCGAGATGCGATTCGTGCACACCGCCGACTGGCAACTCGGCATGACCCGTTACTTCCTGAACGGCGAGGCGCAGCCGCGGTATTCAGCCGCTCGCCGCGACGTCGTCGCCGGCATCGGACCGCTGGCCGCTGACGCGGGCGCCGAATTCGTCGTCGTCGCAGGCGATGTCTTCGAAGACAACCAACTCGCGCCGCGCGACGTCAGCCAGTCGCTGGAAGCCATGCGCGCCATTGGCATTCCGGTGTATCTGCTGCCGGGCAACCACGACCCGCTCGATGCTGCGTCGGTGTACACCAGCGCGCTGTTCGTCGCCGAATGCCCGGAGAATGTCACGGTTCTCGACCGCGCCGGCGTGCACGAGGTGCGGCCTGGGCTAGAAATCGTCGCCGCGCCATGGCGATCCAAGGCGCCCACCGCGGATCCGGTTGCCGATGTCCTCGCCGGTCTTCCGGCTGACGGGACCACTCGGCTCGTCGTCGGGCACGGCGCTGTGGACATCCTCGTTCCCGACAAGGACAGGCCGTCTCTGATTCGGCTCGCAGCGCTTGAGGCTGCGATCGAACGCGGCGCTGTGCATTACATCGCGTTGGGGGACAAGCACTCTCGCACTCAAGTTGGCTCGACGGGCCGCATCTGGTATTCCGGCTCGCCGGAAGTGACCAATTACGACGACATCGAACCCGACCCCGGTCATGTGCTGCTGGTGGACATCTACGAGGACGATCCGACGCGGCCGGTGCGGGTCGACGCGCAACGAGTCGGTCGTTGGCGCTTCGTCACGCTGTGCCGAACCGTGGACAGCAGTCGCGACGTCGCCGACCTCGACATCAACCTCGACCTGATGCCGGACAAGGAGCGCACTGTCGTGCGGCTCGGGCTCAGCGGCTCGCTGACCGTCACCGACAAGGCCGCCCTGGACGCATGCCTGGACAAGTACGCCCGGCTGTTCGCCGCGTTGGTGCCGTGGGACAAGCAGACCGACATCGCCGTGATTCCCGCCGATGGTGAATTCGACGACCTCGGCATCGGCGGGTTTGCCGCGGCCGCGGTCGACGAGCTGGTCAGCACCGCACGGTCCGACGGTGAGGACGCCGACAACGCCCGTGCCGCCCTGGCGCTTCTGCTCCGTCTCGCCGACAAGGGCGTCGCATGAAACTGAACCGCCTCGTGCTGACGAATTACCGCGGGATCACCCACCGCGAGATCGAGTTTCCCGAGCGCGGCGTGGTCGTGGTCAGCGGCGCCAACGAGATCGGGAAGTCGTCGATGATCGAGGCGCTCGACCTGCTGGTGAACTCCAAGGACCGGTCGAACAAGAAGGACGTCAAGCAGGTCAAGCCGACCCATGTCGACGTCGGCGCCGAGATCACCGCCGAAATCTCCACGGGCCCTTATCGATTCATCTACCACAAGCGGTTCCACAAGCGTTGTGAGACACAGCTGACGGTGCTGGCACCCCGCCGCGAGCAGCTCACTGGAGACGAGGCGCACGAGCGGGTCCTTGCGATGCTGGACGAGACCGTGGACATGGAACTGTGGCAGGCGCAGCGGGTGCTGCAGGCGGCGTCCACCGCCGCGGTCGACCTGTCGGGCTGCGACGCGCTGTCGCGGGCACTCGATGTGGCGGCGGGTGAAGCCGTGCAGCTGTCCGGGGCCGAACCGCTGCTTATCGATCGCATCGATGCCGAGTACCTGCGCTACTACACGCCAACCGGCCGCCCGACCGGCGAGTGGGCGGCGGCCATCAAGCGGCTGAGGGAGGCCGACGACGAGGTGGCCCGGTGCGCGGCCGCGGTGGCAGAAGTCGATGACGGGGTGCGCAGGCATTCCGCGCTGACCGATGATCTGGCACGACTCACCGAGGAGCGGGCCGATGCGACCAAACGCCTCACCACTGCCCGTGCCGCGGCCGAGGCCGTCGCTGCCCTGACCCAGCAGCTCAAGCAGGCCGAGGTGGTTGCCGCAGCCGCGGATGCCACCCACGCCGCGTCGGTCGCGGCGCTCACCGAGCGGCGACGGCTGCGTGCCGACATCGACGAGCGGACGGCCGCGATCGCGGAGTTGGAGGCCGCGGCGGCAGAAGCCCTCGACGACCTCGCCACCGCCACCGAAGTGCAGGAGGCGGCCGAGGCCGCAGCGGAGGAGGCACGCGCCACGGTTGCGGCGTCCCAGGCCCGCGTCGACGCTGCACGGCGCGTGGTCGAGCGGGCGTCCGACCGCGACGAGGCCACCCGGCTCGAAACCCGCGTCGCCAAGCTTGACGCTGCGCGGCGCGAGCTCGACGGCGTGGAACGCGAGCTCGCAGGCATCGCGCTGACCGATGACACCATGCGTGCGATCGAGACCGCCGCTATCGCCGTCGAGAGGGCTGCCGGTCAAGCCGAACTCGCCTCTGCCCAGATCGAATTCGTCGCGATCGCCGACGTCGAGATGCGGCTCGACGGTGATCCGATCGCCCTCGAGGCCGGCGGCACCTGGGCCGCCAGTGTCAGCGCGCCGACCGAGATCGAACTGCCGGGTCTGCTGCGTGCGCGGGTGGTGCCTGGCACCCCGGCATCGGATTCACAGGCAAAACTCGAAGCGGCCCAAGAGGTTTTGGTGGCAGCGCTGACGAAGGTGCGGGCCGCCGATGTTGCCGAGGCGCGGCGCCTGGATGACCGCCGTCGCGAGTTGATCGCTGCTCGCGAGAAGCTGCACGCCACTTCCGAAGCTCTGGTTGGCGACGACAGCGTCGAGGAATTGCGAACGCGGCTGGCCGAATTGCGCGAAGCCGAGCCCGCCGTGCAGGGCCTCTGGGATACCGTGGATCCGACCGTCGCCCGGGCCGATCTCGACGCGGCGATCGCCGCACACAAGCAAGCCATGGCGGATTGCGAGACGCATCGCAAGGTCGCGGAAGCCGCCGCAAAGCGGCTGGGGGAGAGGACGTCACGCGCCAACGTCGCCCGCGAGAAGCTAGTCGCCGCTGAAGGGGAACTGACCGCCGCACGTGAGAGGCTGACGCTGCAGCGTTCGACGGCGGGTGATGACGATCTCGCGGTCAAGGCGGAGGCCGACGGTGAGGAGGCCCGGCGCGCAACCGGCCTCGTCGCCGAACTGGGCGCTGAATTGTCGCGCAGCGCACCGGACACCGTTACCGCCGCGCTGAATGATGCTGTCCGCCGGGCCGATTCGCTGGACAACCGGCACATCGACGTGTCCGAAGCGCTGCGCGAGGTGACCACACAGCTCAAGGTCTACGGCACCGAGGGCCGCAAGGGGCAACTGGACGCCGCCCAAACCGAACGCGAGCACGCCGAAGGGGACTATCTGCGCATGCATCGACGCGCTCGCGCTGCGCAACTGCTGCGTTCGGTGATGGTGCGCCACCGCGACGCCACCCGGCTGCGGTATGTCGACCCGTTCCGCAACCAGGTGGAGCGGCTGGGCCGCATCGTGTTCGGCGACAGCTTCGAGGTCGAGATCGACAGCGCGCTGCGCATCTGCAGCCGGACACTGTCAGGCCGCACCGTTCCGTACGAGTCGCTGTCGGGCGGCGCGAAGGAGCAGATGGGCATCGTCGCGCGGTTGGCGGGGGCGGCCCTGGTGGCCAAGGAGGACAGTGTTCCCGTGGTCATCGACGACGCGCTCGGCTTCTCCGACGCTGACCGGCTGATCAAGATGGGGTCGGTGTTCAACACCGTCGGTGGCGACGGCCAGGTGATCGTGTTGACCTGCAGCCCCGAGCGGTATGCCAGCGTGACGGGCGCGCACCACATCGAGCTGACAGCGTAGGCGGGCAATCCGCCGCCTCGGCCGCCGCCGGGTGCCATAGTTGGTCAGGGACGACGCGGTGGGGGCCGAGTTGAGCGCGAGCGAAGTTCGTGGGGTAGCGGGCAGAAGCGACATCTGGCTGCCTGTCGCGCTGCTGATCCTGGCGGGTCTCGGTTGGTGGTGGTCTGCCGTTAGCGCCGGTGACATGGCTGGCGACGCGGTGCCAATGGACGGCATGCCGATGGAGCCGCAGCCCGCGATGGCGATGTCGTTCGTCGCATTCCTGGTGGCGTGGGTGGCGATGATGGCGGCGATGATGTTTCCGGCGGTCCTGCCCGTGGTCCGCCTCTACGCCAGGGCCGCAGCCAACGGTCAGGCGGCGCCGGTGGCGGTCTTCGTCGGCGGGTACATCGTGCTGTGGGCCGTCGTCGGCATCCCCGCGTTCTTCGCGTGGAGTCGGCTGAACGAGCCCCTCATGCAGGGCAGCTCATGGGCCGGGCGCGTTGCAGGCGCGCTGGCGGTCGCTGCAGGGCTGTACCAACTCACGCCGCTGAAGTCAGTGTGCCTGCGCCACTGCCGATCACCACTCTCGTTCTTCATGCGCCACGGTAAGCATCTCGACCGTCCGACTGGCGCATTCGTTGCCGGTGTCCGCCACGGGATGTTCTGCGTCGGTTGCTGTTGGATGTTGATGGCGCTGCTAATCGCGTTCGGCGCAATGCAATTGGTGTGGATGCTGGTTCTCGCGGTCCTGATCCTGTTGGAGAAGATCGCACCGTTTGGTGAACAGCTTGCGCGCGTGACGGGCGCGGCGCTGTTGGTTCTGGGTGTCGCGCTGCTGGTGCGCCCCGACTTCGTTACCCATCTCGTCTGATCGAAAGGCATGCCATGACAACGACTGAACAACGCACCCGGTGGTTTCTCAAGGGGCGCGGATACGAGTTCTGCAACTGTGCACCGGGGTGCGGCTGCAACTTTCACGGGTTTCCGACGTCCGCGGACGGCAGCTGTAAGGCCATGGTCGGTAACCACATCCTCGAGGGGTCGTGCGGTGACGTGGACCTGTCCGGCGTGAAGGCGATCGCGGTCATCGACTGGCCGAAGGCGATTCACGACGGCAACGGCAAGGCGGTGTTCATCGTCGCGCCTGAAACCACCGACGAGCAGATCGAGTGCTTGTCGCAGATCTATACCGGCCAGCTCGGCGGCGACCCGTGGGGGATCCTCGGCACGACGTACGAGGTCGTCGGGCTCGCGAAGGCGCCGATCAGTTTCGAGGGCACCGGCGTGACGGCCACGATGACGGCCGAGGGCCTCGGACGTGCCACCGGCGACACGTTCAAGAACCCGGTGACCGGCGAGCCGCACATCGCTCACATCGTTCTGCCCGACGGCTTCGTCTGGAAAAAGGGTGAATGCGGCATCGGGACGTTCCAGGTCGACGCTGAGGGCCTTCGTCTCGGCTTCACCGACACCAACTGGATCTTCTACGAGTTCGACTGGTCGAACGCCTAAGGGACGGCGGCGCTTGCCGATAAGCGCGTGGCCGTTGTGAAGATTGCACAGAGGGTTGCAACTTCCGCCCTATTCACAGCCCTGAATGCAATCTTGATGGCGTGACTGCGTCGGCGGCTGCCCCGGCGACGTTGACTCTGCGTACCGGGCGTGGGCCACTCGTACTTTCGCGCCCTAGCCGCAAGGTCAACGCACTAAGCCACCAGGCCCGGATCTCCGGATAACCCGAACACGCGTCGCATCGCGTCGACTGCACCGGCGTCGCCGTCGAACTTCACCCGGCGCAGCGCGGCCTTGCGTTCGGCAGCAGTCGCACCCAGGCGCGCGGTGATCAGGTCGCCGGCCGTCGCGGTCACGGTCACGGCGGGCGCACCCTTCGCGGCAGCCAGCCCGGCGCCGTCGACTTCGAAATCGAACCGGCGATCGTCGATCTCAATGCGGTACGAGGCGTTAAGCTCGGCCGCCAGCCCGGTATCGATGCCCAGCAAGATGCCTGCCAGGAACCCGTTCAGCGGCGTCAGCGCGCTCTCGTCGGGCACCACCATGTCGAGTCCGAACGTCGCGATGGCCTTCACCACCGGCAGCACTTTGCGCCAGCCCGTCCCGCTCAGCGTGTAGACAGTTCGCGCGACGGGTGGGGGAAGTTCCTCGCGATCGACGAGACCGGCGTCCTCGAGCTCGCGAAGCCGGTCGGCCAGCAGGTTCGTGGCGATGCCGGGCAGCTGTGCGCGCAGGTCACCGTACCGGCGGGGGCCGCCGATGAGTTCCCGCAGGATCAGCAGCGTCCATCGCTCGCCGAGCACGTCGAGGCCCTTGGCGATCGGGCAGTTCTGCTGATAGCTCCTAGGCACGGGAATAACTATACCACTCAGACAAGTATCTAGTCATATCACTTGAAAAACATGTCTGAAAGGTTTACGGTTCTGTCCATGAGTACCCAAACTCCAGTTTTCAAAGACCACCCGGTCGCCGCGCTTGTCTTCATCTGCCTGAGCGTCTTCGTCATCAGCGTCGACGCCACCATCGTCAACGTCGCCCTGCCCACGCTGTCGCGGGAACTGGACGCCGACACCGCACAGCTGCAATGGATCGTCGACGCTTACACACTGGTCATGGCCGGTCTAATGCTGTCGATGGGCAGCCTGAGTGACCGCTTCGGCCGACGGGGCTGGCTCAGCGCCGGGCTCGCCCTCTTTGCGATCACATCTGTCTATGCCGCACAGGTGGATTCGGCGGACGCCCTGATCTGGGCGCGCGCGGCCATGGGCGTCGGCGCCGCGGTGATCTTCCCGGCCACGCTCTCGCTGATCACCAACATCTTCGTCGATCCCGTCAAGCGGGCGAAGGCGATCGGGCTGTGGGCGGCGATGGTTGGCGTCGGCGTGGCCGCAGGCCCGATCTCGGGCGGCTGGCTGCTCGAACACTTCTCGTGGGGCTCGGTGTTCATGGTCAATGTGCCGATCGCCGCGGTGGCCATCATCGGCGGTGTCCTGTTCATCCCGACCTCGCGCGACCCGGCGGCACCACCGGTCGACGTGCCCGGCTTGATCCTGTCCTCGGTCGGCATCACCGCGGTGGTCTACACCGTCATCGAGGCGCCCAACTGGGGGTGGCGCAGCGCGCACACCGCCATCGGGTTCGCGGTAGGCGCCGTCGTGCTCGCCGTCTTCGCGCTGTGGGAGCGGCGCACCCCGCATCCGATGCTCGACGTGTCGGTGTTCGTCAACCGGCGGTTCTCCGGCGGAAGCCTTGCGGTCACGGCAGGTTTTCTGACCTTGTTCGGCTTCATCTTCGTCATCACCCAGTACTTCCAATTCATCAAGGGCTACAGCGCATTCGAGACCGGCGTCCGGTTGTTGCCTATGGCGGTTGCGATTGCGGACGCCAGCATCGTCGGACCGCGCAGCGTCGAACGCATCGGCACCACCGCGGTGGTCGCCGGCGGCTTGGTCACCTTCGCGGCAGGACTCGCATGGGCATCGACCGCCGACGCCGCTACGCCGTACATCCAAATCGCCTTGCAGATGGTGCTTCTCGGCGGCGGCCTGGGACTCACCACGGCGCCGGCCACCGAGTCGATCATGGGCTCGCTGTCCGCCGACAAGGCCGGCGTCGGTTCGGCCGTGAACGACACCACTCGCGAACTGGGCGGCACGCTTGGTGTCGCGATTGTCGGCAGCGTGTTCGCGTCCATCTACTCGAGCCGGCTGTCCGACAGCGCGGTGCTGGCAGCGCTGCCTGCCCAGGCCCGCGGGACGATGGAACGCTCGATGGCCGCAGCACAACAGGTCATTGGTCAACTACCGCAGGGTGTGATTCCCGACGTTCGCGCCGCCGTCAACACCGCGTTCCTCGACGGCCTGCAGATCGGATCCCTGGTCAGCGCCGGTATCGCGCTGGGAGCCGCGATCGTCGTCGCCTGGCTGCTGCCCGCACGGGCCCGGCAGACAACGCTCCAGCCCGAGGCGGTGTCGTTATGAGCACCTACACCGACACCTGGACCGACGGCCACGGGCCCATCCAGTACTTCACCCGATCCGACGGCTCCCGCCTGCGGTACTTCACCGCAGGCAGCGGCCCGGTGCTGGTCCTGATGCACACGATCCGTACGCAGTTGGACTACTTCCATCGCGTCATCCCGCAGCTGTGGGACTCGTTCACCGTCTACGCACTGGACCTGCCCGGCATGGGCTGGTCGGACATCGTGCCAGGGGCGCGCTACGAAGAGCCCAACCTGCGTGCTGCGGTGGTCGACTTCGTCACCGGCCTCGACCTGCACGACGTCATCCTGGCCGGCGAATCGCTCGGCGGCGCGCTCGCGCTGCAGGCGTCTGTCGACCTCAAGGACAGGGTCAGCCGGGTCGTTGCGTTCAACCCCTACGACTATCCAAGCGGCCTCGAAAGGGGCAACTTGTTCGCTCGGTTCATCATCAGCAGTGTTCGCATGCCGTGGCTGGGTCCGCTGTTCGCCGCCATGGAGAACCGGCTGATCATGAAGCGTGTGATGCGCGGGGGTGTGGTCGACAATGCGACGCTGCCGGATGACTTCATCGTCGAGCTCCGAAAGAGCGGACGCCGCAAGGGATATACCCACGTCGCGCGAGCCGTCTATCGCAGCCTCAGGGGATTCGTCAAAGCCCGCGACCGCTACCGCGACGTGGCGGTGCCGGTGACGTTGGTCTACAGCGACCAGGACTGGTCACGGCCGGCGGAGCGCGAACACGTCGCGAACCTGCTGACGGAGGTCGAGCGGATCACCCTGCCCGACACCGGCCACTTCTCGGCCCTGGAACGGCCGAACGAGGTGGCCAGGATTCTGCGGCGATCGAATTGACCCTGCGACACCTGCCGGACTCTTAGACTCCCGCAGGTGGACGCCGACTACATCGTCGTGGGAACCGGCTCGGCCGGATCGGTCGTGGCCAACCGGCTCAGCGCGGACCCCTCCGCGTCGGTGGTTGTGCTGGAAGCAGGGCCGCGCGACAAGGACAAGTTCATCCATATCCCCGCCGGCTTCGCGAAGCTGTTTCGCAGCGACATGGACTGGGACTACCTGACCGAGCCGCAGAAGGAACTCGACGGCCGCGAAATCTATTGGCCGCGAGGGAAAGTGCTCGGCGGATCGTCGTCGATGAACGCGATGATGTGGGTCCGCGGCTTCCCCGCCGACTACGACGAGTGGGCCGAGCACGCAGGCGAGCAGTGGAGCTACGCCACTGTCGAGAAGTACTTCAACCGGATCGAAAGCGGTCCGCTGGTCATCTCGCCGCAGCGCAGCCCCCGCACATCGACGGCCGCCTGGCTGCAGGCCGCGCGCGAGTGCGGTCACGAGGGTTTCGTCGAAACCCGCGTCACGCAACGCAGGGGAGCGCGCTGGAGCACCGCCGACGCGTACCTCAAACCTGCACTGCAGCGAAAGAACCTGACCCTGCACACCGAAGCCACCGTCACGCGAATACTGTTCGACGGGACACGCGCGGCGGGCGTCGAATTCGAACAGCTCGGCGCGCGCCGTGTCGTCAAGGCCCGGCGCGAGGTGGTGTTGTGCGCCGGGGCGATCAACAGCCCGCAACTACTCATGTTGTCGGGGATCGATGCTCGCGATCAGCTCGCCGCTCATGGCATCGACGTAGTGCACGAACTGCCCGGGGTCGGCGCCAATCTGCTGGACCACCTCGTCGTTCCGATTGGGTTCGACGTGCCGAACGACACCTTGTTCACAGCTGAGAAGCCGGTGCAGTTGGTCAATTACCTGGTGCGACGGCGGGGCATGCTGACCTCGAATGTGGGGGAGGCGTACGGCTTCGTCAAGAGCCGCCCAGAGCTCGAACTGCCCGATCTGGAGCTGGTTTTCGCGCCTGCGCCGTACTTCGAGGAAGGCATCGGCGATCCTTACGACCGCCACGCCGTTGTCATGGGGCCGATCCTGCTCAAGCCGCACAGCACGGGCACGATCACCCTGCGGTCGGCCGACCCAAAGGACAAGCCGATCATCGACCCGGCCTACCTCACCGACGCCGCTGGCGCTGACCGCTCTGCGCTAATGGCCGGGCTCCGGATGTGTGCCGACATCGCCAGATCGGCGGCACTGAAGGGCATCATCGGTGAGGTGGCGCGGCCGCTCGGTGCGACGGACCTCGACGACGAAACACTAGAGCGGGCGCTGAACTCGTTGTCGCACACGCTCTATCACCCGGCCGGCACATGCCGGATGGGCGCCGACGACGGTAGCGTGGTCGACCCGGAGCTGCGGGTGCGCGGTGTGGACGGGCTGCGCGTCGCCGATGCGTCGGTGATGCCCACGATCATCCGCGGCCACACCCATGCGCCCAGCGTGCTGATCGGTGAGAGGGCGGCCGATCTGATCCGCGGCTAAGGCCGGCTGTCTGGCGGAACGAGTCGACCCATGTCGTCCAGCAGTGATTCCGCCGAAGCGATATCCCCCCGCAGATCGCGGTCTTCGGTGTTGTCCGGCAGACCGTCGGCGAGCGCCAGCGCGTCGCCCACGGCGCCGCTGAACTGATCATCGAGCCCGCGCTGGCGCAAAAGTCGCACCGCGCCAACGAGTTCGCAGCACAGCAACACCCGGTACGCGGCGATTGATCGCTCGAGTTGCTGCGCGCCCTGGGAGGCGAAAGTGGCGTCCTCTTCAGCACCCCGCGACAGCACTAACGTGCCGGCGGATGCAGGCTGAGCGGCGTTGCGGATCTCGGCGATTGCTCCCGCTGCCACGTATTCGACCATCATCAGCCCGGATGACCCGGCCGCATCGGCGGCCAAGAAGGGGTTGCCTCCGTTGGTATCCGGGTCGTTGAGCATTCTGATCCGAGAATGCGTGATCGGTGCGGCAAGTGCGAGCGCCAGCGTGGTGCCGTCCAATTCCAATGACAACGACGCTTGATAGAAGGCACCGTGGTGAACCACTGCGTCGTCGTCGATGTCGAACAGAGGGTTTTCCTGCGCGCTGTTGAGCGTCCTCTCGAGTTGTTCCTCCAGCGAATGCGACGACGCCAGCACGGTCGCCTGCGCTACCGGGTACACCCGCAACCCATACGGATCCTGGATGCGAGCGGGCCGGCGGTTCGGCCCGCCCTTGGTCGCCAGCAGGGAGCGCAGGCGATCTGCAATGGTCGAGACGTACGGCGCTGCTGACGCCTGCGCCGCGACCGACGAAAGCGCCTCGGGATTGCCGTCAAGCGCAAGAAAGCTCAGCATGTAGATGACGCTCGACGCTCGTTCGAGGAGTGAAAGTTCGTCCAGCGCAAGACAACCCCGCCCGACCGTCAGTGCGCTGCTGCTCATGAACGGTAGGGCGCTGTCGGCGCCCCACGGCTCCATCGGCGTCAGTGGCTTGGACGCGGGGCGTTCTCCGATCAACGTCAACGCGGTGCCGGCAAGGGGAGCGAGGTCGCCCGTCCCGATGGACGCGTATTGCCGAAGTTCGGGCAGGGCGTCGTCGTTGAGCATCGCCTCGAGTCCGGCCAAGATCCTGGGATCGAGTCCGGCGCCGGGCACGCACAGTTGAACCAGGCGAACCGCGAGCATCGCTCGCACCGTTCTGTCGTCAAGGGGATCGCCGGCGTCGACCGCGTG
>Ga0114129_10011423_pt1 | contig 12650 bp, 11 predicted proteins | sample RhiMetdeltSRZDD1_FD_80071 | JGI IMG/M metagenome (GOLD analysis project Ga0114129, IMG submission 80071) | Populus rhizosphere microbial communities from Tennessee, USA - Rhizosphere MetaG P. deltoides SRZDD1 (version 2) (version 2) | ecosystem: Host-associated > Plants > Roots > Rhizosphere >...
ACCAGGCCAAATGCAGGACCAGAAACTGGTAGGCAGGCATGCCCAGGAAATCGTGCGTCTCATCAGTTAGTCCGCGCAGATGCCCCAGCCATTCCGAGCTGATCTGGTAACGAAAGTACTCGGGGAAATGCCATTGCACCCAAATGTGCCATGGTGCGACGATCAGAAGAAAAATCGCGAAATATTCCCATCGTAACAACCCGCGAAATCGTATGCGTGCTTCGCGATAAAAGATTGAGAGAATAAGAAAAATCGTGGCGGGATACGCGAAGCCGAGCACACCTTTGGTTAGGCAAGCGAACGCCGAGCAAATCCAAAAGCCGGCAAACCAGAAGCGGCGGTGACGTCGCCGCTGATAACCGCCGATCGCGCAAAAAATCGTGCCCGCGATGAGTGCACTGACGAGCGGCTCGGGCATGACGATGCGCGCAAGCAGAAATGTGCCGCACAGACTCAGATAAATCAGACCGGCAATGAACCCGCGCCAGTAATCCGAGAGCTTTTCCCCGATTAAAAAGATCAGGGCAGCCGAGGCGACAACTGACAGCGCGACCGGGAGTCTGGCAGCCCCTTCGTTGACGCCAAAGACTTTAAACGAAATGATGATCAGCCAGTAGAGCAATGGCGGTTTTTGCAGGCGCGGCGCACCATCGTTGGTAGGCAGAAGCCAATGATGCGCCTCGACCATCTCGCGTGCCGCGCCCGCGTATTGTCCTTCTGTCTGGCTGTACAAATCGCCGGAGCCGATCGTCGCGACGTGCAACAGCGCGGCCAACGCAATGAGAATCACAAACAATGCATGGCGCATGGGCGGCGGCGGGAGCGCCGGCGGCTCGAGCAGAGTTTCTTCCAGGCTTAGGGTGCGGGCGTCGGCGGTCATCGAATACGTTCAGTGCCAGAAATCGGAGTCCCGCGTTCGCTATCGGCTTCGACCGAATCATCAGTTCGATATTTTTCCCAGTGCTCGGGCAAACGAAGCAGTTTTCCCTCTGGCATCTCGATTAGCGCCAGCATCTGCCGGCACTGGGCGATCAGCACCTGGTCTGCTTGCCGCGTGATCTGGAATCCACACCAGAATCGTACCCGCTCCACTCGAGACAACCAACCCTCGATGACCAGCTGATCTCCCAGTTTAGCAGGTCGGCGGTAATCAATCTCGGTTCGCACAACTACCGGATATCTTTGGTTCTTGGCCATTTCCGTAAGCGCAAGACCGAGGTCTTCGGCAAGAAGCGTACGCGCGATCTCGATGAAGCGGAGATACGCGATGTTAGAGACGACGCCTCCGCAATCGGTGTCGAAGAACATCACCTGCACTTGAGTGCGAATGCGTGGCGGAACGGCCATGGTAGGATTTCAGACTGAGGCTTTAAGGTCGAGAGCTCTCGCTTGCGACATGTAAAACGGTAATTTGGGAATTTCGTGGCTCATCCTGGCGAGTGTGAGATTTGAGACTTCAGATTTCAAATTTCAAATTCGTTTGGGTCCCTGCGCAAAACGGACAACACAGCACTGGTAACTTCCTGGACGCTCACTGCTTTCATGCAACGGAAATCAATCGGGCACTCACGTAGAAAGCAGGGACTGCATTCGACATGATGTCGCAGAATGATTTGGTCGTTGCCGCGGGGGCCAGTCAGGCGGGGCTCGGTGGAGCCAAAAATGGCTACAACCGGTACGTCCAGTAACGCGGCGAGATGCATCGTCCCGGTATCGTTCGTGAGGAGCAAACGGCATTCGCGCAGCTCGTCGATTAGTTGACCAAGCGTGGTCTTGCCAATCCGATTTACACAATGATCCCCGAGGGCAGCCGCGATTTGCTCGCCTGCCGCGGCGTCGCGCGCAGTTCCATACAAAATCCATTGAACAGATGAGCGCGCGCTAATCTTTTCGGCGGCCTCGGCGAATCGCTCCGGCAGCCAGCGTTTGGCCGGACCGTATTCCGCACCTGGACACAGACCGATTGTAACCGGTCGATCGTTGACAGTTGATAGTTGCGGACTAGTTAGGCGGCCGGTGCTGGGCGTTACGCGTTGGATGTCGGATGTATCTGCGCCGCATTCGCGCGCGATACGAAGAAAACGGAGCGAATGATGTTCCGGCGGCCCTGGCTTTCGCGGGACGGGCACGATTTGATTGAGCAGCCAGCGTCGCCAATGGCCGAGATAACCTACTCTACGGGGAATTCTGGCCAACCACGATTCCAAGCCAGCGCGTAGGGAATTTGGGAAAAGGATCGCGACATCAAAAGATGGTTCGCGCCGAAGTAACCGTGCGGCTGAAAAGAGATGGTTCTCCGGCAGAGGAATGATGGCGTCTACTTCGGGAACGAGCTTCCACATCGGCGCCATCTTCTCCGGCGTGGCAATCGTCACGCGCGTGTCAGCCCGCCCAGCCTTTATCGCCCGGACCGCTGGCACGCTCATCACAGCGTCCCCCAGCCAGTTACTGGAACGAATGAGAATCCGAAACGGCTTCAGATCGTGTGACGAAACTCCAGGCGGCAGATAGACGCCACGTCTATACTGAGCCAGAAGAAAGTTAGGGTGAGGCGTCTTCCAACGGTTGTGCACCCAAAACCAATCTTCCGGCGCGACGCGAATTTGTTGCTCGATGATCTGATTTATTTCTGAGGTGAGCGTTTCAATGGAGGCTTCTGCTTTTGGCGGGTCGAAGCGCTCGGTGAAAACCATCCGCCAGCGTGCCGGCCCGATCGTATAAACACCCGCGGCGATCAGCGCGGCCCCAGTCCTCTTGGCGAGCAGTGCAGGCAGCGGCGAAGTCGACGCCAGCTTTCCAAAGAAAGGTGTCCACAATCCGTGATCGCCAGCATGTTGATCGGACAGGACACCAACGCCGCCGCCAGAGCGAAGCAGGTCGATCACAGGCTGAAATCCCTGCTGGCGATCGAATAATTCCAGACCAGTTTGGCTGCGTGTCCGGCGGACGTGCGCGTCAATAAAACGGTTACCAAGCTTCTGATAGACACTCGCGTTGCGCACGAAGCCGACGAATTTCGGCATCAATTGTGCGAACATTTCCCATGTTCCGAGATGACTTAAAACGAGAACGACGGGGACACCCGCGCGAAATTCCCGGGCCATCGCCTCGATATTTTCAACCTGGACCCGCCGCAGGATTTTCTCCGGGGACATTGTAGTGAGTTTGACGCTACAGAGCAGATTGGCGCCGAGTCGTTGGAAGTGCCGACGGACGAGTCGACGCATTACTTGCGGGGTTTTTTCATCGGCAAACGCAATGGCGACGTTGCGTTCTGCCAGGCGTCGATATTTTCCGGACAAGCTCCACGCGCAAAAACCAAGGAATTCCCCAAAGACAAACAGAACCGGCAACGGTAATCCGGCGGCGATCGCTAACCCCGCGCGGTAGAGCAGATAGACAACAAAATCGAGCATTGCAGAACAAGCGGTATCGCAGGATGGCGCGGCAGGGTAGATTTGCCTGTGGCTGGCTTCAACCAATATAATGTGGCCGGTGCCGCCATCCTCTTTCCATTCCTTTGATTCCGATCTTGTTCGCGCCATCTCGCGAAAGTTTCCAGATGGCCGATTTCTTATCGTTGGTGCGAGCTCTCAGGAAATTGAGCTTCAATTCGTTGAGATGAAGAGAGACGCTTTCATTCTGCGGTCGCTTGATGATCTGGTGGCGAAATTACGGCAGGGTGACACCGCAACTCCCTTTGAAACCGGAGTTTGGTTTTACTCTCCTGGAGAAAGCGATGACGCCCATTTGGTGGAAGCCCTGTCCTATTGCGCTGCGAATATTGTGCTCATCCCTGCGCGCGGTGCTGACTCTGCACGGCGGCGGCCGCAACTCATTCAGTATTTCACGCACTTTGGACTGCATCCTGATTACGAATGCGACCTGATCGAGTTGGATCCGGCAGCCGTATGCCTTAGGCACCAGCCTGCTGAGTCTGCCGCTGCGCTGACGCCGGCAGTGGAAGCGGCTTTTGCCAGACTCAACAGAGCATTGGGCGACGTGAAGAGGTCGCTTCAAATCCGCGGCTCTGAACTGGAAGATGCGCATCGTCATATCGCCGTACTTGAAGAAAGACTGCTCAAACTCAAAGAATACCGGCGAGAACTGAAAGTGCTAAAGGATCAGCGACAGAGCCTGCGGAAATCGGCCGAGCGCCGCGTGGGCCAGGTACTGCTCGCGCCTTATCGTCTTCCGGAAAAGCTGGCAAAAACAGTTTGGAAAAAGCTACTTCGACCGACCCGAGTACGCCGGGGTTCCGGTAACCTAAGCGAATACCAACAGTGGTTCGAGCGACATCGCGCAACTGCGCGCGACCTCGATCGAATGCGAAATGAATCACGTGCGTTTGCTGCGAAGCCCTTGATTAGCGTAGTCACGCCAGTCTTCGACACGCCCGTGCAGAGGCTTGAGGAAGCGATTGAGTCGGTGCTCGCGCAAGCATACGAAAACTGGGAGCTCGTGTTGATCGACGATGGATCGAGCGATGCCGATTTGCTTCGGGCGCTGCCTGTTCTGGCCGCCCGCGATCGACGTATTATTCTGAAAAGCCTCGAGAAACATGAAGGAATCTCGGCAGCGTCAAATCAGGGACTCGCGCTTGCTCGCGGGGAGTGGATCACGTTCCTCGATCATGATGACGTCATCGAACCCGACGCGCTTTTTCAGATTGTGAAGCTTTTGCAGACCGATCCGGATGCCGACTTGATTTATTCGGATGAAGATAAACTTGGTGAAGACGGCTTCGAGGCTCCGTTGTTTAAACCGGATTGGTCGGCCGATTTTTTCCTTTCTTACAATTACATTGGCCATTTAACCGCGGTGCGGCGTAACATCGTGCAAAGGGCCGGCGGCTTCCGTTCACAATTCGACAGCGCGCAAGATTACGACCTTTTTCTCCGCGTGATCGAAGAGACCAGGCGAATTCATCATATCCCGAGAGTCCTGTATCACTGGCGCCGATCCGAAAGCTCCAGTGCGATCAGCGTTCGTCAAAAGCCGAAACAACTCGAGGCGTCGCGGCTTGCGATTGAAAATCACCTGAAGCGTCGCGGCGAATCGGCCCATGTCATTGTAGACTGGCGCACCCATGCCTTCTGTGTCAGACGCAGTCTGTTGGAACCAAGGAAAATTTCGATCATCGTTTCAAGTCGCCATGGATCGGAGTTGCTTGATCGATGCATTGAGGGGCTGATCAACAGAACAAGTTATCCGAATTACGAAATAGTGATCGTTAACGACGATAAGCTCCATGGCGCATCGACTATCCCCTCGCATTTCCCACATCGTACCGTGCATTTTTCGGGCGAGGCCAATTATTCCGCGGTAAGAAATTTTGCGGTAAAACAAACAAACGATCCATGGATTCTGTTTCTTGATGAGAGCATTGAACCGATCGATCCGGATTGGCTGACAATCATGGCCGAGCATGTGCAGCGGCCGGAAGTCGGAGCGGTAGGCGGGCGATTGCTAAATCCGAATGGAACTGTTGAACAGGCGGGAATGGTTGTGGGCATCAATAAGACTGCGCAACCAGCGTTTTATGGATTTCCTGCAGAACACCCTGGAATGAATCGCCAATTGCAGGTGACACGAAACTGCAGCGCCGTTTCGGGCGCGTGCATGCTCACGCGGCGCGAAGTTTTTCAAAAAGTCGCGGGATTCGATGAAAGCCTGCAAGGCGTGCTCGCTGATGTCGATCTTTGCCTTAAAATGCAACGCGCGGGTTACCTAATCGTTTATACTCCATTCGCAAAACTTGGGTGGCATCACGCGTCAACCGATCAGATCGACATAAACGGCGAAGCGGTTCTGCGCGAGCGGTGGCCTGAGATTTCGCGGCGTGATCCCTATTACAACCCAAATCTTTCTCGCGAACGGGGCGATTTCTCGCTAGGCAGATAGATCATTGGCTGAAGTAAAATGAGCAAGAACGACGAAAATCTTTGGCAGGGTATTGACCGCGGTGCGCGAGGAAACCTAACCACCAGGGACTATCGCGCAGGGTCCTTCTCGGGGGAGCTTTCACAACGAGGTGTGGATGCGGGCGAACTCGCGGGCGCTGATCGGAGCCGACGCGAGATTAAGGATGCCTGGATCCCGGGCGTTGAAATTTTTGTGCGAAAAGTCTACCCGCAGCGGCATCGGGGATTTTTTGGCGAATTTGTGCGGCGCGACGATGGCGTTTTGGCGCGTATTGGCCTGTGGCCCAGGCAATGGTCGGCTGCACGGATGTTCTCGGGGACCGCCAAGGGCTTTCATGTGCATCCACCCAGCATTCCGGAAAATAGCGATCCAGTAGATTGGCTGCGCCGCTTGTATGTCGATGAGCCGGATAATTATTCAGCGCGGAGCTATGACAACGAGCAATGGGACGTAATGTTTTTTGTTCAGGGTCGCCTCGAGATCATTCTCTTCGACATTCGCGCAGGATTACCGCGGCGGGTGATGCGTTTCTTTGTGGACGGCGATAATCATCGCAGCCACAACAACGTCGGCGTCGTAATTCCACCTGGTGTGGCGCACGCCATTCGCGTTGAAGGCACGGAAGACGCGATCATGGTTTATGGGACGAGCACAGTCTTCCGCCCCGAGTTCGAAGGACGCATTGCGAGTGACGTAGAAATCGCTGCGATCCCGGAATCGTGGCAAAAGTTCCTGCAGCAGTAGCGACGGTGGACGACGCGGCGCGTTAGACATAGAGCGCTCGTACAGCCGTACTAGAGTTAGATGAAACGAAGTTTCGATCCCGCGGTACTGGAGATGATGGATCGAGACCAACCTCCACCCGCCGAGCTGGAGCGCGATCTCGAACGTATTCGCCAATTGAATCGATGGTTCGGAAGCTATCGTCTTGTATCGAGTTTTATTCGCAACTGGATCAAACCGGCTGACAAGTTGCGCGTCGTCGATCTCGCAACCGGATCGGGGGACATTCCGCGACTGATTGTCGATTATGCGCGAAAGATTAACGCAACGGTAGCGATCGATGCAGTGGATCGTCAGCCTGCGACCCTGGAAATCGCCAGAGAATTGAGCGCCGATTATCCGGAGATTTCCTACCACAAGGCTAACGTTCTGGAGTGGAACTCCAGCGAACCATATGACATCACGCTTTGTACGCTGGCGCTTCACCATTTCAGCAATGAGGATGCGGCGCGGCTTTTGCGAAGATGTAGCCAGGTATCCAGAAGATTTGTCCTCGTGTCGGACTTGCGACGTAGTTTTTCCCTTATCGCCGGCGTTTATATTTTGACTACGCTGATTTTCCGCGAGCCGATGACCCGTCACGATGCACGGCTCTCTACCATCCGTGCGTTCTCCTTTTCCGAGATGCGTGATCTAGCCCGTCGTGCTGGATGGAAAAAGTTCGGTCACAAGAAATTCCGTTTCGGCAGGCAAGCCATTTGGCTAGAAGCGACTTGACTGCATTTGTCATTCCGAGCGAAGTCGAGGAATCTCTGAATATTTGCTCTTATGAGCGACTCTGGTTCTACGATGCGGATCATACGGACGATCGCCGAAGCTCAGGCGCAGCCGCCTGCCAAGCGACGTGTGCTTGTTCCCACGATGGGCGCTTTGCACAAGGCGCATGGGGAAATGGTCCGGGTAGCGCGCAAGCATGCAGGCCACGATGGCGAGGTGGCACTCAGCATTTTCGTTAATCCGCTGCAGTTTGAACCCGGAAGCGATTACGAACGCTATCCAAGACCGGAAAAAATGGATGAGGAATTTTGTCGGAAAGCCGGAGTTGATCTTTTGTTTCGTCCGAGTGTTGCGGAGATGTACGCCGGTGATCGGTCCGTGTTTGTCGAGGAATCCTTTCTTTCGAATACGCTTGAAGGCAAGTCGCGCCCTGGACATTTTCGTGGTGTTTGCACGGTGGTAGCCAAGTTATTCAACATTCTTTCAGCGGACGCCGCTTTGTTTGGCGAGAAGGACTTTCAACAACTGGCGGTTGTTAGCCGCATGGTGCGCGATCTCAGTTTCAAGACCAATATTATCGCGGTGCCAACGGTGCGCGAAGAAGACGGCCTGGCATGCAGTTCGCGCAATCAGTATTTGAATCCTGAAGAACGGAAGCAGGCAGCGGTTTTGCACAAGGCTTTGAGCATTGCGGCAACTGTCGGCAACAAATCCGCAAGTGACGTTATCGATCTTGCGCGCAAGGTGATCGGCGAAGCACCACTTGCGCGGATTGATTATGTGGAGCTTGTCGATGCGGAAACTCTACAGCCCGTTGAAATTGTCCGACCGAATTCGTTACTCACGCTCGCTGTGTTTTTTGGGAAAACTCGTTTGATTGACAATAGCCGGTTAGGATGAAGGAATACGATTTTGTTGTGATCGGCAGCGGTATTGCCGGTCTGAGTTTTGCGCTAAAAGCGGCAAAGCACGGATCGGTGGCTGTTATCACAAAACGCAAAGGCTCCGACACAAACACAGCCTGGGCGCAAGGCGGGATCGCTTGTGTCACCAGTGACGAAGATTCGTTTGAGTTGCACGTGCACGATACGCTTGAAGCCGGTGCCGGGCTATGTGACGAGGCAGTCGTGCGCACGATTGTGACCGAAGGTCCGGAGCGGATTCGCGAACTGGTAGAACTCGGTTTACAGTTCGATGAGCGTGAGATTTCCGGGCATCGCGAGCTTGATCTTGGCAAAGAAGGCGGCCATTCGAAACGCCGCGTTCTGCATGTGCGAGATGTAACCGGGAAAGAAATCGAAAATACCTTATTGCACGAGCTGGGTCGGCAATCCCATGTGCAGCTGTTAGAGAATCATATGGCCGTGGATTTAATCACGGCAGCCAAGCTCGGCTTTTCAGCACAAGATCGCTGTCTCGGTGTTTATGTTCTGGATGAAAATACTGGGGAAGTAGAAACCATTCGATCGGATCGAATCGTGCTTGCGACCGGAGGTTGCGGGAAAGTCTATTTGTACACGACGAATCCGGATATTGCTACCGGCGACGGTGTGGCGATGGCTTGGCGGGCAGGGGTGGAGATCGCGAATATGGAGTTCATCCAGTTTCATCCCACCTGCCTCTTTCACCCCCAGGCGAAATCATTTCTCATTTCGGAAGCGCTGCGCGGTGAGGGCGGTATCTTGCGTAACAATCGCGGCGAAGACTTCATGAAGCGCTATGACGCACGCGGTTCGCTGGCGCCACGCGACATCGTAGCCCGCGCGATCGACGCGGAGATCAAACGCTCAGGCGCCAAGTGTGTGTTTTTGGATATCACGCATCAATCGCTGGAATTCATCCAGGAACGTTTCCCGCATATTTATCAAACATGTCTGCGGTTCGGCATCGAGATGTCGAAGCAGGCTATTCCAGTGGTGCCGGCTGCCCATTATCAGTGCGGCGGAGTCAAAACAGATGTGAATGGCGCGAGCAGTTTGCACGGACTCTATGCGATTGGCGAAGTCGCGTGCACCGGGCTGCACGGAGCGAACCGGCTTGCCAGTAACTCGCTATTGGAAGGTTTGGTCGTTGCGCATCGCGCGGTGCTGGCGGCGGCGGAGACACCCCCGGCTCGAAAAGAACAAATCCCGTTGCCGGAATGGAAATCGGGAAACGTGCAGGATGTCGACGAGCTGGTCGTGATTTATCACAACTGGGACGAGATCAGACGCCTGATGTGGGATTACGTAGGAATTGTGCGCACCGACAAGCGATTGCAGCGAGCCAGCGCGCGACTGCGAAATCTTTTGCGCGAGATTCGCGAGTTCTATTGGAATTTCAAAGTATCCGTTGACCTGCTGGAGCTCCGTAATCTCGCAGCTGTGGCAGCCTTGATCGTCGATTCGGCGCTGTCCCGCAAAGAAAGCCGCGGCCTTCATTACACACTGGATTATCCAGAAAGAGACGATCGGCATTTCAAACGCGACACAGTCCTGAGTCGCGGCTGAAGCTGTAGCCGGCATCGTCGAGGCCGCCTTCTCTGAATTTGTCGGGGTTCCACGGCCCCGTATCTGCGTCACGACAGACATATTGGATCCCGGAAATTCGGCTTGCCTAAGGGTGGGGAATCGGGTAGAGGATGGCGGCGTTTGAGGATGAGGAGACTTCTTGCGGCTTGTCTAAGTCTGGGGATTGCAATCGCGGCGAAAGCCGACGAACAATCCACGTCCCCCTATGCCACCGCCGCCGACTTTGCCAAGTACGCGATGAAACTGCGGGAGCAGGCTCTGCTCAAAGTAGAGCCGCAGGTTTATATCCCGACCAGCTCGCGTCCTGCGGTGCAACGTTATCCATGGAAGACCAATATCGTGACGACGGTATTTTGGGTTGGAGAACAAGCAGGAGGCAACAATCCAGTGCCAAACTACAAAAGTGCCTGGGACTTTAATTGGACCGCGAATTACGGCGGCTACGACAATCCCGATTCGAGTGCGAGGCGGAACTACATTCCTGTGGCATTTGTTCCGAAGTTGAACCCTTTCTACATCGCGCTCCCGTACAATGACGTTACGCACGGTCAGTTCAAGCCGGAGGCACCGCTTGTAATTCCCTGGTTCAAGCAATCCTACACGGGTCAGGGAGAATCGGTTTGCCGAAACCGCTGGCTGGCGATTCGCAAAGGCAATCGCACCTGTTATGCGCAATGGGAGGATTGTGGTCCGTTTCGCACAGACCACTTTCAGTACGTTTTTGGAAATGAACGTCCCAAACCGAACCTCAATCACGGGGCGGGCTTGGACGTTTCCCCGGCCGTGCGCGATTATCTTGGACTGTCCCCAACCGATGTGACCGATTGGCAATTCGTCGAAGTTCGTGATGTCCCGCCTGGCCCGTGGCGAAGCTACGGTGAAAATAACCACTTCGTTCTTGCTCGTCGGCAGAATGAGCAGCGAATGGCAGATCGCAGCCTTAACGCGGCGAAGAAGTAAGAATCTAAAGACGCCAGTCTACCTGCCCGGTGAGGACGTTGGGGAGGGAGTCGGAAACGCGAATCCAGTGGCGCTGCTCGGTGGAACACTTCCGCTTGGTTGAGGACTCGGATGAGCAGGTTCTGCCGACTTCATCTGAATTAGCTCCGATACGGTAACGAATTTGAACCCTTTAGCCTCGAGCTCATCAAAAGTGGAAGGCATTGCTTCAATCGTTCCCGGATGAATGTCGTGAGATAACACGATCGAGCCGGGCCGCGTCTCCTTGAGAATGCGAGTTCGAACCACAGCCGGACCGGGGCGTTTCCAGTCATACGGATCCACGTCCCACAGGATGATGTCATAGCCGAATTCATTGTGAATCCAGCGCTTCTCGCGAGCCGTTATCGATCCATATGGGGGCCGCATCAACGTGGGGCGCTTGCCCGTCGCGTTCTTAATCGCATCATCGGTTTGCTGGAGTTGCCGCCGAACGTTCTCGTCGGACATCTTGCCGAGATTGGGATGCGACCAACTATGATTCGCAATTTCATGACCTTCCCGCGCAGCTCGCGCAACGATCTCAGGATGTTCCGCGACGTTTTCGCCGATCACAAAGAAGGTCGCCTTGATGTGGTGCGCAGCGAGCAAATCGAGTAATTTTGGTGTCAATGTCGCACTCGGTCCGTCGTCAAAGGTCATGGCGATGTACGGTCCATCCACATGGACGGAGTTAAATGTAATGCCCAGTTCCTCCGGTTCCGTTCGAGTTGTTTTCGCTACAGTTCGTTTTGCCGGCGTGGGTTCCGCTCCAAGCCCAAGCGCGACGCTTAACGAGACGAAACAAAAGAACAGCAAACGGGAGGCAGTCATAAGTGGGCGTGTGGCGAAGGTGAATGCGTATCTAGCAGAGGCTACTGCTTACGCAAGGCGCAGCTGCCTCCCTTGCGCAAGAGCGAGAAACCCGCAACGGATTTTATTCCCGGCAGAACGCGAGACGCATTCAGCCTTTCCGCAATTTCTGCAGTTGCGCGATGAACGCGGCGGGACCGTCGGGGAAGTAACCGTCATACCGCCAAAGCTTTTGTCCGTCGGCGCTAAGTACCACGATCGTGGGAAACCCCACAATCTCGTACTGCTGCGCAAGTTCGCGGTTTTGCTTCCTCAGTTCGGGAGCCTGTTGTTTAGCGCGTGGGAAATCGAGTTCTACAATAACCAGATTATCGCGTGCGAAGTCCTTGAACTCCGGCTTTAACAGAACCTCCCTGTCAAACTTTTTGCACCACCCGCACCAATCTGATCCGGTAAAATCGAGCAGCAGGATCTTGTTATTCGCCTTAGCCTGCTGCTGCGCTTGTTTGTAATCGGTTAACCAGCCAGATTCCTCCGCACTGGCGAGCGATCCGGAGATAAAAGCAGTGGCCACGACCGCAAAAAGAAAAAAACGGTAGGTTTTCACGTCACCACCTTCGATGGAAATATTACCTGGCGCAAGAGCCCCGACAGATTCGGAACCAGCGCAGCAATTATTTTTTACTCCGCAAATAGCCCGGCGAACGACCGCCGGGCTATCGACGGGTTGGGATCTACCGCAGATGCTTCGAGACGAGCTTGGTCATCTCGAACATACTCACCTGGCTCTTACCGTTGAACACCGGCCTGAGTGAGTCGTCGGCGTTGATCATGGTTCGTTTCTTTTTATCCTGGCAACCGTGCCTCTTGATGTAGTTCCAGAGCTTTTTAGTAAGCTCCGAGCGCGGTAGCGGCTGCGACCCG
>Ga0114129_10011424_pt1 | contig 12648 bp, 5 predicted proteins | sample RhiMetdeltSRZDD1_FD_80071 | JGI IMG/M metagenome (GOLD analysis project Ga0114129, IMG submission 80071) | Populus rhizosphere microbial communities from Tennessee, USA - Rhizosphere MetaG P. deltoides SRZDD1 (version 2) (version 2) | ecosystem: Host-associated > Plants > Roots > Rhizosphere >...
ATTACAATCAAAGCTTAAAGAAGGCACAGGCAAATTGGATAAGTTCAGCAATGTATATAATGGGCATCTGGATTCTATGACCACTGCCCTTAAATTCCTGGAACAAAACAAGCTGCTGGGGCAGTCGCCCGAATTACAGGCAAAGTATAAACAAACACTGGAACAATACGCAGGGTTACAGAGTAAATTGAATAGCACAGATGCGATAGAAAAAACGCTGCAGCAACGACAAGACTATTTAAAAGAACAGCTTCAACAACTGGGGCTCACCAGGCAGTTCCGCAAATATCAGCAGGACCTGTATTACTACAAAGCGCAGGTACAGGAATACAAAAACACCTTTGATGATCCATCATTATTAGAAGAAAAAGCATTATCGCTGTTAAGAGAAGTGCCGGCTTTTAAAAATTTCTTTGCCCGCTATTCTGAATTGGGTGGTTTATTTCGTTTACCCGGCAATGATGCAGGCACCGGCAGTACGCCAATTGCCGGCTTGCAAACAAGAGACATGCTGCAGCAGGACCTGGTTCAGCGATTTGGCAGCACAGAAGCCATACAACGGGCAGCGCAACAGGGAATGAATGAGGCACAGGCACAGCTAAAGCAGTTAAAAGATAAGGTCAATCAGTTGGGCAATAATGGCGGCGACTTTAACATGCCCGACTTTAAACCCAACGATCAAAGAACAAAAACTTTCTGGAACAGGTTGGAATACGGTACTAACTTTCAAACAGCGCAATCCAATTATTTCTTTCCCACTACTACCGATCTCGGTCTGTCGGTAGGCTATAAGCTAAGTGATAACAGTACCGTAGGGGTAGGCGCCAGTTATAAAATGGGCTGGGGCAAAGACATTCGCCATATTTCGATTACACATGAGGGAGTGGGATTGCGCTCCTATTTAGATATGAAACTTAAGGGTAGCTTTTATGCAAGCGGAGGGTTTGAATATAATTACCAGCCATTAATGCTTGCAGGATCATCCTCCTTCCCTACAAATCGGGAGGGCTGGGGGAAGGCCGCGTGGAGCCAGAGCGGCCTCGCAGGCATAAGCAAAATCATTTCTATAAAAAGCAAATTTTTTAAAAAAACGAAAGCACAGTTGCTGTGGGATTTTATGAGTTATCAGCAGGTGCCGAGAACGCAACCGGTGAAGTTTAGGGTAGGCTATAATTTTTAAAAAGTGAAGACATTTAAAATAAAATAATTCCAGTAGATCAACAGATAGCTATTAAAATATAATGATGTATGTCGAGTAAACCCTGTAAACCGTTAGTGCTGTTATTCTTTTGCTTCCATATATGTTTTGGAACAGCCCTGTTAGCACAATCAACAGCTTTGCCACAGGTTATTCCGCCTTCGCCAACAAGCAGAGAATACGATAAATATATAAATTATCCGGTGACGCTCTATAATGGTGTACCCGAAATTTCGGTGCCATTGTATAGTTTAAAAGTAGGAAGTATTTCAATTCCTGTCAGTTTGAATTATCATGCATCAGGCATTAAATACGGACAGAATAGTGGGGAAGTAGGTGTTGGATGGGTCCTTGAACCCGGCTATAGAATATCAAGAACTATAAATGGGCGGCCCGATGAACTTTTCCCCAAACCTGAGGTAGGTGACCTAAATGAATCCTCGTTTGGTTCAAAAGAGCTAAGAGATACATACTTATCGCAATTCATAAGATGGGAAGAACAGAATCTGCCGGTACCATCTCAATTGTCGGATGGTGAATATGATTTGTTCACCTATTCTATGCCTTCGCAAAGTGGAACGTTTGTTATAGAAGACAGGCAAGCAAAAAAAATCCGGCAAATATCTCATTCCAATCTTTCTATAAATTATAACCAGCTTACTGATAAATCGGTTAATTATTTTGAATTGAAGGATGGGAATGGAATTAAATATACAACAGGTCCTATTGAAAATAATTCTAATATGGGTTATGTTCCAATACCGCCAACAGCCTGGGTATTGGCAAACATCGATGACCCCTTTGGTAATTATGCCAGGTTCAGTTACACCACATATAACGAAACAGCCCAGTTTACTCCTGCTACTTTTCTGGCTCATTCCGGGACAAATGGTTCTAATCTTTCATGTCCCGATGACGGATCCGCTATCTTGTCTCAGAACCCACCGTACCCTTATTACGTTCAACGCATAAGCGAAATCGAAACTAATGAATCGATAGTCGCTTTTAATAGAAATGCAATCAGTGGCTTTCTTAACAATATAGAGGTAAAAAATAAACAAAATCAAACTCTCCGTAAAATTCAATTCTATTATTCCAGCCTCGGGGCACATACGTTTTTGGATTCTATAAAAATATATGGAACCGACATGGTAAAAGCTGAGGTGTATAAGTTCCATTATTATGGTAAAGACATTGGAAATTATGATCTGCTTCACGACTTTGTTCAGGATTATTGGGGGTATTATAAAAGAAAACCATCCACTGGAATTAACTTCCCTGATTTTGGGTTCTATGCTTTATGTCGCCCCTCAGATGGCCAATTGTATGATCTATATAATTATGGTTTAAGGGGTAATAACCGTAATGTAGAACCATATAATGATGCGGTTTATTTTACGCTCGATAAGATCACATACCCTACAGGTGGCTCTACTACTTATGAATATGAACCTAATAGATATTTAGGTTTTAATGATGACGCACCCACCACCTTAACCACTAAATATGCAGGTATACGGGTACATAAAATATCATCCAACGACCTGGTTAACGGCAAAACTTTAATCAAACGATATGCTTATGGAAATAATGAAGATGGATTGGGTAAAGTTCATATTGATATCGCCAGTAACCGATACTTTGTAACAGAGCGACCAAATTATGTTTGCACACTATTTGATGCTATGCTGGGGACCCCGGCGGATGTAAAGGCATCAAAGGAGTTATTGTTTAGCACTGATCCCAATGCAGAACTTTCATCTGGTGGGTTTATCGGCGCACCTGTTCAATATGAAAAAGTAGTAGAATATAGTGAAGATTATACTCCTTATAAAACGAGTGGCAAAACCGAATATACTTATGAAGTTCCATCCGAGCCTAACTGGTATGGATATAATACAAATACTCAGTACCGCGGTTTTTTAGGTATTAATCGGGATAGATATGCCTATTGTTATACCCCGGCTTGGGATTGGACAACGGTTGAGTTTTCGGATTATTATATATCAGGTTATCAAACATGGAACACTCCTGTTTTAAAAGACAAATCCTTCTATAAATTGGAAAGTGACAGCTACCAGTTAGTTTTAAAAGAGGTCTTTCAATATAATATTACAGGAGTGACAAACTTTATGGGACTTAAAGTTCGCCGTTTTTTTAGTGCTGGTGCAAATCCTTACTCTCCTGACTTTTACCTTTTGGGTATTAGCTCCATCTTCAACTTTTCAACGTATGAAGTATCGATTGGCAATAAAGTACTTTCAGAAAAAACAACAACAACTTATGACGGTGCTGCGTCGATTGAACAAAAGACGAAGTATTATTATAATGCCGACTTTCAACTCAACCGCGAAGAAAGCTGGAATAGCGATGGCTCCGTTACAAGTATAACGTCAAAATATCCTGTTGATTATGGAAATATCACTGCAACAGACAATGTTTCAGCAGGGGTTAAGAAATTACAGGATGCACATGTTCTAAATGCCTGGGTTGAAAAAATAAAAGAACGCAATGCATCTTCAAACAGGTTGGTGGATGCTTTTTTCCAGGTGTACAAAACAGACAAGCCTTTGCCCGATAAATTATTGAAGGCAGAATCGACCAGCCCATTGATTAATTTTAATCAATCTGTTAATAATAATGGTGCTATCAGCTTCGACGCACATTATCAACCGAGAATTCACTTCAATACATATGATTCCCACGGCAATATACTGGAACAACAAAATAATAGCGATGTAAAAGAAGTTTATTTCTGGGGTTATAATTCGCAATATCCGGTTGCAAAAATAATAGGCAGCGATTACAATACGGCAAAAGCGTTTATAAATCAGAGTGTACTTGATAATGTAAACGGCAGTTACACTGATGCACAGATGAGAACGGAGTTAGATAAACTTCGCGCTAATCTTCCAAATGCATTCGTAACAACCTACACCTATGCTCCATTGAAAGGCATCACCAGTGTAACAGATCCAAGGGGTAAAACAATGTTTTATGAATACGATGCTTTTGCCAGGTTGAACCTCATAAGAGATCAGGACCAGAATATACTTAAAAAGTTCTGTTACAATTATGCCGGTCAGCAAAGTGACTGTGAAATTGTCTATAATAGCCAGGATTATAGCGGCTACTATTACAGTATGACTTGTCCCGACGGAACAACGCCGAATGAAATTTATGTATCGATGCCCGCCGGATCTTATACTTCAACTATATCGCTTCAGGATGCCAATTGGAAGGCACAGGAGGCCGCGCAAAATTATGCCAATGCCAATGGCAGATGTAGGTCAGGGGTGAACATTTACTATACCACCGGAAGTTCATGCTACGTCGAATTCTATAACACCGGTTTGGGTACGTACTATTACTTTTATTGGACCCCAGGTTCCAACAATTTCATGGCGGAATTACCAGTAGGTACTTATAATATTACCTTCTATGGTGATAGTGGTTGGCATAACTGCTCTTCCAGCTGTGATGGAAGTAACACAACAGGTTCAGGCACGGTTACTCTGTATTCAGTAGCCATTGATAATAGTTGTAACGCGATTACTATTAGTTTTTATTAAAACCAGGAAATTTAAACATATGAAAGCGATTGTCAAAACGGGCATCTTGTTGGCTACTGTAACAGTAACCTTATTACTTGTTTCTTTTACGCTTGCCGGCAGCTTATATGATATTGCTGTGAAAGATATCGACGGCAGGTCTCTCGATTTAAATAACTATCGTGGAAAAAAGATGATGTTTATAATCTTGTCTGGTAGTGAACCCGACTCCATAATGAATCAGTACAGTTTATTTTGTAATAAGCATAAAGATAGTCTGGTAATTGTTGGGATATCATCACTTGAAGATGGATACACCGAAGCCAACAAGGCGGTTGTAAAAAAACGGTTTCATAATAATAACCTTTCCTTTTTGTTAACCGAAGCCATGTATACCCGAAAAGCATCCGGCGCTCAGCAGAGCCAGTTAATGCAGTGGCTCACCAATAAAAATCTGAATACGCATTTTGATCAGGATGTACGTGGTACAGGCCATAAGTTTTTTGTAGATGAAACCGGAGAGTTATATGCGGTGATGCCGCCCGAAGCGCCGCTTACCCATCCCATTTTTGAACGCATAATCAACAGACCGAAAAAAAATCATTCAAACTAACGCTATAATTATGCTATCAAAGCTCACCATACATTCATTTGCAACACTGATTTTATTGTTGCCGGCATTTGTAAGTTCCGCACAGGACACTGATCCGGATGCCGTAAAACCTGTTCCATATACTAATTCTACAGGCAATTTTGTTCGCACCTGGTCAGCGAATGCACCCATCACTGATCCCAATATACTCATCGGCCGACCGCTGCGCGATGTAAAACTAACCACCGGGTATTATGATGGTTTGGGCCGTCCGCTTCAAACTGTAGCGAGGCAAGGCTCTTTAATAAGCGGTAGCACACCGGTTGATCTGGTAAGTGCGGCTGTATATGATGAATTTGGAAGAGAGACCAGAAAATACCTGCCATTTGCAGCAAATACCACAGGCGGAAATGCATCAGTAACCGATGGGCAGTTCAAACTAAACCCGTTTGATGAGCAAAAATATTTTTATAGTGATAACAACGCAAACAGCCCGGTAAAAAACCAGGGAGAAACCTTTTACTACAGCAAAACTGAGTATGAGCCATCCCCGTTAAACAGGGTTGATAGAGCTTATGCTCCGGGAAATAACTGGGTGAGCCTGGGCAAAGGTGTGAAAATGAAGTATTATGTGAACACGGCAACTGATGCAGTAAGAATATGGAATGTTACTGACGGTGCCATAGGCAGTTTCAGCACTTATGCCAGCAGCGGTACGTATACTGCAGGACTTCTGTATAAAACTATAACGGTCGATGAAAAGGATAACCAGGTTATTGAATTTAAAGATAAGAACGGCAAAGTTATCTTAAAAAAAGTGCAATTGACTGCAACGGCCGATGATGGAAGCGGCAGAGATCATATAGGGTGGTTATGTACTTATTATATATACAATGATCTTGGTAACCTTAGCTGCGTTATTCAGCCCCGGGGAGCAGAACTGATTGCTCCCGCATGGTCATTAACAGATGCCACGATTTTAGCCGAACAATGCTTCCGCTATGAATATGACAGCCGTAACCGCATGATCATGAAAAAAGTACCCGGTGCCGGAGAGGTATATATGGTATATGACACACGCGACAGGCTGGTGATGACGCAGGATGCTAACCTGCGTAACAGTAACACCTGGATGGTTACGTTATATGAAAATAGCCTGAACCGTCCCGTACAAACCGGTAAGCTGTTAAACACCTATAACAATAAGACATTCACCCAGCACCTCACTGATGCCTCTGGTAGTACCGCTTATCCCTTTGATGCTTCTTCCACGCCGTCTGCCACTTACTGGGAATATCTTACTAAAACAGGTTATGATGATTATACCACCATTCCCGCTGCCAGTTTGCTAAACAGTACATTTGATAATACATACAGTAGTAATTTTTTCAGTACTTATAATACCTCACCCGATTATGCTCAGGCAATCACAGCCAGTACACAAACCAGGGGGCTGGTAACATGGACCGAAACCAAAGTATTGAATACTTCTACTTATTTGTACACGGTTAATATCTACGATGAAAAAGGCAGATTAATACAGGTAAAAAGCAAAAATGTCACGGGCGGCGCCGATGTAATCACTACTCAATATAGCTGGAGTGGCCAGCCGCTGATTATTGTGCAGAAACAGATAAACAACACTATTTCCCAAACCAGTACCATCGTTACCAAAATGAATTATGACGATCTTGGCCGGTTGGTTAAAACCGAAAAGAAAGTGGGTAACAGTTCGGTAAATAGTAATGCTCTGCCATCTGCATACACTACAATTGCACAACATGAATATGATGCTTTTGGACAATTAAAGAAAAAGCAAATAGGCAATAAGCCAGGTGCTGCTGCCGGAACGGCCCTTGCCAAACTGGAATATGAGTACAATATCCGGGGCTGGCTGCTTTCGGTGAATAAAGATTATATTAGTAATAGTATCAACAGCGACCAGTATTTTGCGATGCAGCTGGGGTACGATAAGGATGGATATACCAGCTTCCCCAACAAACAATACAATGGTAATATTGGCGGAATGATATGGAAAAGCGAAGGCGACCAGCAAAAAAGAAAATACGACTTTACCTACGATGCGGTAAATCGACTTACAGGTGCAGATTTCAATCAAAGCGTAGGAGGAACCACCTTCAATAAAACGGCTTTAATTGATTTTAGTGTAAGCAATCTTACTTACGATGCTAACGGTAATATCATAACTATGTGGCAACAGGGCTTCAAGGTGGGTGGCAGCGACTATATAGATAAACTTACATACCACTATAAAACCAACTCAAATAGGCTCCTGAATGTAATTGACGAAAAAAATGATGCGCAAACAAAAATGGGCGACTTCCGCACTTCCACGCTGCACCCTTACAGTGGAAATAAAACAGACCTTACTGAAGACTACAGTTATGATGCCAACGGTAATATGGTAAAAGACCTGAATAAAGATATGGCAAGCTATAGCGGCAGTGATGGTATTGCATATAATTGCCTGAACCTGCCACAAACTATTACAGTAAAAAAAGACGGTACCAGCAATAAAGGAACGATTACGTATACCTACGATGCAGCGGGTAACAAACTGAAAAAAGCTACCACCGAAACGAATGCCACGGTCACGTACAATGGTAGCAACTATACCAGCGTTATCACTACCACCACCTCGTATTTAGGTGGGCTGGTTTATGAAAGTAAATCGTACAGTAACAGTTTATTATCGACACTTCAGTACAACGATGTATTGCAGTTCATTGCACACGAAGAAGGCCGTATACGGTTTGTAAAAGCCACTACGGCTACCTGCACGGCTATGCCCGACAGACTGATATATGACTATTTTATAAAGGACCATTTGGGCAATACAAGGATGGTGCTTACCGAGCAAAAAGAGCCGGTATGTTATCCTACGCTAAGTTTTGAAGGCGCTGTGGGCAGCACGGAAATTCAAAACCAGGATAATACCTGGGAAAATAAAACCGGTCAGAGTATTAATGTGAACACTGTGCGTACAACCCGGCCAGGTAGTTTTGGAACCAGCAGTACCAATGGCAGTTATGCTCAGCTGGCACGTAAAAGCACGGGCGCCATAGGAGCTGCCAAACTGTTGAAAGTGATGGCAGGCGACCGTATCCATACCAGTGTCGACTATTACTACACAGTGGCCAACGCCAATAATACCGGCGCCAGTGGCATCACAAGTTTGGTAACCAATTTTGTGAGTGCTATTGGCGGTAGTGCCGCAGTATCCGGAGTATTAAAAGACGGCGCTACTACTATTAAAAATGCATTAAACAGTAATTCGGTTCTAAGCGGACTACTAAATACCGCCAACAATACCAGCGGCGCTTATCAGGCGCCCAAAGCGTATTTAAACATTATATTTTTTGATGATCAGTTTAAGTTCGATGAGGTGGCCAGCACCGTGGTACCGGTGGCCTACACTCCGGGCACAAAGCAAACGATCGATAAAATGGCGGTCAATGCCATTACTGCCAAAAAGAGCGGTTATGTCTATGTTTATTTCAGCAATGAGAGCGATGAATTGGTATATTTTGATAACTTTATGCTTACTCATGAGGCTGGGCCCATTATGGAGGAAACGCATTATTATCCGTTTGGGTTGATGCAAGCCGGTATTAGCAGTAAAGCATTATCATTTGGAAGCCCTGAAAATAAATATAAATACAACGGTAAAGAGCAAGAGAATAAAGAGTTTAGTGATGGTAGTGGATTGGAATGGTATGATTATGGAGCAAGAATGTATGATGCACAGATAGGAAGGTGGCATGTGCCAGACCCGCTTCAAGAAGATGAATATGATTACGAAATTGAGAAAGCTATAGTGAAAGAATATGGAGAAGATGAAGACAATGAAGAGATAGAAGGACTACGTAATTTGTCAGATATATTTGGCCCTAAAGTTCTAACTGTAGATAATTCACCGATACATTATAGTACGAGTCCATATGCTTATGTATTGAATAATCCTTTGAATTATATTGACTTGTTCGGTTTAGACACTACCAAGCCGAAAGAATTGGCACCTGTAATCGTTACTGGTACTATAAAGAAGGATGTTCCTTGGCAAGCTCCGTTAGGTTTAACAATGATTTATCTTGGTTGGCCTCGATATGAATTAAAGCGAGTTGGTGCGTTAGGTTCTGAACCAGGTTCGTCCATTGCTTCAAAATATCTTGCCAAAAAATTCCCTCAAAATATTACTCCTGTTAAAAAAGCAACACGAAAAGTTTTAAGGAAAGTGGGATTGAAAAAGGTTGCAGGAAAAGTAGGGACGACAACAGCAGGCAGGCTTGCAGGAAGACTAGTTCCGTGGGTCGGATGGGGCTTGTTAGCTTGGGATGTATGGGATAATAGGGAAGCGTTAAAGGGTACAATTTCAGCAGGAGCAAGAGATTTTTACAATCAACAGGAAAGAGCATTAAGGGGTGATGTAGACCAAAACGGCTGGCCGATACCTATTGTATGTTTTGTAAAAGGAACTTTAATTTATACCAAAGAAGGAGAAACTCCAATTGAAAATGTGAAAATTGGAGATAGTGTTTACTCTTACAATATTGAAAATGACAAGTTGGAAATAAGCAAAGTTATAAATACACTCAGTAGAGAAACTCAAGGTGTTTATGAAATCACAGCAGGCAAAGAAATCATCAATGTTACAGCAGAACATCCATTTTATGTAGCAGGTAAAGGATGGAAAAAAGCAAAAGATCTCCAAACAGATGATAAGCTAAAGTCCTCAGATAGCAAAAAAGTAATTAAAATAACAGCAATAAGCCAGGTTAGTAAAACTGTTATGGTGTACAACATTGAAGTGGACGGTAATCACAATTATTTTGTTACAGGCAGTGCGATACTTGTACATAATAAGAACATAACAGAATTGCAAAGCAGTCAAGCAGTTGAGAATAAAAAAAAATTATCCAATGAATGAAGAAACTTTTAATAGGTTGAAAGCTTTTGTTATTAAGCAGTCCGGTGTTGACGATGAGGAAATCACAAGAGACACTCAAATAGAAGATGATTTAGGGGTCACAGGAGATGATGCTGTAGATTTTCTGATTGCGTACGGTAACGTCTTTAATGTTGATGAAACAAAGTTTACGGCGGCTGATTACTTCGGTACTGAGAGAAATGTTGTTCTTTCTGAATTTGGTAGATGGTTAACGGGACAAACCAGGAGAACCCGAAAAGTACTAACTGTTGGTCATCTTGAAAAAGGGATATATGCAGGTCGATTAGATGAAGAAGTAGTTAATAGTTGAGATAAACAATAAAGCCCGGTAATGCCGGGCTTTATTGTTTACGAGGCATACGCTTTTTTAGCTTTATGATCTCTGAGGAAGGCATCGCTGGCCTAAGATGAGTGGATGGTGAATAAAGTGATTCGCATTCCTGTATCTGATTAAAAGAATGAAGCCGCTCCTCACAAGCGGCTTCATTCTTTTACAAAGTTCCGGTAAGTAAAGCATTCACGAACTAAAGAACCATAAACCTCAAATTAAAAACCATAACCCCTTTAATGCTTAAAATGCCTCATCCCCGTCATCACCATAGCCAACTGATGGTGCTGGCAGTATTCAATACTATCTTTATCGCGCACTGAACCGCCCGGTTGAATAAAGGCAGTGATACCAGCTGCGTGGCCCAGTTGCACACAATCATTGAATGGGAAAAAGGCATCGCTGGCCAGTACGGCGCCATTCAAATCGAACTTAAACTGATGGGCTTTTTCCAACGCCTGACGCAGAGCATCAACACGGCTGGTTTGTCCGCATCCCTTGCCAATGAGTTGTTTATTTTTTATAAGCGCAATAGCATTCGACTTCAGGTGTTTGCAAACGAGGTTCGCAAATTCCAGGTCGGCTTTCTCTGCAGCGGTGGTTTCGCGGCCGCCTACTTCTTTCCACTCAATGTAATTGCCTTTATCTTCTCCCTGGGCAAGCACGCCATTCAGGACCGATTTATATTGTTCGCTACGTGTTGCAGCTGCTTTTTGCTGTAACAGTATGCGGTTCTTTTTCGATTTTAAAACGGCTAACGCATCATCAGCAAAAGAAGGAGCGATCAGCACTTCGAAAAATATTTCATTAATGGCATCGGCTGTAGCTTTATCGATGGTTGTATTGCAAACCAGTACACCGCCAAATGCACTTTCAGGATCACCCGCCAGTGCCAGGTCCCAGGCTGCTTTAACCGAACCGGCTGCGGCTATACCGCAAACGTTGGTGTGTTTAATAATGGCAAATACAATTCCGTGTGCTTCCTGACCTCCACCACCACCAGTTGTGTCAGCGGCCGAAAATTCATTGATCAATTGCACCGCGGCATCAACATCAACGAGGTTATTATACGAAAGCTCTTTTCCGTTTAGCTGATCAAACAGCTTTGTTAAATCGCCATAAAACACGCCCGTCTGGTGCGGATTTTCGCCATAACGCATTGTTTTTGGATCGGGGATCGATTCAAGAAAATATAAGGCGTTATCAGAATTGAAATATTTCGCTATAGCTACATCATAATGTGCTACAATTTGAAATGCTTTGGCGGCAAAAGCACGGCGTTGTTCAAGGGTGGTTTCGCCGTTTTGTGCAGTTAATAGATCGGCCAGCACCGAATAATCGGTTTTTGCTGCAAGAACAACCACATCTTTGAAGTTTTTGGCAGCGCCGCGGATCATGGATGGACCGCCGATGTCGATTTTTTCGATAATTAATTTTTCTTCCGATGTGCTTGCCACGGTTTCTTCAAAAGGATACAGGTCAACAATAACCAGGTCAATTTCCGGAATATTGTATTGTTTCATTTCCTGCACGTCGGTGTCCAGATCCCTGCGGCCCAAAATACCGCCAAATACCGAAGGATGCAGTGTTTTAACGCGTCCGCCCAAAATCGAAGGATACGTTGTTAATTGCTCCACCGGAACTACGGGTATTCCCAGTTTTTCTATAAAAGATTGAGTACCACCGGTTGAGTAAATCGTAATGCCTTGTTTGTGCAGTACGCTAACGAGGGTTTCAAGTCCATCTTTGTAAAACACCGAAATAAGTGCGCTCTGTATCTTTTTGGTCATAGATCTATATTGAGTAGTGAGTGTCAGTGAATGGTCGCCTTTTCTAACAAGGGCGCAAAGGTAGGTTAATACACATTTAAAACAAAGGCGCCCTGATCGGCCACCGAAAAGCAGGGGATGCCCAGCCGGCTGCATTCCAGCCTCCATTTGGCTACTTTCCATGCGGGGTTCGAGGGGTCAAAAACGAACTGTCGGCAGGTGAAAACATCGGTTAAACCGG
>Ga0114129_10011425_pt1 | contig 12648 bp, 5 predicted proteins | sample RhiMetdeltSRZDD1_FD_80071 | JGI IMG/M metagenome (GOLD analysis project Ga0114129, IMG submission 80071) | Populus rhizosphere microbial communities from Tennessee, USA - Rhizosphere MetaG P. deltoides SRZDD1 (version 2) (version 2) | ecosystem: Host-associated > Plants > Roots > Rhizosphere >...
AGGCCCATCGATCCCATGCCGCCGACGACTTTGATCAGCAGCGTGGACGCACTCACCGAGCTCGCGTAGAAGAAGTCCTCCATCGTTCGAACGCCGAAGACCGGCATGTCGGGATCGATGTCGCGAACAGCTGCGCGCAGTGGCCCGGCCATCGCTGCGGGATCGGCTTCCGTGTGGACCAGGATGGCGCTGTTGGGCGTCGGGATCTGGGTACGCGCGTAGTAGATGAATTCGGTCGGGCCCTCCGAAAGCACCCGATAGTGCGTGTCAGCGGCGATGCCGATCACCTGAATCCAGGGCTCCGAGGCGTCATCGACCGATCCGCCCGCGCCGACGCCGGCCGACGTGAGCCGGAAGCGTTTGCCCAGCGCGTTCTGTCCGTGCCAATAGCGGGTGGCAAGCGTCTGGTTAATCACGGCCACGCGCGGTGTTGCGCGAGTGTCGGTCGATCGAAATCCTCGTCCGTCGACGATTGGAATGTGCAGTGTGTCGAAGTACCCTTCGTCCACTCGCGCGGAGCGCACACGGACGAACGTCGTGCCCTGTGGAAACTGAAATCCTTCCGGGGCAATCGGGCTGTTCTCGATGCTGACTTGGTCGAATGGCAACGACGAGGTCAACGCGACAGACGTGACTCCTGGAAGAGCCCGGGCGCGGTCTCGCACCAGATCGTAGAAGCGCTCGGCACGCGGTGTGTCGTATCCGGCGAGATCGGGCTGGAACTCCATGAGGAGGATGTGATCGGTTCGGAAGCCGGGTCCGCGTCCGTACTCGGCGTCGTATGCGCGATAGAGAAACACCGCGATCGTCAGAAGCACCAGCGAGAGCGCCACCTGTCCGCACACGAGGATATTGCGACCCCAGAATCGTGAACGTCGAGGATCGACGGACGTCTGGTTCTTGAGCGTGCTCACGAGATCGGTGCGAGTCGACTTCCACGCCGGCACAATGCTCGAGACCAGCGCACTGAGCGTGGCCACCACCAACCCGACCATGAGCACGCGACGATCCATATCGAACGTGAGTTTCAGCGGCACATCGGTGGGAACTTGGATCCCTTGAAGCATCGAGATGACGCCGGATCCGATCAGGAGCCCGACGGCGCCTCCGAATACCGCGATGAGCAGGCTTTCGACGATGAGCTGTCTGATGAGACGAAGCCGGCCGGCTCCGATGGCCAGGCGCAGGGCCATTTCGCGCGCACGAACCGGCGCGCGGCTCGTCAACAGTCCGGCGACATTGGCACAGGCGACGAGCAGGACCGCCATCGAGAGCGTGATCAGCATCACGGCACTCACAGCGAGCTGCGGTCTCGCCTGCACACGCGCGTCGAACTCCGATCGCACGGTCAGCCCCTGGTTGCGATTGCTCTCGGGGTAACTTCGTTGGAGATTCGAGCCGATCGACTCGACCTCCCGAGCCGCCTGATCGAGTGTGACGCCGGGTTTCAGTCGACCCTTGACAGCGACGTTGCGGATGTCGCGCCGCCTCAGCTCGTCAACGGTCCCTCCGTTCAACGACGGCATCATCGCAAAGGGGATATAGAAGGCCGGTTGCACGAACTGGTCGGGACCCGTGAAGCCCCGCGGCATCACGCCGACAACGGTCATCTCGACGCCGCCAAGACGAATGCGTCGTCCGACGACTCCGGAATCCGCGGCGAATTGCTGCTGCCACAAATCGTTGTCGAGGACCACCACGGGATCGCGACCGACGACCCGATCGTCTTCGACAGTGATCGCGCGGCCGAGCGCGGCCTGCACGCCGAGCGAGTCGAACAGGTTGCCGCTGACGGCCATCCCGAACTTGCGCTGTGCCGGTTGATCCGCCCGATCGGCGAAGCCGACAACGACGAGCCGAAACGCGACGAGACTGGCGAAACTCCGAGCCTGGTCGCGGACGTCCTCGTAGTCCGGATATGACAGTACGGAGGATGTCGGGCTCATGAAGCCCGACCGGGGGACGACGGCCGTGACCGTGACGATCTGATTGGAGCGCGGAACGGTGAGCGGTCGGAGCACCAGCGTGTCGGCCAGACTGAACATCGCCGCGTTGGCGCCGACGCCGATGGCAATCGACGCCATGGCGACGAAGGAGAAGCCCGGGTTCTTTTGGAGCATCCGGGCGCCGTGTTTCAGGTCTTGGAGTAATCCGCCAATCATTGTTGATTTCCCTATTCAGCCCTCAACGCTTCTACGGGACTGATCGACGCCGCGCGACGGGCAGGAAGAACACTCGCTGCAGACGCCACGGCAACGATCGTGAGAATCATGGCGACGTACGTGATCGGATCGCGTGGATCGAGCTCGGGCACTGCCGTGGCGAGCCCGAGTGAGAGCAGGATCGCGCCAACGAGCCCCACCAGACCGCCGATCGCGACTGGTCTCGTCGTATGCCCGACAATCATGCGAACAATCCGCGCCGGTCGAGCGCCGAGTGCCATTCGCACGCCGATCTCACGGCGCCGCTGGGCGACCGAATGAGCGACGAGTCCGTAAATGCCGGCGGCCGACAGACAGAGCGCAACGAGGCCGACTGTTGTCAGGATTGCGGTCAGTACGTACGTGCCTGCCAGATCATCGAAGAGCACCTTCGACATCGTCGCAATATCGTAGATGGGTTGATTGGGATCGATCATCGCGACCTGCGCCCGTATCGCCGGCACGAGCTGAAGGGGATCGGGTCCGACAGACTTCACGACGAGCGCAAGTTCGTTCGTCGGCATACGAGACGTGGGCACGAACACGTGCGGCTGGGGTCCCTGATCGACATCGGAGTTGCGAAGGTTGCCAACGACGCCCACGACTTCGAGCCACGATTCCTGACCTTGCGCGGCGTCGAGGGCGATGCGTGTGCCAAGCGGATTGCGGCCCGGCCAGAACCGTCGCGCGGCCTCCTCGCTGACAAGTGCAACGGGTGAAGCGTCGGTCATCTCCGCGTTCGAGATTGTCCTTCCGCGCGAGACGGGGACTCGCATGGTCTCCATGAAGTCCCCGGCGATCGCCGATCGCGCGACCAGCGGACGTGCCTCGAGTGGTTGTGGCGCCGCGCCTTCGAGCGTGAGTCGAGCGGTCGATTCGCGATCCGCGACGGGCAGTCGATCGATGACGCCGATCGACGCGACGCCCGGAAGCGCGCGGAGCCGTCCCAGAAGGTTCGCGGTGAACCGGTCGATCGCACCCGGTTGCTGGTAGCGAGATGTGGGCAGGCCGATACGAAACGTCAAGACCCGCTCCGCGTCGAACCCTGGAGCGATGTCACTGAGCTTCCACGTCGTTCTGATGAACAGCGCAATCTGCAGCATCAGCGCGATGGCTGCCGCAGTCTGTAGAGCGACGATGACGTTCCGCGTGCGTCGGCCTCGGATCGTAGCACCCGCAGCGCGCGTGCCGTCCCTCAACTCCTGTGGATCGGGCGCGGCGAGACGGAGGGCAGGCAGGAGGCCGAAGCCGAGAGGAGCTGCGAACGCGGTGAGCAAGCCCGCCGCGAGCACGCGACCGCTCATGTGGATCTCCGCAAAGCCAAACGCATCGCCGGCGAGCCATCTCAACCCAGCCAGACCCCACGCCGCCAGGAGAATGCCAGACATACCACCAGGTATCGAGATCAGCATGCTTTCCATCATGAGCTGACGGATCCGGTCGGCTCGGCTTGCACCGAGCGCCGCACGGACAGCCAACTCGTGCCGCCGGGTCATCGACTGCGCGACGATGACGCTCGCCACGTTCGCGCAGGCGACGACGAGGACGAGCAACCCGATCAATCCAAGGATCGAGATGAGGATGCGGACGTTGAAACCGCTGGCTTCGAGGAGCGGTAAGACAACGGCGCCAACGCGTTGATTCGTCTCCGGGTGCTCGGACTGGAGCTGGCGGGCGATGGCGTCAAGATCGGCGGCCGCTTGTTCGCGGCTGACGCCGCGCTTGAGCCGTCCCGTGACGAGCACATCGCGCTGGTCCCTCGCACCTCGCAACGGATCGAGGACAAGAGGAGTGAACACATCAGCGTCCTTGAAGAACCCAGTCTCAGCTTCTGGCGGAAGCACGCCGACGATCGTGTGGGGCACCGCATCGAGCAGCAGACTCTGTCCGAGGACATCGCCCTTGGCCGAGAATTGCCGTTGCCAGAATGCGTATGAGAGGAGAGTCACGGGCGTCGCTCCCACCTGACCCTCCTCCGTACGAAATCCGCGGCCGAGGGCCGGAGCGAAGCCCCACACCTCTGGGAGGTTCGCGGTCACGCTGATAGCGGTCAGACGCAGCGGGACGTTCACGCCCGTCAGACTGACCGATCCAACCGTGAAACCAGCGAACTGTTCGAAGGTCGATGAGCGCGCGCCCCAGTCGGCGAGGTCGGGCATCGATGCGGGGCTTCGAAGGACGACGCTTCGTTGGCCACCCTCGGCCTGCACGACGCGCGTGTCGGTCGATGCTGCGTAAACGAGCCGCTCCTGGTTGACCGCGGGTATGAAGTGCCAGACGAGATCGATGACGCTGTAGATGACAGTGGTTGCCGCGATGGCGACGCCCAAGGTCATCACCACGACCAGCGTGGGCCCTGGCTGTCTGAGCAGCGTCCTCAACGCGAAACGGATCTGCGACATGGCGTCGGTGGTCGAGTGGTCAAGGCCCATGCCACGCTCGGATAGGCCCAAGCGGGGATTTATTGGGGTTTTTGTTCACCCGCTGCTCCGGGTTCCTCGAGTGTTCGCAGGTGGGATTATGCCCGTTCACACCCGAACAGCACACTTCGACTCGACGCTCTCGCGCCTCGCTCAGGGAGCGAACGATTACTCTGCCTTGAGTACCGTTACCGGATCGACCAACGTTGCCCGACGTGCCGGCAGTACGCCCGCGATGAACACCACGATCAACACGAGGAGCATCGCCCCGCCGATGATCGACACGTCGTAGGCGCGTACTTCGAAGAGCATCGACTGGCCGATCCGGCCGAGCCCGAGCGCAAGACCAGCACCGATGAGACTCCCGAGCAGGCTGATGCGTCCGACCTGTGACAGCACGAGCCGTCGGACGTCAGCGCTCCCTGCGCCCAGGGCGATGCGAATCCCGATCTCTCGTAGCCGCCGTGCGACGCCGTAGGCGAGCACCGCATACAGCCCGATCGCGGCCAGCGCGACGGCCAGCCCGGCGAACGCGGACGAGAGTGTGGTGAGAATGCGATCGCTCGTTGTGTTATCCCAAATCTGGTCGTCCATCGTTCGGAGATTCTCGATCGGCAGATTCGCGTCGACTCGCCCGAGCAATGACGTAATCATGCCGAAGAGGGGACGTATGTCCGACCCGCTCCTCACGTAAAAGGTGAGGCTGCCGACGCCGGACTGCCGGTACGGCGTGAAGAACTGGGCCGGCGCGGGTTCCTTGACCTCGCTGTACTTCGCGTCGCGCACCAACCCGACAATCTCGATGTTGAGCGGCCGATTGCCCCCGCGTCCGAGCGCGAAGTGCGTCCCGATTGTTCTGGACCCGACATTGAACTTTCTCGCGAAGGCCTCGTTCACGACCGCCACTTGGGTGGAACCTTGTGTGTCGGCCAGCGTAAACTCGCGACCCGCGAGAACCGGAATTCCCAATGTGCGGAAGTAGTCGATGCTGGTGCGACCATAGCTCGCGCTCGTGTTGGCGTCTGGCCCAGCATCGAAACCTTCCACCGTCAGGCCGTTCGTCGACATGCTGTTCGAGAGGATCGGTACGGTGGTGGCTGTGACCGACGAGACACCCGGCAGTGCCCGCAGGTCGTCCTCCACGCGCCCAAACAGCGCATGCGCGCGTTCGGGGGTGTAGCCGTTCAGGAATGGCGACAGGCGGAAGGTCACCAATCCCTCACGTCGAATCCCGAGCTCGACGCGTGAGAGGTTGAGGAGACTCACGACGAAGAGACCGGAAACAGCCAGCAGCGCGGTTGCGAGCGCCACCTGCGTTGTCGCCATCGATGTGCGAAAGCGATGTGCCGACCGAGAGCCCGAGACCCGGCTGGAGTGCATGTGCAGCCCGCGACTGACGGCAGTGCGGACGCCGAGCAGCGCGGGGAAGAGGCCAAACAGCAAGCTCGTGCCCACACCCATCGCCAGCGTAAACAGGAGTACCGTCGTGTCCACCTGAAAGTTGAGCATCGGAGTATCGTCGGCGGGCAGCAGAGCGATGAGCCCATTCAACGTGATCCGTCCCACAATCACGGCGCCGGCGCTTCCAAGCACCCCGAGCAGGACCGCTTCGATCAACAGCAGGCGAACCAACCGGCCGGACGAGGCGCCAAGCGCGAGGCGTACAGACATCTCGGTTGTTCGCTCGGTGGCGCGTGCCAGGAGCAGATTCGCGACGTTCGCGCAGGCGATGGCCAGCACGAACCCAGTGACGGCGAACAACAGCAGGAGCGCGGCCTGAATCTTCTCGCGGTCGCGCGCTCGAGCGCGCGCGCCGTCGTGGAACACGGCCTTGCGTTGTTGGAACTGCTGGCGCTCCGCGTCGCTGCCGATGCCGCTTCGGAGGGCGGGATACTCCACGTCCCGAATCAGTGCCGCGAACGGGACATTGATCAGCGCTTCAGCGCGGTCACGTGAGACGCCGGGTGCGAGGCGGCCAAACACGTACAGCCAATGATTGTTCCGAGCCGTGAGACCATTCCACGCCGGATCCCGGAATGCCTGCTGCGCCATTGCGAGCGGAATGAACACCTCCGGAATGTCAGCGACCGTCGTTCCGGCGAAGTCGTTTGGCGTCACGCCGACAATCGTCATGAGCTCGCCGTTGACGATCAGGGTGTCGTTCAGCACAGCGGGGTTGGCGCCGAAGCGAGCGCGCCAGTAGTCGTAGCTCAACACGACGAGTGGGTGGCCGCCAGGAATACGATCGTCCTCGGGTCCGAAGAGCCGTCCCAGCGCAGGCGTCAGACCGAGAGTGGGGAAGTACTGTCCCGAGACCAATACTCCACGCCCCGACGTCGTCTGCCCTCGATAGCCGAGGTTGGCGCCGAAATCTCGATGCGCCGCGAGACGGACCGCGCCGCTCTGAAGTCGCTCGAGATCGCGGAAGAACGGATAGCTGAAGATCGCGTCGGTGGCTCCCGCATCGCTGGTCGATCGCGACCCAGGGCGCGGGCCCGGTGATGTCAGGAGGACGATCTCTTCAGGCGCGCGTACGGGGAGGCGCTGCAGGAGCAGTCGATCGAAGACCGAGAAGATGGCCGTGTTGACGCCGATGCCCAGCGCCAGTGAGAGCGCGGCAACCGTCGTCAACAACGGCCGGCTGGTGAGTGAGCGGATCGCGTAGCGGAGATCCGTCACATCCCTCTACTGAGTCGCGAGCGATTCCTCGACAACCCTGCCGTCGAACAGGTGGATCGTGCGCTCGGCGTGCGAGGCATACCGTGCGTCGTGCGTCACCATGCAGATGGTGGCGCCGCTCTTGTGCAGCTCGGCGAGCAGGTCCATCACCGCCTCGCCGTTTTTCGAGTCGAGGTTGCCCGTCGGCTCATCGGCCAGCAGGATGGATGGTTCACCACACACTGCGCGAGCCACAGCGACGCGCTGCTGCTGACCACCGGAGAGCTGGCTGGGCAGATGCTTCGCGCGATGCGCCATGCCCACCCGTTCGAGCGCCGCCGTCACTCGCTGCTTGCGCTCCGCGGACCGCATCCCGCGATAGGTCAGTGGCAGCTCCACGTTCTCGTATACGGTGAGATCGCCAATCAGGTTGAAGCTCTGGAAGATGAATCCCACTTCGCGATTCCTCACGCGAGCGCGTTCGGAGAGCGAGAGATCCGTGGCCGGGCGATCGTTCAACACGTACTTCCCGTCGGTGGGCGTGTCGAGCAGGCCCAGAATCGACAGCAGCGTCGACTTGCCGCAGCCTGACGGCCCGGCGATCGAGACGTATTCGCCCTTGCCGATTTCGATGTTGATGTTATCGAGGGCGTGCGTTTCGACTTCGTCCGTATAGAAGACTTTTCGGACGGCTTCCAGCTTGATCAGAGGCTGATTCATAGTGATCCTTGTCGTCTTCTCAACGTTTATCTCAATCGCACCCGCTCGAATGCATCCCAGGCGGACATGTCTGAGAGCACCACCTGATCGCCGGCATTGAGGCCCGACTTCACCTCGATGGCGTTGACCGAGCTCTTCCCGAGCGATACCTGGACGCGCGTGGCGTCGCCAGCGGCGTTCGTGAGCTTGAACAGACCCACCGTGCTCTGTTCCTGACCAAGCGACGGCCGTCCCACATACAGAATGTTCTCGAGCCGCTCCAGCTGGATGGTCCCGTCGACGCTCTGATCGGGGACCGCCCCTTTTGGCAATTCGCCAGTCAATGAGACGTCAATCGTCACGGTTCCGTTGGCCGCGGCCGGATCTTTCCGACTCACGCGGCCGGGGATGATGCCGTTGCGGGTATCGATTTCGGCGGGCTGGCCGACTTCGATGTCCTTGGCCTGCGTCTCCGCAATCTTGAGCTCGGCCTTCAAGCGTGCCGGATCGGCCACTCGGGCGAGGTTGGCACTCGGGCCCACCCGTTGACCAACTTCAACCGCGACCAACTGCAGCACACCGGAAAACCCCGGCATCACTCGGAGGGCGGCGAGCCGGCTCTCTTGCAGAGCGGTCACGGCGTGTGCCTGATCAACCGAGGCTTGCTGCACGCGTATGCGCGCGTCGATCGATTGCTTGGCTGAGGAGAGTCGCTCCATTTCAAGCGCGAGCCGCTTCTTCAGCGTTTCCGCCTTGAGCTGCGACTGCTTTCGTGTGATTTCGGAGATCAACTGCTCTTTGGCCAGCTGCTCGTCTGCTTCCGCTTGCATACGGGCTTGCTGGAAGTCGGCATCGAGCGCCGCCGTTGTCGACTGTTGCTGTAAGTATTCGTTCTGGAGCTGGACTCGCGTGTTTTCGAGCGTCGCTTGCGCCGATAGCAGCGCGAGGCGCGCGTTGAGCGCTTCCTGCTCGACCTGAGGATTGGAGAGCTCGAGGATGACCGAGGTTGGTCCGACCTGCGCGCCTGGTCTCAGCAGGATGCGTTCGACGCGGCCATCAGTAGTCGACGGGAGCCATCGCGTGTCCTCAGGTACCAGCGTGCCGAGGCCGCGGACTTGTCGAATGATGGAGCCCCGCTTGACGGTATCGACGAGGACGGTGGCGCGCTCGACGTTGGGAGCAGCCGGCTCCATGCGCGCGAGCGCGATGGTCACGCCAATGACGATGATGACGGCCACCGCGGCATAGCCGGCTTGTCGCAGCCGCTTCCGTTTGAGAATCGCAGGGTCTCGGGCGATATCAGGCATCGGTCAAACAATGGCTCGTAGCAGGCGTTCAGTCGCCCTCACGTTCGGGGATCACCACTTAGGAGGTCAAAGCGTATGCCACCTGCGTCTCGAACGTAAGTGTTTTGTTTCCCGGTTGTTGATGGGCCTCGAGCGCCCCCGCGGCTCCCCCCGATGTTCGCTTGTGGGACAGCAATGTTCGGCAACGGCCAACGCCGGAATACGGGAAGAGACGCTAGTCCTGCGTTTTGGTTCACGGCCTACTCAACGGCGACGGTAATCACGGTGGCGTCATCGGTCAGCCGTCCGCCGGTAAACGCGTTGACTTGACGGAAGACGGTGTCGAGGAGCGCGCTGGCAGATTCATGGCGGTGGGTGACGAGGGTTTGCACGAGTCGCTCGTCTCCGAAGTCGACGCCGTCGGGGCTCTCACATTCACTGATGCCATCGGTAAAAAGCACGAGGCGATCGCCGGATTGAAGCTCGATGGCATCTTGCGTGTACGTGACGCTGTCAAAGACGCCGAGGACCATCCCTCCTGAGGTCGGTCGACAAACGGTCCCGTCCGCGCGGACCAGAATCGGAGGGTTGTGCCCTGCGTTGCTGCACACCATCGTCTTTCGTGCAGTATCGAGCGCCGCGTAGAAGAAGGTCACGAATCGATCGAGAGGCGTGTGGCGGCACAGCGCCTGGTTCACGTCGCGCGTGACGTGCTGCGGACTGGCATCCAAGGTCGCGAGCGCACGCACCGAGGCCTGCAGGTTCGCCATCAGGAGTGCGGCTGGAAGGCCCTTACCCGCGACGTCAGCGATCGACAGACCCACGTGCGTGTCCGAGAACTGGATGACGTCGTAGCAGTCACCCCCAAATGCCTCGGCGGGCTTCCACATGGCCGCCATCTGACAGCCCGAAATCGTAGGCAATGGAGACGGGAGCAACGCGCGCTGAATGCGTTGCGCGTGCTCCAGCGCACGTGACGCGCTCGCGTCGGCTCGTCGCTTCGCGACGCCCTCATCCAATTCGCGCCTGACGGTCTCAGCCAGCGTGACGTTCTCCCACGGTTTGTGTACGAAGGTCCTCGCACCGCGTCGCATGGCCTCGACCGCGGTGTCGATGCTTCCCCAACCGGTCATGACGATGATGGGGAGCAGTCGATCGCGCGCGTGGACCTCCTCGAGGAGATCGAGTCCTTCGCGGCCCGACGTGGTGTCGCGCGCGTAGTTGAGGTCCATCAGAAGCAGGTCGTAGTCCTCTCGACTCAATCGCTCGCGCACTTCCTGCACGGAATTGGCCGCATCGGTATCAAAGCCGGCCCCTCGAAGGAGGAGTCGCAAAGCAGCGACGACATCAGGCTGATCGTCCGCGACGAGTACTCGATGCTTCTCAGTCATGCGGCGGCCCATCCTCAAAACTCATGCCACGTGTTGCGCCTGCCGTTATAGACGTCTGAGCCACACACGATCGTTCACCCATCGTCATGTAGGGCGACGCATGCGTCGCCCCTATTGCGGCCCGCTGTTCGCCGATGGGACAGCGTTGTCCGCCATCGGCACGCGATAAAATCGGCGTGATCGATATGTCTTCGCTCGCGCAACAGGACTTCTCGAACACGACGATCAGGCGATTCGACATCTCGCGCCTGATCGCGCGAGGCGGGATGGGCGAAGTGTACATGGCGAGGGATGCCGTTCTCGGTCGCGATCTCGCGCTCAAGGTCCTGCGCCAGGACGTCACGCGTGACGCGGATCGCCTCGAGCGGTTCATCCAGGAGGCCCGCGCCGCCTCAGCCTTGAACCACCCGCACCTCATCGCGATCTATGACATCGGGGAGAGCGCGCCGAAGCGGAATGGGGTGGCGGTCGGTCCTCCCGTGCTCTATATCGCAATGGAGCTGGTGGAGGGCGCAACGCTCAGGGCGGCTATTGACTCGAAGCGCCTCGATCTCAAGCGCCTGCTCGAACACCTCGTGGAGGCAGCAGACGCGATCGGTGCTGCACATGCCCCCGGGGTGATTCACCGCGATCTCAAGCCGGAGAATCTCATGATCGCCGAGGGCGGCTACGCGAAGGTGCTCGACTTCGGCGTGGCCAAGCTGCGCGGCGAGCTTCCGCCAGGCGGTGGAGAGATGACCGGCGCGTCTGCGTCCGCTGACGGCATCATCGGCACAGTCGGCTACATGTCGCCGGAACAAGTGGGCGGGAAAGCCCTCGACCTGCGGACGGACGTGTTTTCGTTCGGCTGCGTGTTGTATGAGGCCGTGACCGGGCGGCGGGCCTTTCAGGGAGCCACGGCGTTCGAGACCTTGAAGAAGATCCTCGACGAAGACCCGCCGCGGATCACGGAGCCTGTTCCTGGTGTCGAGCTCGAACCCGTCGTTCGTAAATGCCTCGCGAAAGACCCTGACCGTCGGTACCAATCGATGCGCGAGCTGACGCACGAGCTTCGCGCCGTGTTGCGGCGCATGGAAGTCGGCGCGCATCGAGACACGCATGCGACGGTGCCGTGGGGGCGGCTGCTGGTGGCCGCCGCTGCGATGGTGACGCTGGCGATTGGGACCTGGTGGTTGAGCGAGGCGGGATTCATTGGGCGGGCCCCGGCCCGAGTCGCGATTGAGCGACTCACAGCGAGCGGTACGGCCATCGATGCGGCGATATCACCAGATGGGCGTTATCTCGCCTGGGTTGAGTCCGCCGGAGGACTGCAGGGTCTGCGCGTGCGACAGCTCGGTGAGGATCGAAGCATCGAGCTCGTGCCCGCCGCGCCGGTGGGCTTTTGGGGTATTGCGTTTTCGCGGGATGGATCGCGTGTCTATTACTCCACCAAGAGGGCACAAGAGCCGGCTGGCCGTCTCTTCGCGATCAATGTGCTGGGTGGCATGGCTCGACCGCTCGTCGATGGCATCGACAGCACAATCACGTTGTCACCCGATGGACGCACGCTGGCGTTTTATCGTGCGGGATTCCCCGAGCGCGGCTCGACGGCCCTCGTCACGGCAGATGTCGACGGAGGGAACGTGCGAGCGCTCGCGACTGTGCATGCGCCGGATTTCTTTGTACCGGCATTCTTCGCAGCGCCCGCATGGTCTCCCGACGGTGCGCGCATCGCTGCAGCCGTGCACAGCTCGAAGACCGGCGATGCGGTCCTCGTGACCGTCGATGCGGCAACGGGATCGATCCAACCGTTCGACACGCGCTTTCAAGACGTCACCTTCACGGCGTGGGAGCCTGACGGTTCAGGCATCTTGTTCATCGCCAATCAAGCCGACGCGTTTCGCGAGTTTCCGCGGAAGGTGTGGCTGCAGCCGTTTCCGCGCGGTGAACCGCGGCGCCTGACACCGGATCTCCTCGAGTACCGCAACATCTCGGTCCGCCACGATGGCACGGC
>Ga0114129_10011427_pt1 | contig 12645 bp, 16 predicted proteins | sample RhiMetdeltSRZDD1_FD_80071 | JGI IMG/M metagenome (GOLD analysis project Ga0114129, IMG submission 80071) | Populus rhizosphere microbial communities from Tennessee, USA - Rhizosphere MetaG P. deltoides SRZDD1 (version 2) (version 2) | ecosystem: Host-associated > Plants > Roots > Rhizosphere >...
CGCGCTGCCGCGTTGACCGGTATCGTCACGGCCTCCCCCGCTCCCGCGCGGTCGCCGAAGCCGATGAAGCAGCGCGCTGGGTCGGGGCTGGCACTGCCTACCATGAACGGCAGGCCGTGCCACGTCTGGACGCCAATCAGAGGTTCCGCTCCCTCCCTGATGAACTTCGTTCCGACGTTGCAGAACTGGCTAAGATCGAGTGGTTGGTAATCATGCATGGGATTTTTCCTTCGTTGCCATTCCTCATTTACTACTTGACCCTGCGTATGGCAAGTCATAATGCCTTCCCCTCGTTAGGTCGCACACGGTCTGCTTAACCTGGATCGACTAAAAAAAAGCACATCAACCAGAGATAAGTTTGCCGTCAAAACAAATCGTGCGGTTAGTTCGACCGAGTTTTGCCAATGTAAACTTGATGAAGGCCAGGTTAGGATACGCCTGAGCAGTGGCAGTGGTTATGAGGTGATGATACCACTTTCCACTAGGGATCAACACCAGATTGTGCCTAAGATCTGACAGAATGCTTCCGGCTCCCCTGCACCAGATTTCGGACTAACCTGTACTCAAGTTTCACACTGAACTGAATTTTTAATAATCTAACCGATAGGATTTGTGTTCCGCCCTTTTTATTTTTGCACCTCAGCTCTGTAATCACAATCCACACAATTTCTTGACAGGAATTTCAGCCGTTCTTTAGGTTGCACTCTTATACTCCCCGGATAACGGAGAAACAAATGTATAGAAAAACGATTTATCTGTGTCTTGTTTTGATCTGCACATTGGCGCTGGCTGCCTGCTCGAGCGCGGCGCCCGCCTCTACTACCACGGAAGGAAATGGCTCACCCACTGTGGCAGTAGACCCTGCTGACAGGGTCAATTTGAATAAGGCCTCTGGCGATGAGTTCATCGCCGCCATCCCCGGGCTGGGAAACCGCATGGTGCGGGAGTTCATGGAATATCGTCCCTATCTCAGCATCCAGCAGTTCCGGCGGGAGATCGGCAAGTATGTGGACGAGGTCCAGGTGGCCGCCTATGAAAGCTACGTGTATGTGCCGATCGCGATCAACGACTCGGACGCCGAAACCCTGCAGCAGATCCCCGGCCTGAGCGCGGCGGGGGCGCAGGCATTGATCTCTGCCCGCCCGTTCGCCTCGACGGATGCTTTCCTGACAAAGCTGAGTGAATACGTTTCCGCAGACGAAGAGGAAATCGCCAAAACATATTTGGGGGACAACCAATGAAGGCCGATCAGACCCTGGGGCGTATCCGCCAGTTCCTGCTGGTGATCGCGGCAGGTGTGTTCGTGATGACGGTGACCGAGCTGCTCTTTCTGAGCCACTGGAGCGAGACCATCCAGCTGCTGCCGTTCGCTTTGAGCGGCGCGGGTCTGGTGACCCTGGCACTGGCGTACTTCCGCCCGGGCCCGCGGACGATCCATCTTTTGCGCTGGTCTATGATCGTGATCGGGTTGTGCAGTCTGATTGGCATTTATGAGCACATGGCAAACAACCTGGGATTCCAGATGGAAATCCAGCCAAACGCCACGTTCCTGGAACTGGCCCTGGCGACGGTGGAAGGAGCGAACCCTGTTCTGGCCCCGGGGATCCTGGCTCTGGGCGCCGCCATTGGATGGACGGCTGCCTACCAGCATCCGGCGTTGGAAGAAAAAGCTGAAACCGTTGTCAGATCTGTGAAGCAGAAAGCATAGCATTTCTTTCTGAAGCTAGAACATCATCAAGGCGTAATGCATATTCCATTGCATTACGCTTTCTTATTTTTCTATTCGCGAGACTATTGCGCTGTGATATATTTGGGGAGACCAGTTCACCCAGAGCGATCCTTTCCCATACGATGCCCAAACGCAAAAGCACTGTCACTTCCACATTCGGCTCTCCCGGCCGCGAGGGACATGATTCCTCGGCGTTCTACGGAACACGTCTGTATGCGGACAAAGTCCATGTGGGGACGGAGGCGTATGTGGAGAACACACTCGCGGAGCTGGACCTGATCCACCAATCTTCGTGCGAGGAGATGAAGGAGCTGCCGGACTGCTCCGTGCACCTGATGGTGACCTCGCCGCCGTATAACGTGGGGAAGGAATATGATAACAACTTGACGCTGGAGGAGTATCTTGCGTTTTTGATGCGGGTCTGGAAGGAGACCTACCGGGTGCTGGTGCCGGGCGGGCGGGCGTGCATCAACATCGCGAACGTGGGGCGCAAGCCGTATATCCCTCTGCACGCCTCGATCATGCGGGATATGATCGATCTCGGGTTCCTGATGCGCGGCGAGATCATCTGGGACAAGGCCGCCTCGGCCAGCACCTCGACGGCGTGGGGCTCCTGGCAGAGTGCAACCAACCCGACTCTGCGCGACACACATGAATATATCCTTGTCTTTTCGAAGGGCAGCTACCGCCGCGAGAAAATGGATGGGCGGCAGAGTACAATCTCGAAGGATGAATTCCTCGAATTCACAAAATCAGTGTGGGGATTCCCGTCTGAATCTGCCAGGAAGGTGGGGCACCCGGCGCCGTTCCCGGTGGAGCTGCCGTATCGCCTGATCCAGCTCTACACGTTCTCGGACGAGGTGGTACTTGATCCTTTCATGGGGTCCGGGCAGACAGCTATTGCCGCACGGAAAGCCGGCAGGCATTTTATGGGATATGAGATTAGCGAGGACTATATACGGCTGGCGCAGCGCAGGATCCAGAACGGGAAGTGAATTTTAGGGGATAGAGAGCAGAGAAGACCGAGCAGGGCAAGGGGGAAGGTGTGTTCCTTTCGATGTAGAGCCTATAACGTGAACAGGATGATGGTTATGAATGCCAGAAGCACCCCAACGGCTTGCAGCCAGGTGAGGCGCTCCTTGAGGAAGATCCAGGCGAGCAGGACAGTGGAGGCGGGGTAGAGGGCGCTCAGCACCGCTGCGACGTCGAGGCGGCCGGTTTGCGCGGCGAGCACGTAGAAGGCATTGCCGCCGATATCGAGCAGGCCGTTGACAATGGAGAGTCGCCAGATCTGGCGCGGCGGCAGGGCCGGCTGGCGGGTGATCAGCGCGTAGAGCCCAAGTGCCAGGAAACCGGCCAGGCGGGCCGCGGCGAGAGGCCAGAAGAAGGCGTTGAGGGTGGCGCGGTGGAGAGTGAGAAAGTACAGGCCGAAGAATAACCCGGAGAGCAGCGGCAGGCGCAGTTCCCACAAACTAAATCGCCAGTTCGTCCCGCCGGTCTGCGAGATGAGCCAGACCGCGGCGAAGGCAAGCGCGAAGCCGATCAGGGTGGCCGTGGAGGGTATGCCCAGGGCGAAGAAGCCGAAGACCACCGGGATGAAAGCGGCGAACAAAGCAGAGACCGGCGCGGCGATGGTCATTTGATTGCTTGCCAGGGCGCGATAGAGGAAGAGCAGCCCCATCAGACCGATCAGGCTCGAGCCCGCGCCGACGAGCATGTCAGACGTGGGAGGAATGGGCTCACGCAGCAGGAGGCCGAGGAGGGTAAAAGGGATCATCCCCGCCAGCTCTGCCAGAAAAAGGACGCGATAGGGGCTGGTGCGTTTGCTGGCCATACCGCCGATAAAATCCCCGGCGCCCCAGGTGGCCGCGGACAGGATGCCATAAATAATGGAAAGCAAGTTGTAGTTTCCCTTCGTAATGAGCGCTTCGATTGCGTAGCAAGCAGCGAGGATTCATAAAATGAGACCCCGGGCGTTGCGTAGGGTCTCATTTTGCAGATCATGCGATTATAAGCGAATCACGCAGGGGGAGCGATTTATGATGTGGTATCCCTTTGTCTTCCAGTCTTGCGCTTCCATTTACAAGGATACGAATAAGCGATCATTTCAAAACCAAACTTCTCCAGAATGGGCCGGCTCATGGGGCTGGCATCCACGGTAAGATAGCGCACCTGACGAGCTTTTGCTTCCTGTGCCCGCGCGGCCAGCAGAGCCGTATATAGCCCTTTCTTGCGAAAGCCGCTGACTGTGGACCCGCCCCACAGGCTGGCAAACTGACTGTGTTTCGGGAAATAGGTCCAGGCTGCACTAGCGGGCTGCTCATTCACATATGCCACATACACGCTCATCTGTTCTGGATAGCTGCGGAGAGCTCCTCTCAGGTAATTGTCCAGCCAGGAAAAGTCTTCCTCCCACACCTGTTGTTCAACAGTCAGCACATCCGATAATTCTTCTGGATGCGTGATCCGCTGCACCTTCTGGGGGACTGGCTGCCAGAAAAGGTCCGGGGCATCTTCCAGGTCCAGCACCATGATCGCTTCTGCTTCTTCAGGAATAAACCCGTAGGCCTCCAGTCTTTCTTTCAGGTCAGATGGCTGATCATAATCATAGAGCTTCCATTCAAAATTCTGCCCAATGTCTTCGAAGTAGCTCACCTGCTCAAGAATCGCAGCTTCGGCACTGGATTCAGTTAACCGATTGTAACTAACAATCCCCTCCCGGCTGCCGGAGGTGTCAATGTGCCGCACCACGTTCGGCGTGACTTCCCGCCGCATGTCGGGATACTCTATAGCCTTTCTCTGATCCTGGTCATAAAGGGCAATTGTTTGTGATTTGTCCATGACAGGCACCTCTCCCACAGGGGATAAGGGGAAGCAGGCTGAACGATAGAGCCGGCAACCTGGCTGCTGGTGTTTCTCGATCTTCTCAACTTAGCTTGAGAACTCGTCCGATTTTAACTTCCCCGCTGCCTTTGCCCGGTCCAAAACCTTCTGTGCGTTCTTTAACAAGGGCATATCGATCATCCTGCCGTCCAGTGCAAAGGCACCCCTGCCCTCCTTTTGGCTGGCGGTAAACGCGTTCACGACTCGCTGCGCGTATGCAATCGACTCGTCAGAGGGCGTGAATGCTTCCTGTACGGGAGCGACCTGGTTCGGGTGGATGATCTGTTTCCCGCTGAAGCCGAGCCCCGCACCCTGCTGTGCCTCGAGACCCAGCCCCTCGGTGTCGCGGAAGTCGATGTAGACCATGTCGATTGCCTGCAGGTCGTTCGCGGCGCAGGCAGTGACGACAGCGGAGCGTGCGTACAGCACCTCGGTCGCTTCCTTCGTGCGGACCGCGCCAATGGAGGCAGCATAATCCTCGGCGCCAAAGATGATCGCTTCAAGGCGTCGATCGGCCTCCGCGATCTCCTTGATGTTCAGAATCCCCTTCGCGGTCTCCACGCCGACCATCATACGAATCCCTCTCAGTGACATCCTGGCAGAGCGTTCGTACATTTCAATGTAATCACTGATTGCCCTGACCTGCCCGGCTGTTTCCACCTTGGGCACGACAATCGAATCCGGGTTGGTCGCTAGAGCTGCTGCGAGGTCGTATTTCTCAAAACCTGAGCCCACGCTGTTGATACGGATACAGCGCTCTGCACTGCCGAAGTCCAGCTCCTTCATAGCCTGTGCAATGACGGCACGCGCTTCGCTCTTTTGCGTGATCGCCACACCGTCTTCCATGTCCATGCAGACACTGTCCACGCCCAGGGTGGTTGCCTTTTCGATCTTGCGCCGGTCATCGCCGGGCATGTAAAGCAATGCGCGTCGTGAATGCATAGGATCTCCGTATTATGTAATTTACACGGAAAGACGAAAGAGAAAAGAAGGAGCAGCCTTCATTCTTCCTCCTTCATGCTTTTGAGGAACATCGCCGTCCGTTCGAACTCCACTACAATTGTACCGTCTGGTTTCTTCCCCCAGCATCTGATTTTTACAATGCCGGCATTGGGCCTTGACTTCGATTCACGCTTCTCGATGATCTCGCTTTCGGCGTAGATCGTATCGCCGTGAAAGACAGGGTGGGGGTGCAGGACCTTGTCGTAACCAAGATTTGCCACAATTGTACCTTCAGTGAGCTCGGCAACGGTGAGCCCGACGACAAGGCCGAATGTAAATACACCGTTGACCAATCTCTGCCCGAACTCTGTCTGTGAGGCAAAATCCTCGTTGACGTGGAGCGGCTGGGTGTTCATCGTCAAGGCGGAGAAGAGGACATTATCCATCTCGGTCACGGTGCGTCCTGCATGCTTGAATTTCATCCCAACTTCGAGTTCGTCAAAATATTTGCCTGGCATTCGTCTCTCCTCGCGTTAGTTGTTGATCTGCGTGATCAGGAATTGTGCGTCCGAGCAGGATAGGTCCACGCAAAAGTAATTGAACCATAATTCGCCGTTCCCCACCTGCACACCGTTCGGCAGGAGAGTTAGATTGGCTTCCTCCATTTCGAATAAGGCCGTTATAAAACCCTGGTCAAATATCTTTTCATATTGGTCCAGAAATTCGCGCTGATCTTTTAGCAAGCCCTCCTGCCCACTGATTTTCACACGGACCGGATACTTGATCGATTCTGCAATTTTGAGGTCATCGCCGGCAGCCAGAGATGTTTTGACGATCAAAAAGAACGTCTCGGCATCCTGCATATCATTGGACAAGATCGGACGCATACGGGGTTCCAGGGTGGTTGTCGGGGTGACCTGCGGCCATTCCACAATGGACGTCATCGGAGGCGGTGGGGGGAAATCGTCCGGGGTGGGGAGAACCCCGCAGCCCGTGATAAAAAACAGGACCAGTACCATCAGCTCTCTCATGCTTCCACTTCAATGCTCCTTTTCACTTTGAGTCACGGAGAATTTCTGGCGTTCTTCCTCAATGGTCTTTGAGTCTTCGGTTTTATTTCCTTGTGCCGGCTGCTCATGAATCCCTTTAGCTCCGAGTGGTTTTGTTCCATGCTCAGCTCCAGTTCATCCATGCGCCGTACCAGGTTGTTGATCTCTAGCTCCGCTTTGGTGTTGACCCGGTGATCGATCTCTGCGACGAGACGATCCTTGGCAGACTGCCGGTTCTGGCTCATCATAATGACGGGACCTGCATAGGCCGCCTGGAAGGAAAGCATCAGGTTGAGCAGAATGAACGGATACGGATCCCAGTGATAGATCCAGGCGGAAACGTTGAGCGCGATCCAGATTGCCAGGATGACGCTCTGGATGATGATAAAGGGCCACGAACCAATGGTGTCCGCGACGCCGTCTGCCACGCGCTGCCCGAGGGTCAATTGTTCCTCCTCGATCTCGTTCACATTGCGGCTGACCATCGAGCGAAAGATGATGTCATTTTCATGCAGGCGTCCACCCAATTCCACCATGACATCGATGGCGGCGTGGGTATGGGTACGCAGGAAGTCAAAGAACTCATCGCGTTCCAGTGCCAGTGTGGTCAGGTCCTCCACGGCGCGCACGCGGGCGGAACGCGGCTGATTTGTCAGCATGGAAAGCTCGCCAAAGAAATCGCCGGGCCCCGCCTTATGCAGGACGATATCCTCCCCACCGGCATCTCGGATGATGACCTCGGCATAGCCTTCGGTAATGACATAAAACAGATCGCCGGTCTCTCCTTCGCGGATAATGACCTGTCCCGGTTTGAACTTTATCACCTCCATGATGGCGCGAATGCCGGCCACCTCCTGCTCATCCATTTCGCTAAAAAGAGGTACTTCCCGCAGTTCGATTTCGGCCATAGCGCTCTCCTTAGATTTATCAGCCTTCCATTTCGATCAAAACCTGTTCTCTATCAACGGTTTCTCCCTGCCTCACCAATAATTTCCTCACTACGCCATCCTGCGGCGCCTGGATGCGGATCTCCATCTTCATCGCTTCGAGCACCAGCAGCGTTTGACCCTTCGTCACTGCATCGCCCTCGCCGACGTTCAGCGCGCGGACCTGCCCGGGCATGGGAGCGGTCAGTTCACCCGCGGCGTGGTGACCTGCGTGACTGCCCCGGCGCGCCCCGGATATCCTGGTCAGCACCAGGGTTTGACCGTTGACCGTCACCCAGCGTTTGGCGTTATCGGAGGAAACATAAACACTGAGACGTTTGCCGTCGATCAGCAAATCCAGTCTGCCATCTTTTGCGTGGATGATCTCTGCATCAAATGTCTTCTCGCCAATCGTGAGGCGATAGGATCTACCTGTCGGTGTCAGGTCAACCGGGATGGATTCGGAGTCGTACTCAAAAGATAGTTTCACTTGATCGATTCTCCCAATAGCCCATCGGAGATATGTCCACCTGTCATCACACAAATCACGTGCAATCGATCGTCTAGCGGGGCACAGCGTACGCCATAATGCCGGGTTGGACAATTGAACGTCACGTTATAAATCTGGCTCTCCGGATGTTCTTCCATGAATGCAACGAGTTGCTTCGTTGCCTCCAGGTTATGGGATATGGTCTTTGCGGTCATAATATCCAACCTGCGCTTCAGGGGCGGCGCCAGTTCTTTTGCTGGCGCAGGGGTTTCATAGTAGTGAATATCCGGATGATTCGGAGACTTGATCATCTCAGCCAGGTGAGGGTCGCGTTCCATGTACGGGACCAGGATATTACTGGAAAGGATCGCCGCGAAAAAATCTGCCTCTGAGATCTTATCCATCGTTTCCACCTATCCTGAATCCACTGGCCGTTTTCCAGGGACTGTAAGGATCAGGCTCATTTTGATTGACAGTGGACGATGGGCGAGGGATGATTGTCAGTTCGGCAAGCGCGGCGGCGAGGAGATGGAGGGAAGGAGCCTGCTGCTGCTTTTCCGGAAGCAAGCTTCCGGATTCCAAATTCGTTTCCACCCAGCGCGTGGTCACTTTTCCCTCTGCAAAATCGGAGTGACGCAGGACGGTTTGCAGGAAGTCAATATTGGTCACCACACCATGCACAATAAACTCCTGCAACGCGGCTTCCAGGCGCTGGATGGCTCCCGCACGGTCCTCGGCATGGACGATCAGCTTTGCCAGCAGAGGATCATAAAAATGGGTCACTTCATCGCCGGCGGTGAAGCCTGCGTCGAGGCGTATGCCGGGTCCGCGCGGCTCGCTGTATTGTAGAAGTCTGCCTGTGCTTGGCAGGAATCCGTTTGTGGGATCTTCGGCGTAGACGCGGCACTCGATGGCATGCCCACGCTGGCCAAACTGGGACTGTATAAACGGAAATCGCTCGCCCGCCGCGACGCGGATCTGCCAGTGGACGAGGTCGAGACCGGTGACAAGCTCGGTGACAGGATGCTCGACCTGCAGGCGGGTGTTCATTTCGAGGAAATAGAATTTCAATGTGTCGGGATCGACGATGAATTCCACGGTCCCGGCGTTGTAGTAGCCGACAGCCTTTGCCGCGGCGACCGCAGTCTGTCCCATTTGCTGGCGCAGTTCGGGAGTTAGCAATCGGGAGGGGGTCTCTTCAATGATCTTCTGGTGGCGTCGCTGTACCGAACATTCACGCTCGAAGAGATGGAGGAGATTCCCGTGTTGGTCGCCAAAGACCTGGAACTCCACGTGATGGGCGTTTGCCACGTATTTTTCGAGCAATAGCCTTTCATCGCCAAAGGCATGCAGCGCTTCCCGTCGCGCTGACTCGATGGCTTCCTGTAACTCGCCTTCTTCATGGACAACCCGCATCCCTTTACCACCACCTCCTGCAGCGGCTTTGACGAGGACAGGGTAACCGATCTGAGTGGCTGCATTTTCAAAATCTCTTTCACTCTCTACCCCCTCTACGCCCGGAACTGTGGGCACGCCTGCCGCCTTCATCCGGATCTTGGATTCCGCTTTGTCGCCCATGAGGCGGATGGAGTCCGATGAGGGGCCGATAAAGGTCAATTGCGCGGCAGCCACGGCAGCTGCGAACGAGGCATTCTCCGAGAGGAATCCATAGCCGGGGTGGATGGCATCCGCATTCAACTGTTTTGCAGCCTGGATGATCTTATCCATATCCAGATAAGACTCTTTCGCCGCCGCAGGTCCGATGTGAATTGCTTCATCGGCATACTGCACATGCAAGGCGTTCTTATCTGCGTCGGAATAGACCGCGACGGTCTGGATGCCGAGCTCCCTGCAGGCCCGCATAATCCGGATGGCGATCTCGCCGCGATTTGCAATCAGGATCTTTTTAAACATGGTTATAGAAAATGCTGGATGAAGTAAATGATCGTGCTGACGATCAGACCGGTGAAGAAACAAAGATAAGCAACCCGGATGTACCGGTATTTGGTCTGAAGCAAGTATGTGCCCGCGAAATAAATGTCCTTAATCATGATCTCGTAGGTCGCGTCAGAGTCATTCATGGTCTGCTCGAAATCTCGAACATACTCCTCATAAGGGATGTCGCCATAATTGCCAAAAAAGAGCGGGCTGTAATCCGGGTCGTTCACAGAATGTTTTCTGCGGTCAAACACTTTTATTTTTCCGATGACCGTCAGGAGGGCAAAGAAAATGGTGATGAGCAGGAATAGATCCAGCCCTGCAATGGACAGCGTAAAACGCGGATCTGTAATCTGTGTCAGCGAAAGGGACAGCAACACGGAGGCCAGGCTGAGAATAATGTGTGCCTTGGTGTCAGCCATCTGGCTGAAGGCAACCAGGTTCATGCGCGTCTGCCGCAACATGTGATCGAGCTGCGAACTGGGTTGGTTGATATGCATATCACTCTCCTCTTAGAACGGCCAGCACCTGTGCTTCCCTTTCTGCGGTCAGGCCCGCCCTCCACACATGATCGGTTGGACGGGTCCGCGCCCATTCCAGGGTGTCGCGGACTGTTTCTTCGAGCGGTCGAAACTTGAGCCCCGCGTCGACTGCTTTGGAGACATCGACGCGTGAGAACCCCGCACCCTCTTCATCGTCAGGAACCCATGCCGGCATGTCGCTCCAGGGTTCCACCTTATTCTCGTTCAAGAACGCCACGCTCGCCCACCTGAAATTCGCGTCGCTTCCCGTCACTTGTTTGCTTACATCGAGAAGTTTGCCGATCGTCAATTCGTAATCGGGCCCGGTGGCGTTGTAGATCCCCGATGCATTCTCCTCAACCAACTTAATGATGAAATCGGAGAGGTCGCGCACATCGACAACCTGGATCGGTGCTTCGGGTCTTTGCGGCGCGAGCACGTCTCCGCCGCGACTCACCCGTACCGGCCAGTAGGTAAAACGATCCGTTGGGTCGTGCGGGCCGACAATCAGTCCCGGGCGGACGATGAGGGCGCGTTCACCGTAGAGGCGTTGCACGGCTTTTTCACATAATGCCTTGAGCGGACCGTAGGTCTCGCCGGTGATCTCTTCGACGGTCTCGTCTTCGATCTTTCCCACGGGATCGGATTCGTCGATGCCGACCTTCTTGAAATCCGCGTAGACTGAAATCGATGAGATGAAGACGTAGTGACTCACATTTGGCTCGAGGACTTCGGCGGAGAGGCGGACAATGCGCGGGAAATATCCTGCGACATCGATCACCGCATCCCAGATGCGACCCTTGAGCTTCTCCACGTCCTGTTCGCGGTCGCCGAGGATGGTTTCCAATTGCGGGAAGAGAGCCGGGTTCGATTTGCCGCGGTTGAACAATGTGACTTCGTGAGCGCGGGCGAGTGCCGCCTCCACTAAATGACGACCAAGGAAACGTGTACCACCGATAATTAGGATACGCATATATTCTCCAATTTCCTCGCTGAGGGGAGCGAGTGACTGCCGAGCGCAGGCGAAGAGAATTCGTCGTATGCGCTTCGACTACGCCTGTGGCTCCGCTCAGCGCGGTGATTTACTTCTTCACCCTCGTCAACCTGGCTTCGGTTGCTTTGGCTTCGTCGCCTTCGGGCATGATATTGTAGGCAGTGATGAGCAGGTGATCCTCGTCCAGCACTTCGACTTCCGTCCGCCAGCCCCAATCCGGTCCACCGTTGGGGTCGGGATAGCTGCCGAGCACAAAGAACCCGTTCTCGGTGGTGTTTCCACTGCAGAACATGATGGCTGTGTTGTTGTGAAATGAATCCACCCAGCTGGCTTCGTAGCGGTCGATCGTCGTGTTGTAACCGAAGGTGAACATCCCATGCTGGGGCTCGCCCAGAACGGAACCCTGATAGAGATACAGTGCAAAACGTCCATCCAGAATAAGCTGGATGGTGCCAACGACAGGCGAGTCATCGGCAAGTTTGTCAGGCTCCAGCCAGAGCCTGGATTTACCCGTCCAACTGCCCGCGAGCTGGGCGAGGAAGTGGTGAGGGCTGCCTGAGGTTTGGGGGAAGGTCATAATTAATTCCTTTGGGTAGTGGTATCGAGAGATAAAGAAAGATGAAAGAGGAAAGATGTGCTAAGGCATTGGTACTTCTGAATCGAGGGAGTATGCTGATGATTGAGGATTGTATTCTGCTCGCGCTTCTCGAATAGCATTTTTGCGTTGATGCTGAATCATGGGTGTCAACATGCCAATAATGTGTGTTACCAGGCTCATACGATGTTGGATCACAGAAGCAGATACAACATGCCGAGCTTTGTAGTACCAATCGCGGCTTTCGCGTGCGGATCCCAGGGAGATTTCGAAAAAACGAGCTCGGTCGAGTCCTTTGCTTCGGGAATATCCTTCGGTCAGGTCTGCACTGATAGAGCCGAGTGAACGGTGGAGCTGGTCTGCCACACTCCACATCAAGTTGTTTTTGGATATCGCGAGTGCGTCATTCCAGCCAATATCACCCACAAATAACGCAAGGCGATACACTTCAAGCTTCCAAATTGGATCACCAGTGATTTCAGGCGGAACAGTACCGAGCCACTCCGAATAGTTCATAATCGTAAAGCCTCTTTCCTCTTTCCTTCTTTCTTCTCACATCCTAAACACCCCAAAATCCC
>Ga0114129_10011428_pt1 | contig 12645 bp, 18 predicted proteins | sample RhiMetdeltSRZDD1_FD_80071 | JGI IMG/M metagenome (GOLD analysis project Ga0114129, IMG submission 80071) | Populus rhizosphere microbial communities from Tennessee, USA - Rhizosphere MetaG P. deltoides SRZDD1 (version 2) (version 2) | ecosystem: Host-associated > Plants > Roots > Rhizosphere >...
CAAAGCCACGCCATGCGGCGTCCTCGGTCACGCCCGTAGCCTACGGCTCCGAACGCTCGCTGCGTCCTCGCCTGGCTTGCTTTTCGCAGCCGGAGGGCACGATCTGCTCGGCAGGTGATCGCTAGTGGCCCGTATCGCCGGCGTCAATCTCCCCAACGACAAGCGGCTCGAGGTCGGGCTCACGTACATCTACGGGATCGGCCCCTCGACGTCGCGCGACATCCTCGCCGCGCTCGAGCTCTCGCCGGACGAGAAGGTTCGCGACCTGACGGACGCGGAAGTCACGGCGCTGCGCAACTACATCGACGGCAACCTCCAGGTCGAGGGTGACCTGCGCCGCGAGCGTTCGCAGTCGATCAAGCGCCTGGGCGAGATCGGCGCGTACCGTGGGATTCGCCACCGCCGCGCACTGCCGGTCAACGGCCAGCGGACGAAGACGAACGCGCGCACGCGTAAGGGCCCGAAGAAGACCGTCGGCCGAGGGAAGAAGGCTAAGTAGTGGCCCCTCCTCGTCGTCAGGCCGGTCGCGGCCGGAGCCGTCGCCGCGTCCGCAAGAACATTGCCATAGGACAGGCGCACATCAAGACGTCGTTCAACAACACGATCGTCACGCTCACCGATCCCGAAGGCAACGTGATCGTCTGGGAGTCCGCCGGCTCGGCCGGGTTCAAGGGCTCGCGCAAGTCGACGCCGTTCGCCGCGCAGGTCACGGCTGACTCGTGCGCGCGGAAGGGGATGGAGCACGGCCTGCAGAAGGTCGAAGTTTTCGTCAAGGGCCCCGGCTCCGGCCGTGAGACAGCGATTCGCTCGCTCCAGGCCGCCGGCCTCGAGATTCTCGGCGTGCGCGACGTGACGCCGCAGGCCCACAACGGCGTCCGGCTTCGCAAGAGGCGGAGGGTTTGATGTCGGCTCCCTCCCACCCGTCTCGCACGCCCCAGGGCGCTGCAAGGCTCGCCCTCGCTACGTCCTCGGTCGCGCCCGTAGCCTACGGCTACGAACGCTCCCTGCGTCCTTCCGACGGCAGCCTTTCGCGGCTGGCACGCACGATCCAGGCGGGAGGTGACCGCTGATGGCGCGCGACAGGTCTCCCAAGTGCAAGCAGTGCCGCCGCGAGGGTATGAAGCTGTTCCTGAAGGGCGAGCGCTGCCTGACCGAGAAGTGCGCGATCGAGCGCCGAAGCTATCCGCCGGGCGAGCACGGCCGTGGCCGGATCAAGCAGTCGGAGTACCTGCTCCAGCTGCGTGAGAAGCAGAAGGCGCGCCGCTACTACGGGCTGCTCGAGAAGCAGTTCCGGACGTACTACGAGAAGGCGGCGAAGGGGTCCGGTATCACCGGCGAGGACCTCCTGCGCATGCTCGAGACGCGCCTCGACAACGTCGTCTACCGGCTCGGTTTCGCGGCCTCGCGCGCCCAGGCGCGCCAGCTCGTGCGGCACGGCCACTTCCACGTCAATGGGCGCAGGGTCAATATCCCCAGCTACCGCGTGAAGCCTGGCGACGTGGTCACCATGACGCCCGGCAGTTCCGCCGAGCAGGTCATCCGCGATGCGACCGACCTCACTGCCTCTGTTGCCCCGTGGCTCCAGGCCGACCACGATGGGCTCACCGGCAAGATCCTCAAATGGCCTGAGCGAGAAGAGATCGATACTCCGGTGCAGGAGTCGTTGATCGTCGAGCTCTACTCCAAGTAACTCGGCGGAATCTCCACCGCCACGAACTCGAAAGGAACGTATGGCAACTCGCACGATGAGTCCCACGGAACTACAGACGAAGATCGTCCACGAGGAGGTCGACGACCTCCGCGGCGTCTTCGTCATCGAGCCGCTCGACCGCGGCTTCGGCTACACGTTCGGGAACTCGCTGCGCCGTGTGCTCCTGTCCTCCCTCGAGGGAGCCGCGGTCACCTCGGTCAAGATCGAGGGCGTCGCACACGAGTTCACGACGCTCCCTGGCGTCCAGGAGGACGTCACGGACATCATCCTCAACCTGAAGAACCTGATCTGCACGCTGCACGGCGAGGCGCCCGAGATCGAGGTCTACCTCTCGAAGAAGGGTCCCGGCACCGTGACTGCGGCCGACATCGAGGCGCCGGCCGACCTCGAGATCCTCAATCCGGACCTCGAGATCGCCCACCTCTCCGGCAAGGGCAAGTTCGAGATCGTGCTGACCATCGGCCGCGGCCGCGGGTACATCCCGGCCGAGCTGAACCGCGGTGAGCAGCACACGATCGGGGTCATCCCCGTCGACTCGATCTTCTCGCCCGTCCGCCGGGTCGCCTACGAGGTCGAGGCCGCGCGTGTCGGTCAGCGCACCGACTACGACAAGCTCCGCCTCGACATCACGACAGACGGGTCGGTCAACCCGAAGGACGCGGTTGCTCAGGCTGCCGAGATCCTGATCCGCCAGCTCGCGATCTTTACCGACCTGGAGAAGATCGAGGGCTTCGGCGAGGCTGCCCAGGAGGTCGCAGAGGTGCCGGCGACGCACGCGATGGAGAACTTCCCCATCGAGGAGCTCGAGCTCGGCGTCCGCTCGTACAACTGCCTCAAGCGCGTTGGCATCGAGACGATCGGCGAGCTCGTGTCCAAGAGCGAGGGCGAGCTGGCGGCCATCCCGAACTTCGGTCGCAAGTCGATCGAGGAGGTCAAGGAGACGCTCGCTACCCACGGTCTCGGCCTGAGGGGAGACGAGATCTAGGAACGTGCGCCACCAACGATCGGGAAAGAAGCTCGGCCGCGATTCCGCGCATCGGAAGGCGCTCTACTCGAACCTCACAGGCGCGCTGATCGAGCACGGCCGCGTCAAGACGACCGTGGCCAAGGCCAAGGCCGTCCGCCCGATCGCGGAGCAGATGATCACGCTGGGGAGGCGAGGTGACCTGCACGCACGCCGTCAAGCCCTCGCCTACCTCCGCTCCCAGGACGTCGTCCACAAGCTCTTCTCCGACGTTGGCCCCCGGTTCACAGAGCGGCCGGGCGGCTACTCGAGGATCGTCAAGATCGGCCCGCGACAGGGTGATGCGGCCGAGATGGCGTACCTCGAGCTCGTCGACTACACGCCGGGCGCATAGCGCCCTGTCCGGCGAAGCCGGACCGGTGGAGGGGGTCTGGGGGAACCGGGAGGTTCCTCCAGCAAAGCTCAACCACCCGCCCGGGAAGGCTCACTCCAGCTCCAGCTCGCCGACCCTGAAGCCGACCGGCACCTTCTCGTCCTCGCCGGCGTGGTAGATGCGGATTCGCCGAATGTCTGTCTCGCGAATCGCGACTATCTCGGCCTCGGGCTCGCTCACGTCGCAGACCAGGAACGGCGGGTAGGCCTGAACGGCGCGTGGCTCGAGCGTGCGGCCGTCGTTCGTCTCGAGCTCGACCACCGCGTGGCTACCCGCCGGCGACGCCGAAGCCATGCGGGCGTACAGCGCGTGGATATAGTCCCAGAGACCCTCGTGCGCGCCAGCCAAATCGCGGTGATGCTACCCGTGTGGCCGCGATCATCGCGATCCTGCTCGCGTTGTTCGTCCTTCCCTCGCCGTGGGGGCTCGTCGCCATCGTCGTGGGCCTTGGCATCGAGGTGGCGGAAAGCCTGTTCTGGATCCGGTTCACGCGCCGCCAGCGTGCGGTCACCGGCCCTGAGAGTTTGATCGGGCAGACCGCTCTGGTGGTCGAAGCCTGCCGGCCGGACGGACGCGTGCGCTTGCTCGGCGAGCTCTGGCGCGCGCACTGCGCGAGAGGCGCCGAGGTCGGGGAACATGTGCGCGTGCGGCGCATCAGAGACCTCACGCTCGAAGTGGAATGAAGCTCCGGCTGACCCTCGAGTACAACGGCACCGACTTCTCCGGTTGGGCGGCGCAGCCGGGGCTCCGCACCGTCGAGAGCGAGGTTCGCCGCGCACTCGAGGAGGTCTTTCCTGCGGTTGGTCAGCTCGCGGTGGCGGGAAGGACCGATGCGGGCGTCCACGCGCTAGGGCAGGTGGCGAGCGTGGAAGTGCAGGGAGGGCCGCCGCCCGACCGGGCCACGGAAGCAGTCAACACCGTGCTGCCGCACGACATCGCCGCGGTTCAGGTCGTGGAAGCGGCGGCGGACTTCCACGCGCGGCACTCGGCCCGCGCGCGCAGCTACCGGTATCGCATCTGGCGCCGGCGCGCGCCGTCTCCGTTCGAGCACCGGCGCAGCTACTGGTATCCGCGTCGGCTGGACGAGGAGAAACTGGCGGACTCCGCCGAGGCGATCCTCGGGGAGCACGACTTCCGCGCGTTCACGCCGACCGAGACGCAGCACGAGACCTTCACGCGTGTCGTCCTGGCCGCCGCGTGGCATCGTGGCGCGGATGCGCTCGAGTTCGAGATCACGGCCGACGGCTTCCTCCGGCACATGGTGCGAACGCTCGTCGGAACGATGCTCGACCGCAGTCCCCAGCACGTTGCCGAGCTCGTGGAGGGCCGGCCGCGGAGCGAGGCGGGCCCCACGGTGCCGCCGTGGGGCCTCTACCTCGTGAACGTCGAGTACTAGGAGATTTTGTACCGGCCGGCGCTGGTGACAATGAAGCCGCGCTGGGACCGGTTCTTGCACGCCATGGACGACGCCGTCGCCTTGCACGACATGCCGCCGCCGCTCCACGTTTTTCCTGGTGCGAGCACCCTCGTCTGGGCCGGGTTGGCGAACGGACCTGCGTCGCCCGAGCAGGCCTGCACCTTGGGCTTGCCCCGGGCATTCATGGCGAGCCAGCCGCCGATGTAGTCGATGACCTTGCAGTTGTTGTTCGGCTTCGGTTTCAGGGTCCCGTTCCTGATCCCGCATACGACGAAGCCCCGTCCGCCGGTGCCCCATTCGCAGTAGATCTTCCCGTTCTGGGTCTTGAAGAAGCCGCTGCCCTTGGCACCGCTGGCCGTGGCCGTGCCCGCCGCGAGAGCCGCCGCGGCGAGGGCCAGCATGGTGATGGAGGGGATTCGCATCCGGTGTTCCTAGTCCTAGAACCTCTTGTACGTGCCGGAGGTATTGATGGTGAACCCGTGCTTCGCCGCGTTCCTGCAGGTCATAGCCGACGTCGTCGCCTTGCACGACGTGCTGCCGAGCCGCTTGGTGGCACCTGACTTGAGGGTGCTGGTGCGCGACGGATTGGCGAACGGACCGGCGTCGCCCGAGCAGGCCTGGACCTTGGAGCTGCCCCGCGCATTCACGGCGAGCCAGCCGCCGATGTAGTCGATGCCCTTGCAGTTGTTCTTCGGCGCGGGCTTGAGCTTGCCGTTCTTGATCCCGCAAACGACGTTGCTCGAAGCCCATTCGCAATAGATCTTCCCGTTCGAGGTCTTGAAGAAGCCGCTGCCCTTGGCACCGCCGGCTGTGGCCGAGCCCGCGGCGAGAGCCGCCGCGGCCAGGGCCAGGATGATGATGGAGGGGATTCTCACTCTCTGCTCCTCGCTTTAGAACTTCTTGTATGGGCCAGAGCTAGTCATGGTGAAACCGTGCTGTGACTTGTTCCGACAGGTCATGGCGGACGCGGTCGCCTTGCACGAGATGCCGCCGCCACTCCACGTCCTTCCCGGTGCGAGTACCTTCGCACTCGCCGGGTTGGCGAGTGGGCCGGGGTCGCCCGAGCAGGTCTGGATCTTGGTCCTGCCACGCGCGTTGAGGTTGGGCCAGCCGCCGGTGGGGTCGTCATCGCCGTGGCAGTTGGGCTTCGGCATCGGCTTGAGGTGACCGTTCTTGATCCCGCAATAGACGAAAGCCCTGGCGCCGCTGCTCCCCAGACAGTAGATCTTCCCGTTCTGGGTCTTGAAATGGGCGCTGCCCTTGGCGCCAGTGGCCGTGGCCGTGCTCGCCGCGAGCGCCGCGGCGGCGAGGGCCAGGATGATGATGGAGGGGATTCGCATTCGCTCGCTCCTTGTCTTAGAACTTCTTGTACGGGCCGGGAGTAGTCATGGTGAAGCCGTGCTTCGACTTGTTCCTACAGGTCATTCCAGATGCCGTCGCCTTGCACGACATTCCAGCGCCGCTCCACGTTCTCCCTGGTGCGAGCACCTTCGTTTGCGCCGGATTGGCGAACGGACCGGCGTCGCCCGAGCAGGCCTGGATTCTGGCCCTGCCCCGCGCGTTGATGTTGAGCCAGCCGCCGGTCGGGTCCGTGACCCTGCACTTGTTCGTCGGCTTCGGCTTCAGGCTGCCGTTCCTGATCCCGCAGACGACCTGGGCCCGTCCGCTGGTGACCCACAGGCAGTAGATCTTCCCGTTCTGCGTCTTGAAGAAGCCGCTGCTCTTGGCTCCTGCGGCTGTGGCCGTGCCCGCCGCGAGTGCTGCGGCAGCGACGGCAACTGTGATGAGAGTAACGATTCGCATAGCTTCTCCTAACACAGTCATTGTGTTTAAGCAATGCGCAGCCACTCGACGCCTTCGTGGCTAGCATCGAATCGATGGCCTCGAAGACGAAATCCGTGGCGGATCGAGCCGCTGACCTGCGCCGGCAGCTGGACTACCACCTCTACCGCTACCACGTCCTCGACGATCCGGAGATCTCGGATGCCGACTACGACCGCCTCTACGACGAGCTCGTGGCCCTCGAGGAGGAGCATCCGGAGCTACGCGACTCGACCTCGCCGACGGCGCGCGTCGGGGCACCCCTCTCGGACCGCTTTCAGAAAGTGCAGCACCTCGAGGCGATGGGCTCGCTCGAGAAGGTGACGACGGACGAGGCGCTCCTGAAGTGGGCCGACGACGTGCGCAAGCGGCTGAACTCGGATGAGCCGGTCACGTACGTCCTCGAGCCGAAGATCGACGGGCTCGCAATCAACCTGACGTACGAGGGCGGCGTGCTGGTGCGCGGTGCGACGCGCGGGGACGGCATCCAGGGAGAGGATGTGACGGTCAACCTGCGGACGATCCCAACGATCCCGCTGCGCATGCTGGGTGACGGCGCGCCGTCCGTCCTGGAGGTGCGCGGCGAGGTGTACATGCCGCTCTCCGGCTTCCGTGAACTGAACGAGCGGCTGGCCGGAACGAAGCAGAAGGTGGCACCAAATCCCCGCAACGCGGCCGCCGGCTCGCTCCGGCAGAAGGACTCGTCTATCACGGCATCACGTCCACTCGCGGTCTGGGTCTACGGCGTGGGCGCCACCCAGGGCATCGCGCACGGATCGCAGTGGGAGACGCTGCAGTGGCTGCGCGAGCACGGCTTCCGCACCAATCCGTTCGCGGAGCGCCACGAGTCGCTGGAAGCCGTTGCGGAGGCCTGCCGAACGTGGGAGACGCGCCGCGTCGAGCTGGACTACGAGATCGACGGAATCGTGGTCAAGGTGGACTCCCTCGACCAGCAGCGCCGGCTCGGCGCGCTCCACGGCCGTCCGCGCTGGGCGCGCGCCTTCAAGTGGGCGCCGATGACCGCACAGACGAAACTGAACAAGATCAGCATTCGGGTGGGGCGGACCGGCGCGCTCAATCCGTGGGGCCAGCTCGAGCCGGTCGTCGTGGGCGGTGTGACCGTCTCGAACGCGACGCTGCACAACGAGGAGGACATCAACCGCAAGGACATTCGCGAGGGCGATACCGTCATCGTCCAGCGCGCCGGCGACGTGATCCCGCAGGTCGTCGGGCCGGTGCTTCCGCACGCGAAGGGCTCCAGGCCGTTCCGGATGCCGGAGAGGTGCCCGCTATGCGATGCGGAGATCGTCAAGCCGGAGGGCGAGGTCATGCACCGGTGTCCGAATCGCGCCTGTCCCTCGCGTGGGCTGGAGACCCTCATTCACTGGGTCCAGGCCGCAATGGACATTGAGGGTGTGGGCGAGCAGTTCGTCCGCCGCCTCTGGGACGAGGGCCTGCTGCGCTCGATGCCCGACCTCTACCGGTTGACCGCCGAGCAGCTGATGGAGCTCGACGGCTACGGGGAGATCTCCGCACGAAACGCGATCGAGTCCATCGCCCGCTCGAAGGAGCAACCCTTCCAACGCGTGCTCTTCGGGCTCAACATCCCCAAGACCGGCTGGGTGATGGCCGAGCACCTCGCGCGCCACTTCGGCTCCGTCGACCGGCTGATGGATGCGAGCCAGGAAGACCTCGTCGAGGTCGAGGGCATCGGGCCCGACCGGGCCGAGCTGATCGCGGAGTGGTTCGAAGAGGACGACAACCGCTCACTCGTCGAGGAGCTGCGCGGCCTGGGGCTCAACTTCGAGGTCGGTGAGGAGGCGAAGCCGATCGAAGGCCCGCTCAGCGGCAGCACCTACGTGATCACGGGGACCCTGGAAGGTTTCACGCGCGACGAGGCGGCGGCCGCGCTCGAGGCTGCGGGCGCCAAGATCACGAGCTCCGTCTCGGGCAAGACGACCGCGGTGATCGCCGGAGAGAGCCCCGGCTCGAAGCTCGCGAAGGCGCAGAAGCTCGGTGTCGAAGTGCTGGACGAGGCGGGGCTACAAAGCCTACTTCGCGGCGGCTAGCACCTGGACGAAGCGATCCTCCGCCTGCTTCGCGTACCACGACGCGAGCGGGTAGCCGTTGTGGATGATCGCGAAGGCATACCGCCCCTTGACGTAGCCCGCGAGGGCCGAGGCGTCATCCGTCGTGCCCGTCTTGGCCGCGACGCGCCCCTTGGTCGCCAATCCGAGCAACCGGTTGCGGAGCGTCCCCGTCCTGCCTGCGACGGCCAGCACCGCCTGGAACGGCTTGCGCAGGGCCGGATCCGTCCATGCCGACTGGAGGATCGCGATGAGCGCGCCGACCGTCAGCCGGTCCTTCGATGACAGTCCCGATCCGTCGACGAGACGAACGCCCGACATGGGCACGCCGGCCTGCATGAGGACGCGGCGGACGACGGCCGCGCCGCCGGCGCTCGTTCCATGCCCTTGCTGCGCGCCCAGGTGCTTGAGCAAGAGCTCGGCGGTGAAGTTGTCGCTCCAGCTGTCCATGTAGCGGAGGATCTTCCAGAGCCGAGCCGAGCTGACGTGGGCGATGGGCACCGAGGCGGCCGGAGCCACGCCCTGCCGCGACTTGCCCGTCACCTTGACTCCTGCGGCGCTCAGCGCCCTCTTGAACAGCGCGGCGGCGGCCAGAGCAGGGCGGTTCGCCAGCCTCCCGCTGAAGATGCAGCGGTCGACGGTGAGGGCGGATAGCGGCGGAGACTCGCCTCCGTAGAAGTACGACTTCCAGCCCCAGACGCCGCGCTTCGAGTCGAAGTAGCTCTCGTCTCCGACGATCGAGCCGCGAACCGTCCTGATTCCGGTTCCACGCACCAGCCAGGCCAGCCGCTTCAAATCCTGCGAGGAGAGAGTCGGATCGCCGTGGCCTTGTAGTACGAGGTTGCCGCGCCAGGTCTTTCCGACCTGCCCTCCGTCGCCGAGGACGTCCGTCGGGATGCGATACGTGCCGCCCAGGAGGCGGAGCGCGGCGTACGTGACGGGCAGCTTCTCGTTCGACGCCGGCTCCAGCCCGACGTAGCGCAGCTGCTTGTAGAGGATCTCGCCGGTAGCGAGGTCTACCGCGACGGCGGCTCTCCGCGCGCCGCCAAGTCCAGCCACGGCCAGCGCGCGCGAGAGCTTCGGGGTCAGCGGGCTCGGCGACGACGAGCGGGCGCCGGCCGTGCCGGCCGCGAGCAGCGTGGCGGCGAACAGGCACGCGAGGAGCCTCCGGCGGAGCGACGGCATCAGGCGGCGATTCTCGTAAAAGGTTCGGATGACCATGGGTCTTCGAGTGGGGAAAGATAGGCCGTCCGGCCTATGGAAACCGCAAGAGTGGTGCCAGATAATCGCTCGGAAGTGTTGCACGAGTTGAACGTAGTCCTAGAGCGCATCGAGACCCTGCTCGGCGGGTCTCCGCCCGTGGTCGAGCTCGAGCGGACGCTGACGGACGGCTACGCAACCGCGCTCGCGCTCGAGGGGGAGCGCATTCGCATCGAGCGAAAGATGGACGGCGTCGCCGCGGGGATCGAGGCTGATCCGCAGGGCGCGCAGGAGCTGTCTTCGCTGGCGGAGCGGCGGGCCAAGCTTGATCGCGATCTGAGGCATCTGCGCGAACGGCTCGGCCTCCTCAAGGAACGCACGCGCGAATTGCGCGCTGTTGTTCCGCAGCCCGGCCTTTCATAGAGCCGCCGACCGCCCACCACGCTCGGTCAGCGGTGATCATTCCGTCGGCGACTCAGGCTAGCCCGCTCCTGACCGCGTAGACCGCCGCCTGGATGCGGTTCTCGATGCTGAGCTTCAGCAGGATGTTCGAGATGTGGTTCTTGACCGTCTTCGCGCTGATGAAGAGCTCGCGCGCGATCTCGGCGTTGTCCTTCCCATTCGCGATCAGCTTCAGCACCTGGAGCTCGCGTTCGGACAGCTGGCCGATCAGCGTCTGCGCCGCCTCGAGGTCGGGACTGGCCGCACGCACGCGCTGCAGGACCTTGGAGGCGATGGACGGCGAGATCAGCGACTCGCCGATGCTGGCCGCCTTGATCCCCCGCAGGAGCTCCTGGATCGAGGCGTCCTTGAGCAGGTAGCCGCACGCGCCGGCGACGATGGCGTCCATTACGTCCGAATCCTGGTCGGAGATGGTCAGGACGACGACGCGGGTAAGAGGAGAGGACGTGGCGATCTCGCGGGTGGCATCGATCCCCCGGCCTCCGGGCATCTCCAGATCCATGAGGACGACGTCCGGCGCGTGCTCCTGCACGAGCTGGACAGCTTCCTGACCGTTCGTGGCCTCGCCGACGATCTCGACGTCCTGTTCCTCGAGCAGCGTCCTCAGGCCTGTTCGAAACAGGTCGTGGTCGTCGACGAGCAGCACGCGGACGCCCGCCGCGCTCACCTCTGTTCCGATTCTCCCGTTCTCTCCCAAGTTGTGAACCTCGCACCTTGTTGCGCGCGCCGGGCAGTGTAGCCACACCTCGGGCTAGTGGAGGTAGATCGTGATCGTCTTTACGCCCCACTGGTTGGCTTGCGCCTCCGTCGGGACCCAGACGTCGATGCGAGCGCCCACGATGGCCGAGCCTGTGTCGGCCGCCACGCCCTCGCCGTAACCGGGAATGGTCATGTGCGTGCCGAATGGGATCACGGTGGGATCGACGGCGACGATCCCGGGGCCGACGGGAAGCCCCGTCGCAGTGGAACCCGGGAGGGCGTAGGCGGTCGCCACCACAGTGAGCGCTCGGCCGTGAGCCGGCGTGGACGGCGTCGCCGGAGTCGGCTCGGGTGCGGGTGGGGGGGCGGCGGGCGCCGGTGTGGGTGCGATCGCTTGCTGAGCGGCGATCTTGTTCGACTGTTCGTTCGCGGCTCGGGCCTCGCGCTCGAGCGAGGAGATCTCCTGGTCGTTCAGCCGCCGCCGGCCGGCCAGGTCGGCGAGGTAGCTCTCACGCTCCGCGCGCGCGGCTTGAAGCTCCCCGGCCGCCGCCGAGGCCTGCTGCTCGAGCGCGTCCAGGCGCTCTTCACGCGCGGCGAGCGACGCGGTCAGCCTGCCGAGTGAGGCCCGCGCACGACGTGCCTGCCCGAGCATGTTCTCGTCGAGTCCGGCTAGCGAGTGCAGATGGTCGAGGTTGGTGACTGCGTCGCCCAAAGACTCGGCTCCCAGCAGGATCGCCAGCGTGTCGGGCTCGCCCTGCTCGTAGATCTGTACGAGCCTTCGGCCGAGGTTCTGCTGGGAGACCCGCAGGACCCGGCGGACCATCGTCAGCCGATGGCGGACCGACGCGCGCTCAGCGGCGACGGCGTCGACCTCCTCGCGCAGCGAGTCGACTCGCGCCTGCTGCTCGAGGAGTCGGCTCTCGAGTGAATAGAGCTCGACCAGTGCCGAATCGGACTGCTGCGCAAGGATCGCGTTCTCCTGCCGGAGGTCGCGGACGCCGGTCGGATCCGCGCCGCCGGGGGCGGCAGAGAAGAGGGCGAGGAAGGAGCCGAGCGCTGCCCCGAGGACGGCGATCTTGAGCCGTCGGAACGACCGCATGGGCCGATGACCCTAGCAACAACAGAGACTTTGTGCGGATTTCGCTTTGTGAGCATTGCCTCACATTTGGCTCATTTATGCGGTTGCGCTCATCCGGCATCGCTGCTAGGGTGCCACGCTTGTGACGAACCGAGCCCTCTTCGGGCGCCCGGGAGAGCGGGCGACCGGAGGTCGTCATAGGTCGAAGGCACGGCTTGCTGCGGCGCTGCTGCTCATCTCGGCGGCGGCCCTGCTAAGCGCCGTCCCCGCCTTCGCGGACCCCTCCAGCATCTCCGCCAAAGAGGCGGAGGTGCAGAGCGTGCTCAACCAGATCGACCAGCTGGACGGGAGCCTGGAGCGCGCGGTCGAGGCCTTCAACCTCGCGAACGACAAGCTCGATGCCATCGAGGGTGAGCTCGAGATCAATGCGCGCGAGCTCAGCATCGCGAAGGCGAATCTCGTTCGGTCGCAGAAGGCCCTGTCGAAGCGCCTTGTAACCATCTACACCACCGGCGACCAATCGAATACCACGCTCGGCATCTTGCTCGGGGCGGGAAGCATCGACGAGATGCTGAGCCAGATCGAGACGGTCAACCGGGTCTCGAGTCAGGACGTCAAGATCAATAGACAAATCGTCCACTTCCGCGCCGCGGTCAGGAAGCACCGGATCGAGCTGAAGAACGCGGAGGCGGAGGCACAGGCGCTGGTTCAGGAGCGCGCGGACCAGAAGGCGTCCATCGAGGCACAGCTGTCGGAGCGCCATCAGCTCGTCG
>Ga0114129_10011429_pt1 | contig 12644 bp, 9 predicted proteins | sample RhiMetdeltSRZDD1_FD_80071 | JGI IMG/M metagenome (GOLD analysis project Ga0114129, IMG submission 80071) | Populus rhizosphere microbial communities from Tennessee, USA - Rhizosphere MetaG P. deltoides SRZDD1 (version 2) (version 2) | ecosystem: Host-associated > Plants > Roots > Rhizosphere >...
GAGCGTCACGGTAAAGCCGCCCTGGTCATTGGGAGATGGCCACGCGGTGGCGACGTGGGTCCAGATGTTTCCTGCTGCTGTCTCTTGCACGTGATATCCAAGGTAGTACGCTGGCGTGTCGCTAGAGTCCATGGGGCGCCCTCCTGGCTCTTTGCGCGAGATTCTCCGGCCGGATGACGTCGATAACATCGCCATCTCAGCCCTAGGAGTGTACCACGAGATCCGCTGCAATGTGCTTTTTCTGCACCCGTGGTCCTCTTCCAAGCGGACGAGGTGATTTGATGAGCCTGCCACGTGCCTGATGTGACAGCGAGGAAAGCGCAAGATAAACGAGCATATCTTGTGCGTCTGTGACTGTAGAGATGACGGTGTAGTGGAACTGATAGGGAGAGTATGGTATAAGGGGGGCGGCTACCCGTGGATGCTGTGGTACCCGCGCCATCTTGATGGAGGGGCGCTATGCGAGGCATACTTCCCGATCTGGGGCATGTGACGCCAGAGTGGCTCACCGAGGTGCTGCAGGACCAGGGACACTTGCCGGATGGGCGCGTCACGGCAGTGCACCTGAAGACGACGCGGCCAACAGCCGTATCTCCGCTAGCCCATCTGGAGGTCCAGTACACCGACGGTATCGCAGTCTCGCTCTCATCACAGTTGTTCTTCAAGACCTCGCGGCCTGACCTCATGGCGAACTTCCCCTTACGAGGTCAAAAAGCAGTGGCCTTCTACACTAGGATTACCGCTGCCACGCCTGCGCCTCGCGTCATACGCTGTTATGATAAGGAGCCGTTTATATGGGGTTCTTTGAGTTTCTTGCCATCGTTGTTGTCATAGAGGCCACTGCCAAAGTCATATCCCGATGGTTGAAGACCAAGGAAGGGGTCACTCAAAAGCAGGTTCAGGAACTGGTGCAACGCATCCAAGTTTTAGAAGCCAAGCGAGAAGTGAAAGATTTACAGAAGCGCATGAGCGTTTTGGAGGAAATATTTGTCACTGAAGACTTTGATGTACAGAGAAAACTGCGTTATGCACTTGGTTCCAGTGCTCTTGCGACGCCATTGCGCACAGAAAATCAATCAAGTCCCAAAGAAAACTTGCCATAAAAGCGGTCATACTTAAGGAGGGGCTTGCCTATGCCTTTACCACCGCATCGCGTCGACTACCTTCCAATGATTGACCGTCCCGTCATCAAATGGCCTGACAATGCCAGGGTGGCCTTCTGGGTCGCCCCCAATATCGAGCACTATGAATATCTTCCTCTCCTGGATGGGGTGCGCAATCCCTGGCCCCGCAGCCCCCTGCCGGATGTGCAACAGTACTCGCTCCACGAATACGGCAACCGGGTGGGCTTCTGGCGCGTGCTTGAGGTACTCGACCATTACCAGATCCGGTGCTCGACCACCCTGAACATCGGCGTGCTCCAGCATTTCCCAGAGATCGCCGACGCCATGCTCAAGCGCGACTGGACCTTCGTGAATCACGGCTTCTACAACACCCGCTACCTCACCGCGCTTTCTGAGGAGCAGGAACGGGAGTTCCTGCAGAGCTGCCGCGACACTTTCAAACGCCTCACAGGTCGAGAGCTGAAAGGTCAGTCGGGGCCGGCGGCCTCCAACACGGAGCGCACGCCCGATATCGTTGCTGAGGTAGGCTTCACCTATCAGACAGACTGGAAAATCGACGATCACCCCCTGCCCATCAAGGTCAGGACGGGAAGGTTGGTCTGTATCCCCTACACCTCCGAGTTGAACGACGCCCCCCTGATGCGGCACCACTACGAGGCCGACTACTACGCCAAGATCTGTAAGGCTCAGTTTGACCAGCTCTACAGCGAGGGTGAGGACAACGGCAGGCTGATGTGTATCGCCTTCCACCCGTACGTCATGGGCCGCCCCCATAGGACAAAGTACCTGGCAGAGGTGCTTGACTATGTTATGTCCCACGATCGGGTATGGCAGGCCACTACTGACGAAATCGCTGCGTACTATCTGGCCAACTACTACGAGCAGGCGGTGGCCCATGCGGCACACGTCAATAGGTAAGTGTTACGCGTTAAGTGTTAAGTTTTAAGTTCAAGAGTTTTTGCTTAAAACTTAACACTTGAAACTTTTTAGGAGTCTTCGTATGCCCGTCGAGCGTGATTATGTGTTCCCAGAGCTGCGCGCTGGCATGGACCATGAACATTATGACTGGTCTCCCCTCAATGCCAGCCGCGCGGTGCTCAGGTGGCCGGAGAACGCCAGAGTAGCCCTCTGCGTTATCGTCACTCTCGAGCACATGGAATGGAGCCGTCCTCCCAATAGCTACCAGATACCCAGCCTCGCCGGTGGCTATGGCCAGAGCCCTTTCCCTGACGTCACGGCCTGGTCGCATCGGGAGTATGGACACCGTGTCGGCATCTTCCGCATCCTGAAGGTGCTGGATAAATATGGCATCAAGCCCACCATTGCCATGGATGCACTGACCGCCGAGCACTATCCGTTCCTGGTGCGCCATTGTCTGGACCGTGGCGATGAGATTATCGGGCATGGCATCTCCGTTAACCGCATGATCACCAGCCGGATGTCGGAGCAGGAGGAGCGGGACTACATCCAGACAGCTGTGCAAGCCCTGACCCGTGCCACCGGCACGGCGCCCGTCGGCTGGTTGGGGCCAGAGTCGGGAGAGTCCACCAGGACGCCCCAGGTGCTGGCCGAGTGCGGTATCCACTACGTCTGCGACTGGGTCAACGACGAGCAGCCCTATCCCTTAAAAGTCCCCCAAGGTGAGCTGTACGCCCTGCCCATTGCGTTGCCGCTGGATGACGTCAATGCCCTCTGGGACCGGCGCATTGATATCGACCGGTACAGGGAGATGATCAAGGAGACCTTCGATACGCTGTATGACGAGGCGGCTGCAAACGGGCGGCTGCTGGTGCTGCACCTGCACCCCTGGCTCATGGGCCAGCCTTTCCGCAGCGGCTACCTGGACGCGGCGCTGGCCCATATACTGCACCACCAGGGCGTATGGGCCGCCACTGGTGCAGAGATCATTGACTGGTACAGGCGCCATCGCCCAGTTGCTCGATGAACAAAGTAACACTGGAAGAATATTTTTCGATTTCATACATTCTTGTCGTTGAATCCTGTGAGACCCGACGGTGACTGGCGGCACTGGGCTTCCTCCCCTGTGCTGCTGGACTGCGTAGCTGAGGATTTCTCTGCAGTGAACTGTGATATGGCTAGAACGGAGTGGAGCTATGGCTTTCTTGAACGCTCTCGCAGATGTGCTTCGACCGCGCCCCACGATGCAAGTAACTGGCACTGCTAGCTCCGCAGCAGACACGACTTACGCCTCCATGTCCACCACCGGAGCAGTGGCCGGAGGGCCGCCACCGGCTACAGGGGCGCTGGACAGCAGTCCCCAGATGACGACAGAAGAGTACGAACCCAGCCCCCAGGAAAAGCAGCTCATGCTCCATTTGAGCAACGTCTCGCATGGAGTCAACCACTTCCAGAATCAGATGATGACCATGCTGTGGCCCTCCATTATGGCCACGCTGGGGATGAGCTACACTGAGGTGGGCGCCCTCTCAGCTATCGTTTCGGTGCTCAACAGTATCTGCCAGGGCGCGTATGGGTTCTTAACGCCCTTCTTCTCCCGCTGTAAACTCCTCGGGTTGGGCAATCTCGGCATCGCGCTGGGCACACTGATGAGTGGCCTGGCCGGCTCTTTCCCCATGCTGATCGTGGCCCGGAGCGTCGCCTCCGTAGGCTCGAGCGCCCAGCACCCGGTGGGCTACAGCATTCTCGCGAGCTACTTTCCGAAAAATCGCGGTGCCGTGATGGCGCTGAACACCAGCGTCTCCAATATAGGGACACTGGTGGCAACGCCCCTCGCAACTGCCATGCTGCTGGTCATGGGCTGGCGCCAGATCTTCTTTGTGGTCTCGCTCGTCAGCGTCATCATGGGCCTGGTCTACTTTTTCTTCCGTGATTATGGAGCGCCGAATCGTGTGGGATCTGGCAAAGCTCGACTCGCCCAGGGCTTCAGGAGTTACTGGAGAGTGCTGAAGAACCGCAATATGCTCATCATCGCCCTGGTGTTTATGGTCGGTGGCGCCGGCCGTGATGGTGGCGTGAACCAGATCTACTTTGCGCCGCACCTCAAGAATGATTTCGGCTATGACACGCTCACGGTCGGCCTCCTGATCACCGCCATTAGTCTCGGCGGCATCGTTGGTCCTATTATCTTTGGTTGGTTGTCCGACAAGTTTAGCCGTCAGAGAATGCTGCAGATATCGCTGGCGCTCTCCTGCGTGAGTTCCCTGTGGGTCGCCCACCTCGGGCCAGGGGTAGTGATGCTGTTCAGCAGCCTCCTGCTCTACAGTTCCTTCACCTCGTCACGTGGGACCCAGACGCAGGCCATCGTCGCCGATGCTGCCACTGACGAAGACCGTGACGCAGCCTTTAGCATGTATTTCCTGCTAGGCTTCATCTCCCAGCCTTTCTGGGTGCTGGTCACCGGTTATCTCATGGACAAAACGGGCTTCGCGGCTGCGCTGACGTTACTGAGCGTCACGTACATTGTGGGGATCTTCATTCTGTCTTTCTTGAAGGACGAGCGCAGTACACCCATGACACCTGCAGGGTAAAAATCCTGTCCTGGGGGGCACACAGGTCAGCGCTAGGTGTGCCTGCCCGGGAGTGCACACCGGGCCAGGGGACGCAGCGGCTGGGGCGCAGTTCCTCTTGCTCCCCTCTCCCCGGCCTTTGCCCCGCATGTCTTCTACCCCTTGAGTTCTTTCTTCGACTCGTTGCAGAAGCGCCAGTCGGTGCCCTGGGCAATAAGCTTCTGTGGACTGGACTTGAGCATCCCGACCTCGTGCAGACGCTATGCATTGTTGCGCGTGGTCAGTGCAACCGTGCTGCCGCCCAACGGCTATGCTCAGTTGCCGGACCGGCTGAGTGGACATTATGTCTCGGAAAGCCCTCATGCCGGCCCGGTCAGCAGGCGCGCCGGATGAGGCGGCCCACCCTCTAGTGAACCGAGCACGGTCAGCGCCGCTGTGTCCCCCGGCGGTCACCGCACACTGCCATTCCGTCCGGTAGGACGGGTTCCGGGTAGTTTACCCAGAGGCGGCACTTTGGGCTGCCGTTCTCGGGGACGAAAAGCCGCACATTCGTGAAGGATTGGGATGGGGCCGTGTTAGTTACCGTTACGACTGTCGTAAGGAGGAGGCTGCCATTCGCGGTCCTGTTCAGAACCTGGACGGAGCCGGACGAACGCCGACCGCGATCTGTGAACCCGGCGGCGATGAACTCTTGCTTGCCAACGACCGTTCCGTCCGCCCGGCAGAAGGATAACGCATCGGACAGGATGTCCTGGAAGAACGGAGCGGCATCGTTATTCCTGTTATCCTCACGCTTCGGGAACTCGAGATTCTTCTTGAGCAGGGCGACCTCCTGAGGGGTGAGTTCGTTAGGGAAGTCCTCAGTTGGGGGAATCGGGACCCACATCTGGTACTCAACCTCGTTCTGGCCGACTTCGACACGATGGACCTCGCCGCGGGGGATGCGCAGCACCTGGCCGACCACAACCCGATAGGGCTGGTCCGACAGTGGGAAGAATGTGATGTCCCCCTTGACGACTTCCAGCCACTCCTCGACTGTATGATAGTGAAAGACAGCCTGTGCTCCGCAGGGGTGGGACATGGTCTGCTTGGACCAGTCTTTTACCAGTTCATGAGGCATATGTGGATAGATCTTCATGGATGTTCCTCCAATTCTGCATGTTGAGCCCACAGCTTTAGGCCGTTCGCACCTGGCTCTCTGTGAGCGACTCTCTCGGGACGTCCACTTTTATGTGGTACGTCATGCAACCTGGCCCAGGATGACTTGGCCATTGACGTTGCTGCTCAGGACAACCGGGGCTGGCGCCGCGCCTCCACCAATTTTACGCGCCAATCTACAGTACCGACTGTCAGGCTGGAGTGCATGATACGTACATGGTATTTTCATCATTTTTCTGTGATTTTTTCGTGCTATGATGCTGGCGTAGCTGGTGTACCAGGAGAACGGCTCCTGCGGATGCGATTGGCGTACGACGGAGAGCGGGACAATGCGGTACGTCTTTGGCGATTACGTGCTGGACCCGCAGCGCTATGAGCTGTCTTGCGTCGGGAAGCTGGTGCCGGTGCGACCCAAAGTGTGTGAGGTACTTGCCTATCTGCTGGCGCACCGCGACCGGGTGGTCTCCAAGGACGAGCTGATCGAGCGCTTATGGCCGGGACAATACGTCAGGGACGCGACTCTGAACTCCTGCGTTTTAGAGGTGCGCAAGGCGATTGGCGATAGTGGCCAGGCCCCTCGCCTGCTGCGCACAGTACGCGGCCGCGGCTATCGCTTTGTGGCGCCAGTGGAAGAACAGGAGCAGACGCTGCCACCGTTCCCCACTGCTGCTGAGCCCCACGCATCTGATGCGCCGCCCCCCGTGGCCCTGGCCAACGCTGAGGAGTACAAGCGCGTCACAGTGCTCTGCTGTACTGTGGGCGAGGCTCCAGCTCTAGCGGTGCGTTTGGGCCCAGAGGTCATGTATCAGTTGATGCAGGCGGTGGTGGCCTGCACCGAGGAGGTGGTACAGCGCTATGAAGGCACCGTGGTGCACGTCACCGGCGATGGCTTTACGGCGCTGTTTGGCGCTCCGATGGCGCAGGAGGATCATGCCCGGCGGGCAGTGCTGGCGGGGCTCGAACTCCGCCAGCATCTCCACTCGCAGCCGTTGCTCCGCATCCTGACCCGGGGCGCAGCCGTATCGGCCTGCATGGGGGTGCACACCGGGTCAGCGGTGGTGGGCCGCCTGTCGCACGAACCGCAACGGCTCTATACCGCCGTGGGCACCAGTACCCATCTGGCGACTCGTCTGCAGCATCTGGCGCGACCCGGGACCATCCTCATGAGCGCCGCCACCTACCGGCTGGTACAGGCAGAGGTGCGCGTTGAGGCGTGCGGGACGGTCGACGGCGACGCTGGATCGCCCCCAGTCCCGGTGTACACCGTACAAGGGCTCGTCCAGCGACGTGCCGGCGTGCCCGGGTGGCGTGTTCACCCCTTGAGCCGCTTTGTCGGCCGCACGCGGGAACTGGCGTTCCTGCACAAACGCCTGCGCCAGGCGTTCCAGGGACAGGGGCAGGTAGTCGGCATCGTCGGAGAACCCGGCATGGGCAAGTCGCGTCTGCTCTACGAATTCGCCCAGAACCTACGCGGCCAGGCAGTCGTCCACTACGAAGGGTGTTGTCTGGCCTACGGCAGGACCACGCCCTATCTGCTGGTCTGTGACCTGCTGCGGCAGGTCTGTGGGCTGCGCGAGGCGGACGGGCCAGAGACCATCACCGCCAACGTGTCTCGCGCGCTCCAGGAGGCCGGCATGGCTCCCGCCGTGGAGGCATCGCTGCTCCTCCAGATGCTGGACGTCCCAGGAGACGCAGCGCCACTGGAGCAGTTAAGCTCACAGGCGCGCAAGGCCCGGACCTTTACCGTGTTGCACCAGGTGATCCTGCACAAGAGCCAGGGCCAACCGTTGATTCTGGTGGTGGAAAATTGCCAGTGGATCGACGCCACGTCCGCCGAGTGGCTGGCGGCCTTCGTCGAGCGGCTCTCTGGCGCGGCCGTGCTGCTGCTGGCCACTTATCGCCCCGGATATCACCCGCCCTGGCTGGACAAGTCCTATGCAACGCAACTGGCCCTGCCGCGGCTGACGCCCCGTGAGAGTCTGGTGGTCATGCAGGCGGTGGCGCAGACGGCACCGCTCCCAGAGCCCCTGCGGCAGGAGATCATTACAAAGGCGGCGGGCAATCCCTTTTTTCTCGAGGAACTCGCCCGGAGTACCATCGAGGCGGGCAGCCACGACGCGGCGCTGACCGTTCCAGACACCATTCAGGCGGTCCTGGCCGCCCGCATCGACCGGCTACCCGCCGCCGATAAGCAGATCCTGCAGACTGCCGCGGTTGTTGGGAAAGACGTGCCTGTGCCCCTCCTCCAGGCCATCACGGCGCTGCCCGAGGAGGCGCTGCATGAGAGCCTCAAGTCCCTGCAGGCTGCCGAGTTCCTGTACGAAATATCTCATCTCCCAGCCGTTACCTATACTTTCAAGCATGCACTCATCCAGGAGGTCGCTTATCAGTCGTTGCTGCAGCGCACCCGGCAACACCTCCATCAGCAAACCGCCCAGGCGTTGAGCGAACGCTTCCCCGAGACCGCGGCTACCCAGCCCGAATTGCTAGCGTACCACTACACTGAGGCTGGCGTAACCGAACTGGCTATACACTACTGGCAACACGCCGGTGAGCGCGCTGAAGCGCGCTCCGCGCATGTCGAAGCCATTGCGCATCTGACCAAGGGACTCGAACTGCTCCAGACCCTCCCGGAGACCCCAACCCGCACCCAGCAAGAGCTCATGCTGCGCCTGGCGTTGGGGTGGTCGCTCCGCATCACCAGGGGCAATGCGGCTCCAGCAGTTGAGCAGACCTACGCCCGTGCCCGCGCCTTGTGCCAGCAGGTGGAAGACACGCCACAACTGGGCGCGGCGCTCGCTGGACTGGGGATGTTTTATTTCCAACGAGCGGAGTTGCAGACGGCTCGCACGCTCGCCGAGCAGCTGCTCGCCCATGCCCAACGGCTGCAAGATCCGGCGTGGCTCATGCAGGCGCATCAGGAACTGGGCCATACCGTGTTCCATCTCGGGGCGTTCGCTGCAGCCCGCAGCCATCTAGAGCAGGCCATGACTTTTCGGGCTCCTCGACCACCCCACGCCTGGGTTCATGGCCTCACCCGTCTGGCCTGGACCCTGTGGTTTCTCGGCTACCCGGACCAGGCTGTAGCCTGCATCGAGGCGGCGCTCGCCTGTGCCCGGGAGAGCGCATACCCATACAGTCTGGCCACGACCCTGGGCTATGCCGGCACGCTGCATCAACTGCGGCGCGAGCCCCAGGTCGTCGCACAATATGCTGAGGAGCTGACGGCACTCAGCACGGAGCATGGGTTTCCGCAGTGGATGGCACGAGCCAGGCTCCTGCAGGGCTGGCTGCTCGTCAGGCAGGGACAGGGCGCCGAGGGCATCGCGCAGCTCCAGCAGGGCATCGCGGCCTGGCGGGCCACGGGAGCAGAGGTCGGACGCGCCAGTCACCTCATCCATTTGGCAGACGCGTATGGAGCTGTGGGACAGCCAGAAGCCGGCCTGGAGGCGCTTGCCACAGCGCAGGCGCTGGTTGACCACACCGGGGACCGCTGGCGGGAAGCCGAACTGTACCGGCTCCGGGGCGAGTTACTGCTGCAGTCCGGAGTCCAGGAGCCGCAGTCCGCACACCGCAATACGCATGCGGAAGCAGCAGAGGCGTGTTTTTGGCAGGCGCTCCGGGTGGCCCGTTGTCAGGAGGCGAAGTCGCTAGAACTGCGAGCCGCCATGAGCCTGAGTCGGTTGTGGCACTGCCAGGGCAAGCGGGCCGAAGCCCGGCAGCTCCTGGCTGAGGTATATGGCTGGTTTACCGAGGGGTTTGCCACTGCCGACCTGCAAGAGGCCAAGATAGGGCTGGCTCTCTTGGAGCTGGAGCAGGGAGACACAGTGGCAGAGCGCTAGGATGGCTCCTCAGCCTGAGGCTCTACAGACGGTGAGTGTGCGTCATCGCCGGTTTGCCGTTGTAACTGCTCTTCTAAAGCGCGCACGCGTGCTTCCAGGGCTATACGTGTCTGCGCCTCGACCTGGGCTCTGGCCTCGGCCCTTGTGGCTCTCGTGGCGGCATCCTGGGCTCTGACCTCGGCATCCTGGGCTCTGGCTTCGGCATCCTGGGCTCTCTCGCTGGCTTCCGCCAGCGTTTGCCGCCATTCGGGGCGGTCGGGTTCCCGCACGCCCGTGACGGCGTCATAGAACCACGGGCGGTCGTCTTCAATGCCCATGGAGAGCCCTACGGGAGCCAGATCTAAGCGTCCCTGGGCATCTGGAGGGAGTGGGAGCCAGTCCGTGGGACCGCGCTGGTAGCCAAGCAGCCGTACCGGATCTTCCCCCTCTGGGCCGCGGTCCACAATGACGTACTTCTGCACCCCCGCCTGGTAATAGAACGCCCGCTTGATCCCCAAATCGTTGTCCCGCGTACTGGGCGAGGCAATCTCCACCACCAGCACGGGGGTGCCACCTTCGCCCGCCAGATGAAACGTCGCCTGGCGGAGCCAGTGCGGCACCTCATACAGCACAACGATATCAGGCTCGAGGGGTCGGATTCCCGGTACCCCCCAATCTACTCGACAGTCGCCCAGGACCACCACATTGGATTGGGCGGCAAACCACGCCGTGAGCGCACTGTAACAGTAGGTAAAAGCTTGCGTATGCCATGGTTCTTGCACGACGAAATCGCCCTCTTCGGGATAGAGCAGGTCGTTGCGTGTCAGGGGAATTTCTTCAATCACTACTGTCCCATCAGGCTGGGTACGGCGCACATACCGCCAGCCATACCGAAATGGATCGTCGGCTTCCGCCACCCCGGACCGCCTGGTCTCTGGGCGTACTGCCTGTTCCATAGGGATACTCCACTTCTTGTGGGATTCAGCTTCCTAAATCAGGCCGCACCACATTGGGACACTATGCTTGTGCAGCGGGTGAGACTCCTTCCCCCCAACGCGGGGGAAGGGCCGCCCTTAATGAGGCGGCCCTCCGCCGACGCAGTCGCGGGGAACGGTGGGGATGGGGGGCGAGTGCAGGTGTGTGTGGCCAGGCTCTTCACCCTCATCCTCCCCTGTCTCAGGGGGAGGGGAGTCTGCGTGCCAATCTCATGGGGTCTAATTTAGAGCGAGGGCGCGTGATAGTCAGCAAACGAAGGTTGCAAGGAGCGACCACGGAGGTGCGCTGGTAGCGCTGCATCTTCGACCATCCGGAGCTGTTGGTTCATACCCCCTCCCGTTGCCGCTCCACGCAAATGGGTACCGTGAACCAGAAGGTCGACCCCTTCCCCAGGTGCGACTCGACCCCAATCCGCCCCCCGTGCAGCTCCACGATCTTCTTGGCAATCGCCAACCCGAGACCTGTGCCACCCTGCGGGCGGGTGGTGGTGCTCTCCGCCTGCTGGAATTCCTCGAAAATCTTCTGCTGCTCGGCCTCCGCAATCCCCGGCCCCGTATCCGCAACCGTCACCGTGAACATCCCGTCGGCTGCCGTCACCTGGAGACGTATCTCGCCCACCTCCGTGAACTTGAGGGCGTTGCCCACCAGGTTCAGCAGCACCTGCCGGAGCCGCTGGGCGTCGCCTCTGCCGGGCGGCAGGTCCGGGGGCACATTGACCGTCAGCGCCAGGTGCTTCTCCGCGGCCAGCGCTTCAACCGCCGTGACCACGGTCTGGGCCACGTCCTGCATGGCATAGTCGGTGAGGGCCAGGGTGAGGCGCCCGGCCTCGATCCTGGAGAGATCGAGCACAGCATTGATCAGGCCCAGGAGGTGCTGACCGCTCTGCTGCACTCGCGCCAGGACCTCGCGAATGGGCTCAGGGACGGTACCGTAGATGTCGTCCAGGATCAGCTCCGTATAGCCCAGGATGGCGTTGAGCGGAGTGCGCAGCTCGTGGCTCATGCTGGCCAGGAACTGCGACTTGTGGCGGCTGGCGGCCTCCAGCTGCTGGTAGAGCTGCCCCAGTTCCGCAGTCATGCGATTCAGGTTGGTCGCCAGGGTCCCGAACTCGTCGCGGTTCGGCACCGCCACCCGCGGGGAGAAATCGCCCTGGGCGATCTGGTGGAACTGGGCGTCCATGCGCGTGACTGGCCCGGTGAGCGACGACGACAGCGCATAGCCGAGGACCAGGGCCAGGCCCACGCTCCCGACCGCCACCCCAATGACCACCCCTTGGGAGGTCGTGTACGCCTGGTGGCTGCGCTCGACCTTCTCGACCATCTCCGCCTCGGCTTTGTTCACCAGCTCGTTGGTGAGGCGCTCCAAGCGGTCCGCTAAAGGCGTGGCCTGCGTCCGTTGCAGGTCCCTGGCCGCGGTGACGCTCCCCCCAGCGATCAGGGTGATGGCCTCGCTCATGACCTGGATGAACCGGTTGTACTCCTCCTGGATGCGGCTCAGCAGCGTGGCCTCGTCCTGGGCCACGTAGTGCAGCCGGTCAAGGTCATAGCCAAACTGCTTGAGCTGGCGGAGCACCGCTTCGATCATGCGGGTATCGATCTGCGCCAGGGGCAGCGCCAGGGTCGCCGTGACACTGTAGAGCTGCCCCGTGGTGTCGTGCTGCAGCTGGCGGTAGGCGGCAATCTTGCGATGCAGGAGGACCAGCTCCTCGGCCCGACGGTTGGTCTCGCCGACCACGCCCAGGCCCACGGCGCTGACCGTGACGAGCAGCCCCGCAATGATCAGGAAGGCCGCGAGGAGCTTGGCATGCACACGCACCGGCAGCCGCGCCACCAGCCGAGGTAACCACTGGGTCATGACTGGGCCTCCTCCTGCACCAGGGCCTGCAGGTCATGCAGCAGCTCCTCGGCATCGAACCGCACACCCAGGTACTGCACGCGCAGGGTCCCCCTGTGGTCGATGAGCGAGGTGAGGAACGTGTGGTCCACCGCACCGCGGGGCCTCTTCTTGGCGTAGATGCCGTAGTGCCGGGCCACCTGCTGGATCTCCGCCGGTGTGCC
>Ga0114129_10011431_pt1 | contig 12642 bp, 9 predicted proteins | sample RhiMetdeltSRZDD1_FD_80071 | JGI IMG/M metagenome (GOLD analysis project Ga0114129, IMG submission 80071) | Populus rhizosphere microbial communities from Tennessee, USA - Rhizosphere MetaG P. deltoides SRZDD1 (version 2) (version 2) | ecosystem: Host-associated > Plants > Roots > Rhizosphere >...
GATTCTAGACTGAACGATAAATGTCCGTCGTAACCAATCAATCCGAACAGGTTATTCAATTCCTGAAGAATGTAAAGCTGTTCGCCGAACTCAGTCCCGAAAGCCTCGGGAAACTCGTAAATTACTTGAAGCCGGGCGATTTTCCGGCTGGTGAAGTGATTGTGCGCGAGGGCGCGCCCGGCGTTTCGATGTACATCATCAAGTCGGGGCTTGTCGAAGTCCGCAAGAAGGATCCGACGACCGGTATCGATTTTCTCGTTGCGCAGCTTTCGGAAGGGGCCGCCGTGGGTGAAATGTCTTTGCTCACAGGAAAGCCGCGATCCGCCACTGTAACAACCGTTAATCCTACGGTCGTCTTTACACTTAGTCGTGCCGATTTCAGAAGCCTTCTGACGCAACATCCCGAAATCTCGTTAGGGCTCGCCCGCATTATGTCGGAACGGCTCGAAGAAGCGACCAGGCAAGTCGGTATCGAATACGTCAATCTATTCCGAGGAAAATTCAATCCTCGGGTCGTGGGATTGCTGCCTCAGTCGGTCTGCCTCTTGCACAAGATTATTCCCGTGTCTTACGTCAACAACGCATTGCGGCTGGCGATGGTGAATCCTTCAAACCTCGTGGCATTCGACGATGTCCGCCGTTACATCAAAGGCGCGGTGATCGAGCCGCAGGTTTGCACGGAAGAAGATTTCAGGAAGTTTATGGATACGGTCTATCCGGACCTCATGGGCGTGGCGCCGGACAAGAGGGATGCCGATAGAAGGAGGGAAGAGGACCGCGAAAAACGTCGGGAGGATCGGAGACGGGCGACCACTTCAGAATTCCAAATGCAGAGTTTGGAAGACCTGCAAAACGAGATTCTAAGTGGAATGGAATTGCAGCAAGAAGAGGAGGACAAGACTACAACCACCGACCTGGCCACCGCTTCTGAAGACGCGCCCGTTGTCCGCCTTGCCAACAATATTCTGGCTCTTGCAATCAAGAAGGGAGCCAGCGATATCCATATCGAACCTCAGGAAGGCGGCGTCATTCTGAGGCTGCGCATCGACGGCGTCTTGTATATCGAAAACAGGCTTTCGAAAAAGATTCAGCTTCCGCTCGCGTCGCGCTTGAAGATTCTCGCAAAGCTGGACATTGCGGAACGCCGTCTTCCCCAGGACGGTCGTATATCGATCAAGCTCGAGGACCGTGCGATCGATTTTCGCGTCTCAACTGTACCGGCCAAGTTCGGCGAAAAGATCGTCATGCGTATTCTGGACAAAGGCGGCTCGCTCCTGCCGCTTGAGAAGCTCATTGTCCATGCGCAGACCGTTGAAAAAGTGCGATGGATGATTAGCCAGCCGTACGGGATCATCTATGTCACAGGTCCAACTGGATCCGGTAAAACGACCACTCTTTATAGTGGCCTAAACCACATCAACGCGCCCGAAATTAACATTTCGACCGCGGAAGATCCGATCGAATATGACCTGCCGGGCCTTTGTCAGGTTCAAACGCATAAGGAAATCGGTCTCGACTTCGCGCGAATCCTGCGCGCATTCCTGCGTCAGGATCCGGATGTGATTCTCGTCGGAGAAACGCGAGATCAAGAGACCGCCAAAATTTCTGTAGAAGCTGCGCTCACCGGCCACCTGGTATTCACAACACTCCACACGAATGACGCTCCCAGCACCTTCACGCGGCTCGAAGAGATGGGAATCGAGCCGTTCCTCATGGCCAACTCGACGATTGGCATCATCGCTCAGCGTCTAGCGCGTCGCATCTGTCAGAACTGCAAAGTTCAAACCGACGTGGATGAGACGACGCTTGGCTACTTCGGCTACACAAAGGAAAGCGCACCTCCGTTCTATAGAGGCGAAGGCTGCGATCAATGCAATCACACCGGCAAGAGAGGCCGAGTGGGTATTTTCGAAGTGCTCGTCATGAACGATGAGTCGAAACACGCTGTCGCGCGAGGCGCCAGGGTCGATGAGATCCGCTCCATCGCAATCGGCAATGGAATGATGACGCTGAAGGACTACGCCATGATTCTGATGGCGGAAGGTCTCACGACCGCAGATGAAGTGCTGAGTAACCTCGTTGTTAGCAGCTAGAGCGGAATGTTTCAGTCTGCAGCCGACGCCAAACCTTCCTTGTAAAACTTGATGTAATCCCGGACATCTTCGCGGCTGCCGATAATGAGCGGTACTCTTTGATGAAGCGAAGTCGGCTGAATGTCCAGAATCCTCTCCGCGCCGGTTGTTGCTGCACCGCCGGCCTGCTCAACAACCATCGCAAGTGGAGCGGCCTCATACAGAAGGCGTAATTTCCCTTTAGGTCCGGGGTAAAGAAAGATTCCACCCTTGAGCAGATTTCGGTGGAAGTCGGCGACCAACGAACCGATGTATCGCAGGGAATATGGGTGTCCGTGATCTTTCCGATCCTCCTTCACATAGTCGATGTACCGCCGAGTCCCCCCATCCCACGAAGACATGTTCCCTTCGTTGATGCTGTAGATTTTTCCGCGACTCGGAGTGCGAATGTTCTCGTGAGAGAGAAGAAACTCACCCAGGCTGGGATCCAAGGTGAATCCGTGTACGCCGTGGCCTGTGGTGTAGACCATCATCGTGCTGGATCCGTAAATGAAATAGCCGGCTGCAATCTGATCGTAGCCTTTTTGAAGACAGTCTTCGACACTTCCGTCCGGCGAATGATTTGTTACTCTGCGATGGATTGAAAAAATAGTTCCAATGCTGGCATTGACGTCGATGTTCGAGGAACCGTCCAACGGGTCGAACATCAGAACGTATTTACCCTTCTTACTTTCGCCGGGAATCGGAATGATGTCGGCAGATTCTTCGGAGGCCATAACGCACAAATGGCCGTTGTGACCCATCGCGACGCAAATCGTGTGCTGAGCAAATTCGTCCAGCTTCTGCACCGATTCCCCATGAATATTTATATCACCGGTCTCTCCAAGAATCTTGACCAAGCCTGCCTTATTGACTTCTCTTGAAATGATTTTTGCAGAAAGTGTCAGGCTCGTGAGGAGGGCTGTGAAATCGCCAGTGGCTCCGGGATGTAATCGCTCTTCGTCCAGAATATGCTGCTGAACGGTCTTTATTTTGTTTTGCATACTGCCCCTTAGACGTGCGGACCTAAACCTTACAACGTATGCGGCTTTGAATCAAATTCGGCGATAAGTTAGCCACAGAAGGTGCTTTCTGTGGCTGTCGTTTGCAAACGTGCCGTTATTTGCAAGCGAAGTTCGCCGCATCGTCTGTGCTGCCGCTTCCTTTGTAGGTCGCAACCTGCGGATACGGGCAAAGAATGCGTGTCCGATCCGGCTGACCGTTGGTGAGATGGGCCGCGGGGATGGAATCCGGGGCCTTCCCCTTCTCGACCCATTGCTCCAGAGCCGCGAGCATGTCAAAGCTCGATGGTCCGTCGCCACCACCGCAATGGCCCATACCCGGGACCATGAATAGCCGGTAGTTTTCTTTCACCTTTCCGATACCTCCCATGGTGTCGAGCACGCTTTGGTAATACTCGACGCTGCTGCCGGAAGGAATCTGCTGATCGGCCCAACCGTGATACTGAATCATTTTTCCGCCGCGGGCAAAAAACGGTTTCAAATTAGGATCCATTGCATTAACGACGCCGTTCTCAATTTTGTCGACGGCGGCCATATCACTATCGAAGTTGAGCTTCTTGTAATCCCAATTCGGATCTTTAAAAACCATGAACTGATACATTTGCGTCCCAATGCCGAAGGCCTGCGGGCCGCCGAAAGTAGCCCAACCCATCTCGCTGCCGGGTTCGAGACCCGGAAAGATCGACTTTTGAGTTTTCGAATTCACTACAGGCTTGTACATTGTCTGCGCAGAGAGAACCTGAGGCGACGTCAGACAGTTCGCCGAGTCGCCGGCGCTGCACTGAAGAACTTTCGGATCGAACTTGCACTGCCGGGGATTCTCGATCACTCGATCTTTGACACCATCGATGGCGTCGCAGGCTTGAAGCACGGCATCGTGAATCGGCCCGTATTTTGCGGGCGGAATGTAGCTGGCCTCTTCCTTATGCATGTTCTGCGCAATCCACACCGAGAAAGCCGCACGACCCGTACTATTGAGCGCCGGTGCGCCGGCAACGATTCCATCAAAATCATTCGGGTATTTCTGTGACGCCTTGAGTCCTTGCCGGCCGCCGGCAGAGCAGCCATTCCAATACGAAAGCTTCGCTTCATTGTTGTAGTAGGCCTTGATTAAGGCTTTGGCCTTGACCGTCATTTCGTGGACTGCGCGGTATCCGAAGTCGATGAGCTTTTCCTGGCTTTGCATCCAAGGCCCACCTCCACCTTCATGACCGGTGTCTGTCGCTGCCGTCGCGTACCCGCGGCGCAAGCCTGTTGCCAACGCATTGTTATCGATGTTTCCATTCCAGCCGCCGTTACCTACGGCTTCGAACTTGCCGTTCCAATTCGACGCGGGCATCCAGACTTCGATCTTAATATTCGAGTCGCTCGACGGCTTGAGTGTCGCGGTGATCCGGCAAAATGCCGGCAGATCACCGAACTGGTTTCCACCGCCTCGGCCTGCCCCTCCCGCGGGAGCAAAGCCTCCCGCCGGAACGGATTGAGCTAACGTGATCGTGGTATCCGGCAGTTTCAGGTCCCCCAAATTCTCGCAAGGGGCCGCGCCCAGGGGCATAGCGCTTACAACCAGGAGAAATACAGCCGTTGTCAGAATGAGTTTGGTCATTTTCGAGTACCTCGATTGATTTGCTGAAAATTAGCCATAAAAACCGCGAAAAGCAAAGAAAATGCTCGATTCTCAATTCCGAAGATTTTTTACTGCTCATCGTTCATCGTGTCAGCATTCATTTGTTAGCGAATCGACATTTTTTCGTTGACTCGAGCCACAGTGTGGAGCAACTATATCGGCGTACGTTATATCAATCGAGGACACATTAATGGCGAAACAGGCAAAGTCGAAAACGCCCGAGAAGCCAGTTGAAAGCTTTTTGCCTCTGACTCCCGCTGTTTTTCACATCCTGATGTCTCTGGCGGATGGAGAAGCGCACGGGTACGCGATTATGCAGGAAGCAACGAGGCGAAGTGCCGGCGTAGTTCGTTTAGGACCGGGCACGCTCTATGGCGCCATCAGCAGGCTACTCGAAGACGGCATCATCGAGGAATCTGAGCAGCGGCCGGACCCCGAAATGGATGACACACGCCGGCGTTATTACAGGCTCACGAATTTTGGGGGACGAGTTCTGGCCGCAGAAACGGAGAGGCTGGCGGATCTGGTTAAAGCCGCGCGGTCCACAAAAGTCGTTCGAAAACTCAAACCCGCGTAAGCGGCAATACGGAGCGCGTATGAGTCTCACAGTTCACTATTCCGAACGCCTTTACAATGTGTTGTTGTCGTTGTATCCCGTCGGCTTCCGGATTCGCTTTTCTCAGGAAATGTTGCAACTCTTCCGCGATTGCTCTCATGACGCGCTTGAAAAAGGAGAGATTGCCGTTCTTGTCGCGTTCTGGATGCGCACCGCGCGCGACCTGTTTATTTCCGTTCTCCGCGAGCGCCAGCGAGAGCTCGTAGGTCCGCTGGACGAAGATCATCCGTTAATGGCGCTGGTAGACGCGCTTCTCATTCCGACCATGGTCACCGCGAAACTGGCTGTGCTCGGTCCGATCCTCACGCTCATGGTTCGCGGAGGATACGACATGCCGGGCAATCAATTTATAGCGACGTCGGGATTCTTTTCTCTCGCTATCGGTACATTGGCCGTCGCTGCATCTGTTGTGATCACCAGGCTGCGTCCGACTGCTCGATTGTGGGTCAAGTTGTCTACATGACTAAAGGATTGATTGATGAGCACGCTCGAAGTCCGAAGGCTCACAAAACGATATCGGCGTGTTCCGGTCGTGAATGACGTAAGTTTCAGGATCGAATCGGGTGAGGTGACGGGATATCTCGGGCCGAACGGTTCCGGCAAGTCGACAACGGTGAAAATGATAATGGGTCTGGTCGAGCCGTCCACCGGCGAAATACTGCTCGATGGCGCCGATGTCAGGCGGGATGTGATCGCATATAAGCGTCGGCTCGGTTACGTTCCCGAGGAGGCGCATGTCTACCCGGCGCTGAGCGGGATGGAGTATCTGCAGCTGATGGGTCGGTTGCGCGAACTTCCCGAGTCCGTCGTGAATGAAAAGGCGACAGACCTCCTACAGCTCTTTTCGCTTTATCTGCACCGCCATGCACCGCTAGCGGCATATTCAAAAGGCATGAAGCAACGTGTACTGATTTCGGCTGCGCTGCTGCACGATCCTGAAATCCTGATTTTCGATGAGCCCTTGTCTGGCTTGGACGTCTCTTCGGCCCTGCTCTTCAAACATCTGGTTGCGGAACTCGCGTCGCGCGGAAAAATAATCCTTTATATCTCGCACGTATTGGAGGTAGTCGAAAGGATCTGCGGCAAAGTCATCGTGATCTATAAGGGCCAGATCAAAGCTGCGGATAGCGTCAAGCGGCTCCGTGAATTGATGCACGTCCCATCGCTCGAAGAGATCTTCACTCAGCTTGTTCAGCACGAAGATATGGAAGCTGTTGCGAAGGACATCGCCGAGGCGATCAGCCAACGTGTCTAGCGATCGGCCAACGTGCCTCGCCGTTCTTGGCTAGTAACGAGAGGTGTCCACGTTTGACGCGAGGTGGCATTGAGAGCTTTAATCCGACACTTCTTTGAACGTTTCTTCGATAAAGACTCCATTTCCAAGAGTGGTGACGAACACGCAAACGTTGCGCAGATTATTGCGATGCTCGCATTGCCCGGCGCGATCGTGGCGTTGTTTACTCTGGCGGATCACCCTTTCGAGCGTTCTCAAATCGGCACTCTTTGGTTGCGGGCGGGTGACCGTTACACCTTTGTCTGCTACTCGATGGTTGTGATGGGCTTTGTAATGACGTTCAAGTGGGATTCGATCTTTCCGGATCGGCGGGATTACTTAATCCTGACTCCTCTGCCTATTTCCCTTAGACACTTCTTCGTCGCCAAGGCCGTGTCGCTCGGCATTTTCCTTCTTTTGTTCGTAATTGCGATCAATTTCTTCTCCTGCATACTTGTTCCCTGGGCCTTCGCGGTCCGCAATAACCGGCTGGATATGTTATTACCGGCGTTGCTCGCCCACGCCGCCGCTATTTTCAGCGGAGCAATCTTCACCGCACTGCTTCTTGCGGCCTTTCAGGGTGTTTTGATCAATCTGATGACGCCGGCAGCGTTTCGACGAGTGTCATCTTGGATTCAGATGATTTCGATGATGACTTTCGTTACGGTGCTTCTCATCACACCAGGTATCTCGGCGAATGTCCGCCTTCTGGTCGAAAGCAACACACGCGCACTCGACTATATTCCGTTGTTTTGGTTTCTCGGTATCTACGAGGTGCTCAACCCTGAAGGCACGCTGATCCCCATGTCCTACCAGTGGGCGACTACTGGCGTTTGGGCGACGCTTCTAGTGAGTGTTTTATGCGGCGTCACTTACCTCATTAGTTATCGCCGATACTCGAGGAAGATTCTCGAAGGTATAGAGTCGGACGTCTTCACTCCCGCCTGGCATCAGCGTGCAACCGCATCGATATTGAACTTTGTGTTGCTGCGACATCCTTTTCAGCGCGCTTCCTTCTATTTCATAGGAAGAATTTTTGGACGAAGCTCCAAGCATCGCCTGTTTATCGCAATGTACGGCGGGATAGGTCTGGCGGTAACCGTGTCGTCGCTGTTTGTGCTACGGCGAGATCCGGAACTCGTGCTCGGAATTACTCGAAGCGGCTTGCTCGAAGCTCCACTGATCTTGTCGTTCTTCATCGTGTCCGGATTGCGCGCCACGTTCAACATTCCTTACGAGCTCGATGCCAATTGGGTGTTTCAAATAACCGGTGGAAGCGGCGCCGCGGAGTTTCTGAGAGCCACGAAACTGTGGGTGCTATTACGAGGCATCGTTCCAGCATATGCTGCTATTGGGGTGCTGGAGTTTTATTTCCTCGAGCCGGCTGAAGCCGTTTTTCATTTAACCTTCGGTTTGGCCATAGCAGCCTTGCTGACGGAATTTTTCTTCTATCGGTTCAACAAGCTTCCATTTACATGCTCTTATCTGCCGCCTAAATCCCAGATGGCTTTTCTTGCAGCCGCTTACCTCTACGGCTTCACGATTTACACGTTCATGGTGGCTGGATTGGAACGCTGGATTGGTGCCAGTCCGCAACGCATCGTCCTGTTCTTTATGGCCACGGTTTCTATTCTTGTGTGTGTAACCTGGTATCGGCGACACATCGATCGCAGCGCACTCGAGATCATCTACGAAGATGAGGCTGATCCCATCGTCCGCCAATTGAACCTGACGTGAGAAAACGATGGAACAGAAAAAGCACAAAGGGCACAAAAGAGAAGTTTCTCTTTTGTGCCCTTTGTGCTTTTTCTGTTCCTTTCTTATTCCACCCCAAAAGCCAAGAGCACGTTTCCCGCAGACGCAGCGCTGCTGATAGCATAGCCGGAGCCCACGAAAACCATGCCTCCCACCACCACTGCTCCGGACGTGCTGATCGCTCCACCATGTGCGGGCACCTGGTTTACAGTCTCGAATGGTTGAGCCGTGTTGAATTCCCACAACTGTTTTCCATCGGCTGCAGAAATCGCGTAGAGCTTGCCATCCGAAGCGCCCTCGAAGACAACGCCGGGAATCACAGTTGGTGCCGCGCCTAGCGATGCACCGCGTCCGCCTGCGGGCGCTGGCGGAGTAAACGCCCATACACGCTCACCGGTTGCTGGACGCAGCGCGGTAAGGCCGGCACCACCTGCTCCGTAATAGACAAACTGATCGTCGGCAGCTCCTCCCCACACGATCGAGCCTCGCCCACCGCGGTTCGTTCCGACGGGCGCCCCGCCCACGTTAATTCGGTATAGCAGTTTTCCATTGTCGTCGGGATCCAGCCCAAAGACGTCACCGCCTTTCGTTCCGGCGATCAGAACGCGCTTACCGCCAGGGAGAGTTTTCAAGATCGGTGAGTTTCCTATGTCCATGTCCGGCCCCATGGGATCTGGACAGGCTTCACTCTTTACGGGGCCGTTACAACCGCCCATGAAGACGTCATTCTCCGTAGCCTGGTACGCCCACAAGAACTCACCGGTTTTGATATTCACGGCCATGATCCCATCCGTTGTTTTGGGAGCCGGCGCAGTCGTGGCATCACCCGTGCCGAAATAGACGGCTTGCCGTACAGGATCAATCGTCGGTGAATTCCACACCGCGCCGCCGGCCGGCTTGTACAGGCTTACTCCATTCGCCATTGTCTTATAGGGCTTGGGCTCATCGGGAACAACCCAGGCCTTCCAAATCTGTTTACCGGTATTAGCATCCAATGCAACGACGCTGCCGCGGGATGTGCAGCAAGGATAATCAGGATTTCCACTTCGAAATTCTTCCGAAGATGACACTGGAACGAACAGCACGCCGTTGTAGAGTTTGGCGCCCGCAGTAATGCGCGCGACGAAGTGCGGGTCGACTTTGGTTTTCCAGAGAAGTTTTCCCGTCTGCGCGTCGAGGGCGAAGACGTCGGCTCGACCGTCGCCGAAATAAACGGCGTAGCGGCTGGAGCCTTGGCCGCTTACCGGACCCATGGTCAGGGCGTTGCGTACGATAGATCCGTTCTCGAATGACCAATAAACACACCCGCTCGCTGCATCCAACGAGTACACGAAACCATTGTCGCTACCAACGAAGACGCGCCCCGCGGCGATAGTCGGTTGGGCATTGGCGGATACGCCTGCAGGAAATCCAAAAGCCCACTTGAGCTTGAGGCGGGGAACCGCGTCGGCAGTGAGACCTGCCGTCTGTGCAGATTGAAATCGAGAGTTCGATACATCCGCACCCCAGCCGTTCCACGATGGTCCCCGTGCCGGATCGGAAAGAGGTGGGTTATTGCGGCACTGATTCGGCATGTTCTTCGCATCGCCTTGCTTTCCACTTCCCAATGGCCGTCCGCTCATAAACTCGGCAACGCCACGTTTGTCCTGGTCCGACAATTTCTCACCCTGGGTTTTCATAACCCCCGATGTGAGAGCTTCTAAAATACGTTCCGGCGGCATCTCGCGAAGTGCCGAAGGTGATGGCGCGCGATCCACGTTCGGGTTGCCATGGCACGCGACACACTGTGTCTGGAACACGGCAATCCCGTTTTCGGTTCCCGGCGCTCCCCGCTGGCCGCCGGTCGGAGGCACTTGCGGCGCCTGTTGTGTTGTTTGTTGCGGAGCCTGCGCGTAGAACGTTATTCCGGCGAACAGCGCAATCACCGCAAAGAGCAGGAACGTCTTTTTCATTTATTTAGTTACCCTGATTAAATTTCAAATTCCCCTACGGCAGCGTATACACGTACAACGATTCATTTCTTGTGGGATCGGGATTCGTAATCCCTCCGCCGCCTGAGGCGGTCACAGCGACGTACTGCTTTCCCTGCGCTTGATATGTCATAGGTACAGAGATAGCACTGTTATCCATTTTCGTGGTCCACAGTTCTTTTCCGGTTTTCGCATCAAAAGCGCGGAAGCGTTTATCGTTTGTCGCGCCTATGAACACCACGCCACCGGCGGTCGCAATGGATCCTCCCATGTTGATACGGCCCGTGTTCTTTTTTCCTTCGGGAAGTTCATCGGTCACACCGAGCGTGACTTGCCAAACAATATCGCCAGTGTTCGCATTGATCGCAGTGAATTGTCCCCATGGCGGTTTCTGGCACGGCCAGCTTTGCTCACCTAGGAGCTGGCCCTGCGCATTAACTTTGCGATCCCAGAACTTGGAGGCGACAGGATTGCCCCATACGCTTGCCCGGTCGTAAGGAACTCGCGAGCCCTCCGGCCGTTTTTCGATCCATCCGAGACTGCCGTAATTGAGCGTGTTGACAAAGATCATTCCGGTATTCGGATCTCCGGAAATTCCGCCCCAGTCCGTACCTCCAATATCACCCGGGAAATTGATGGCTGTCCTCGGTTGCGAGTCCGGCGCGCGATAAGCCCAGGGTGTGTATGGGCCCTTGTTGATCAATGTTCCGCCACTCTTCTCGACCAGTTGGCGGCATGCCATCGCGTGTTCTTCGGTCGTATCCGCCGCGGTCACGAGGTCCTCCGGCTTGTAGTCATGCTTGCCGAGCATTTGCGGCTTGAGCGGGAATGGTTGAGTTGCGGAGGTGAACTCACCGGGAACATCACTCTGAGGGACCGGTCTTTCTTCGACACCGAAGATCGGTTCGCCCGTGACGCGGTTGAGAATAAAAACGAGGCCCAGCTTTCCTGTCTGAACCAGCGCGGGGGTCTTCTTTCCCTTCACGGTGATGTCCATCAGGAGCGGTGCGGGTGGCAGGTCCATATCCCACAAATCGTGATGTACCGTTTGAAAGTACCATTTCAGCTTCCCGGTCATTGCGTCAAGCGCCACGACTGAGTTGCCAAACAGATTATTTCCCTTTCGATCGAAGCCGTAATAATCGCTCGCGGGGCTGCCGAAAACGGTGTAGAGCGTTCCGCGGTCTGCATCGACGGTCATGTAAAAGCCCCAATTATTTGCTCCGGTTCGATCCTTCCAGCCGTCGGCCGGCCACGTGTCGTTACCAGTTTCACCGGCTTGCGGGACGGAGTGAAACTCCCAAACTTTCGTGCCTGTTCGAGCGTCGTAGGCGCGCGTATTGCCCGGCTGACCAGTTGCAGGTTGTTCAGGCACATTGGCGCCGAGAAACAGTAAATTCTTATACACCGTTGGGGGTGAGTTGTAGGGCACAGCAATATCGATTTCGCCGTTGTTGCCAAAGCCGAGGACGGATTCGCCCGTAGTGGCATTGACAGCAATCAGCCGTCGGCCGGCCGTCACGAAAATGCGTGCCGGGATGCCGGGCTCGCCGGGCCAATATGCGACTCCACGCCGAGAGACGGCGCCGCTCGGGCCGCCCGTGACATCGAATTTCCAGATTTGTTTACCGGTAGCCGCATCCAATGCCAGTACGCGATTCTCTGCCGGAAGATACATGACTCCATTCACCACAATGGGTGTCACTTCCGTCAATCCGCCCAGGCCCCCTGCCGCTGCGCTGGTGCGGTCGGCACGATACGGCATGCTCCAGGCAAGTTTCAGTTTGCCGGCGTTGCTGGCATTAATCAGTTTGAGTGACGAAAATCGGGTGCCTGAAAGGTCATGGCTAAACATCGGCCAATCCGTCGCAGCGATTGGCCCCTTTACGGCCTGCTGAGCGATAACGACTGGGATCTGCGCCGCAATTAACAACGCCGACACGTAGAAAATCACATTCCGATAGAACATCGTTACTTTCCCCTCCTTGCGGCGTGTTTGAGTAATATGTGACGAAGTGAGTGGGCAAGCGAATAGTCCCCTCCTCACCGAGGAGGGGTGGTCGCGACATCAAGAAGATTTCGCGAAGCTACCTTTGATGGAGCGGACGGGGTGGTCGCTCACAAGCCAAACCTGCGTTGTGAGCGACCACCCCGTCTGCGCCTGTCCCAACCAATTCGTTCCCATCGCCTACAGTCGGAAGCCAAGTGTACCGCACGCCTGGCAGCACGCCCCGACTCACCAATGGGAGTGGAGCATTCTAAAGCAGA
>Ga0114129_10011432_pt1 | contig 12642 bp, 13 predicted proteins | sample RhiMetdeltSRZDD1_FD_80071 | JGI IMG/M metagenome (GOLD analysis project Ga0114129, IMG submission 80071) | Populus rhizosphere microbial communities from Tennessee, USA - Rhizosphere MetaG P. deltoides SRZDD1 (version 2) (version 2) | ecosystem: Host-associated > Plants > Roots > Rhizosphere >...
ACGTCACCGGCAGGCGACCGACCCACGATCCGTGAAGGCCGGATCGGTGGGGAGCCCGACCCAGGCGTAGTCATAGCCGTCGTCGTGCAGCGTCATCCGCAACACCCCGAACGACTTGTTCTGCACCGCGAGGAGGTTCGCCGGACGCGGCTTCTTCCCGAGGGAGTAGAGCGATCGCCCACCGGTGCCGACCGTGAACTGCCGGATCCCGTCCGCTGCACGCTGGCCGTCGGAATGCTGCGGAGCCCACCGGTGATAGAGGTGGTTGTGGCCGTTGAGCATCACGTCCACCCCCTCGCGATCCAGCAGCCGCCACAGGTCGAGGTACATCGCGGTCTCCGACCCCCCGTTCGGCCGAGGATCGTCGGGATCGACGAACTTCTGCCACGGCCGCCAGTCGAACACGGGATGGTGCTGGAAGGCGAGGGTGCACAACGCGTCGCTCCCCGCGAGATCGGCGGCCAGCCACTCGTACTGCGGCGTGCCCGGTCCGCATCCCGGGTCGTCGTGGCACGCCTCGGAGTTCAGCGACACGACGTGCCACGCCCCGAGATCGAACGAGTAATACCCCTCGGGGCCGTGCGCCGCCGCTCCCCAGTAGTCGAAGTAGCCCTGGGCTCCGTCGGTCCCGTACTCGTGGTTCCCGGGTGCAGGCATCGTGATGGGGTTGAGGTGACCGAACTGCCGGTCGTAGACGCGGAGGAACTCCTCGAGCTTCCCGTTGCTGTACTGCAGGTCGCCCAGGGCGAGGAACCGATCCGGGTCCATGCGCGTGATCAGGGCGGCGACCTCGTCTGAGCGGCAAGCACCCTCGCCGTCGCTCTGCGAGTAGGACTGACAGGCGATGTCGCCGACGGCCGCGATCACGGGGTCATCGGACGGGGCGGCGGCTGCGGACGTGAGGGGCGACGCCGCGGCGGCGGTCAGGAGCAGCGAGGCAGCGACGATCAGCGCGGAACCACGGGTTCGACGGGACACGAGTACCTCCGGGGGGTCGGTCGTCGCGAGAGTGAACCACGGCGCCCGTGGGCCTGTCGATGCGGGGAGTCGTCAGACCGCGACGGGAGAGGCGAGCGTGTCGCGCAGCAACCGTTGCACCGATCGACAGAGCAGGATCGAGCTGTCGTCGGCGTCGTTGCACAGGCTTCCGATGTCGATCATGCGAAGAGCCGCGGCGTCGAGTGCCTTCGACGTACACGCGGCTCGCGCCGAGGCGACACCTTTCCCGGCGCCGTAGGTCACGCCGGAATGGGAGGTCTCGGCACAGAACGTGTTCCCGCCTCCGCTGAGCACCACCACCTGGCCGGTGGTGAGGGTCGTCCGAGTGACCCGTACGAGGAGCGGCTCGCCCGTTGCTGTCTCAGCCCAGCCAAGGTCGGGGGCCAGTGCCTCCCCGGCCGCCGCATCGAATCCCCGGAACGTCCCCTCCCGGGCCCGGTAGGCCTCCATCGCGGAGATCGCTTCGGTCAGGTTCATCTTCGTTCGCACGTCCTGCGCCTGGATGCGAGGTCCCAAGTAGGTGGGGAGGGAGATCGCGATCTCGATGCCAAGGGTGTCGAGCCCGGCAACCAGGACCGAAACCACCAGGAGGCCCGCCGCGGATGCGTTCAGCAGCACGGAGCGTCGGTGCGGGATAGCTTTCGTCTCGACGGCCGGGAGCTCCGCGGCCCGCCGCCCCGCGAAACGGACGGTCAGCGGACGCCAGAACGAGGCGACCAGCCCGATCACGAAGAGCGGAAGCGCGTCCGCGAACCACATGAACGTCGTCAGGTCCGACGGGATCGACATCAGCGCAGTCGCCGGGCCGAGGGAGAGGAGCACCGCCGCGGGAGCGAGCGACCACGGCCACCACCGACGGTCCGTGCCGAGCATCGCCGCGAACAGCACCATCACGGCCATCGAGAGATCGATGTCGTCGAGCGGCCTCGAGAAGAACTGCTCGTAGGGGAGCTGTGGCCACGCGATCCGGATCGCTGCGATCGCGGCCCCGATCGTGAGGGTGGAAGCCCACACCGCGTGTCGCGGGAGAGCGACCGGCCGAGGACGTCTGTTCGGGCGAACGAGGAACGCGACGGCGAGCGCCGGCACCGCGACCAGGATGAGATCGACGAGGATCCCGAGGATCGTGTGCGTGCTCCAGAATCGAGCACCTTCGCCACTCGCGAAGAACGTGTCGGCGATCCCGAACGGCTGCGTCGACCCGCTCGGAAGGGCGACCTCGGTGATCACCATGGCTCCCACAGCAGCCAGCGCGGCCGGGACGAGTGCTGAGGCCCGACGCCCGGACGCGGCGAGGACCACGCCGGGAACGGCGAGTCCGAGCCAGATCAACGTCGAGCCGCCCGCGTAGCTCCACAGGAAGTCCGAAGTGGTCACGCGGCATTGCCAGTCTCCCGGCTGCAGCACGTCGCTGCACCACCGCGCGAAGGGAGCGTGGAGGTCGACGGCGACCCCGGCCCGCATCCACGCGTAGAGCGCTGCGGACGCCACACAAAGAGCAGCGACCACCACCGTCGGCCGGAGCCGGAGAGAGCGGGTGCGCGGGAGGACCGCGGCGGCCGTCGCCATCCAAGAACTATCGGTTGTGTGGGGCTCCCGCTGGAGGCGCCCGCCGCCCTGCGCCGGTCTTCTCCATCTCGCTGTCACTAGGGTCCAGGTCATGACGCCGCAGGGTGCATCCGGGTCCGGATCGCAAGCCACCATCGAGATCCGAGGCTCTCGACTCCTCCTCCGAGCACTCCGCCCAGCGGAGATCGAGGAGGAGTGGGTGGCCATGGTCGAGGCCGATCCGATGACGATCACGACCGTGCCGGACGAGGCCGCGTTCAAGGCACGGTTGCAGCGGTCCGGGCGGCTGGATCATGGCTGGCTCGACCTCGCGATCGACCTCGATGGCGCGTCGATCGGGCGGATCCAGACCTTCGTCCCGTCGGGGCGGCCGCTGCCGCTGAACGTGTTCGAGGTCGGGATCGGTCTCCGTGAGGATGCCCGAGGGAAGGGCTACGGCCGAGAGGCGCTCGCTCTGCTCACCGGATGGCTCTTCGAGCACGCGGGAGCCGAGAAGGTCGAGGCACCCGCCGACCCCAAGAACGTCGCGATGCGAACGGTCTTCGAACGCCTAGGCTGGGAGCTCGTCGGAACGCTGAACGAGTTCGAGCGCGAGTGGGTCATGTACGCGATCACTCGCTCCTTGTTCTTCGACCACCGCGACCCGGCCAGGGTCAGCTGGCTCAACAGTCGGCGAGACACCTGATGGTGCCGATCTGAGCGCGGGCGTCGACACTCAGTTGCTGTCGCCCGATGACCCGTGAGTGCGCCGTCTCTCGCGGCTTGCTCTCCAGAGCTCACCCACCAGGCCCGGGTCATCGCGCATGCGACGGGGAACAAGAAATGATGGCTGGTTGAGAAGAGCGATTGAGATACTACCTACGAGCCAGAGAAACAACGTCGTAACGAATATGCCGCTGAATAAGGCGGAGTTGCGAAACGAGTCTGGTGCGAGGTAGTCGATCAGGAGCATCGGCGTTAGGACCGCGAATAGTGTGGTTCCGAACACTGCAGTCCTCGCGTAAGCATGCCAAAGAGCATTTCCCCAGAGCCACCATTTCGGTGGATATTCGTATGTGAAGAGGTTCGCTGCGAACCCCTCACCGCGCCAGAGACTGGGGAGCACTCTGAAGACCCATATCCCTCCGAGTGCGGTGCAGAAGGCCGCTACCAACAGGTTGCCGAGGCTGACTCCACCGCTCGCTAACATTCGTCACCAATCGCCGCCAGGTCCCCGGAACTAGTCCGCTCCCGTGTCGCCGATCTGATCGCCTGCGCACCCGCCCGCAGTCCCTCCGAGGGATGCCGCCCACGATACATCCAACCCCGAGTAACCAGATGACCGCGCCGCAGCCGAGGCCGCTCCAGCCATTGCTCCCCCTTTCCACTGGCTACTCCGTGGTCGCTGGGACCTGGCATGTGTGGCCGGATGGTGCCCCCGGCAGGAATCGAACCTGCGACACACGGTTTAGGAAACCGTTGCTCTATCCACTGAGCTACGAGGGCCGAGGCGGGCTATGTAGAGATGATGGTTGAGAACCCGGTTGAGAACCTCCCAAGCGTCCACATGCGGCCGCATACAGCCTATCGAGCGCGGATTGGATTTCTATGTCAGCGTGCCGGTACGTCTCAGGCCATGTCCCGTCGCGTGAGTGCCGGGCAACCGCTTCGGCGAACGCGACAGGCCAGCCCAGGGGGGTATCGATGCCCAGCTTCTCTACTTCCCCAATCAGGCGTGTGATCACGCCGTCGGAGATGCCGACATCGAGGCTAATGATCTGGGCCTGTCATCCGACCACTCCATGACGCACGCGGCGGACTTCCGTTCCTGCGAGGAGAGATCGACGCCGGCCGTTCTCACAGCGTTCCGGACTCAGCTTCACGGAACCCGCGGAAGAACTCACGCATGCTTGCGACGGCCTCTTGTCGGAGCCTCGCGCGCTCGTCCTCGTCGTCGGGGTCGGCCAGGAACAGCGCGTATGCGCTCGGGCCATCGTGGCCCGCTTCCTGGAACCGCTCTTCGAGGAGCTCGAGGGCTTCCATCACCTGCTCCCGTCCCGCGACCTGACTCGCCGCAGCGGCACGTCCTGCAGCCCGCGGTCCGCCCGCGTAGTTGAGGAGCGTGAACACGAGGTCGTACGCATCCTTGTTGTCATGGCGCTGCTGGAAAGCGAAGATCTTCAGGACCGTGTAGGGCAACACGTTTGCCACCCGAACCGTGACGCGAGACTGCCCACCCCCATCGAGGCGCTCGCCCTCAATCAGGCACTCGATGTAATCGTCGCGGACCAAGTGGGCACCTCGAACGTTGAAGGCGCCGAGCCGGGACCCAACGGATTCCCCTTTCGGCCGGAAGATGACGCCGGCTTCGACCTCCTCCGTTTCGCAGAGGAACTCGACTAGGACGGGTACGCCATCGACATCGCGAGCCCATTGATAGCTCGGCTCACGCTGGTTGAAGTGCGCCTTGTCGAGGTTGTTCTGGAGGGTTCGGTACGTCTCTGGAGTCTCATCTCCGAGTGCGAGCCCGATCACGAGGTCTACGTCGGTTATACCCACGTGCGCTCGGGCGCCTTCAGGGAGTTGACCCGCGAGATACCGCGGGGCCAGGCCACCAGCAAGGTAGATCCGCTCTCCCCAGGGGCCCAGATCCCCCAGCAGCGTCAGAAGGGCGCGCTCGCAGCGCGCCGTTGTGGCCTCGTCGTAATCCGTATGGTGCTCGCGCTTCAAAATCCGATCACCTCCTGCCGCAGGTGGTCTGCTTGCTCTCGACCGCGCCGGGGGTCCCGGCGGAGATCGGCATAAAGGCGGAATCGGTTGGCAACCCAAAGGCCGTCGACCTGATTGCGGAACGCGAGCGGGGTGTCGTCCTTCGCCTGAAGGAACACAAGGTTCTGGCCATCCGTGACCGGGTCGGCCCCGGCCGCGTCGAAGAGGCTTTCAGGGGCCGCGCCCGCCGCAACCCATACCTCCGCGACGGGCACTGCCGTGATGAACGGCGCGGTCAGGCTGCCGGCTGCTGCTCCTGTGAGGGCGTGCTCGATGCCTGCGCCGCCGAGATTGTCGCCGAGATCGCGGATCAACTGCCGCGGTGTCTGGGCGAGGAGATACGCGGGCGTCCTAGTCGGCCGGTCGGCCGTCTCCTCAGCCCAGAGGTCGAGTAGAGCCGTCGGGTCGGCGACCCGCCGGACACGGTTGCGACCGGCGCCCTCCGTCGCAACGATCCCCTCCTCCTCTAGGCGCGCGAGGATGCGGTGAGCCAGACCGATCGCCACGTCCGCCTCTGCGGCCAGGTCTTGCACCTGCCAGTCTCGCTGCGGCGCGAGGAGCAGCGCCTGCGCCACGACACCCCCCTTGCCTGTCAATCGCGCGGGGCGGGCCTGTCGAGGGGGTTTGCGGCCCTCCAAGTGAAAGAGCAGGCCGGGCAACTCGATATGGGCGTTCCCCAAGCCGTCGATCACGGCGATCCCATGGTCCTCCAGGATTCTCCTGGCATCGGCAGTGGTCTCGTCCGCGATCAATAGCAGGGGAGCGCCTCCGTCGGCGTCGTGGACGAGCTGCCAGGCCGTGGCCGCGTTGGCTCGCTTCTTGATTTCGACCGTGACCCGGGTGCGGCCGCCCGCGAACCCTACGAACGCATCTCGGCGGCGATCCGCCTCGGCGGACTCGGGCAAGACGGCTAGACCGGGGATCTGGCGCAGGATGCGCAGAGTCTCGGCCTTGAAGCCGCCCTTTAGTTTCACGGTTTGCCGCTGATTCACCACGGCGGTGAAACTAGCAGATTCAGTGAAACCTGTCCACCACGATCTCAGGCAGCCGGCTGATTGCACAGACCCCGCGTACAGGCGATCCCCAGGTACGCCGAATCGCGTCGCTCGCTCGGGCGCCGGATCGGCCGCGTGGTGTCGAACGTGATCGCCATGCGCCCAGCGTACCGGCCAGCAGGGGCGCGACGGGTCCCCGTGATAGGGCCTGCCGACCGAGGTGGCAACAGTCTCGCAAACCGTTGCTGGACGTGGTTCGCTATCGGAGAAGGTCCGGCCACCGTTGCTCGGCGGCTTGGCGTACACGCTCGGCGCTGTCTCGAATACCCATCGACTTCGAGTCGACTACCAGGTCGTACAGGTCATCCGGACCCGGCATGTGGTGCCACGACGGATCCCAAGGGTGGCCCCAGCTGCCGATCCCTCCGCGAGGACTCTCGCTTCTGCCGCTCGCGCTCATCAATGCGCAGGATCACGAAGAGGGGGTCCGGGCCGAGCAGTTCTCGAGCTTGAACAATCTGCTTCTGGGTCCACGCACCTTCAGATATCACGTTCGACGATTCCACGCTGCTCACGACTAAGCGCAAGGTGAGTCCAAAGAGTTGTCCGGCCTGAGAGATTCTCTGTTGATACGGGATTCTTCGGATGATGTCGTCCCAGTGAGAATCTCGAAGCCGGGCATCAGGTGAATCAGGGCGGTCGCCAACGAGGACTTGCCCGAGCTCGGGATCCCATTGATCTGAATCAGGTGTCCGTTGGTCATTGGCTCCGTATGGTGCCGCCCTCAGAACTGGACGAAGCGGAGGCGGAATTGCCCAAGAGCATCTCAGGTGCGGAGTGTCGGAAGTCGCGCAGCGTGTGGATCGTCAGATGCTTGATGAAGCCGTCCAGCCGCTTCGTCTTGCGCAGGCCCTCTGCCAGATGGCTCTCGGTGATGATCGCGTCGACGTAAGGGACAGCCGAGGCGATGATGATGTCGAACGCGTCCGACCGCGTCCAATGTCGATCTTGATCAGCGTAGAACTTGTGCCAGACGGCGTACGTGGTCCCCTTCACCGACGGGAACGCGTCGATGCCCACGGCCCGGTTCATGCTCTCGACTGTCTGCTTCGCGAAGTCGTTCTGGCGCATCGCGATCTGCGAGAAACCTGTGATCTCAACGAATTGCCGTACTTCGTCACGGGTGTACGAGTCACCGTCTGGAGGGAAGTTGGCAACGAGCGACGCGATTCCCTCGACGATCTCTTGGGCGCCGTCGTTCCAGTACTTCTCCTTGCCGCGAAAGAACTCGTCCTCAGACGTCTTGTCGAGGACGCGAACGAGGTCCATGCCTTCGCCTCCCAGCACCGAAAAGGCCAGCAGCGTAGGGTCGATCCGCGAGGGATCTGGGTAGCAGCGGACCTCTTCCTCCAAGAGTTGCTCGTGACTCTTCATGAGCATGCACGGCAACACGCGGAACAGTTCCTTGAAGCGTCCGTACACATCGGGGCGGCGGCGCATCTCGAGAACACTGAACAGCGAGAAGCAAGGTACGAACATCGGTTCCGCGCTCGACCACATCAAGAAGGAACGGAAGCTCTCGCCCCGCTTCGCGAACTCGCTCAGCGCGTTCGTGTCGAGGAGCACGAGGCGATAGCGGTTGCGGTTGATCGTGATCACGCCTACGAGGGTACCGGCAGCCGAGGACAGGCTCTATCGGCCCTCCAGAGCCACCGCAGCAGGCCCTCTGATGCGGCCAGAACGAGGCTGTCACCTATCCATCCGCTGGCGGAGCTCACCCAACGAGAAGCTTGCTCGTCTATGGCGAACCCTTGGAGTGCCCTATCAAAGTGCGGCGCTCCGCCGCCCTTCTCTATGTGGAATCGGGCCGAGGAGGTAGCCGCCCATCTTTCGATCGCCTGAAGGTGGCGACGACAATAGCAACTCGTATGCGGGCAGTCTTCTGTATGATCCTTCGGTGGCCAGCGCGTCCAGCTCGTGCGACTCGCTGTCAACCCTCGGAGTGCGTCCTTCCGTAAAGCCAGCGCCTCTTCCTCGTGTCGCTCGACGAACTTGTCCGCCTCCTCCTTCGCTTTCGCCTCTGCGTCGGTGAGGATCTTCCTACCCTGGTTGACCCAGTGGTCCGACAGCTTCTGTAGCCGTTTGGCACGCGCCATGTTTCCTCCTTCCTCCGGATGGAAGAACGAAACGATTACAGGAGGAACGGGCAGTGATTGGGATGGCGTCCGCGGGTTCGCGCTACGCAGCGTGTGCGCTTTGAATCAGCTCGTTAGCGATTGAAACCAGATCGTCGAGGCTGTTCCCGCCCGAAATCTGAATGTACGTGCCATTCAGATTGAACTCAAGGTACGCAGCGTTGGCATGCTCGAGGTCAGTCTTCGAGCGCGGTTGGACGGTCAGCGCAGGTATCCCATCTGCGAGAGTCGAGAGTGCCTGGCCATCGGCGGGGTTGACCTCCAGCTCAGTCTCAAAGGTCGTGAGGGCGTCATCTGGCTCAGTCCAGGGAGCCTCGTAGACCTCCACAAAGTTCTTGCGTACTGCGTCGGTGCTCGTGATAGGCGGATAAGCCAGAACTAGAGCAGATCCTTCGGGAAAGAGGAATACATCAGTTAGCTCATCGACGGAGAGTCTTGATCCCTCCGCTGGGATGTAGCTGTCGAACTTGATCCCCTTGAGAGCATCGTCTAGCGATGTGCGCCACTTCTCTGGGTAGATGGGCTTGTCGGTAGCCAGCAGAAACGAATGAGCAAGGGATCTCGTCGTAGCCACCCCGTCGTCCGCATTGCCGTTTTGCCTACCCGCCTTGCCCGACCGATCAGCCGTCGAGGGTCCGGAGCTGATAGCGAAAGCGATCGCGATCGCGGCTAGAGCGATCAAGGAAATCAGACCAGAGGTACCCCAGCCCCTTCGCCGCTTCATCTTATTCTCCCCTATAAGCATCCTCGAGCCCCTTAGAAGCTGCATGCACTCGGCTTGCAGACGTGATAGATCGAGATCGTCTCATTCGCGTAGGTGTATTGGCGAAGGTATGAGGTATTGATGTAGAAGTTCAGGGAATGGTAGACCTGCCAGCCTCCGCCCTGGGAATGGACCGCTCGCAGAGCGGTGAACCTTGCTTTAAGACTGTCTGAACTGCACCAAGACTCCGACTCCGAGAGCCCGAAGGCACTTCCAGCGGATATCGACACATGCTTGGGATCGCCGAGCGTGCCGCCGTTATAGATGAATTCATACATGTTGTCGTCGTTGATGTCCTTCACGCCAAATTCGACGTAGGAAGATGTTCCTTGTGGGACGTTGATCAGTGCCCAGTTGCCCGTCCCGAGTATTCCATTGTCGACCCAACTCCGATACGGGTGAGCGTTCTGATCGTAGTCCTCGCTAACGAACCACCCCTGTTCGACGAGGTTGTCATCGTTCTGATAGACGCCGACCGCGCGCCAAGTGTCAGTCTGATGAAGGGCGAAGTCGTTGACCAAGACGTTTGCTTTGTTCGCATACCCTGCTGGAGAGTCTTGCCCGCCTACCGCGAAGTGATCCGTCACGTCAGGGCAGGTGAACGCTAGCGCTTCAGGAGCTTGTAGTGTGGCGAAGCTCGCATACCACGAAACGAGAGCAACCAGTGAGACCAGAGGCTTCCGCACTACTAGTCCTTTCTACACACTGGGACCGCACGCATAGAACGAATATCGCTCTTTGCAAAGGCGAGGATGGCAGGGGTTAACCAAGAAGGCAAGGGGGTCCCGCTCTCATTCTGGAACGCCCGCTAGCTAAGCCTCGTCGGCTGATGCAGCCGCATGCTCCGCTTGCGCTTGAGGCACTCCCTGAAGTACGGACTTTGCGACACCAAGAAGGTCGTCAACAGTAAACGACCCATTGCCCACCACCGAGATGATGGCGTCCGGAATCACAAATCGCACGCTTCCATCACCCCGGCCCTCGATCGGCGGGACCACGAAGGCGTCGACGGAACCCAGACGCTCAATCGTCCCCGGAACTCCATCAGCGATTTGAGCCTCAGCGAACTCCTTGGTGCCCTGGCCTTCGCTCCCCGGGCGAACACTCACGTGGAGTCCATTCGCATAGATGATGAAAATCTCCGGCATGGACTCCGTGCGCAGCCACACCTCTTTTATGAGCGAGTCAGATGCGAGCTTGTCGTTGGGCCTATAGACGGGTGTTGCAGATCGAATAGTTGCCTCTTGCAGCGAAACCTGTTGGCCGGTCGGAAGTGGCGATCCAGGTCTGCCCACACCTCTGTTAGGGAGCCCCGAGTTCTGATCGTCCCTGCCACCGATCAGGAGAGCGGTGATCACGACGAAAGCCAGCCCGAGGATTGCGGCGATCGCCCCAAGGCGAGCGGAGCTGCCCTGTCTCTCGATGGCACCGGCTCGGAGACTCATTTTCCTTTCGCCTTCCTACTCGCTAGCAATTCAACCTCACGTCCAAATGACTCGGGCCCCACGAGCAGATATTCCAATTGCCCACGTTGCCATTGCTGAACGACAATGCGTCGCCAAACCAGTTCCAGCTTCCACCGCCGCCTAACGAGTTGACTTCGTGGAACTCGCCTCGCAAGCTGTCGGCGGTTGTGGCTCGCTCCGAGACCACTTGGGGGAACCCCGACTTGTGGTCGGTCGCGTAGAAGCCGAGAGAGATGCTCGGAGTTGTGTCGTCATCCCAGTAGTGGACGAAGTCAAAGTCGTGATCTGGGTTATCGACTCGGAACGAATACTCCTGTCCAGCCGTCAAGCCGCTCGTGCCCGCCTTGCACTTGATGAACCTGTCCACGATGGCATAAACCAAAATGTGGGGAGTCGTTACGTTGGTGCACGGGTCGGGAGGCCAGTCTGGCCCATCCTCGTAGTAGCCGACCTCCACAAAGTTGTCCCAGTTCCTGACGATGTAGGCGGACCGGACGACGGAGCAGACCGTTCCTGACGGATTAACGATCAGGTTCCTCCCAATTCGAACTCCGTACTGTTGGTCGGTTCCGAGGGAGTCCACGCCCAAGCCGGCGTTGATGCAGGTCACTGCGAGCGCGGCTTGGGGAGGGAGCAATGCCAAGAGGAGGCCTGTCATGGCGAACGTGGCGAGGAGACCGTGCCCAAAACCATGACTAGATCGCGTCATCGGCAGCTCCTTGCCGTGAATTGTACTCTGAAGCAACAGAAGCGCAAGCCGAATCTCCGAATCGGCCGAGGTGGGAAGAAGACCGACGGGAAAATAGGGTTCCGACGAAGGAGCCGGGTCGCGGGGTGGGACACGGGTGCCGGAGCCGACGTGGGACAGAGGTGCCGAACCTTCACACGGAACCAAACACCTGGTAGGTGCCCCCGGCAGGAATCGAACCTGCGACACACGGTTTAGGAAACCGTTGCTCTATCCACTGAGCTACGAGGGCGAAGCGACGACCTGAGTTTAGCCCGCGCCCCTATGCCTCTTGAACGTTGTTCGACCTCGAGAGCTCGGACGATCGACGTTCCATCCACGCGTACCAGGCTGCGAGTGCCGCGAGCGTTCCCGCCAATCCGCCGACATAGGCCCATGTGAGCGGGCGACTCGTGTCGAACTCACTCCACGCCCTCGCCACCGCGACCAAGAGAAACACGAGTCCGAGTGCGAGGGTCACGACCACCACCTTCGTCGCCGACCATCGGCCGTCCGCCGCGATCGCGAGCCAGGCGACGCCCGGCAACGCGACGAACGCGGCGACCGTCCGAGCGGTGAGCGGCGTGAGCGCCCACGGCCAGACCTCGATCGCGTTCGCCGGGAAGAAGAACAGCCAGGCGGCGATCGCCAGCATCACCACGCCCGACGCGATGAGCGCCGCGACCACCGGCTTCGGGAACGGAGGGTCATTCGCGTTCGGGACGCCGGGATCTCGGCGCCGGTTCCACGCCCAGACCGCGGGCACCGCGACGGGAGTCACGATGTAGACCCAGAGCCAGAGTCGGAACACCCCGGTGCCGTGATGGAACTTGTCCCAGTGGAGGAGCGTCGCGGCGAGGAGCATCCAGGTGAACAACGTGGTCGGGAGGAATCCCACCCCGACCGTGTGCCACCGCCGCCCCGCAGTGACCCTCGCCCAGAACAGCGCCGCGGAGCCGTAGCCGGCGCCCATCAACATCGGGGTCATCGTCGGCGCGACCGTCCAAGCGAACCGCCGGTCGGTCTGCTCGGGCCAGAGGTACAGCACGATCCACGCCGTCACGAGGATCGCGGTGACGACGGCGGCCAGCACACGGCTGAACGGGAGGATCCGGTCGTCGCGCGAAGAGGATGTGCTACTCGTGGTGTTCTTCGAGGCCGACATCGAGCGGCTCGAGGC
>Ga0114129_10011433_pt1 | contig 12642 bp, 10 predicted proteins | sample RhiMetdeltSRZDD1_FD_80071 | JGI IMG/M metagenome (GOLD analysis project Ga0114129, IMG submission 80071) | Populus rhizosphere microbial communities from Tennessee, USA - Rhizosphere MetaG P. deltoides SRZDD1 (version 2) (version 2) | ecosystem: Host-associated > Plants > Roots > Rhizosphere >...
CACAGTCCATCGAGCGCATCACCTGGCCTAACGGCGCGCGCATCGCCGTCAATTTCACCGCGGATTTCGACGCCATGCTGCTGCGCCGGCTCAACAACGAGCCGCCGATGCAGCTCGCCAAGGGCGAGTTCGGCGGACGCGTCGGCATCTGGCGGCTGATCGAGCTGTTCGACTCTCATCGCATCAAGGCGACCGTCTTCACGGTCGGACGCATTTGCGAGCTCTATCCGCAGGCTCTCAAGGCGGCAGTGGCAAGCGGGCACGAGCTTGCCGACCACATGTGGGAGCATCGCGTCCCCAAGCAGCCGGAGCTGGAGCGCGATCACCTGCTCAAGACGCGGGTTGCGCTCGAGAAGATCAGCGGCCGCCGGCCGGTCGGCTCGCGCAGCCTGCACACGCCGACCCTGCTCAGGGACGAGGGCTACATCTACAATTCGCACGGCGCGCCGAGCCACGGCCCTCACTATGTTCTGGACGACAAGGGCGCGCCCTGCCTCATTGAGCTGCCGTTCCACTATGCCATCGACGACGCGATGTTCTTCAGCTTCGCATGGTACGCATCCAAGAACGGCGAGCAGCGGCTATCCGATACGGATCGGGTGTTCGACCTGTGGTGGGCCGCCTTCCAGCAGCAGTATCGCCAGAGCGGCTACCTCAACATCTGCCTGCATCCCTTCGTCTCGGGACGTGCCCTGCGCGTGGCCATGCTGGACCGGCTGATCGCGCGCATGAAGACGCTGCCCGGCGTCTGGTTTGCGACCTGCGAGGAGGTTGCGCGCCATTGCCTGGAGAAGCATCCGCCCCGGGTGCGTGCGGCGCGATCGCAAGCGTGATCAGCTCAGCGCAGGAGCCCCCGCTATGCCCTGGAAGGACGGATACACCATCTCGGACGAAAAGAGCCTTGCGGATGCCGACCTTCGCTGGCCCGAGGGCCGGCGCTGCGCCGTCCACATCGTCGTCGACCTGAGCGTCGCCAGCGGACCCGAAGGCACGACACGGCGCGACCTGCAAAGCGCGCCGGCCCGGTTCGGGGCCGCCGAGGGCCTCGACCTCCTCTTGACGGCGCTCGAGAAGCACAAGCTCAAGGCGACTTTCGCCGTCCCCGCCGTTATCGCCGAAATAGCTCCCGCCCGGATCAGGCAGCTCCTCGAGCGCGGCCACGAGGTGGCAGCCAACGGTCTGATGCACGAGGACGTGAGCACCTTGAGCCGCGAGGACGAGAAGACCCGCATCGGCCTAGCGGTCGAAATCCTGACCGGCATCGCCGGCAAGCGCCCCTCCGGCTGGTTCTCACTGCCGCGGCAGACGGACCCGTTCGCCGGCGGCACGATCAGCCCCCACACCATGGACCTGCTGATCGAGGCGGGCTTCGCCTATATGGGCAACGGCCTGGCCGATGACATTCCGCACTACTGGGTCGCGGACTTCGCCAGCCGGCGCGCGATCCTGACGCTGCCCTACTACTATCACTTCGACGACCAGTTCTTCTGCATGTTCCCCACCGCCGGGACGGGGCTCGAAAACGCCGACATGCTGTTCCGCAACTGGCGTGCGGAGCTCGATGCTCAATACAGACGCGGCCGCTTCTTCACGATGACGCTGCATCCGCAGCACATCGGGTGGTGCAATCGGATGGCGGGCCTGGAGGACTTCCTTGCCTACATGGCGGGCCTGCCCGACCTGTGGAATCCGACGGGGGCAGAGTGCGCGCGCTACTGGTCCACGACCTATCCCGCCGCCACGCACCTGAGGCTCGAGCCGAGCATCTGGAAGGACTATCCGGGCAGCCTGAGCTGAGCGTGAGCCTGGCGCCTGAGAGGGCGCTCCAGCACTGCCCCATCGCCGGCAAGCCGGATGCGTTGCGTGCACTCGGCGAGCAGAGGCCGCAAACTCTAGCCTGCCTGCGCGAGCACGCCCGCATAGTCGCCGAGATAGGCGTCGAAGGCGGCGACCAGGGCATCGTGGTCGGCCTCGGCGAGCGGCAGAGACAAGCTCATGAACCCGCGGCGGGCCATGTAGATGCCGCGCAGGTTCAGCTCCAGGTGCATGAGTTTGCGCAGGTCCGGCGATACGCCCGCCCAGTCGGCAGGGCGTCGGATCGGAGCGCGCTGGGGGTGAAAGCAGAGCATCGAGCCCTGTCCCAGCACCTGCACCGGGGAACCGTGCTTGGCACTGACCGCGTTCAGCCTCGTGCGGAGGCGATCACCGCTTGCATTCAGTCGCTCGGCGGCCTCGACCGTGTAGACTCGCTCCAGCCCGGCGATACCGGCCGCCATGGTCAGGACGTTGTTGTTGTAGGTGCCCGAATGCGTCAACCCGTCCGGCCGCGTGGGATCGAGGCGCTGCATCAAGGCGCGCTTGCCGCCGAAGGCACCGAAGCTCACGCCGCCGCCCAGATACTTGCCGAAGGCGACGAGGTCCGGCCGCACGCCGAGCTTGCCGTGCAGGCCCCCGGCAGCCAGACGCGAGGTCATGACCTCGTCGAACACCAGGACGATGCCGTGCCGGTCCGCTTCCTCGCGCAGCCTGGCCAGGAAGGCGGGATCGGCCGGGATGCACCCGCCGCTGCCCATTAGCGGCTCGACGATGATGGCGGCAAGGCTGGAGCCGTGGCGACCGATCAGCTCGCGCACGCCCTCCGCGTCGTTGTAGTTCGCCATCACGTAGGGGAACGGCGCGTTGATCGGCGAGCCTCCGCCGGCGAAGGACAGGAAGCCGCCGTGGTAGGCCCCGTTGCAGGCCATCACCATGGTGCGCCCGGTCACGGCACGCGCCAGGCTCACGCACATAAGCGTCGCCTCCGAGCCCGAGTTACAGAAGCGCACAAGATCAAGCGCGGGGAAGCGTGCGCACATGAGCTCGGCCAGCCGCGCCTCGTAGCGGTTGGGGCCGCCGAGCACCAGGCCGCCCGCCAGAGCCTCCTGGATCGCGCTGATAATTGCGGGCTCGGAATGTCCGTAGAGGCCGGCGGTGAACTCGCCGAGGAAGTCGATGTAGGTGTGCCCGTCGAGGTCCGTCAGGCGCGCGCCCTCGCCTTTGACGAGAGCGACAGGGAACGGATCATAGTGCAGGACCGTGCGCGTATTGCCGCCCGGCATATCGCGAGCCGCGGCCTCGAAGCGGGCCTTGCTCTTCGGATTGGTGGCCACATAGCGTGCCTCCGCATCGGCCACCGCGGCCTGCAGGCTGAGATTGCGCATTGCTCCTCACTCCTACTCTCGACAGCCCGGCAGGCCCGTGGCTGCTCTCACAGCTTTCTCCACGATGACGGTGCCGCAACGCAAGCACCACCAGCTACCATCGGCTGAAGGTCCAGCCGCGTGTTCCCGCGAAAACGGATACCAGCAGCGCGCCCGCCCCTCGTTGCCTGTTCGGAGCCGGTATGCTCTCCTTTGAGAGATCAATCGACGGCATCCTACAATCACAAGATAGCCCTAGGGGGAGACGGACGCATGCATATCACTCGCCTTCTTGCGGTGCTGGCTGCCGTGTGCCTCGGCGCTGCCGGCGCCGCCGCGCAGGACACGATCAAGATCGGTGCCGACCTGCCCATGAGCGGACCTAACGCGGAGTACGGCGAGCTGTTCGGGGCGGCGGCCAATCTCGCCGCCGAGCACGCCAACGCCGACAAGATGCTCTCCAAGAAACTGGTCATCCAGTTCGAGGACAGTCAGGCGACGCCGCAGCAGGGCGTGGTCGCCATGAACAAGCTCGTCAACGTCGAGAAGGTGCCGTACGTCCTTTCGGCCTTCACCGGCGTCTCCAAGGCGATCGCTCCGGTCGGCGACAAGGCCAAGGTCGTCAGCGTCAACGGCGGCGGCATCGGCCCGGACCTGGCCGAGCTCGGCGACTACTTCTGGAACGTCATTCCGCTGGTCAACCTGGAGATCCGCGTGATGGCACCCTATCTCGTGCAGGAGCGCGGCTTCAAGAAGATCGCCCTCGTCTACGTCGACGACCCCGCCGGCGAGGCCATCCAGAAGGAGCTTAAGGAGAACGTGCCAAAGGCCGGCGGACAGATGGTCGCCGAGCTGCAGGTGCCTCGCAATGCCCAGCAGTTCACCAGCATCGCCGCCAAGGTGCGCGAGTCCAGTCCCGACCTCGTCTTCATTGCCTCCTTCGGCGCGCAGCAAGCGCAGATCGTCAAGCAGTTGCGGGACAACGGCGTGCCGCAGCAGCTGGCAAGCTACTCGGCGTTCGCATCGCCCACGGTCACCCAGCTGCCCGAGGCCAAGGGCGCGCTCTTCCCCAGCCAATCGGTCGACTGGAAGGCGGCCGGAATGAGCGAGCGCGTCGCCAAGGACTGGAAGGCCAAGACCAACAAGGAGCCCAACGCCTACGTCGCCAACTACTACAACGCCGTGATGGTGTTCGTGAAACTGGCGCAGGCACTGGAGAAGAGCGGCCAGCCGATCACGGGCGAGAACCTGCTCAAGCAGCGCCGGGCGAACGGCACCTTCGATCTGGTCGGCGGCAAGATGGAGTTCCTGCCCAACGGTTCCGTGTCGATGCCGATCCAGATCAACGAGATCGACGGAGCGGGCGGCGGCAAGCTGATCAAGGCGGGGACGATGGCGAAATAGCGCCGCATCAAACGTCGGCCAATCCCGTGCTGCTGCTCCAGCTCGTCATCAACGGCCTCCAGCTCGGGGCGATCTACGCGCTCACAGCGGTCGGCTTCTCGCTGATCTTCGGGGCGACGAAGGTGTTCCACGTCGCCCACGGCGCCGCGTTCACCATCGCCGCCTATCTGTTCTGGTGGACCAGCGCAGTGCTGCACATGCCCTGGCCGGTGGCGGCGCTGATTGCCGTTCTCGCCGCGGTGCTGTTCGGCCTGTTTATGGAGCGCTTCGTCTATCGACCGATCCAGCGCCATGAAGGCGCGTTCTTCACCGTCTTCATCGCCGCTTTCGGCGTGCAGATCATAGTCCAGAACCTGGTCGGCACGATCTTCGGCCGCGGCTTCGTCTCAGTGACGACCAGCCTCAGTCGCAGCGTCGAGGTGATGCCGGGCCTGTTCGTCGCTCCAATAGCTGCGATCTCGATCGTGGTCGCAATCATCGTGTTCACGGTACTGACATACTACCTGACGCGCACGCACACCGGCATGGCCATGCGCGCGCTATCGGAGAATCCGGACCTGATCCGCGTCTTCGGCCTCGATCCGGCGCGCGTGGCGCAATACGCCTTCGCCATCGGGTCGGCCATCGTCGTGCCGGGAGCCATCTTCACGGCCATGACGGCGGGCCTGAACCCGGCGGTCGGCGCGCACGTCATGCTGATCAGCCTTGCCGCCACCATCGTCGGGGGCATCGGCTCGCTGCGGGGCGCGGCCTGCGGCGGCCTGCTGCTCGGGCTGGCGGAGAACCTCGCGCTGTGGCGTCTCGATCCGCAGTGGAGCGAGGCGGTGACGTTTGTCGTCCTGTTCCTGTTCATCATCTTCCGGCCGGCGGGCTTCTTCGGCCGGCCGCACGGCGCCAAGTGAGGCCGGCGGCATGTGGGCCTACATCGTCAATCTCGCCGTACTGATCTCGATCAACGCCATCCTGGCCGTGACGCTCAACTTCATCCTCGGTTACGCCGGCATCTTCTCGATCGCGCACGCCCTGTTCTTCGGTGTCGGCGCCTATACCGCGACCTTTGTCGCCATGAAGCTCGGCGCCGACTTCCTGCTGTCCACCGCCGCCGGCATGGCTGTCGGTGCCCTGATCTCGCTTGCCCTGGCACTGCCGGCATTGCGCGTGCGCGGGGAATACTTCGTCGCCGCATCGCTCGGCCTGCAGATGCTGGCGATCACCGTGTTCACGGAATGGAAGTCGGTGACCGGCGGCATCGGCGGGCTGACCAACATTCCGCCCGCCCGCATCCTCGGCTTCGAGGTGACCAAGCCCGAGCACTTCCTGGTGCTCAGCCTGACCTGCCTCGTGCTGATCATCCTCATCATCCGGGCGCTGGTGCGCTCGAGCTTCGGCCGCAGCCTGAAGGCGATCCGCGACGACGAGACGGCGGCGTGGGCCTACGGCAAGAACGTCGCCATCATAAAGACGACGGCGGTCGTGCTGTCCTCGGCGCTCTGCGCCGTCGGGGGCTCGCTCTATGCCTTCTACCTGAGCTTCATCAACGTCGAGAGCTTCACCCTCGATACGTCCGTGCAGCTCATGGCCATGGTGATCATCGGCGGCACCGCCACCTTGTTCGGTCCCGTCGTCGGTACCATCCTGATCCTGCTGCTTCCGGCGGGCCTCAGCTACCTTCCCTACCTGCCCCCCACCGAGATCGGCTCCATCCAACAGATCGCCTATGGCCTCGCCATGGTGCTGCTGATGATCTACCGGCCGGGCGGCCTGTGGGGCTTCCAGGAGAAGCCCAAGGCCAAGGAGGGCGGCGCGCCATGAGCCCGGCAGCCGACAGCATCGGCGGCGAGGTACTGCTGCAGGCGACCGACGTCGCCAAGACCTTCGGCGGCCTCAAGGCTGTCGACAACGTCACCTTCGCGCTCCGTGCCGGCATCATCACCACGCTGGTCGGCCCGAACGGTGCCGGCAAGACGACGCTGTTCAACCTGATGACGGGCCACCTCGTCCCTGACCAGGGCGAGGTGCTTTGGCTCGGCAAATCCATCCTCCGCCTGCCACACTGGAAGATCGCGCGTCTCGGCATCGGCCGCTCGTTCCAGGACCTCAAGCTCTTCGCCAACATGACGGTGGAGGAGAATGTCGAGACCGTGACCGAGCGCGGCTCGTGGCTGTGGCAGCCCGGCGGACCATCGGCGCGAACAGCACGCAAGGAAAAGGTCGAGGCGACGCTCGCCGCCACGGGTCTTGTCGACAAGCGCCACGACCGCGCCGTCGACCTCGCCTACGCCGAGCGCAAGTTCCTGAGCCTCGCGCGCATCCTGGCCTCGGGTGCGCGCCTGTGGCTGCTGGACGAGCCCGCTTCCGGCCTCGATCCGGGCTCCTACGAGCGCTTCCTGTCGCTGCTGCGCAAGCAGGTGCGCGAGGGCGTCACCATCTGCATCATCGAGCACAACCTCGACATCGTGCAGGGCATCTCCGACCGCATTGCGTTCCTCGACCAGGGCCGGCTGCTGGCGGAGGGCGATCCCAAGACCATCCTGTCCGATCCCGCACTTGCCGCCATCTACTTCGGGGAGCGCGCTGCATGAGCGGGACGGCAGCGGTCCTCAAGGCGGAGAACCTTCGCGTCGGTTACGGCGGCAAGCCCGTGCTGCAGGACGTGAGCCTCGAGCTGCGGCCCAACGAGGTGCTCTGCATCATTGGCCACAATGGCGCGGGCAAGAGCACGCTGATACGCACGCTGTTCGGCCTCGTTCGGCAGGAAACCGGCCGCGTGCTCGTCGACGGCGCCGCGCTGCCGCGACATGTGCCGCGCGCGCTCGCCGCCCACGGCGTCGCCATGGTGCCGGAAGGCCGCGGCATTTTTCCCGGGCTGACCGTAAAGGAGATCTTCGCGCTCGGCATGTGGTCGGCGAGCGTGCCGCCCGGGGAGCGCGAGGCGCGCGTCGAGTGGGTGATGCAGGTGCTGCCGCCGGTGCGCAACTTCTATGACAAGCGGGCGGGCCTGCTCTCGGGCGGACAGCAGCAGATGGTGTCCATCGGCCGGGCGCTGCTCGCCCGTCCGCGCTGCCTGCTGATGGACGAGCCCTCGATCGGCTTGGCGCCCAAACTGTTTCAGGACCTGCTTGGGCCGATCCGCGCCCTCCAGCAGGAGCAGGGCTTGAGCATCCTGCTGATCGAGCAAAACGTGCGCGAGGCGCTCAAGGTCTCCGATCGCGTCGTCGTGATGAAGGCCGGCGCCATCATCCTCGACGCGCTCCCAGCCGAGCTCAAGGACAACACACGCCTCATGGAGCTCTACTGAGCTTTCGCAGTCTCGCGCACCCGACAAGCCCCGCAGCAACAGACAAAAGCTGTTTTGATGGCAGCAGGCTGACTTGGTGGGCTCACCTCGCCGACGACGACATCACGCGAGCCTTCAGGTCGAACTGCGGATCGCTCGCCTCTTCCGGCCGGATCGGTATGTTGCCGCCGAGCAGGCGGCGCGCAGCCATGTGGTCGCCCGGCCGGTTGATCGACTCCACGCCAAGCAGACGACCATCCGCGAAGGCAAACACCGAGAAGCCTCCCTCGTTCGGCGCACCGCGCAGCACCAACTTGTCGGCGCCGTGCACGAGGCCGGCGATCTGCAGCCGCAGGTCACCCTGGTCGCTCCAGAACCACGGCACCGCGGTGTAACGGGCGAGCCTGCCGCAAACGCGCTTTGCCACGACGCGCGCCTGATCGACGGCATTCTGCACGGACTCGAGGCGAAGACGACGACCGGCAAAGACGTTGGGATGCAGCGCGCAGTCCCCGATCGCGGAGATGGCCGCATCCGCTGTGGACATCGCCTCGTCGACCTCGATGCCATCGGGGCAGGCGAGCCCTGCCGCCGCCGCCAGCTCGACGCACGGGAGCATGCCTATGCCCACGAGCACCAGGTCGACAGGCAGTCGTTCACCGCTCGCAAGCCGTAGTCGCGTGACCTTGCCGGCATCGCCCTCCAGCGAGACCACACTGGCGCCAAAGCGGATATCGGCGCCGAGCGCGCGATAGGCCCGCGTGTAGAAGTCGGAGACGACCGGGGACACCGCCCGGCCCATGGGACGTTCCCCGAGCTCGAGAATATGCACCTTCAGGCCGCGCCCAGCTGCAACCGCCGCAAACTCCAGGCCGATGAAGCCCGCCCCGATGACCGCAACGCTCGCCGCGCGATCGAGCCGCTCCCGCAACCGCTCGGCATCGGCGAGGCTGCGCAGGGTCAGCACGCCGTCCAGTCCCGCGCCTTCGAGAGGAAGCCGCCGCTGGCGGCCCCCCGTCGCGAGCACGAGATGACGGTAGGAGAGCGTTGCACCTGAAGCCAGATGCAGCAGCCGCCGTCCCCGATCGATGCTGCGCGCCTCCTCCTCAAGGAGCAGATCGATGCGGCGCTGCGCGTAGAAGGCCTCGCCGCGCAAGGGGAGCGCGTCGGCCGCGACCTCGCGCTTCAGGAATGCCTTGGAAAGCGGCGGCCGCTGGTAGGGCAGATGCGGCTCGGCGCTGAGGAGAACGATCTTGCCGTCGTACCCTTCCTCACGCAGCGACGCGGCAGCCTGCACGCCTCCGTGCCCGGCTCCGACGATGACGACTGGCGCTGTCTCGCTCATATCTCGTGTCCAGGGAGTTGCAGGACGTCCTCGCCGATCCGGTTGATCACGACGTGGCGCCCGAGCCGGCTCCCCGTGCACACGAGATTTCCGCCCTCCGCCGCCCGCCCCGCCGCAGCAGTGGGCGACAGTTTTCCTCGATGCCGGTCGAGCCGGCAAGCTGCATGATGTCACCGGTTATGAGCCGCGCGCGACGCCGATAGGCTCCCCCGGTCCGTGCCGTGCAGGCCCGCAGTCGGTGCGCGCTGCAGTTCAAGGCCGGCAGCGCCGCTACAGGCGGTCAGCGCGCGCAGTCGCCGCCAAGCCAGGATGCTAGAAGCGAATGGTGCCCGAGATGATCGTCGAGCTGCCTTCCCATCGGTTGTGCGCGTTGTATTCCTGGTAGCGACGCGCATTGATGATGAGCGGCGTCGTGCCGATGAGCGTCGTGTAGATGAGTCCGGGGCCGATGGCATCGACCCTGCCCTTGAACGGCCCCAGCGTCGCACCCGAGCCGGAGTCCGGCGTCAGCTGCCGGTAGTCGTACCCGACGACACCGACCATGAGGCCCGGCGCGAACTCGAGGCCTGCAGCCCACTCGAAATGGAATTCGTTGCCGCTCTGGTAGTTGGTCGCCGTATTCTCGAAATTGAACGTGAAGCCCACGGCGCCATTGAGCTGCAACTTCTTCGTCCGGTCCGTCCACGTGACAGCCCAGCCCGTGTCTATGCCCGGACGATGCAGGCCGATGATCGGCGAGAATCCAGGCTGCCATCGGCCAGTCGGGGCAACCACCTGCACATAGATCAGGTGCGCGAAGTCGCCGTGCTGCCAGCCGAGCTGGGCCCTGGACGTGATGTCTCCGAAGCCCCAGCCATCAGTTTCCCGGGAGAGGAGGCCGACGGTTGCATCGACGTCGAGGTGGCCGATGGGGACGGTTACCGCCAGGCCGAGATTGCCGCCGAGGACCTTTCGTGCGGGGACGTAGAGAATGTTGGTACTGCCGGCAAAACCGTCGACCTCGGCGCCGGCATTGATGATGACACCACCGAAGTTGAGGGCCCCGCCGATGGTGGCGTCGTAGAACGCGGTCGCCCCCGTGACATACGTCCCCGGGGGCGGCGTTACCCCAGCGCCGAACGCCGCGCTGCCGAGGCCGTACGTGGAGAAAGCGTATTCGGTGGCTTGGCTCTCGGCACTCGCCGCCACCAGAACACACGCCGCAATCAAGATGCGTGCACGATAAGGTCGCAAACCCATGCGGATTGCTCCTTTCTTTTCGAGCGACACTTTATCTTTTTGGTCTATAGAGCGATTCGCCATGCTCCCCCTGGGTTGCATGCGCACGATCGCGGCAATCTTCGATCCATGTCTTCTCCTTGCAACAACGCAGGCTGAGGCAAGGCTTGCGTCGTCGGCGCCTTATCCTTCGGCGCGCGCGCACTTCGGCAATAGCGTGGTGCGTGGGCTGTTCTTCGTACGCGCCATCCATTGTCTCGGGCCGGTCACGGGCACCACGGCGCATCCACGAAGGCTTAACCGGACTCCGAGAAAGGCGGCGGCCCGCCTGCAAGGTTAACTCGGCTCAGAGCCGCCCGTGCCATGCTCGTTGCGTGCCAGCAACGCGCGAGTGCTATGGAAGGCCCGCCGAACACTGTCGTCCAATTCCGCTCGATGAGCAGCGCGCTCGTCAAGCCGGACGACGCGCGCCGTGCCCCCCGGCACCGCGTGCTGAAATCCGGTGTCGTTGCCACCAACGACCGCCACCTGACGATGAGCTGCACGATCCGCGATCAGTCGGACACCGGAGCGCGCCTGCGCATGGACAGCTCACTAACCATACCGGACACGTTCGAGCTGATCATCGAGATCGAGGGGCTGGAGGCCGACTGCGAGGTCGTGTGGCGCTCCGGCAAGGAGGTCGGTGTCAAGTATATCGGGGCTCCGCGCAAGGCAGCCGCCCGCAGGGTGCAGGTGATCAACGCCCTCGCGCCGGCATCTGCGCCCTCGCTCCGGCGCAAGCTCAAGCAGCCGGCCTAGCCCTTCCGACACGGCTGAAAACGCCGGCGCGACGCGAGAGGCCCCTACTGCAGCGCCTCAAGGCGGATCTTCGCGTTCGCTACTCCGAGACCCAGCGCCTTCTGATAGAGCGACCTGGCCCTGGCGACATCGGCGGTGACGCCGCGCGAGCCCCACGCCGCCAGCATGTTGGGGTCGTAGGTTTCCGCGAGCGCAAACAGCACGTGCCCCTGAGCACCGTCGTCGCCGGCAGCAAGAATCTCGCGAGCGCCACCGATGTCGCCGGTCTCCACCCGTTGCCGGGCTCTGCCGAGCAGGCTGTCCTGGCGCGCGCGCGCCTCCGCAATCCTTAGAACCTCGGCTCTCGCTTTCGCTGCCTTGGCTTCCGCTGCGCGTGCCTCTGCAGCTCTCATTTCGGCGGCCCTTGCCTCTGCGGCCCGGGCCTCGGCAGCCCGCGCATCCGCAGCCCTGGCCTCCGCCGCCTTCGCTTCGGCGGCTCGGGCCTCCGCTGCGCGCGCCGCAGCGGCTCTTGCCTCGGCCTCTCTTTCTTGGGCGGCCTTGGCTTCCGCTTCGCGGGCCTGTGCTTCCCTTGCCTCCGCCTCTTTGGCCTGTGCTTCCCTGGCTTCGGCCTCTCGTGCCTCGGCCTCTCTGGCCTCGGCTTCGCGCGCCTCGGCCGCGCTGGCTTCCACTGCGCTCGGCTCGAACGAGCGCGCCGAACTGGTCACAAGCCGCGGTTCGAGGCTGCCGGCTACGAATTGCGCGGCCGTCTCGACCGGCTTCTCCAGCGAGCGCACCTGCACCTTGACGGTCCTGACCTCGGCGGGCCTGGGCTCGAGCGACGCCGTAACCGTTCTGCTGGAGTTCTGCTTGGCCCCCTCCAGCCAGCCGCTCATCCACAGCACCGACGGCACCACGATGATGAGACCGGCGACCAGTCCCAGCAATGCGGCCCCCATCTGCTGGCGGATCCAGCCGTCGTCGTCCCGGGGCGCCGGCTGACGCCATGTGGAGGGAATAGGCATCGGCTCGTCGTCGTCCAGCACCTCGTCCTGGAGCGCCGGGAGCGACCGGATCGGCTTGGCCGGGGGCCGTGAGTAGGAAAGTGCGGAGAGGCCATCCTTGAACGCCGGCGCAAGGGTGCGCTGTGCGCCAGCATTCGAGACCAATGTCGCCAGGCTCGTCAGCTCAGAATTGGTGGCGGCAGGAGTGCTGCGGGCAGCTTGGTTCTGCGCGATCGCCAGCGCGAGCAGTTGCGCCAGCTCCGTCAGGTTCCCGGTCGGCAGCTCCGGCCCCTTGGCAGGCCCGATACCTATGCTGGCGGGACTGACATCAATGGCGCCGAGGCTACTGAAGCCCAACAGGGCCTCGCCAGGGATGCCGCGCCTCGGGCCCTCGAGCCCCGGGCTTTCGGGAGTTGGACTGGCCTCGAGGCGCGGGGC
>Ga0114129_10011434_pt1 | contig 12642 bp, 9 predicted proteins | sample RhiMetdeltSRZDD1_FD_80071 | JGI IMG/M metagenome (GOLD analysis project Ga0114129, IMG submission 80071) | Populus rhizosphere microbial communities from Tennessee, USA - Rhizosphere MetaG P. deltoides SRZDD1 (version 2) (version 2) | ecosystem: Host-associated > Plants > Roots > Rhizosphere >...
GCCTTTTCCGTTGACGCCGGGAATCTCCGGCACCCAATCCTCCGCCAGCAAGTCTTTCGGGTCGCCGTAGCGCGAGGTCAGCGCGCGCACTTCGGGACTATCAAGCGAAGTCATCCGTCCTTTGTTGATCACCGTCACCCAGGTATTTTTCGTGCCGCGCACACGCAGGCGGTATGTCGTGAAATAGTTGTGAATATGAAACCAGTGATCGTCGGGCAAGTTATTCTTCTTGGTAAACTCGACCCATTCCTTGGCCCATTCCGGATCGTCCGGGCCGTGGTGCACGCGAATGCCGTGTCCGTAGTGCATCACGCCGCTGCGATTTCTCTCTGTTGTGTTTTCGCCGACCAGGTTTTCGTCAGGCCTTTTGTAAAACTTTGGATTGGTTCCCAGCGCCGCCTCATATAGCAGCCAGTAGCCGGGGCGGTCGTGATACGGATAGGTCACTTCGTTGATCTTCGGATACTTGAGAAACTCGCGCCAGGTTTCCGCGTACACACCCGTTCCTTTGACGTCGACGACGAAGCCGTCTTTGATTTGGACTTCGGTGCGCGGGAAATGGCCCGCATGGTTCGCCGTCCCGGCAATTACACCATTGGGTTTTGGCGTCGGCGAACGGGGATTCCATTTTTTCTGGAACGCCGGGTACTCGACTACAGAATAGGGGAACCGCCCCGTTGCTTGATTGGGGAACATATAAAGATGTCCCTGCTGGTAGACGCCTCGCGCCCAGCGCTCCGACATGTCTTCGGTCAGTTCCGAGGTCAGATTCGTTCCTTCTGGATCGGTAATTTGCAGATGGTCGGCCCAGCCAATCGGCTCGATAGTGCGCTCCTCGGCAAGCCGCCACACATCGCCCGGAAATGAGGGAATCTTGCTCATGACCGTCCAGCGGTTATCGTAAACCATCACGCCGAGATATTTTTCCTCGTACGGCCGCACGTAGCGACGCAAGGTGGTGGTTCCACCTGTACCCCAGAAAACGCCTCTCACGTTCGGGTTCTTTTCGAGAAATTGCTTGATGCCCTTGCCGATGTTTTCATTATCGAGTTTTTTCTGTGCTTCCTTCAAACGTTCAGGAATCTCGGCCTTCGCAGGGTAAAGCGCCTCGTAGAGATCGGGGCGCCGCTCTTTTAGCCATTTTTTCGGCGCTTCGGGGTCGGCGAACCGGCTGTCGATCCATCTTCTCGCCTCCATGAAACCCTGCTCGGAAGTGAACTGCCGGCGCACCTTGCGCAGCTCGGCGGCATCCGCGCGGCTGACGCCGACAAGCTCGTAGTCGTTAAGTAAATGGACTTTCACGCCCCGCTCTTCAATGGCGCGCTTGAGTGCCTGCACAACCAAGTCCTCTGCCGTCGCCGTGAGAACGAGAGCAACCGACTCGCCGTCTCTCAGAATTCCAAACCCATCCCCTTGCAAACCCGTCGTCTGCCGCGCGATCGCGCGCGCGTACGGCATGACCTCGTCGATCGACTTCGGCGCCTTAGTGTACGAGGGAAAACGGGGCGAGGGATACGGATTCTTTTCGGCGCTAAATGCGAGGCCATTGAGAGCGACGGAAGCCAATGTAACAAACGTCGCAATCCAGTGTTTCATATCATCCTCCGATGTCATTCTGAGCGAGAGCGAAGAATCTCGTCTTTGTACCAATCAGCGCTTAAGTCCAGCCACTTTGGATTTACCGACTCGATCAAAGCAACTTTCTTCTTTCTTAGCCATCCTTTGATCTGCTTCTCTTGCGCCAGCGCTGCTTGAACATCGTTTGTCTCCTCGAAATAAACAAGTCGTGTAATGTTGTATTTGGGGGTAAAGCCGGGAAGCAGCTTGTTTTTATACTGATACACCCTCTTTGTAAGCTCATTGGTCACTCCCGTGTCAAGAGTATCCGACTGGTTGGTCATAATGTAGATGTAGTAAGACCTGGAGAGCATCGGCATATTCCGAGAGATCCTTCGCTTCGCTCAGGATGACATTCGCATATATTAGTGCGCCTGAGATTAATCAGTCGGCAGCACAAGAGTGATCATCTTTTTTTCAACGCTGGATAGAAATACTCATAGTTTGCGGCCTCGATTTTTTTCATCACCATCATCTGGGTCTTCCACGGGTCCTTCGCGTAATCCTCATAGCGCCCCGGCGCGTTGATTCCCGGGAGATGCGGCGACCAGTCGTCGGCGAGGAGATCCCTTGGATCACCATAGCGCGATGCGAGAGCGCGAACCTCTGGCGCCCTGTAGGCGGTTATCTCTCCCTTGTCGATCACAGTGAGCCAGGTATTTTTGGTGCCTCGGATGCGAATCTGATAGGTTGGGAGCGTATTATGAATATGCCACCAATGGTCGTTAGGCAGCGCGTGCTGTGCAGCGAAATCCATCCACTCTTTCGATTCCAGCGGCTTGTCCGGCCCATGATGCAGACGCAAGCCGAATCCCCAATGAATCACACCGGCGTTGTTCCGCTCCGAAGAATTTGTCCCCTCCATAGCTTCATCCGGCCGCTTGAAAAACTTGGGATTGGTCCCGAGCCCGGCTTCATAGATCCACCAATAGCCTGGTTGATCGTGAAAGGGATAAGTGACCTCATTGATCTTGGGGTACTTGAGAAACTCGCGCCACACTTCACCGTAGATTCCTCCGCCCTTTACCTCCGTCACGTAGCCGTCTTTCAAACGGACCTCGATTCGCGGATAAGATCCGGTGTGATTGGTCGTGCCGGCAAAAATCCCGTTAACCTTGAGCAGAAAGCGCGGATTGTACTCTTTCGTGAAGGCCGGATAGTCCACCGTTGAGTAGGGGAACCGGCCGGTGGCCTGGTGGGGAAACATATAGAGATGTCCCTGCTGGTATCCTCCTTTGGCCCACGCCTGCGCCTGCTTTTCATCGACATCAAAAGTGAAGTTGGTTCCTTCGGGATCGGTGACGTGCACACGGTCGACCCACGCTAGAGGCTCGATGATTCGCTCTTCGGCAAGCCGCCAGACATCTCCTGGAAATGTCGCCGCCTTGTTCATGAGCTCCCAGCGATTGTCAAAAATGAAATTGCCAAAAAATTTCTTGCTGTGCTCGCCCATCGTTCGGCTCGCCGCCGTGCGCCCGCCGCGCTGGAAGAAGACGGCATTTACTTCGGGATGTTTGTCCAGATACTTGATCAAGCCCTCCGAAAGACCCTTACGCGTGAGCTTGTCGACCGTCGCTTTGAGCTGCGGTGTAACGCGAGTATCTTTCTTTTCGAATAGTGCCTTATACAGGTCCGGCCTTCTCTCCTTCAGCCACTTTTTCGGAACTTCCGGATCGGCGAACTGTCTGCTGATCCAACGTTCCGCTTCCATATAACCTTGCTCGGAAGTGAAATCGCGCGTAGCCTCCTTCGCTTTGCGGGCCTCCTCCTTGCTGATCCCTACGAGCTCATACTCAGGTACAATTTGCACCTTGACCCCGCGCTCCTCGTAAGCGCGCCTGACCGCCTGCATCACCATCTCTTCCGCTGTGGATTCCGTCACGATCAGCACGGTTCCCTTCTCGACCAGTCCAAGCGGAGTGCGGCCGCCGGTCTGGCGCACCGCCGCGCGGGCATAAGGCAAAACATCATCGATCGATTTCGGCGGCTTCACGTAGGACGGAAACCGCGGCGGAGGATAGGTGGATTTTTCCGCGCCAAGCGAAATACCGCTCCACAACGAAGCGATCAAGATAGCGAGTAAGCCTGTCCAGGGTTTCATAGGACCTCCTAGTTTTCTTGTTTCCCTTCTGTTTTCAGATCTGTCATTTCCTAATCGCCAGATCCTTTTGCGCCTCCCTGACAATCGAGAGATCAGCGACCTCACTGAACGAAACTTCACGGTCAACCTTGGTAATCCGCTTCGCCTCGCTGATCAGCAATCGAAGACCATCTTCGGGTACCCCTAAGTCATCGCTAAATGACTTCACGGAGCTTTCATAGGTCGCCGCGGCCATCTCCTTATCGATTTTTAGCCACTCGATCATGATCGGCAGGGTTCCATCACGATTTTGGCGGATGTAGCGGTTGGCTTTGATAGTAGCTTTGATGACGCGCTTGACCTCGTCCGGCCGTTCTTTGATTTTCTTTGCGCTCGCGATTAGCCCGCTGACAGGAAAATTGAAAAGATCCGAGGTTCTCGCTATCACGACGAATCCTAACTTCTTGCCGAGAAAATCGATCGGTGGCGAACCCAAAGTCGCTACCGTCAATCCTTGTTTCATCGCGCCAAAGCGGGAGTCGAGAGGGCCGGTGGCAAGAAATTTGACGTCATTGTCGGGATCCACAGCGAAATGTCTCAATATGAGCCTGGCCATTCCTTCAAGCGCGCCGCCGTAGGCGTTCAAGCCAATCGTCTTACCCTTCAGTTCGGGAACGGACTTTATTTCTGGACGAGCGATCAGCGCCGTGGGAGCGACCGGTACGAAAGCAGCTACAAGTTTGACTGGGATACCTCGGATCGCGGCGGTAACTGCAGGACCGAGAACTGTATAGTAATCAATTTCGCCGCTGACCAGCGTTTGGAGAGCCACGGCGGGATTCATCCTGATGAACTCACCTTGAAGCCCTTCTTCTTGAAAGAAGCCTCTCCTATCCGCGATAGCCAGAGGCATGAATGTCACGGCGAGGTCGGGAAACCCTACCCTTATTTTATCTGCGGCCAATGCCGCTGCATCGAGCATGAAAACAGCGAGCAACAGCAGAAGCCTATTTCTCATAATACCTCTTCGCTTAGGGCTATATCGCGCCTGTTTGGATAACTAGTTTTTCCAGAGTTGCTTGAAAAACCCGCTTTGTTCAATCTCCTGAAGCAAGGAAAGATCAACAAAACTTTCCGGGGCCGTTTTCCTGGCCTGCGGTTGCCTTTCAGCCAGTTCATCCAATATGAACTTTATCCCCTTGAGCGTAGGGTATGGGATTTTTTGCACTCTTGGCGCGTAAGAGGCGTAGGCGTCTTCCAATAATTCTTTTTCATCTATTCTCAAATACTTTTTCATCACACGAATGGAGAAATCCCGATCAGTGTGAAACCGGTGCAGGCCTTCCGCATAAGCCTGGACAAAGGACTTGACGACCGGCCGCCGCTCGCGCAGGTATTTGGTAGTGACCGTGATACAGGTCTGCTGCAGCTCCAGGCCGAGGGCATCGATGTCGAAAAGCTCTCTCATGCCAAGGCGTTTGGCCCGACTCGAATTGGGAGGAGAGGCAAATCCGGCTTCGATGAGCCCTTTGTCCATCGCCGTGACGATCTCAGGTAGGCCGCCCAACTGGATGATGGCTACGTCTGTTCCTCGCTTCAGGCCGTAACGCTCAAGAAAAATCGCCGCGGCCGTATCGCTCAAGGCACCGAATCTGGATATCCCGAGCTTTTTCCCTTTGAGCTGCTCAGGACTTTTGATTTCCGGACGGGCGTAAATAAAGCCGACGAGCCGGTTGAGCGAGCTGGCTATGATTTTCACGTCTGCCCCGGCCAAGATAGCCCCCGCAGTAGAGACTCCGGTTACTTGAGCCAGCTGAATTTCACCCGCAATCAGCGCCTGAGTCGCTGCGACTGCTGGAATATAAATGAGCTCCGCCTCTATGCCGTACTTCGAGAGGTAGCCTCCTTCCTTTGCCATCCAAGCAGAAACCTGACCGGCCGAGAGAGCCGCGTAGCCAAGCTTGATGCTTTGAGAAAAAACCTCTCCTCCGATTAACAGTATCAAGATCAGCGCTATCGCAAGAGATTTGTAGGACAAGCACCAGAATTGTCTCCAATCAAAAGCGCCCGCTCCTTTGTTCAGATGCACTTTTCTCGAAGGGCTGTACTGCCGATTTTCGAGCAACGCTGGTGGACGATCATCGAAATTCATTTCAAGATCCTCCTCTGTCACATCGCTTCACGTTCAACTGATCTTTACCTCGCCTTAATACCAAGCTCCTTCTGCGCCTCTCTGAGAATCGAGAGATCGGCGACTTCAGTCAGAGCAATTTCGCGCTCCACCTTGCCAACTCGTCTGGCCTCCTCAATTACGAGGCGGAGCCCCTTTTCAGGTAAACTTCCGTCGTCATTATAGGTTTTCCAGACTGACTCGTAAGTAGCGGCGGCTGTTTCTTTGTCGACTCTCTGCCACTCCATCATGAATTGAGTGGTCCCTTCTCGGTCTGTTCGAATATAGCGGTTGGCCTTTATCCCCGCCTTGATTACTCGCTTCACCTCATCGGGCCTTTCCTTGATTCTCTTGATAGCGGTGCTGAGACCGCCCTCCGGGTAGCTGAGAAGTTCGTGAGACCGAGCAAGGATATTGAGGCCCAGTTTCTTCCCAAGGTAATCAAACGGAGGACCGACGACGGTGGCAGTGACCAAGCCCTCCTTTAAGGCAACAAGGCGGGCGTCCGACGCTCCGCCAGGAAGTAATTTCATATCCTTTTCCGGATCAAGACCAAAATGTTTGAGCATCATGCGCGCTATGAGATCGGGGCTAGATCCGGCAACGCCAATCATGATGGTTTTCCCTTTAAGATCCTGGACCGATTTAATCTCTGGCCGAGCGATCAGCATAAATGGAAGGCTAGGTACAAAGCAGGCGACAACTCTGATTGGAACTCCTCGGGTTGCCGCCGCGACCGCAGCCCCGCCAATGCCGGTGAAATAGTCAATGTCGCCATTGGCCAAGGCTGCATACGATGCGGGAGGCCTGATGCGAATGATCTCGGCGTCGAGACCTTCCTCTCTAAAGAAGCCTTTCTTCTGCGCCAGAGGTAAAGTGAGAAAATTGCCGATCGGCGCCGGATACCCAACTCTGATCTTATCGGCTGCATGGACCGAGGCGTGCAGAACTAAAAAAGCGATCAAGGCTCCAAAAATATTTTTCATTGGATGCCTCCTGCCTACTTAAATTCCCTTTATCCTAAAGCTCCTTTTGCGCTCTCTGATCTTTAGCTATTCCGCGAGCAGTGGAGAGGATCTTCCGTTCTCTTATCGGGCAGCGGACGCGCTGTAGAGCGCATCGATGAAACCGCTCTCGTCCAGCTTGCGAAGAATGCGCGTATCCATCACATCTTCAACCTGGATTGTCGACACCTTCGGATTAGTTCGCCCGAGCATGCGTCGGATGTTCAGGAGCCCTTCAGCTGACGCGTACGGCTTTCGCTCGAGCGTCTCCAAAGCCACCCGATAGGCTTCCTCGGCATCCCGTTGTTCCACCCGGAGGCGCCGCGCCAGCGTCTGGGTGACCGCCTCGCGATTGCTTGGGTGGTGGACGAAGGCCAGCGCGCGTAAAAGCCCTCTGAGCACTTTCTCGACAAGTTGGGGGGATTGCTCAACGGTCTCCTTCATAGCAATAAGGCCGCTGAGAGTGAGGGGAATATTGGCGTTGAGAAAGTTTAGCAAAACGGGATACCCGCGGGCCTTCAGAGGTTGGCTAAACGCGGTTGGCAGCACCGTGACGTCAATTGCTCCGGTTTCAAGAGCCTTTGCGAGCTGGGGCTGGGGTCCGATCACCTGGATGTGGAGCCGGTCCCTTACAGGTTCCAAGCCAAGCCGCTCTAAGGCCAGAAGCGCCTGCATCCATATACCACCGCCCATACTCTGAACACCTACGCGTTTACCCCGGAGGTCTTCCGGCCGAGTAATCCCCGGACGCGCGATTAAATCGCTGCTCAACCGGTTGGAGAATGTCGCGAGAATCTTAAGCGGCGCTCCAGCCGCGATCGCCGACACGACGGCGGTGCCGGCTGTCAGTGCTAGGGGAACCTCCCGAGCCACCATAGAGGCTACCATCGTCGGGGCACTTCCGATGAAGATCAGCTCTATGTCCAAACCCTCCTGTGCGAAGAATCCTCGGTCGGCCGCGACCCAGAGGGGTGCATTTGTAGAGGTGAAGCTCACGAAGCCGATGTGCACGCGCCGCTCCGCCGCAGCATAGACACCTGAAGGCAGCGATATCACCAGAGCTATCGCCAGAGGTCTGAGGAAAATGAGCCAGCCTCTTCTCCAATCAAAAACACTTGCTCCTTTATTGTCACGGACACTTCTCGAGCTGCTACAACGTCGATCTCGGAGCAACGTTTGTGAGTGATCATAGAAATTCATTTCAAGACCCTCCACTGTCACATTGCTTCACATTGGTCTGATCTTTACTTTGCCGTAATACCTAGCTCCTTCTGTGCTTCTCTGAGAACAGAGAGCTCCGCAACCTCGCTTAGAGAAATCTCGCGCTCCACTTTGGCAAGCCTTTTTAGCTCGTCAATCACCAACACCAGGCCTTTTTCGGGTACGCTTCCGTCGTCGTTAAAGAGCTTCAAAACACTTTCATAGGTGGCCGTTGCCATCTCTCTATCAATCTTTGACCACTCCGTCATGAATTGAATAGTGCCATCTCGATTCTGCCGGATATTACGCGTGCCCTTGATCCCTGCTTTAATCACCCGCTTGACCTCATCGGGCTTTTCTTTGATCTTCTTCACACTGGCGACCACGCCGCTAGTTGGGTAACTAAAAAGTTCGTAAGCCCTCGCAAGCACGACGAACCCCATCTTCTTACCGAGAAAATCCAACGGGGGCGAGCCCATCGTGGCAGCGGTCAACCCCTGCTTCATAGCGGAAAAACGGCGTTCATTTGTGCCCAACGGAAGAAACTTTATCTCTTTGTCCGGATCGAGGCCAAAATGCTTGAATATCAACCTTCCAATAGACTCTAGAGCGCCGCCGGAAGTGTTGAGCCCGACAGCCTTACCTTTAAGCTCAGGAACAGATTTAAATTCCGCGCGGGAAATTAGGGCGCTGGGTGAGCCAGGCACGTAGCAGGCCAGCACTCTAAGCGGAGCGCCATGGATCGTCGCGGCGACTGTATTCCCAATCACCGTCCAGTAATCGAGTTCGCCGCTAACTAAAGCCGCCAATGCAACGGTGGGATTTATACGGATGATCTCACCTTGAAGCCCGACCTCTTTAAAGAAACCCAGTTTCTCTGCTAAAGCGAGAGGAGCAAATTGGGCGTTGAGCTCCGGAACACCGATCCTGATCTTATCGGCTGCCTGCGTGGAGGTGTAGAGAAGAAAAATAGCGAGCAGCGCCAAAAGACTCTTCCTCATAGGAAACCTCCTGGCTCGCCTGATCAGCTCCTTTCGCAATGGCCTAGTGGCGAAAGGCCGAATCTTGAACCCGCCTATTTAAACTGCACGCTCTTGTTCAGATAAAATTTCTTCATCGCCGGACGGTATTTATCCATGATTTCTTTGTTTAGATCCAGCGGTGGCTTGGCGCCCGGCGGCAGCAGCGAAAAATACTTCGTCTCCTTGGTATCTTCCTCGAACTGCTTCCGTGCCGCCGCGCGCAATTCCGGGAACACCAGCAAATCAAGAACGGATGCCGCGATCACTTTGGCTCCAACGACCGCTTCCTTATGCGCAATCGACATCGTCGGAGTAATTCCGGCTGTCCAGTGGTGCCCTTGCACGCCGGGCACGACGACGGGAACTGTAAGACATAGAGGTTCCTCCTCTTCGCCAAGGACCTATCACGATTGGGTGGGAAACTTGAAGTCAAAAATAGCGAGTTGGGTGGCACCGTGTCATTCTGAGCGGTCAGCGAAGAATCTCGCCCATGAGACCCCTCCGCTATCGCCGCGTAACGGATGATGAACTGCGAACTCCAACCAGACTAGACAACCTATTGCCATCACACAAAATTTCCATCGCGCATGTTGTAGACTTTCTTGAAATGTTCCACGGCCTTGGGATCGTGGCTGGCCATAATTACCGTCTTGCCGTACTTCTCCGCCAGGGAGAGAAACAACGCGGTAATCGTCTCCGTGTTTCCGGTATCCAGATTGCCCGTGGGCTCGTCGGCCAGAATGAGAGACGGATCGTTGGCAAGAGCGAGCGCCACGGCAACCCGTTGCTGCTCGCCGCCGCTCAACTCTTCTGGCCGCTTGTGTCCCTTGTCTGCCAATCCCACCATTTGCAGCAATCCCTGGACGCGCCGTCCGCGTTCTGCCGAATCGATATCGGCGACAATCATAGGCAGCTCCAAGTTTTCGATGGCAGTGAGCGTCGGTATCAAGTTGAAAAACTGAAATACAAAACCGACTTTGTGCAATCGGTACTTTTCCAGGTCGCGTTCCGAAAGCGAACCGAGCTTCTGGTCGCCAATCAGGATATCGCCGCCCGTCGCATGATCCACCCCGCCGAGAATGTTGAGCAGGGTCGTCTTACCGCACCCTGACGGCCCCATGAGCGCCACCGCTTCGCCCGGATTGATTTCCCAGTCCACGCCCTTCAACGCGCGAACCTGCTCCGCCGAAGTCTCGTAGGACTTCGTGAGCTTCGCGATTTTAACGTTCACGCCGCGGTTCTTGAAAAAACCATTGTCAGTCATTGGCCCCTCCAGTGATCGAAATCACCACTCCACCTCGTCGAGGATTGAGGATAGAAGATGGAGGATGGCATAGGCCAAAATTCTCTATCCTCCATTCTCGATCCTCGATCCTCAACCCTACCCCTCCATCATACTTGTCCGCGCCGAGCGGCGGAAAACCCAGAGACTAAAGAGCAGCGCAATCGTAACGACTACGGCCAACAAACCCAGGCTGATCCAAACCGTCCAGTCGGAAATGACCAGATGTGTCGGCAACAGATGCACGACAGATTTGAGCTCGCGCAGGCTCCAAATCAGGTTGGTCAGGCCGAACCCCGCCGCGGCGGCGACCACCAGGCCTACGCTAAGACCGAGCAGCGCAGGCGCAAGCAGACTCGAGGCAAAGAACCTGAACAGAAGCGCCGGCGACACGCCGCGCACGCGCAGGAGCCCCAATGTGCGCCGATCTTCGAGATAATTGGTCAGCGCGATGGCGAGGATCGCGATCAGGGCGAGCAGCACGCCACCGACGAGATAAATGCGCATGTTTTCCAGCGCGAGGAAAATAAACATGTCGCCGCCGACTTTCTTCAACTCGCGCTTGAGCTCGCGCACTTCCAGCGGACGAGATTTGAGAGCGTCCGACATGGACTTCACGATCGCTTGGACATCGCCATCGGGTCGCAGGCGCACGAGCAACAGTATGCGTGGAATCAGCACTTTGAGGTTCGCCATTCGCGGGTTGTCCATCGTTCCGGCGAGATAGGCGTCGGTGCTCGAAAGATAATTCAAGTAATCGATGCGCGCCGACACATAGCTCTGGCGATCGGATATACTGCGCGGCGGCATGCCAGGGAGAAAGCCGACGACCCCGCTTGCCGGAACGAGAACCGGTTTTTTGTTCAGATCAGCGCCTAAAAGCACCGGCTCGCCGGCGCTCAAATTCCAGAACGCCGCCACCGGCGGCGACGCCGCGATGGTTTGCCCTTTTAGCTCTGCGATCACCTCGCTAAACTTGCCGGTGACGCCGAGCTTCTCCTCGTAAATGGCGCTCTTCAAATAACGCTGCGGATCGTCGATCAGATAAAGCGGCACCCCGCTCAACCCGTATCCGGGAAAGAAAAATCCCGGCAGGATGGCTTCGAAAATGTATTCCGTGGAGGTCACCGCCGGATGCTGAAATTTTGCCAATCGTTCTTTCAAGGACGTGCGAATCGCTTGGACCTGGCCGCCGAGTCCCTGCTCGAGTTGTTCCGCGGAAACCAGATCATTGGGATTGATCGACACATGCAGCTCGCTCCCCACCTGCACCGTGGCGCCGCGCAGCGCTTTGTCTTCGAAAGACTTGGACGCGATGCTCGGATACAAGCTAACGCTCGCCATTAGACCGACGATAAGGAGAAAACTCGCAATCCGATGCGGCTTGAGTGACATGTGCTTGAGCGACAGCATGCGCAATTTGCCGCCGATGAGGTAAGTGACGGCGCTTAGCAGCCCGCTGATCAAAGTTCGTTGGGCGACGAGCAGTGCGACCAGACCGTAAACGAACAAGGGCAGGGCCACGAAATCCACAGCGCGGTCAATGGCGATCACCGCCTGAACAAAGCCGGTCCAAGCCGCGCTGTCTTCCTCACCCGCGACTAGGTGGGAAGAAAAATTGTAATCAACGATCCAGGCGACAATTTTGTAGGCGCCGATGACCAGCGCGAGCCATTCGAGCCAGCCGAAACGGGTCCGCGCTTGAGCCGATTCAGATACCGCCACGCGGCGCGACGCCTCGAGGGGTGAAATCGTCGTGGCGTAACGAATCAGCTTGCGGCTGATCAGCAGCACCAAAAGTAATCCGACGATCAGGAAAAACAGCATCAGCAAAGGTCCCTGCACCCGTGACATCGTTTGCCAGGACAGCACGCCGCCTTCGTAGACGTAGAGCGGAATGAGCGTTCCCAGTGTCAGTCCGATCACGCCGCCGATCAGTCCGCCGGCCCCGATGGTAATCAGCAGGCTCTGGCCGAGCAGCTTCCCCGGCACGCCGCGCAAGCGCATGAGGCCGAGCTTTCGTCGTTCATTGAGTATCAACAGAGACGATAGATTCGACGCGAGCATCCACGCGATCGCGAGCAAAGGAATGGCGATCAACAGCGTCGCCAAGCCGATGAGCCGGGAAATGTCCGCCATCCGTTTGAGCAAGACGAGGATCGCGTTGTCGACAAAGATCGTCGGACCCAAGGATTTGGATCGCCGGTCGACTTCGGCATTGAGTTTCTCGAGATTTGCGAGCGATCCTTGAATGTCCCAACCCGAAA
>Ga0114129_10011435_pt1 | contig 12641 bp, 8 predicted proteins | sample RhiMetdeltSRZDD1_FD_80071 | JGI IMG/M metagenome (GOLD analysis project Ga0114129, IMG submission 80071) | Populus rhizosphere microbial communities from Tennessee, USA - Rhizosphere MetaG P. deltoides SRZDD1 (version 2) (version 2) | ecosystem: Host-associated > Plants > Roots > Rhizosphere >...
GATCGAAAGTGCCGTCGCGGAAGCGGGAGAGACCTTCGTTGGTCCCGACCCAGATGTTCCCGTCGCGGTCTTCGTGGATCGCGCGCACGATGCCGCCGGGCAGCCCGTCGCGTACGCGCCAGTCCGTCCACTTCCCGTCGCGGAGCCGCGAGAGGCCGCCCCAGCTGCCGACCCACAGATCGCCGTTGCGGCCCAGGCGGAGGGCCGGCACACCGTCGCCGGGAAGGCCGTCCTGCGGACGGCGCACCGCCGTGCACGCGGTGGCGTCGCCACGACACAGGTTCACACCGCCCGCGCCGACCCACACGCTGCCGTCGGGGGCCTCCGCGAACGACCACACGACGTCCTCCGTCAGGCCCTGCGCGCGGGTGAGGTGCCGCCAGCGTCCGTCCTTCCAGACGTCGATGCCGTGGCGCGCGGTGCCGATCCAAACCGCGCCGTCGCGCGTCTGCAGGATCGGGCGGATGGCGTCGGCGCTGAGGCCATCCGCCTTCGTGAGCCGGCGTTCCGGACCGTTGTTCCACACCACGATGCCGCCGCCGTCGGTGCCCGCCCAGAGCCGGCCGTCGGTGGTGACCCGCAGTCCCCACACGTTGTCGTGAGGAAGGCCGGCCGCGGGGCCGGCGAAGCGGGTCGTGCGCACGCCGTCGAAGCGGAGCAGGCCCTCCATCGTTCCGAGCCAAAGATAGCCGTCGGGCGTCTGTACGATGGACTGGACGGTCGGGTCCTGGGGAAAGTCGGCCCCGCCGCGCCAGCTCCGCACGGAGTACTGGCTCACCGCACGGTGAGGATCGAGAGCGAGGGCCGGGAGCGCGGCCAGGGTGAGGGCGCAGGCGAACCCGAGGCAGCATCGGCGGCCGGAGCGAACGGATCCGGACATCCACGACACGAGGAGATGATCGACCCTCGGACCACATTCGGTCAAGTTCTTGGTGCATCTACGGGGGTCCCTGTATTCGGGCTAGGATAAGACGGTGAAGATCATCGTGTGCGTGAAGCAGGTGCCCGACACCACGACGCGCATTCGGGTGGCTCCGGACGGCAAAGGCATCGTGGACAACGACGTCACCTGGATCGTCGCGCCCTACGACGAGTACGCGATCGAGGAAGCGCTGCGGATCAAGGAGGTCAAGGGGGGCGAGGTGGTGCTGGTCTCCCTGGGGCCCGACCGCGCGCAGTCGGCGCTCCGCGACGGCCTCGCGATGGGAGCCGACTCCGCCGTGCATCTGAAAGACCCGCTGTTCGATGCCGCCGATACGCTGGGCACGGCGCGGGCCCTGGCGGCGGCGATCAAGAGCCTGGCGCCGTTCGATCTCGTCCTCACCGGCCAGCAGGGTGTCGGCGGCGACAACAGCCAGATCCCCGGGCTGGTCGCGGAGCTGCTCGACCTGCCGCAGGTCACGGTGGCGGTGAAGATCGAGGTGCGGGACGCCACCGCCGTCGTCGAGCGCGAGGTCGACGGGGCGCACGAGACCTGGGAGACATCGCTGCCCGCCGTCGTCTCGGCCCAGAAGGGACTGAACGAGCCCCGCTACAAGAACCTCAAGGGGATCATGGCCGCCAAGAAGAAGCCCCTCGACGTCAAGGATGCCGCCGCCCTTGGCCTCGATGCCGGCGCGCTGGCACCGCGGGTCAAGGTAGTGGCGCTCTCATTGCCACCCGAACGGCCGCCCGTCAAGATGATCCAGGGCGATCCGGCCGCGCAAGCGCAGGAGCTGCTGCGTCTGCTGCACGAAGAGGCGAAGGTCATCTGATGCCCGTCATCCTGACGTTCGCCGAGCACAAGGACGGCCAGCTGCGCCGCGCCTCGCTCGAGACGGTGTCGGAAGCCGCGCGTCTCGCCGCCAAGGCGGGCGCCCAGGTCGAGTCGGTGCTCATCGGCAGCGGCGACGATGCCCTCGTGACCGAGCTCGGAACGTACGGTGCCGCGCGCGTCCACGTGTTCGCCGACGGCGCCCTCGGGTCGTACGCCACGGAGCCCTATGCGCGCGCTCTCGCCCAGGTCATCGGCGCCGTGAAGCCGTCCGCCGTCCTCGTCCCGTTCACGTCGATGGGGAAGGACCTCGCGCCCCGCGTCGCCGCGAAGGTGGGCGCGGGCCTCGCCTCGGACTGCGTCGCCTTCGAGGTCGACGGCGCAAGGTTGAAGGCGCGGCGTCCCGTCTATGCCGGCAAGGCGTTCGCGACGGTGCAGTGGGACGGTGAGCCGCAGATGGCGACCCTCCGGCCGAACGTGTTCGCGCTGAGCCCGCCCGACGCCGGCCGGAAAGCCGAGAAGGTCGCGGGCACGGTGGATACCACGGCCCGCGCCAAGGTGACAGGCACACACGCGACCGGGGCCGGCAAGCTCGAGCTCACCGAGGCGCAGATCATCGTCTCCGGCGGCCGCGGCCTGAAGGGGCCCGAGAACTTCCACCTGGTGCACGGCCTGGCCGACGCCTTCGGCGCCGCCGTGGGGGCGTCGCGCGCCGTGGTCGATGCCGGCTGGGTCGACCATCAATACCAGGTGGGCCAGACGGGGAAGACCGTCTCGCCGAACCTCTATATCGCCGTCGGCCTGAGCGGCGCCATCCAGCATCTGGCCGGGATGTCGTCGTCCCGCACCATCGTCGCCATAAATAAAGATGCCGACGCGCCCATCTTCAAGGTCGCGAACTACGGGATCCTGGGCGACGTCTTCGAGGTGGTGCCGAAGCTGACGGAAGCGGCCAAGGCCTACCTCAAATCGAGGGGCTGACGTGACGGAGGCCGGGCGGGACGTCCTCGAGACCGACGTGCTGGTCGTGGGAGGCGGGCCCGCCGGCCTCGCCGCCGCCATCCGGTTGAAGGACGCGCTCTCCGCGCGCAAGGCCCAGGACGCGTCGACGGCCGACGTCTCCGTGATGGTCATCGACAAGGCGGCCGAGTTCGGTGCCCATAGTCTGTCCGGTGCCGTGCTCGATCCCGGCTCGCTGCGCGAGCTGATTCCGGACTTCGAGGCCAAGGGCGCGCCCGTCACGACGAGGGTGACGGAGGACCACGTCCTCTTCCTGACCAAAGGCGGGAAGCTGAAGTTCCCGATCGTGCCCCCGCCGCTGCAGAACCACGGCAACTACGTCATCAGCCTGAACCAGCTCGTAAAGTGGCTGGCGACGCAAGCCGAAAGTCGCGGCGTCGACATGGCGCCGGGTTTTCCGGGTGCGGAGATCCTCTACGAAGGCGACCGGGTGGTCGGTGTGCGTACCGGCGACAAAGGCATCGATAAACACGGCCACCGCAAGCCGAACTTCGAGCCCGGCGTCGACATTCGCGCGAAGGTCACGATCCTGGCCGAGGGCGCGCGGGGCAGCCTCACCAAGGCGCTCGTGCCCCGGCTGAAGCTCGACGCCGGCCGGTTTCGCCAGGTGTATTCGATCGGCGTGAAGGAGCTGTGGGAGGTGCCGAAGGGGCGCCTCGGCCGCGGCGCCGTCGTGCATACGATGGGATACCCGCTGAACCAGCGCACGTTCGGCGGCGGCTTCATCTACGGCTTCACCGACGAGTGGATCTCGATCGGCCTCGTGGTCGGCCTCGACTATCACGACCCGTTCCTCGACCCGCACGCGCTCTTCCAGTCCTTCAAGGAGCATCCGTACGTGCGCGGCCTGCTCGAAGGCGGCAAGCTCGTGCGCTACGGTGCGCGGACGATCAGCGAAGGCGGCTGGTATTCCATCCCGCGGCCGTACGCCGACGGTCTGCTGCTCGTGGGGGAGGCCGCCGGGTATCTGAACGCGATGCGTCTCAAGGGCGTGCACCTCGCCATCAAGACCGGAATGCTCGCCGCGGAGACGGCCATGGAGGCCGTGCTCGCCGGCGACACGTCCTCGGCCGAGCTCAAGGCGTTCGAGGATCGCGTGGCGGCATCGCCGGTGAAGAGCGAGCTGTGGAAGGTCCGCAACTTCCATCAGGGCTTCAAGCAGGGGCTCTTCCCGGGGATGATTCACGCCGGCCTTCAGATGTTCAGTGGAGGCCGAGGCCTCGTCGATCCCATGAGGCCGTCCTCGGGTCACGAGGAGATGGAGACGCTCGCCGACACGTACGGCTCCGGCACCACGCGCGACTCCTTCCAGCGCAAACGCATGGACGGCAAGCTCACCCTCGACCGCCTGACCGACGTCTATCACTCGGGCACGCAGCACGACGAAGACCAGCCCGCGCATCTCCACGTCGCGGATACGAACGTGTGCCGTACGCGCTGCAAGGAGGAGTACGGAAACCCGTGCGAGAAGTTCTGCCCGGCCGCGGTGTACGAGATGGTGCCGGCGGCGGAAAACGGCGGGATCCGCCTGCAGATCAACTTCGCCAACTGCGTGCATTGCAAGACGTGCGACGTGATGGATCCCTACGGCATCATTACCTGGGTGACGCCGGAAGGGGGCGGCGGCCCGAAGTACGACGACCTCTAGAGCCACCATGCATCAGCCTACGCATCGCGTCCTCTTCTACGACGACCCGCTGTTTCGGGAGCACGACGCGGGTCCCGGGCATCCCGAGCGTCCGGACCGGCTGGAGGCGGTCCGCGAGGGCTTGACCCGCCACGGCCTCGACGAGCGGGTCATCGCCGGCGTGCCGCGCGCCGCCACCACCGAGGACCTGCTGCGCGTTCACACCGAGGAGCACGTGGCGCGTGTGGCCGCGACGAGCGGGCGTCAGTTCCGCTTCGATCCCGACACGGCGGCCGGCCCGCGCTCGTATCAGGCGGCGCTGCTGGCCGCGGGCAGCGTCGTCGACGCCGTCGATCGCGTCCTCGCCGGCGAGGCGGACAGGGCGTTTTGTGCCGTGCGTCCGCCGGGGCATCACGCCGAGGCCGACCGCGCCATGGGCTTCTGTCTCTTCAACAACGTCGCCATCGGTGCCGCCCATGCGCTGGCCCGCGGATTGTCGCGCGTCCTCATCGTCGACTGGGACGTGCACCACGGCAACGGCACGCAGAACATCTTCTACGAGGACCCGCGCATCCTCTACGTGTCCTCGCATGCGTATCCGTTCTATCCCGGCACCGGGGCGCTCGACGAGATGGGCGAGGGCAAAGGCATCGGCTTCACCGTGAACCTGCCGCTGCCGAACGGCACCGGCGATCGGCAGTACGCGCGCCTGTATCGCGACATCGTCGCCCCGATCGGCAACGCGTTCGCGCCGCAGCTCGTGCTCGTCTCCGTCGGTTTCGATCCGCACGCGCTCGATCCGCTCGCGGGCATGGCCGTCACCGAGCGCGGCTTCGCGGAGCTCACCGACGTCTGCCTGGGCATCGCCGAATGGGCGAGCGACGGGCGCGCCGTCTTCGTGCTGGAAGGCGGGTACGATCTCGGCGCCATCGCCGATTCCACCGCCGCCGTCGTGCGCGGGCTCCTTGGCGAGCCGCATGAAAAGCTCGCTCCCGCCGCGGGCGGACGCTTCGAAGAAGAGGTCGCGCTCATGAAACGCGAGCTCGCGCGGCACTGGCCGCTCCTCCAACCGTAAACTTGCAGCGCCGCGCCTGCTGAGCCAAAGTACGGGGTCAGGTCTGTTGTGTGCTGTTTACTGCGAGTAGACAGCAAACAACAGACCTGACCCCAAGTGCGGAGGTGAGATGGCCGTTCCATTCAAGGTGGACCTTTCGGGTAAGGTCGTCGTAGTCACGGGCGGTACCGGCGTGCTTTGCAGCGCCATGGCCAAAGCGCTCGGCGAATCTGGCGCGAAGGTCGCGGTGCTCGGCCGCCGCAAGGACGTCGCCGACGCGCTGGCCGCGGAGATCGCGAAGACCGGCAACAAGTCGATCGGCGTCTCCGCCGACGTGCTCGATCGCGCGAAGCTGGAGGCGGCGAACGCCGTCATCGAGAAGGAGCTGGGGCCGGTCGACATCCTTTTGAATGGTGCGGGCGGCAATCATCCCAAGGGCACGACCTCCGTCGAGTACCTCGACCCCGACGCGGTGGGCAAGGTCACGGAGGGTTTGACGAGCTTCTACGAGCTCGACCAGGAGGGCGTGCAGTACGTCTTCAACCTGAACTTCATCGGCACCCTGCTGCCGTGCCAGGTGTTCACGAAGGCGATGGTGGCGCGGCGCAAGGGGAACATCCTGAACATCTCGTCGGCGTCCGCGCTGCGGCCGCTCACGAAGGTGTCGGCGTACGGCGCCGCGAAGGCCGCCGTGGGCAATTTCACGCAGTGGCTGGCCGTGCACTTCTCCCGGGCGAACGTGCGGGTCAATGCCATCGTGCCGGGCTTCTTCTTGACGGAGCAGAACCGAAACCTGCTCACGAAGCCCGATGGCTCGATGACGCCGCGAGGCGACAAGATCGTGGCCCACACGCCGATGGGTCGCTTCGGCGAAGCCAACGAGCTGCTGGGCGCCTTGCTGTGGCTCGTCGACGACAAATCGGCCAGCTTCGTGACGGGATCGATCGTGACGATCGACGGCGGTTTCAGCGCGTACAGCGGCGTATAGGGGACCCCATGGGCCAGAGCGCGATCAACACCTTCCTCGTCGAGAACAAGCTGCGCATCGCGCAGAATCCCTGCGTCAGTCCCGACTTCTGTCTCGACTGGCCGTCGCTGTCGAAGCGCCTGCCCGGCGGCGACGGCATCACCCGCCACGCCCACAGCCGCTTCCGCACCGCCGCCGGCCTCTGGCAGCTCGCGGAAGACGAAAGCGGCGATCACGCGTGGATCCTGGAATCGCCGGCGCCCGACGCGGCCAAGGTCCTGGAGGACGGCGTCGCGCTCGGCGCGGGCACGGCGGCCTTTCCCGCCACCTGGCGCAATCTCCTGCGCCTCAAGAACCTCATCCAGGAGCACGATTCCACCAGCACGATCTTCCCGAGCGCCACCGGCACCCTCGACCATGCCTCGATCGGCGTCGGCGCCCGCTTCACCACGCTCCACTGGCCGGCGGTCGAATGGGCGATGGGGGAGCTGAAGGTGAGCCTCACCGCGAACCAGAACAGCATCCCGCGCGAGCTGGTGTTCGACGTCGACGCCATGCTCGCCCACAAGCTCGACGTGGTGCCGTTCCCGTTCATCGGGGGCAGCATCCCCGAAGGCCACCAGGGACAAAGCGTCGAAGGCATGAGCCACGGCGCCGTGTTGTCGAAGCTCAAGACGGGATTCCACGCGCGGCGCATCGCGTGGGGTTTCAACGCCGACCACCAGCCGATCGGCGGCAAGTTCGATGCGCGCGAGGATCGCCTCGTCGAAGGCGCCGTGCTCGCGAGCTACATCACCTTCGACCTGTCGCCCGAGCTCAGCGTGACCACGCCGCCCGCGAACGCCGAGGAGGCGCGCCGCTGGGTCGAAAAGGAAGTGCCGACGGATCTGCTCGCTCGCGTGCGAACGCGCGTGCAGGAGGTCGGCCTCACCGTCGACGAGCCCGCCCTCTTCGGGTTGCTGGCCCAGGTGTGGCCGGCGGTGCGCAAGATGAAGCGCCGCGACGAGAAGTACGCGGCGGCGCGCGAGAAGGCGTTCACGACGCCGATCGGCCGCGCCTACTTCCGGGAGCTGTCGATCGACGAGCTGCCCGGCCTCACCACACCCGAGACCCTCGCCACCATGCTGAGCCTGTGCGAGGCCCTCGGCATGAAGATCCACTTCGTGGCGCCCGCCTTCGGCTTCCAGAAGAACTTCCCCTTCGACGACAACGCCGAGCTCGAGCAGCGCATCGGCCGCGCCTGGAAGGTCTGCGAGACGTTCGGGGTGAGCATCGGCTTCCATTCCGGCTCCGGCAAGTCGGCGGAGAACTATCGGATCTGCGGGCGCCTCACCGGCAGCCGCCTCGAGATCAAGACCAGCGGCCGCTACACCTACGAGATGGGGATCGCCCTCAAGGGCTCCTCCGACGCCCGCGACCAGGCCCTTTGGCGCGACTGGTACGCCTTCACGCGTGAGCTCGCGGTGGCCAGCGCGTTCTCGTCGCAGGAGACGGAACGGCAGATGGCGCGCCAGTTCATCACCCACGCCCTCAAACACGACAATCGCCCGGAGGGCGGCGTCTTCGACACATCGGACGCGTGCCGCAAGGCGCTCGAAGCGCTCACGCCCAACCCCGACCACATGTTCTGGTTCGAGTACAACTTCCTCTACGTCCTGGCTCGCGACGGGAAACACGACAAGCAGAGCCTCGGGGACCACTCACCGGAAGGCTACAAGCAGCGCGCCCGCTTCTACGCGGTGAGCTCGGAGGGGCAGCTCCGGTATGCGCAGGGCGTGGCCCGGTATCTCTGCTTCCTTTGCGAGACGACCGGTCTCGCCAAGCCGGACGTCTGCGCGGCCGCGGTTCAGAAGCTCGACGCCTACAAGAGCTATCCGGACCTCGTCGCCGACATCGCGCCACGTTGATGTCGGGGATCCTTCGCGCCGCACCCTTTGCTCTCGCCGCGTTCGCGTTGGCTACGGCCCCCGCCGCGGCGGAGTCTCGCGTCAAGGTCGTGAAGATCTCGGTCGCGAACGCGACGGACGAGGCCCGCAGCGCGGAAAACGTCGTGGTCCGCGTCGCCGACCTCAAGGCAGTGGCCCGGGATTTCACCGCGGGATCGTTCGTGGTCACGACGAGCGATGCCGCCACCCTCGATCAAGACACCGCCACGCGCGCCGTACAAGAAGTCCCCTCGCAAGCCGACGACCTCGACGGTGACGGGGCGGCCGACGAGATCGCCTTCCAGATCGCCCTCGGTCCCAAGCAGACGCGGGTCATCACCGTGGCTTTCGGCCCGTTCGAGACGATCGGCCGCGTGCGCGCGTCGTATCCCGCGCGAACCGACGCCGCGTTCGCGAAGAAGTACGAGGGCCTCGGCTGGGAATCGGAGACGGCGGCGTGGCGTCTCTACTTCGATGCGCGCAACGCCATCGACCTTTTCGGCAAGCGGCGGCCCGGCCTGCAGCTCGGCCTCTTCGCCGGCCCGGACTACGACTACCACGCGGAATCGCCCTACGGCCGCGACATCTACAAGAACGGGGACGCCATCGGCATCGGCTCCGTTGCCGGGTGGCACGGCGGGGCCGTGGTCAAGATCGCCGACGTGCAGGACCGCACCTGGACCGTCCTCGCGCGTGGGCCCGTGCGCAGCATCGTGGAGGTGAAGTACGCCGGCTGGGCCATCGGCGATCGGCGCGCCGACGTCACGAGCCGGATCACACAGTGGGCCGGAGAGCGTGGCTTCGAGCAGCGGGTCACGGCGGCGGGCACGGCGCCGGAGATCGTGACGGGCCTCCCGATGAAGCCCGGCGTGGACGCCACCCGCGAGAGACATGCGGACATGGAGACGCTCTTGACGTGGGGGCCGCAGGTGCTGGCGCCCGGCAAGGACGCCACCGCCTCGTTGCCCGATCAGAACCTCGGCCTGGCCGTCCTCGTCGCGGGCCGCGTCGACGCCGGTGTTCCCGAGAAGGACGGCGTGAATCATCTGCAGCCGATCCCGCTCACGCGCGGCGTGGGGCGCTGGTACGTGCTGGCGGCGTGGGACCAGGAAGGCTCCGAACGCATGTCGGGCTGGGGAGCACGCGAGGGGCACGGCACGTCGATGGTGCTGCCGGCGGGTGGGATCACGACCCGGGCGGCGTTCACGTCGTTGGTGGCCGCTCAGGCCCGCGCGATGTCCGCGCCCGCCGTCGTCACCCTGCTGTCCAAACAAGCCGCGGCCCAGAGTGCGCCGGCCTCGACGCTGAAGCCGGCGCGGTCCAAGACGTACCGCGAGGCCATCGACCTCATCCGCCAGGAGGCCGAGCGCACCGCGACGAAGTGGCTGCCGGAGGTCGAGCGCGAGGGGAACGACATCACGAAGGAGCAGGGCAGCGGCTTCTTCACCGAGGCCGACAACGAGACCGGCGAATGGAAGGCGCAGAAGGGCTACTTCTGGACGGGCGGCTTCTGGGTCGGGACGTTGTGGAATCTCCACCAGCACACCGGCGACGCACGCTTCCGCCGCTGGGCGGAAGCGTGGAACGGCAAGCTCCTCGGCAAGGAGCACATCCAGAACCACGACGTCGGCTTCCTCAACTACTACTCGTCGGTGCTCGCCTTCGAGCGGACGAAGGACGAGAAGTACAAGCAGGCCGGCCTGCGCGCGGCCGAGCGCCTGAAGAAGCTGTACAACCCGCAGGTGGAGCTGGCGGCGGCGTGGGGGGAAAAGGGCAACGACTCCATCATCGACACCATGCTGAACCTGCAGATCTGGTGGTGGGCGGCGGACGTCACGGGCGACGCGAGCTGGCGCGAGCTCGGGCGCAAACACGCGCAGAAGACGCTGCAATGGTTCGTCCGCCCCGACGGCTCGACGCATCAGTCGGTGCACTACAACCCCGGCGACAACACGCAGGTCTTCGACGGCAGCCAGATCGTCATCCACCGCGCCAACACCGCGAAGCCCGGCGAGTGGGTGTTGAAGCACACGCACCAGGGCTGGTCGGCGGACGGCTCGTGGTCGCGGGGGTCCGCCTGGGCCGCGTACGGTTTCATTCGCGCCTATCAGGAGACGGGGGAGCCGTCCTTCCTCGATGCCGCCCGGCGCACGACGGGTTTCATGCTCGACCGTCTGCCTGCGGACGGCGTGCCCTGGTACGACTTCTACGACGAGGGCGTGATGTTCCGGAACCGCGACACCTCCGCCGCCGCGATCCTGGCCATGAGCCTGTTATTGTTGTCCGACACGGTGAAAGACAAGGTCGCGGCCGCCGAGTACCGCACGCAGGGGCGCCGCATCGTGCAGTCGCTGATCGATCGCTATCTCACGCCGGTGGCGGCCGGCGACAAGACGCCGCCGGGCATTCTGCGCCACGGCTGTTGGACACGGCCGCGCGACGGCGGGCTGATCTACGGCCAGTACTACCTCCTCGAAGCGCTGTTGTACCTGCAGTCCAAACGTTGATCGTCTTCACCGGGTAGGTGTAACCGTGTACCGGCCCGAGCGATGGTTCCACGCCGCTGACCATGCGTCTCAGTCGACCTCGACCTCGTACAGGCTGCCGTCGGACTCGATCGTCACGAGCCGGCTCCCGTTGGCCACCATGAAGCGCGAGTTGGCGAAGTCGGCCGCGCCCAGGGTGCGCCAGCGGCCGCTCGAGAGATCGGTCTCGTAGAGCTTGCCGCTCTTCTCGATCGTGTAGAGACGGCCGCCCAGGCCGGCGCCGCAGATCGTGCCCGCCCACTCACCGGGATTGCCGACACGCACCCAGCTCCCGTCGCGCACGTTGATGCGATACAGGGTGCCGTCCCGCTCCAGCGTCACGAGAGAGTTGCCGACAGCGAACAGGCGCGCGGTGTTGCCGAATTCCGCTTGGCCGACCTGTCGCCAGGCGCCCTCGCCGACGTTGGTCTCGTAGAGTTTCCCGCTCTTCTCGATCGTGTACAGCCTCCCGTCGAGACCGACGGCGGCGATCGTGTCCCGCCAGTCTCCGGCCGCCCCCAGGCGCGACCAGCTCCCGTCCCGGGGGCTCACGCGATAGGCGCTGCCGTCGGCTTCGATGGTGTACAGCGTCCCGCTCACGGCGGCGAGGAGCACAGTTCGGCCGTACTCCGGCTTCCCGAGCGCCTTCCAGGTGCCCGAGCCGAGATCCGTCGCATACAACACACCGGTGCTCTCGATCGTGTACAGCCGGTTGTCGCTGGCCACGATCTTCGCCGTGCGCCCCCACTCTCCGGGAGCACCGATCCGGCGCCACCGGCCCGGCTCGGCGGAGGTGGGTGCGGCGAGGACGACGGTCAGCAGGGAAACCAGGAAACCAAGCGTGGACTTCATGGCATTCTCCTTTCGAGACCGGCGGATGAAGGCTAGCCCCTGACGAGGCGCGGTGCAATGCGCGCGTGACAGCCGCCCCGCCGCGCGCGTACCAGTACACGTCGGGGCGAAACCGGACGCTATGCTAGGATGTCCGTTTCGAGCGTCCAGCAATCATGAGCGAATACCTCTTCGACGAGATCGAGACGCGCTGGCAGAAGCGTTGGGACGAGACCGGCGCCTTCGAGGTCACGGAGGACCCGAAGCGGCCGAAGTTCTACTGCCTGGAGATGCTGCCGTACCCCTCCGGCGACATCCATGTGGGCCACGTGCGGAACTACTGCATCACCGACGTCGTCACCCGCTACAAGTGGATGCGCGGTTTCAACGTCATGCATCCCATCGGCTGGGACGCCCTGGGCCTGCCCGCCGAGAACGCCGCCATCAAGAAGGGCGTGCACCCCGAGAAGTGGACGCGCAGCAACATCGCGAGCATGAAGGCGCAGCTCCGGCGGCTCGGCTTCAGCTACCCGTGGAGCCGCGAGATCGCCACCTGCGATCCCGAGTACTACCGGTGGAACCAGTGGTTCTTCCTCAAGATGCTCGAGCGGGGCATCGCGTATCGTGCCAAGGCGCCGGTCAACTGGTGTCCGAAGTGCCTCACCGTCCTCGCCAACGAGCAGGCACAGGGTGGCATCTGCTGGCGCTGCAAGAGCCAGGTCGAGATGCGCGATCTCGACCAGTGGTTCCTCCGCATCACCGCCTACCAGGACCAGCTCCTCGACGACATGGCCGAGCTCAAGGAATGGCCCGACCGCGTCCTCATCCAGCAGAAGAACTGGGTCGGCCGATCGCACGGGGCGGAGGTCGACTTCCCGGTCGAGGGTCAGGAGCCGATCCGCATCTTCACGACGCGCATCGACACCATCTACGGCGCCA
>Ga0114129_10011438_pt1 | contig 12640 bp, 11 predicted proteins | sample RhiMetdeltSRZDD1_FD_80071 | JGI IMG/M metagenome (GOLD analysis project Ga0114129, IMG submission 80071) | Populus rhizosphere microbial communities from Tennessee, USA - Rhizosphere MetaG P. deltoides SRZDD1 (version 2) (version 2) | ecosystem: Host-associated > Plants > Roots > Rhizosphere >...
GGCGAATCAAGCCATTCGGCGATCCCATCTCAATGGCCCAATTCACGAGTTTGCCGTCGGCGTCCTTTACGTCGATGTAAAGCCAGGAATGAGGATTGACCAGGTCGATCTTGGTGACGTTTCCTTTTAACGTGATCGGCTTATTAACGTCGAATTCGGCCGCAAAAGAGTGATGCGCAAAGACTGAAACACCATAGAAACTTGTAGCGATTACTATCGCGGCAAGCGCAAGCGCGATTCTCATCGATTGGCCTCCAATGCGCCGGAGAATAACCTTTAGGACGATCGCTCGGCCTATTGGAAAGATTATTCCTATATCCAAAATGTTTCCACCATGCAATGCGTCCCTTTCTTCCATTTTTAACGTATCTGGCTGACTTCCGGTAGAATGCTCGCGCGCCCGCAGGGAGGCCTTAATGGATTCAAAGAAACCAGGCAGAGGAAAACGCACGTACCGGAGCCCACTCCGTGACGAACGAGCCGCGCAAACGCAGGAGCGCATTCTGGATGGGCTTGTAAAGGTCATGGCGAAGAACGGGATTGCCGAGCTGTCGATTCCGCTCGTAGCTCGCGAAGCAGGAGTGTCGATCCCGTCGGTGTATCGATATTTTCCAACCAAGAGGGCGCTCGTTTCCGCGCTCGACGACTACGCGCACCGCAAAGGCTCGTTTACACTCGCTGAATTTCCTCCAATGGAAACGCCGGACGATCTGGCGGAGACAATCCCTCTGACTTTCAAAAAACGCGAAGCCATTGAAGCCACGCTATCTGCCGCCATGAATTCAAAAGTGGGCTACGACATTCGGCGTCCCGAATTCGAGGAACGCGCCCGATACTTCGCCAAAGCCCTGCGCCCTGCCATGAAGCACTTGGATAAAAATGAAAAACAGTGGCTTACGGACGTTGTCTTCGTCCTTAGTTCGTATGCGTGTGTGCGCGCATTCAGAGATTACCTGGGGTTGAATACAGACCAGGCCGGTCAACGCGTGGCTTGGGCCATCCGCGCCCTCGCCCGGGGCGTTAGCAATAAGAAAGCCTGATAGGACATGAACGGCTACTGGGAGCGCGACAACTCGCATTTTCCCGCTCCGATGTCCCGGTATCTGTGGGAGCTATTCATCCCGGCATATGACCGGGGTTCGCGTCTCGGACTTGCGCGTTACGGTTGCGCAATCCATCGTTTTGAATTTGCGCGCTGTAACGGACGGCTTTATCTCGGGGCCCGGCCGGTTGATTCTCCAGAGGAACTTGAAGAACGCCGAAAAGCCGCTAAACGCGCCCTAACAACGAAGCTTTGGCGCCAGGACTGCACGGCCTGGTCTGGAATCAAGGACGCGTTACGAGACCGGCTCTTACAGCTCTCGCGTCAGGATCCGCTTCGCATGCATGCCTCTGATCTTCGTGAGCACGTTGCAACACTGAAGAATACTTTCGTGGCAGGTACAGTTCAGCATTTCTTCCAGCAGCCAGCCAGTATGTTCCCGGTTGGCGACTGGGTTCGCCGCACGTGTGCATGGACGGGTTCGCCGCCATCGGAAGTCGTTCCCATCCTTCGTGGACATTGCGTTCAAACGGGCGACTATCTGGCATCGATCGATAAGGTGGCACATGAGCTCCGCGACAGCCAGACCGCGATTTCCCTTCTTCGAGATCAAACCAAAGCTCACATCGATCGGTTAACGGAACTCAAGGGCATTTCGCCGGCACTAGGAGCCACTCTGGAGGCGTACCTCGATGAATACTCGGATCGCCTGGTTACCGGTTTCGATATCACCGACGCGACCCTTCGTGAGCTACCTCAGTTCACTGTCGCTCTGATTTTGTCTCGCATCGACTTTCCGGATGCCGGATTATTTGGCGTCAATGCCGCTGAAGCGGAGGAAAAGCTTCGAGAACGTCTCCCTGCACAGCACCGAGCCAATTTCGATGAATCGCTCGCGGAGGCGAAGGTGGCATACGGACTCCACGATGAAGATGTACGAATCACTTACCTATGGCCTCTGGGACTATTACGCCGGGCTCTTATCGTTGAGGCGAAACGGCTTGTCGAACGTGGCGCGTTGAATTCGATCGAAAACATTTTTCAGGCCACTCCGGACGAAGTCGATGCTCTGATCAAAGGCAGTGCCTCACCGTCGGCAGCTGAGCTTGCGCAACGCGCGGACGAGTGGCGGGCTTGGGGAGCTGAAGAATCTGCCTCGACGTTCGGTGAAAAAGAACCACCGACTCCCGATGATGTCCTCGGCGTTGAATGCGCGCGTGTCACTTCGGCAATTATGTTTTACATCGGACAAATGGAAGGCCGCGGGGGCAGCGATTTGCATCGGCCTTGGTCTCTCCTCGTTCAGGGCCTTGCCGCTAGTCCGGGCCGGTACGAAGGCTTTGCACGAATTATTCGAAGTCCCGCCGACTTCGGGAAGCTCGGGCATGGGGATGTCCTCGTGGCCAGGACGACATCTCCGGCCTATAACGTCATACTGCCTACAATCGGTGCAGTCGTGACGGACCGTGGAGGCGCTCTTTGCCATGCCGCCATAATTGCGCGGGAGTTTGGGATTCCCGCTGTTGTCGGCACGAACGACGCAACCGCGTTGATTCCGGACGGCGCTCCGGTGATGGTCGATGGCGAACTCGGCCTCGTGGCGGTGCGTTCATGATCATTTGGCTCAATGAGCAAGCCGGCCCCGCGGCGATAGGAACTAAGGGTTCAAATTTGTCTCTGCTTACACGCGCCGGTTTTCCTGTGCCTCCCGGTTTTTGCATCAGTGTTGACGGGTTCTCACGTTTGACCATCACTGAAATTGATGAGGCGGTTGGACGACTTCAAACGCGCGCTGTTGCGGTCCGTTCTTCCGCCGTGGAAGAGGACTTGTCCAGGGCGTCTTTTGCAGGCATCTATCCAACTCGTTTGAACGTTTGCACGCCGGAAGGCGTCATTGAGGCCTTAAACGAAATTCAGGCCGCCCGGGAGGCGCCCGCTACACTAGCTTATTGCCGCAAACGAGGAATACCGGGGGACATTCGTATGGCGGCTATCGTTCAGCAGTTGATCGTGCCGGACGCTTCCGGTGTTCTTTTCATGAACGATCCAATTGGCGGTCGCGGCCAAATCGTGATCGAGGGCTCTTGGAGCCTGGGCGAAGCAGTTGTCAGTGGAGCAGTCATCCCAGACCAGTGGGTACTTTCCCGCAACGGCCAGATCCTTACAGCGAAAATTTCGAATAAGGACATTGCGGTCGTACCGGCAATCGACGGAACCTGTCTTGTCGAAGTCGATCTTGCACGAAGACGACTTCCTTGCCTCGATGATCGTCTAATTCAATCCCTGTTCGAATTGGCACTTCGCTGCGAAGAGTTTTTCGGCGGCCCCCAAGATATCGAGTGGGCCGCCGATGGAGACAAAGTCTGGCTTCTGCAAAGCAGGCCGATTACTTCTGCAATGCTGCGATGACTGCTCGATATACCAGCTTAGTTGTGGAATTCGAAAGAAAGACTATGTGATCTCTGTAGGCGCGGTCTGCGACCGCGCGTAGAGAGTCACGGCGCAATCTCACTTGTGCGCGAGATCGTATTTCCCGCGCCCACCATACCTTCGGGTGACCGGTTATTGTCCTGACAGACATACTCGAAGAGTTCGGTGTTGGGACTCCAGCGAAGCATGAAACCGCCCGTCCAGGTAGCCGTGTAGGCAGCCGGATCGTCGACGGTCACTTCGTACTTCAAGGTGTTCATGTCTGTCCGGGTGAACCGCTCGGTCAGATGGAGCCGATCCGTCGTGGGCGATCCTTCACGGTCGATCCAAACCCTTTCGCTGAACCCTATGGTATCCACGACGAGGGTGTCGCCTTCCCACTTTCCGATGGAATGACCGTAGTAGCTTGGCTGGATATCCTTTGGATGCGGCCTGCCGTCCATATAAATGGTTCGAAAGGTGTGTGGTCCCCCGATATCAAAGATGTACATGCGGCCACTTTCGGGCGAGTCTACGAATTCCACTCCATAAGGTGTAATGAATTGCCGTGGCCCAGGCGAAGCCTTACAGCGGGTATGCGGTTCGTCGCTTTCGAAGTTTGCCTCACGAGCATCGTGAAGTGCCCGCGCCCAAGGCTGGAACGGAACGTCTTCAGCCTTGATCGCGTCTGGCAAGGCACTGCCCGGACTCGCGCGATTGACGCTGTTCGGATAAATGTAGAGTTGAACAATTCCAGGGGGTGTCCAGATCCCGGTTTCACCGGTGGGTGGTCCGAGATTCACCCGGCCGTCAGGTAAGCGCGGAGTCGGACGGGCTGGAGCGGGGGTACCACGTTGTCCCTGGCCCCCACGCTGTCCCTGCGCTCCCTGCGCGCAAAGAGACACTCCGTTAAGTACCGAAAGAGTCAGGAACAAAGAGATGAAAAGTTTCATCAAGATTTCTCCACAAGCTAATCCTGTTAGCCTACAGCGCGCAGGAGGGATTGGCAATATCGTCACGAATTCGAAAACAGGCGAAGTTAAAAAAGTAAATGCAAGCTGCCGTTAATGCTTGGTCTGATCATCAATCGCATGTTTTCTCCTCCGAAATCCAAGGAATGTCAAAATTTGCTACTTGGAACATCAAAGAATGTCAATTTCCGGAGACTGAGGAAGCTGTAGTCTACGTAAGCTACTGGATTCATTGTAATCAGAGTTTGGTACACCCGTTGCATTAGTTAGGGCACGTTTAGCTTGGTTTCCCCCTTCAAAACCCCCGCGGAGCCCCGGAAACGGGGCTCCCACCCCCCTCTCTCTTGTTCTAAACCGCCTCACGTTATACTTCGTTTTCTTATGTTCGCTTTTATTCTGCGGCGACTGCTGCTGACACTACCTGTCGTTTGGATCGTCGTAACGCTGGTATTCGGTTTGATCCACATGGTTCCGGGCGATCCTATCGCGCAAATGCTTGGCGAAGGTGCGTCTGTTACGGAGGTCGAACGGATGCGCCACGAGCTCGGGTTGGACCGGCCGGTGATGGAGCAATATCGCACTTATATGCTTGGTGTGCTTCATGGCGATCTTGGCACTTCGTTTCGGAATCAAGAGCCGGTTTCCCAATCCGTATTGTCGCGTTACCCTGCAACAATCGAGCTCGCAATAGCGTCTACAATTTTCTCACTGATTTTTTCCATTCCGCTCGGCGTAATTGGAGCTATCCGGCGAGGTCGCGCCGAGGACCGCTTCATCAGTTTTGCTACGTTGCTCGGGGTCTCACTTCCGAACTTCGCGCTGGGGCCCATGCTGATTCTCCTGTTTTCGATTACCCTCGGATTGCTGCCGGTGTCGGGTCGCGATGGTTTTTCGCACCTGATCCTGCCGGCACTCACTTTAGGAGGAGGTCTTGCCGCGACGACGACGCGGATGGTGCGAGGTTCAATGTTGGAAGAGATCCGGCAAGACTACGTTCGCACGGCACGCGCCAAAGGACTAAGTGAACGTGCGGTGCTTTTCGGACACGCGCTAAGGAATGGTTTGATTCCAGTTATAACCGTGCTCGGCCTCCAGGCTGGAATGCTGCTTGCCGGCGCGATCATCACAGAAAGCATCTTTTCCTGGCCCGGGTTGGGGCGGCTGACCGTGCAAGCCATCAACGCTCGAGATTATCCGCTTGTCCAGGGATGCATCTTGGCGATTGCTTTAACTTACATTTTTATCAATCTGGCAACTGACCTCCTCTATTCCGTGGTGGATCCGCGCATTCGATATGACTGAGTTTTTCCGGAAGAACAAGCTCGCGCTGGCAGGGTTCATTATCGTCCTAAGCTTAACGGTCGCAGCGCTCTTCGCGCCCTGGCTAGCACCTTATGATCCTGCCAGCCAGAAGTTAATGGATCGGCTCGACGGGCCATCTTGGAGGCATCCATTTGGAAACGATGAGTTGGGACGTGATATTCTCTCTCGCATTCTTGTAGGTACCCGCGTCAGCATGCGGGTAGGGGCGACGGTTGTTCTGCTGTCGGTCATAGTTGGCGTTTCGATTGGCGGGTTTGCCGGTTATATCGGTGGCTGGTTGGATACATTTGTAACGGTGGTGGTCATTAACTCTCTGTTGGCCTTCCCCGGAATTCTCTTGGCGATTGCGCTTGTGGCTTTCCTGGGCCCCGGTCTCGATCGTTTGATTTTTGCTTTGGTCGTCGTCAGCTGGGTTGGATATGCACGACTGGCTCGAGGTCAAGTTCTGAAGGTTAAGACTCTCGAGTTTGTTGAGGGGGCGCGGGCTTTGGGGGCATCCAGCCCGAGAGTTTTTGTTAGTCATATTTTGCCGAACATCATTCAGCCAATCCTGATTCAGGCCAGCATCGGAATGGCCGTCGCCATACTTTCGGAAGCATCGTTGAGTTTTCTTGGTTTGGGTATTGCGCCTCCCACGCCGAGCTGGGGATCCATGTTGAATGATGGCAGAAATCATTTATTTGATGCGCCGCACATGGTCATATTCCCGTCGATTGCGCTGGTCATGACGGTTTTGTCTTTTAACTTTTTGGGTGACGCACTTCGGGATTGGCTCGACCCGAGAAAACTGTAATTTCCCAAGCGGAGGATTTCACGACATGCCTTTATTCAGGCGTGCCCACGTATTGACGTGCCTGACACTCTTTCTAATCCTTGCGGCCACTTTGCCAATATTTGCGCAAAACCCAGAGCCGGAAAATCGCGGCGGTGAGGTGAATCTGGTTGTTCCAGACCTCGCGCAGGCGAGTTTTTTGAACGGCATCAACGGTCGGGTGTTGCTAATGGCCGGCTTGATCATCCCGCTCCTGGGACTGATCTTCGGTTTAACGATCTATCAAAGGTTGAAGAACTTGCCCGTCCATTCGTCGATGAGGGAAATTTCGGAACTCATTTACGAAACGTGCAAGACCTACCTGCAAACGCAGGGCAAATTTCTGATGATCCTCGAGGTCTTCATCGGTACCGCCATCATTTTTTACTTTGGCTTGCTTCAGCACCTCGAGGCCTTCAGGGTGTTCGTAATTCTGATATTCAGTGTAATCGGTATTCTCGGTAGTTATTCGGTCGCCTGGTTTGGAATTCGAGTAAATACATTCGCGAATTCCCGTACCGCATTTGCAAGCCTTCGCGGCAAACCGTATCCCTGCTACTTCATTCCGCTCGAAGCCGGCATGAGCATTGGAATGCTTCTGATCAGCGTCGAGTTGTTCATGATGCTTTGTATCTTGCTGTTTATTCCCGGCAATTTGGCGGGGCCGTGCTTCATCGGATTCGCGATCGGCGAGTCGCTCGGCGCGGCTGCGCTGCGTGTGGCGGGCGGCATCTTCACCAAGATTGCGGACATCGGGTCGGACCTGATGAAGATTGCATTCAAGATCAAAGAAGACGACGCGCGGAACCCTGGTGTTATTGCGGACTGCACCGGAGACAACGCCGGCGATTCGGTAGGTCCTTCTGCCGATGGCTTTGAAACTTATGGCGTAACCGGTGTCGCACTGATTTCGTTCATTCTCGGAGCGGTCAAAGATCCAAACGTTCAGGTTCAGTTATTGGTTTGGATTTTCAGCATGCGTGTGCTGATGGTCATTGCTTCCGCGCTCAGCTATTTTGTGAACGCTGCCATCGCTAAGGCCAAATATCAGAACGCCAGCAAAATGAATTTTGAGAAACCTCTCACGACACTGGTGTGGCTGACATCTTTTGTTTCCGTGGCGCTGACATTTGCGCTCTCTTACATTTTGATCCCGAACTTGGCCGGTGACCCAACCCTTTGGTGGAAACTTTCGATGATCATCACCTGCGGCACGCTAGCAGGCGCCGTCATCCCAGAATTCGTGAAAGTTTTTACGTCCACCGAATCTCGACATGTCCGTGAAGTCGTAATTTCATCGCGTGAAGGAGGTCCATCGCTGAACATCTTGTCGGGTTTTATTGCCGGAAATTTCAGCGGATATTGGCTCGGCCTCGCGATTCTTTTGCTCATGGGTGCCGGTTTTCTCTTCAGCAATACTTTCCCTGAAGGAATCATGCTTGCCCCGGCCGTGTTTGCATTCGGATTGGTGGCGTTCGGCTTTCTCGGAATGGGTCCCGTAACGATAGCCGTGGATTCGTATGGTCCAGTGACGGATAACGCGCAATCCGTTTACGAACTGTCGACTATCGAGCAGATCCCAGGGATTGAAAAGGACGTCAAGTCCACGTTCGGGTTCACGCCTCAATTCGAACAAGCGAAGGAGTTTCTCGAGGAAAATGACGGCGCAGGAAACACCTTCAAAGCAACTGCCAAGCCGGTTTTGATAGGGACGGCGGTTGTCGGCGCGACGACGATGGTCTTTTCGATTATCTTGTCGCTGACGGAAGGCCTAAATCCGGGACTTGTCCAGAGAATTTCGATCATGAATCCACCTTTTCTGCTCGGGCTGCTGGCCGGTGGTGCGGTGATCTACTGGTTCACCGGCGCGGCGACGCAGGCGGTGAGTACAGGTGCATATCGGGCCGTTGAGTTCATCAAAGCGAATATCAAATTAGAAGGCTCGACGAAGGCATCCGTTAAAGATTCGAAGAGAGTGGTCGAGATCTGTACGCAGTATGCCCAGAAGGGCATGTTCAATATCTTTCTGACCGTCTTTTTTGCAACGCTCGGCTTTGCGTTTCTCGAACCGTATTTCTTTATTGGATATCTGATCTCGATCGCACTGTTTGGCTTGTATCAGGCCATCTTTATGGCGAACGCCGGCGGTGCATGGGACAACGCAAAGAAGATTGTCGAGACCGAGTTGAAGGCAAAAGGGACAGACCTGCATGCAGCGACCGTAGTGGGTGACACTGTTGGAGATCCGTTCAAAGATACGAGTTCGGTTGCGTTGAATCCGATCATCAAGTTCACGACATTATTCGGCTTGCTGGCTGTGGATCTTGCCGTGTCTGTGGCGAAGAATCAGGGCGTTGGACTTACAACGGCAATTGCGGTGGTGTTTCTCGCTGTCTCGATGGTGTTTGTGTATCGGTCGTTCTACAAGATGAGGATCGAATAGGAAATCGGAAATTTCGAAATTGGGACGATTCTGGAATCGTCCAATTTTATTTTCCCCTCAGCTCCGATAGCCTCTTCCTCAGCGGTTCCAACCCCTCGTACTTCGGGTCGATCTGTTCCATCTGCTTAAGCACCTGTTCTGCAGCCGCAAAGTCTCGAGCTTCCATGTGCACAATGACGAGGTTGTGCAGTGTGGCCATGTGCTTTGGATCCGATTTCAGGATTTGTTGATACTCGGCCATCGCTTTATCTTTCTGGCCGGCGTTCCAAAGCGCGGTGGCGAAGTCCGTGCGCACATCCAAATTGTTTGGCTGGGTACTGAGGATTTTTTGAAACACTTCGACAGCCTCGTTAAACCTTCCGAGGTCGAAGAGAAAGTTTGCATACCTCGTCAGCAGCGTCGGATCATCAGGATTCTTTGCCAGCGCTTCTTTGAACATCGCAAGCAGTTGTTCATTGCTTACGTTGGGATGACCCTGCGGCACGTTTGAGCTTTGCTGAGAAGGCAAGGTGCGGGGCATGGAACTTTGAACTTGATAGAAGGCGTAGATATAGCCGAAAGTCGAGCCGAGAATAATGCCCAGAAGGGCAAAGTGAATATTGCGCGAGGTGAACATCAAATTGTAGGGGCGTTACGAGCGCGAGGGCGGTCGTAAGCCGCCCCTACAGTTGTAACGCTGCTAATTCTTCTTCTTTGCCTTGGCGGCATCCGCTTTTGCTTTAGCTTCGGCAGCTGCCTTCTCGTCAGCAACGGCTTTATCACTCTTGAATCCCGTCGGAGCTTGCTGCTTCGCTGCTTCGATCAGCTGTTTCGCGGCGTCAGCGTCGGGTCCAGTCGGCTGCATCGAAAGGAACTTCTCAAGAGCCGGTATGGCCTGTGGAATCGTGTCGGGTGAACCGAAATACGAGATCCCGAGCTGATAATAAGCCGATGCCATTTGCGGATTGAACTCGATAGCTTTCTTGAACGCGTCAGCGGCCTCCTTCGTGCGGCCTCTGTTAGTCAGCACGGCGCCCAGATTGTAGTAGCTCTGGCCCGCTCCGGCGGGGTTTAATTCGGCGGCCTTCTGCAGAGCTTGCGTCGCCTCATCAATCTTGCCGCCGTTACCAAGGGCAATTCCCAGATTGTTGTAATAAGCGGCCTCATCCGGCTTCAGCTCGATCGCCTTGCGATATGCCGCTGCGGAATCATCATACTTCTTCGTCTGAGAGTAGGCGTCCGCCAGGTTAGCGAAAATAACGTGCTGCGTTGGATCCTTTTCGGCGGCCTCCTGGAAAAGACGGATCGCCTCGTCGTAGTTCTTGGCGGCAAGCGCTGTACGCGCACCTTCGAATGATGCCTTGGTTGCATCGGCCTTCGCTTTCTCTTCTGCGATCTTCTTTCGCTCTTCATCGCTGACGGCACCGCCTCCAGCAGCTTTTGCATTCTTCAGGTCAAAATCGGTCTTCGTATCTCCGCCGAATGACACCCGAACGGCGTCGTTTGTCATCAGGGGTTTCCCATCCTTCATGACGCTCACTTTGTACTGCCCGGTAGGCAAACCGGCGTGAAGGTACTGTCCCTTATTATCTGTCTTCACTTCGAAATGTTGATTGATACCCTGGCGGTCAATCGATATGGTCGCACCGGTCACGGGCTTTCCATCGGTATCGACGACTTTGCCGGAGATGTTTCCGGTCTGCGCAAAACCAGGAATGGCGAGCATCATCGCCACTACAAGGACTGGCAGGATTCTACTAACTAGCTTCATAGGTGCCTCCGTCAGGAATTGGAACAAAACTAAAATTCAAATACGTGCGTACTCCGGTCTATTGCAGTACGCAATGGGATCTTCGACACCGGCTTCTTGGAACGCCCTCAGCCGCAGCGCACAACTGTCGCAAACTCCGCAGGCCACATCGGAATCCCTATAACAAGACCACGTTAAGTGGAAAGGCGCCCCGATCTCGGCGCCTTTTTGGACGATCTCGCGCTTAGATAGATGAATCAGCGGTGTTTCAATCGTAATATTCGTCGAAGGACGGGTTCCCGCCTTGATGACTCGATTGAACGCTTCGTAATACTCCGGTCGACAGTCCGGATATCCGGAACTATCTTCCCAAACTGCTCCGATAAAGATCTTACTGGCTCCGAGCACTTCCGCCCAGGAGGTCGCTATCGATAAAAAGTGTGCGTTTCGAAAGGGAACGTATGTGTTGGGGATTTCCCGGCTCTCCAGGTCCGCTTCCCGAATTGCCATGCGCGGGTCCGTCAGGCTAGAGCCACCAATCGTCCGAAAATGACCGAGCTGGACGGCCAGCCGATCGGTTACGCAAAGGTGATCAGCAACGGCGTGAAAAGATCTAAGCTCACGGGCCTCGGTCCGTTGGCCATAACTGGCATGCAGCGCCGCAATCTGATATGTCTGGCTGGCGATGGATGCAGTGACGCAACTATCCATGCCACCGCTCATCAAAACCACGGCTTTATGAGACGTTTGGTCCATTGGAATTTGTGTCTTGAGTCAGCCGTTCAGGGCCGGTCAAGATTCGGATTTTATTAAGGTCAGCGATAGAAAGTCAAAGGGTTAGACCCCGCGTACATTGGCTCCCCAGATGTATTTGTGAATCTGAAGCTGAAGCCGGATTGGTAAACCGTCCTCCAGAATCCACTTGGCCAATTCTGCCGGCGGCAGATCATCATGAGCTGGAGAAAACAATACGGGATTTTGCCGTTGCTGAAGCTTGTCGGAATAGATGCCTTTCGACCACTCGTAGTCTGCGCGGGACGAAATGACGAACTTGAATTCGTCGTGAGGTGCCGCGAGGTCGATATTGGCCCAGTGCATCTTATGAGATTCGTCACTGCCGGGGCATTTGATATCAATGATTTTAATAACAGCGCTGGGAACGCGTGCGACGCTCACATGGCCCCCTGTTTCGAGCATCACGGAATAGCCGCGATCTATTAACGAAGTCATGAGCGGATAGACTTCCTCCTGTTCAAGAGGCTCCCCTCCAGTGATCTCAACCAATTTTGCAGGGTAAGCGGCCACCGCGGAGAACACCTCAGTCGGCGTCATTTCGCGGCCGCCGGCATATGAATATTTCGTATCGCAGTAAACGCAACGCAGCGAGCAGCCGGTTAAGCGCACGAATATACAGGGCTCACCGGCCCGCGTCGATTCGCCTTGAATGGAGAAAAAAATTTCCGTGATGCGCATGAGGTCTCGTTGGCGGTTCAACGCCATTCGAGCATGTTTAAACCTTCAGGTTAAGCAACCTGCTTCGCTCGCTCAGCGCTTACTGTAGCACTAAACCAGAAGCGGGCGGCGAGCGCGACAATCACGACGGCGGCAATCGAAGCAGGAAGAGCCAGTGGATAAGCGCGTTGGAGCCCGTCGCGGATAAGTGAAAGTACAAGAAGGGTTGCGGTAGTGATCACCAGCAGCTGGGGCTGTTGTCGAAAAACAAGTATATCCGCGAGAAGCAGCAGAATACCCATCGTTCCGCCGACAATCAGCCAGGAAGAGATTGTTTCGATCGAGGATGATCCCGTGAGCGCAATCCCGACGAGAATCCAAAACGCGGCGGCGCGACGCCATCGGTGTGCCAGGTAAAGCACGGTTAACAACGTGAGCGTCTGATTGAAAAACGCACCTA
>Ga0114129_10011439_pt1 | contig 12640 bp, 16 predicted proteins | sample RhiMetdeltSRZDD1_FD_80071 | JGI IMG/M metagenome (GOLD analysis project Ga0114129, IMG submission 80071) | Populus rhizosphere microbial communities from Tennessee, USA - Rhizosphere MetaG P. deltoides SRZDD1 (version 2) (version 2) | ecosystem: Host-associated > Plants > Roots > Rhizosphere >...
AGTTCAATAATAAATGATTTTAACTAATTATTAATTTATCTTTTGAACACTTATTGTGACTTTCGATCTTTTACAGTATCTCGTAAGTGAGTTAAGGATCGAATTTGACCACCATTGATTTTTTTATATAATGACCAATATATTTCCCGGTTAACATCATTTCTATCTTTTAATACTTTCAAATGGTATCTCATTGCTCTTATTTTTTTTACGTACAATTCTTTTTTTCCTGTTCTTGCTGTTTTACGACCCTTCTTAGAACCTGCACCTGTTCCATGTTTCTTTTTTATTTCCAATTTAGCTTTAGCTTTACCTCGAGAAGTCCCTTTGGGCTTGGATGTCCATATAACACCATTTTTAATTAAGGATCTTATATCTTCCCTTGTTATAGAATCAGCTATATCATCAAGCTTATCAGGCTCGAATTTAACCCTATTAGAACCAACATTTAGTATTCTAGCGACTAGTTCTCGTTTCTTTCTAAGATTTACAACCAATATCTATTCATTCTCCTTGCCTTCAGATTTATTTTGTGGTTTGGATTCTTTCCCTGGGTTCAACACTTTAAATCCTAATTCAGTTGCTCTAGTCAAAATTTGTTTTCTCTTAAATTTTCCAACAATATGACCTATTCTTACTGCATCTTTTTGAGCATCTAAGAATAGAAGATTATTAGCATTATAGACTAAATTATCAGTATATCCTGATGGATGAAGCCCCCTACCGAGCTTTGGACCTCTATATCCAACTTTCACTAATTGAGGGACTCCAGAAACTTGTCGTCTCATTTTATTATCTTTTCCTTTGGGCTTCCTCCAGTTTTCTGCAAGCCTATCATATCTCCAGCTTTCTTGTCTTACAAATTTAGGTCGATGTTCTGATACTTTTTTCCGTTTTTCTAGCAGTTCCTTATTAATAACCATGAGTAAGCAGTAAATAGAATTTTAAATTTCAATAAATACGTTTCCCTTTAAAGTAAAAAGATGTAAATTAGTAAATAACTTAATTATTAAATAGCATAAAGGTTAATAATTACAAAAAAAAATATCTTTATGGGAAAATATGAATTACCTGCAGTACCGTACAATTACGATGCACTAGAACCATATATTGACGCCAGAACAATGGAAATACATCATACAAAACACCATCAAACATATACAGATAAACTTAATACAGCACTTGAGAAATGTCCTACTGAAATTCAAGAAAAAGATATAGTGGAAATATTATCCAATCTTGATCAAGTTCCAGCAGATCAAAAAAGTGCAATCAACTTTAATGGAGGTGGATTTGATAATCATAGAATATTCTGGCATAACATGAAAGCAAACGGGGGAGGAGAACCAAACGGCTCTATTGCTGATGCAATAAAATCCTCATTTGGAAGCTTTTCCGAATTTAAAGAAAAATTTTCATCTACTACGGTCTTGATTCAAGGTAGTGGTTGGGGTTGGCTTGTTTATAATCCATCCACCAACAAAGTAGAATACAAGTCAATGCCAAATCAAACAAGTCCTAGAACAGAAGGTTTGATACCGCTTTTAGGATGTGATGTATGGGAACATGCATACTACCTCAAGTATCAGAACAAACGACCTGACTACATTTCTGCTTGGTGGAATGTTATTAATTGGGAAGACGTTTCGCAACGTTATGATAAGGTCACGGGATGAAGAATTCTTCCTCAATTATTTTTATTCTAAATCGAATATACTTTTAAACTAAACGAAAATATGATATGATTTTATTAACCAATAACTTAAATGTATTATAATCATTATTATCCGATGTGAATTCTATATGAAATATATTATTATTTTTTAAAAATATAAATTCATCCTTCATTATAATTAACCCGGGTTGTGGAGAAAATGAATATTGTATATATTTATTTATATTAGATGTATCTCCTATATTTGATATTTTTATGTTTATCATAGTTTTATTTAGTTTTTCTAAATATGATTTAAAGTGGTTAGAAAAAGTGTCTCCTGGATCTAGAATTTTTACTTTTATAGTAAAATATTCTTGAAATGCATCTACAGGAGACTTTAATGGAGATATGAAACTAGTTATGATAAAGAGATCATTATCAGAAAACTGATCTTTAAATTCAACATATGTCCAATCGGATGGATACATTAATTCCAGAGAATGGTTTTTATTTTGATATAGTTTAAAATCGTTTGTAGATAGTTCCGCAAAAATATAATTAAAATTAAAAAGTAATAATAAAAAAGATTGTAATAATATGACGGACCAAATGAAATTCATTTATATTTTTTACAAATTAATAATTTTGGCCCGATTTTAGGGAACAAATACTCTAAAGATTATTTGTAGGTACAGAAGAGAAAATTTAGGTAAGAGACACTTCAATATAAACATCATCAGGTATTCTCAATCTCATAAGTTGTCTAATAGCTTTGTCATCTGCTCCTAAATCAATTACTCGTCTATGAATCCTTAATTCGTATTTATCCCATGTATTTGTTCCTTGTCCACAGGGAGATTTCCTTGTAACTACTTTCATTTTTTTTGTAGGCAGTGGATAAGGACCTTTTAAATTTATACCACTTTTTTCACCTATTCCTTTTATTTCAGAACAAACACCTTCTAATGTAGAAAGATTGGTGCTTGTTAATTTTATTCTAGCTTCCTGGGGCATTGTAAGAATTCACTTTTACTTCTTTTCGTATTTTTCTGTAATTGATTTGATAACTCCAGCGGCTATTGTAGTACCCATATCCCTTAATGCGAATCTCCCTATTTCAGGAAATTCTTTGAAAGTTTCTATTGCAAGAGGTCTAACTGGTCTGATTCTTACAATTGCTGCATCTCCAGTTTTAAGAAATTTTGGTTTTTCTTCCAATACTCCACCAGTTTTAGGATCAATTTTGGCGACAAAATCAGACAAAGTAGCTGCGACTTGGGCTGTATGAGCATGTAGTACAGGAGTGTAACCTGGTGCCATAGCAGTAGGATGGTGAATTACGATTATTTGAGCTTCGAATTCTTTAGCGACACTTGGAGGCTTATCTGGATGACCTATAACATCCCCTCTATGGATAGATTTTTTGTCAATTCCTCTTAAATTAAATCCTATATTATCACCAGCTTCTGCTGAATTCATTTGGGTATGATGAGTTTCTATAGATTTGACTTCTCCAGTTACTCCTGCTGGCATGACTATCACCTTATCATTAGCCTTCACAACCCCTGTTTCCACTCTGCCTACTGGAACAGTACCTACACCTGTAATTGAATATACATCTTGAATTGGAATTCTCAAAGGTTTCCCAATTGGTTTTTCGGGCGGATCAAAAGAATCTAGCGCTTCTAACAAAGTAGGGCCTTTATACCATCCCATATTTTCAGATTTTTTGGCTAAATTATCACCTTTCCATCCTGATACAGGGACAAAATTTACTTTACTAGTATTATAACCTACCATCTTTAACATTTTTTCAGCAATGCCTTTCACTTCATTATATCTTGCCTCTGAATAATTGGAATCATCCATTTTATTTAATGCAACTACTACTTGTCCTACTCCCAATGTTCTGCATAGAAATGCATGTTCTCGTGCCTGTCCCCCTGGTTCAGTTGCGGCTTCTGTTTCTCCGGGTTTTGTAGAAACAACTAAAATAGCCACATCAGCTTCTGATGCACCTGTTATCATATTTTTGATAAAGTCCCTATGACCAGGGGCATCAATTAAAGTAAAGAAGAATTTTGTAGTTTCAAATTTTTGAAAAGCTAAATCTATGGTAATTCCTCGATCTCTTTCGTCCTTAATACTATCTAAAACCCATGCGTATTTGAAAGTATCACCCTTTCCTGTAGCTTCTGATTCCTTTGCAAATTGTTCTATAGTTCTTTGATCAATAACTCCTAAGTCAACCATTAAATGGCCTACAATTGTAGATTTACCATTATCTACATGTCCTGTAACCACGAGATTCATATGTGGTTTCTTACTTGAGCTCATATACGGAAGGAGTATTCATCTGCTTTATTTATATTTCGATTACCAAAAACTGAATTTCATACGTGGAGACTATAAAAAATGTTTTTTACAATTATAAAAAATTACAGTAAAATACATTAATAGTAAAGTGATTACATATTTTAGTTGAATAATTACAAAAAACTTTCTGATAATGAAGTAGAAGCTAAATTAAAAGAAACAAATAACTGGAAAATCGAGAACAATAAATTATGTAAATCTTTTGAATTTAAAAATTTTATCCAAGCCTTTGGTTTCATTACAAAAATAGCATTAGAATCAGAGAAATTAGATCACCATCCAGAACTATTTAATGTTTTTAACAAAGTGAATATTTTTTTATCTACACACGCGATTAATGGGTTAAGTGAATATGATTTCTTATTGGCCAAGAAAATTGATAGCCTCTAAAAATACTCAATTATTACTCATTAATTAGATATTTATCCATATTACAATAGACTCTGACTTCAGGAGTAAAAACTAGAAGTAAGATTATTCTTTTTTTTACAAATTAGAGTTGAAAGAAATAAAACATCCACTATTGGTAGCGAACACTTTTCGGTGTATATTTTTATAGAACCAAACATTATTCTGTGCTTGGAATCTGTCTTTCAGAAGAAAGAAATGCTTGTCGTCGAAAAAACTCATCAGAACATTCGTGAAAATATAGAAAACATACTGGATATACTGATGGATACAATCATATGATGAAGTATGTCATTTCTTGCGCTTGAAACACTATTTACATTCTTTTTTATAGAAAATTTGATAATATAGTCAATCAATACTTCAGGACAGAATCGAGAATTTTGATGATTACTATCCATTTATTATAAATGGTCGTAACATTATGTCGATGATTGGTTAAATTCCTTGTATCTATGTAAAAACTCCCCCAAAGTAACAAATAAATGAATGCAAAATTAGCTTCAGAAGTAAGATATCTCTTTAATTTGACAAAAACGGTGTAACGAAGTATATAAAGTTTTTTAGAAAAATTACCTTGTTAGGGTATAAAATACTGACAAATCCAAGTTTTTTATATATTAATTTTTTTAACATGTTAGATAGTATGACGGTTATGAGGACAATATGACCAGTATTTGGACAAATAATAAAGGAAATTTTGAACATTACTATTCAGCAATTCAAAGTGATGAATTCAATCTATTTCATGTTTATAACTGGATACAATTTTTGGTATCTACGTAGAATGATTCATGATTTAAGAAATATTATTTTATTAACAGATCGAATGAAGAATTGTCTATATCCTAATTTACAGCAAAATAATACCTGAGTATTATATATCTGCATATAAGGAGAATTCATGTGGATGAGGTCTTAAGGTAACTTCTCTATATTCATTTGTTGCATGCTCTATTAATCTATCAATTATTGATCCATCAAATATGGGTTTAAGAAACTCTCTATCACAATCCAAAGCATGAGATGCGTCCAATAAACTAGTTGGTAATTGTTTTATTCCAAGTTGACGCCTTCGTTTGGATGTCATTTTAAAAATATCTTCATCAATAGGATCGCCGATAGATGTTTTTTTCTTTATTCCATCTAAACCAGCTGCAACGATACAAGAAAAAGCTAGATATGGATTACACGATGGGTCAGGAGCACGAAATTCGATTCTTTTCATATTTGCAAATTTTTCTCCTCTGAAATGTCCTGGGATACGTATAATAGCTGATCTATTGCTAGTACTCCAAGCAACATATACAGGAGCTTCGTATCCTGGAACTAATCGTCTATACGAATTGGTTGTGGGTGCTACGATCGCCGCAAGAGCAAAAGAATGATCTAATATACCGCCACAAAAATATCTCGCTAATTCAGAAATTTCAGCATATTCATCATTATGATCAAAAAACAGGTTAGAGTTATTATTCCAAAGACTGATATTTACATGTAATCCAGACCCATTATCGAGTGCGATTGGCTTTGGCATCATAGTAGCTATCATGTTATGTTTTTTGGCAACATTTTTTACAATGTATTTATAACTTTGGACCGAATCTGCGGCATTTACTAATGTATCATATCTTATATCTATTTCACACTGTCCAGCTGTTGCAACTTCATGATGATGTGCATCACATGCAATACCAAAATTATTGCTAAGAATGTCTACACACTCATTGCGGAAGTCTATCAAACTATCTCCTGGGGCACTGGGAAGATATCCTTCTTTTAGATTAAGAGTATAACCAGATCCATCAGACGCCCAAGGGGATTCTTTCGAAATTATTTCATAACTTTGACTACGAAAAGGAGTAAGAGTATTTACTAACAATTTATCAAAAACAAAAAATTCTACTTCTGGTCCCCAATATGATATTGCATAACCATTCTCATTAACATATTTCTCAGCTTTTTTTGCTATACCTCGCGGATCCCTCAAAAATTGTATTCTATTAGAACCACCTCTTAAAATATCACAAATCAATCTGCACGTTTTGTATTTATCTATCCAAGGAATTATAGCATATGTAGAAGGGTCTGGTCTAACGATTAAATCGGATTCATGGATCTCAGTAAATCCATGGATTGAAGAACCATCAACTTTTGGTAATCCATTTTCAAAATCGGTTTTTTTAAACATATTTGCAGAAATAGTAATATGATGAAACTTTCCAAATAGTCCAGTAAATTGTAAATCTATAAACTTGATATCATCCTTTTCTAATTTATCCATAACGTCATCGGTGCTGAAATTTTGATGTTCAATTCTTCCTTCAATAATCTTATATGGCAAATCAGTTGGTAGTAATTAAGGATCTCATAATTAAGGCTTTCAGAAATTTAATCAAAACGGAATTATTTATAACTTGATTCAGATACCATATTAAATTAATGTCTGATAATTTGGAAGATTACTTCACACTAGAAATGGCATATAATATTCTTTTAAAAGAATATCAAATTTCTTCTTTACAAGAGATACCTTATGATACATATCAGAGATTAGCAATTACAATTGGAAATTTAAAAGCAAAAGAGTATAACATTATTGAAAATAAAATCGTACAGAAAATTATTGAAAATTTATCCATAATATCAAATCTTTTACTACAAACTAGAATAGAAAAAATCCTGATAGGAAATATAAATTCTAATTTAGAGATAGGATATTCGAAAATGACAGATGAAGAAAAATTTATTATCGATGGAGAAATTCAATCTAAAAGAAATAAAAAAGAAATAACGACCTTAATATCAAACGGTCAGTCAAAGATTTTAGAAAAAATTATAGGTAGAATAAAACAAAAAAAATTATTAATTATGTTTATAAAATCAATGGAGCAATTTGTCGGAGTTGATATGTACAAGTATGGTCCTTTTAAAGTTGGTGATGTCGCAAACTTACCCTTTGAAAATGCCTTATCTCTTGTTAATAATAAAATAGCAAGTGAGATTACCCCAATACTTGATTAATATTTAATTGAAAGGAAAGAAAAATATTATGAATAATATTCATTAAATTATTGACACATAATGAAATAGATATTGATCAGTTTATTTTACTAACAATTTATCCTAGTATTTCCCTATTCGGAATTACATTTTTGGCAAAACAGGCTAAGTTAAGACCATCTATCCAATACTGTTTACAAGCTTTTACAAGTATTGTTTTTTCAATTACCTATTTAATTTTTATTCCTAATGGAGGAGCCCAAGGATTAGCATTAGTGTTACTATTGTTTAGTGGTATCTTACTATTAATGGCTAGAAAACATACAATTCATCCTGAAGGAAATGATAAATCTTCATCTAGAGAAACCCCATTTACTTAAGTGTACTTATACTAAAAACATATTATAAAAAAATTTAAATCAGAATAAAAATTATATTTAATAATCAGAATTAATGCAAAATTTATTAGTATTTGTTAAGTAGTGTCAGTATTTTCGTTTTTCTTTCCTTCGTTTTCCTTTAAATTATCTTGATATGAGGATACTAAAACAACGTTATCATCAAGAGACATTCGTACACGTACTTTCCTTGGTGGATGTGTTTTGCCTTGTTTCCATATTTCTTTATTTAACTCTTGATCGATTTTTATATTTTCGTTTTTCATATGACGTTTGGCAAACTCCTTAATCATATTAATCACTCTATCAGTTCTTCGATACTGAGGAGTTAACCAAGCTTTACTTAAATTTATTGTAAATACATGAGTTGCATTCTCATCGGATTTTGACATATTCATAAATCACCTTTCTTTATCCTACGTTGACATCGGATCTTCTCCAGAGTCTACGTTTTGGATTGGATCGAACTTGTCTATGCGTCCTAATAATAACCCATGCGGGCACAGGCCTATTCTGTTTGATTTTCCTAATTAATCTTTTTTTTCTAGATGTATTCTTACGGGCGGCCATTTTATTAAAAAAGATGCTATTTCTCACTTTTAAGTGTTGAGATGTATTATTCAAAGATAAACGGTTAACATGTATAAAATAATATAAAAGTAAATCAATTTATAAATATGGTAAATCTCTGTAATATTTGTTTTGAATTCTCCAAGTCAGGTAAAAATATAAAAGATATCACGAATGTTAAAATTGTAGAAAAGAACCAATGTAATGGATTACACCATAAAAAACTAATAGATAGTTTTAAAACATAATGTAATCTTAATCAGTTATTTTTATAATTACATTCTTCACAATGATCATAGGTAACACCATCAAGATGATTGAAATGTGTTTTACAAGAACGACAGGTATGATGAACCTCTTTAAATCCATCAGAAGCTTCGAAGTCAAAGTATTCTAAATCTTTACTTTTACACTCTATGCACCTACAACTACAAAACATACAAAATAAATAAATAACTTTGTATAAATTAGTTTTTATATTTTTAAGACAAAAAAACTGATCAAATATTACTTCATATGGACACACATAGAACTATGTAATATTATTCATTAACAACTTTGTTCCGAATTCTCTTTAAAATAAGCCTTCACCAAAAAGCGAATACTGAGAAGAGTCCGTTACCTTTACTTTAATTATTTGTCCAACATTAAGGTTAGATTTATCTGCGTTATTTATGATCACTGATTTATATGCATAATTTCTTCCCTGAACTAGTGTATTTTTTATTTCATCAATATACACATCACCAATCCAACCTTCCCAGAGAGTATTTCTTCTTCTTGATATACCACGAGAAAGGCCATGTAAAATTGTAGAACGAAGTTTTCTTTGATTAGAAGATATATTCTTTAACTTTGACGATACTGTGCCTGATCTTTGACTGTATTTTGATATATTTATAATATCTGGTTCAGTTTCTGTAATTAAATCGATTGTCAATTTAAAGTCTTCCTCAGACTCATTTGGAAAACCTACTATAACATCAGTTGCTATTGTAATTTCAGGAATAGATTTTCGAAACTCATATACAGCCTTTTTAAAAATTTTAACATCATGACCTCTATACATTTGTTTTAAGATTTTATTACTACCACTTTGAACTGGTATATGTAAGAATTTGAATATTTTATCTTCTGTTTTATATACTGAAATAAGATCATATAAAATCTCAGTTAAATACATTGGATTCAACATGCCAATTCGAAGTTTATAATTTCCTTCTAACTGAGTACATAATTTTAATAATTCAACCAAATTTGAGTTTATATCCTTGCCATAACAACCGTTGTCAGTTGACGTTAACCATATTTCATTACAGCCATCTTTAATATCATGTTTTATTTGACTGATAATAGAGCCAGGTCGATAACTTTTAAGATTTCCCTTTGAAATTTTGGTCTGACAAAATGAACAATTACTTAAACATCCTGACGCTATCTCTACAATACTAATAGATTTATTTATTCTTAAAGTGGGTAGGTTTACTTTTTCAGCAGATGAATCATCAAGAAATATAGCTTTATTGTTTGAGAATGTAAGATCAATAGCTTCAACTGATTTATCTAAAGAATTTGGACCTAATAAGCTAACGTTTGGATTAATGTTTTCTATTTTTTTTCGTTCTGTTTTTGTAAGACATCCTGCTACTATTAATGGTTTATTGTCTACAGTTAATTGCTTAATGCGGTGAAGCATTGTATGTTCAGTAGAATCTTTAACTGAACATGTTACAATTATATTAAGATCCGATTCATCAATACGATTCACTATATTATAGCCATGACTATATAATGTACCGGCTATAATTTCTGAATCTGCAATATTCGCTGAGCATCCATATGCTTCAATCCATACATTTTTTTTAGCATTTCTTTCCCGTTTTATTTTATTGTCTAATTTAGAGATTGTATCATTATTATTTATTTTGACCTCGTTGTTCAAAAGTGGGATATATTCAATAAGATCTGGTTTTAGTTTTTGCATTAGTGACTAGTCTTTTACTAAATCAACCATTCTATATATTATTAAGTTTAAAGAACCAAACTATCCGATTACTAAAAAATAAGTTCTATGAAGAGTATTTTTTTTCCAGTTGGTGGTATGCAGATAAGTTCACAAGATCATTGAATTCTTGAAAAGTAATCATTTTATTTTTCAAATCTTTAGTTGTACCTGTTTTCTTTAATAATTGAAAGGTTTGTTTTATAGCAAAAGTAGCCGAATATAATGCAGATAATGGAAAAACAACCATTCTATAACCCATTTTTCTTAATTGGTCAGCAGTTAGATTAGGAGTTATTCCCTCCTCAATCATATTCGCTAATAAAGGTGCCTTAATTTCTTTTGAAATCAATTCCATTTCGTCAATAGTTTTCGGAGCTTCTATAAATATAACATCAGCTCCGATTCTTTTATACTCTTTTCCTCTTTCTATAGCTTCTCCAACTCCAAATTGTGCAAGGGAGTCAGTTCTAGCGACTATGATAAACTCATTATTTTCCCTTGCATCTATTGCTGCCTGTAATTTTAGAATATAGTCCTCCTTTGGGATAACAGTTTTGCCGGCCATATGACCACATCTTTTAGGCCATACTTGATCTTCTAAAAAAATTCCTTTTGCCCCGATTCTTACTAAATCTTTAACAATTTTCCAAACGTTTAAAGGATTTCCGTAGCCTGTATCTATATCAACCAGAATTGGGATATTAACAGAATTGATAATTCTTTTTGCATTTTCCAAAGTTTCTCCAGCATTCAAGAACCCAAAATCTGGCAATCCTAAAAGAGATGCTGAGGTACCATATCCTGTTTGAAATGCCGTTTCAAATCCTACATCCTCAGCAATTTTGGCGGTTAAAGCATCATATACCCCTGGAAGAATTATGATATCATTATCCTTCTCTAAACGTTCTCTAATTGAAATTTTGCTATTATTATACATCACTACTTAACAGATTTATTAATTAATAAATAGATTGAAAGAATTATTTGTTATTTTTTAATCTCGTAAATGTCATAATTAGTTTCAGAATATTTAGAAACGCCTATCATACATTCTCTACAAGAATAATATTTTATTGGGGGATCATGACTTATAGATCCATTTAACCATATCATAATGTTTCCGCACACAGGACATTTCATAGTCATTAATAAAATATTTAAGAAAATTCAATATATATTTTAATACTTCGTAATACTAATTTTAAAATAATATTAAAGTCGGCTGAGAATTAGAATTATTTTAACCATAGCTACAACACAATTGATTATTTTTTTGTAAATAATGCGGTGAAATAATAGATTGGTCAATAAGAATAAAGATCACATATCTCGGCATGTTAAATCCTATCATTCCTCTTGCAGCGTATAATTATATCCATTTTTTTTCAGTAACACTTGAAAGAAAAATTAATAAATCGCTAGTGATATTATAAATATATGATTTCCCATTGGTTTTCGAGAGTAAACAGTGTTATCCCAAGAGGGTTCTCTAGACAGTATATTTTAAACTTATTAAAAGAGAAACCAATGAGTGGCAAAGAAATTATAGATTATGCAATCTATGAAAGCGGAGGAAAATGGAAACCATCTCCTGGTCTTATTTATCCTATGCTAGGGAGGTTACTAGAGGAAGGATTAATTTCAGAAACAGAAAATGGGAAATACAAGGTTACACACAAAGGTGTTGGAATTGCAGAAGATATTCAATCAATACAAAAGATATTACAAAAGCAATTGGATGTTATGTTTAGATTTGGAAGTATAGGAAGGTTTATGGCTATGGATCTAATTGATAGAGTATCATCTATTGGATCGACATTAAGTTCTAATTTGGATAAAATGACTGAACAAGAACGTGAAAAGTATAAAGAATTCTTAATTACAGAATTAAAAAAGATTGAAGACCAAGAAAAGGAATTAAGATAAATTTCTCTTTTGATTAAAAAGTATATAAGCAAAATTATAAATGCTTAAAGAAGATCAATATCAAAGAGTACTGTGATTTCGGAGCTTTTTGAGTGTATTAACGACTTAACAAAAAAGATTGATCATATTGAAAACGATATCCAAAATGCTAGTATTATAGTAATAAAAGAATATAGAAATACTAGCGAAAAAATGATTGAAAATCAAAGCTATTTTTTATCTGGTATTCAATATGGTATACCAGGAAAATCATATTTGCTAACGTCTAAAGGAATTGAGGTGTTAGGAGAAGAAACA